>Ga0209164_1000665_pt1 | contig 67423 bp, 57 predicted proteins | sample MTBNYHSulfiMetaG_FD_187458 | JGI IMG/M metagenome (GOLD analysis project Ga0209164, IMG submission 187458) | Enrichment culture microbial communities from rom New York Harbor, USA that are MTBE-degrading - MTBE-NYH (New York Harbor Sulfidogenic)... | ecosystem: Environmental > Aquatic > Marine >... | reverse complement strand
ACCGGTCAACCTCGTCGGGCTCATCGATTTCGCCATCCTGGTCATCGTCCAGTCCATTGGGGCCATCCACATAGCGGGGAATCCCTCTATCAGTCTCCCGGCTGATGCTGCCCGGCCCGAATTTCCAGCCTATCCCCGCCGGCCCGTCCCCAAAGCCGCTCTCATAGGTCAGGGACAGCCGGGGCGTATGCCCGGCAATCCCGGCCGGCAGGACAAGATTGACCGCATACTTGGCTGTTCCTGTATTCAGCATCGGCTGAAACGACCCTCCCAATCCCTCGATGGAGCCCGGACCCGCAGGAAGAGAGATCGCAGTGGGAGCAACCCCGTTCTTGTCTTCCGCCTCAGAGCAAAGAGGCGTCATCATGACAAGGCAAATTTGCAGAATCACAAAAGAGAAGATTGGGAGGAATTTCCTCAGGGATTCGGTGGGATTAAAGCGGGGTGTGTCCATCATTCAGTGACTCTGAACTTATGGTTAGAATCTCAAATAATCCCTTATACCAGTGGATCTCATTAAAAGCCTCAGAGATGAGCAGACTCTTTTTTTGTTAGCATGCCTCCCGCCACAGAGGTATGAACTGTTTCACTGGAATAACGTGAGACAAATCACATCCAAATGGGCAGGCGCTTAAGTGGCGAGAATGACCACTAGCGAAAAACCCACTGTCCGCTAGAGGCGAAAGGTGCACATTTTAGGGTGTGTTTCCATGCGGTGACCTCTGCACAAAGGTCTGCGGTTGGAGGAGAATTATTCAGTCCATGTAACAAGAACAGAAATCTCAAGTCAAGAAAAAAGGGGTTCAAGAATTAACTTGAAATCAGCAAGCTTTAGATTACAAAAAGATGAGTCACGAAAATCTGCTTTCAGATTCTCTGCAGGATCATTGTGATACCGAGGAGAAAAAAGAAGTTGCTCTTTTTTTGAGAAGCCTATCGTGTGCTCTGCGTTTGCATGACAAGCTCCTAACCTTTGGCGGTCTTGAAATTCGTTTAATTGGGCCTGAATATCAAAGTATGGCTCTGTCTCGCGAAATCCTTGCGGGAATCATTTCACAGGGGCGAATTGCAGTGTCAGAAGATATCATGCTCAAAAGCAGGATAAACCACAAATCAAATTCAGAGGGCAAACCAAGATGATCAGAAGTTTAAGACTCAAGCTTGCGTTCTTTCTAATCGTCCCTGTAGCCTTGCTCCTGCTGGTTACGGGAATTGTAGGATTCATTTATGCAAGACAAAGTCTTCTCAAACAATGGGAAAACGCATCGATCCTGAGGCTGCAGCGTGCGTCTCACCAAATGGATATGCGGCTCAGTCGCCCGATTGAATGGATGGAAATGTTCAATAAAGCCGGCGACGACCCTGGAGGGCAGATGGTCCAGCAATGGATTTTGTCTCAGTTGAAGCATGTGGAAGGAGTGGCGAAGGTTGACCTGAAGTGGGCACAAGATGAACAGTTGCATGATTACCACATGCAGGGGCGCGGATCTCACATGGGTAGCGGAGAGGCGATGCGCTTTCACCACGGGAGAATCTCAGAGGTGACTTCGCCTCGATTCCATACGGATCTGGCAGAGCACGCCGTTTCCTTGATCTCGGAGCTCAGGGACAAATTCGGTCGGATTGTGGGTAAACTGGAAGTGGCCGTCCTTTTCGAGTATCTTATGCAGGACATTCGAAAATTTGGTTGGTGGCAGAGCGAGCTAGCTTGTCTGGTGGACCGGTCCGGCCGGTACCTCGCACATGCGGAAGCAATGAGAGGACGAACTCGTCTCGGAGAAACCGGGGATCCAGCCGAGTTGGCTATGCTTGCGAAAATGCAGGAAGCTCCCTATGGAACATACATCGCCCCCGGTCACCCCTCGCCGCTGGTAGGCGGTTTTTACGGAATGAGATTGGCACCCTGGGTTTTAGTCATGTTTGCACCCGGGAAAGCGGTTCTGGGTCCAGTGCTCAGGTTCAGCCTTTATTACAGCCTCGGTGGATGCTTGGGTATCGCCTTCGTCCTCTTTCTGATTCATTTCGTGGGAGGCAAGACGGTTCGTTCAATCAGGGAAATCTCTCGGGCCGCTGCGCAGGTGGCAAAGGGCAACTATGGTGAACCGCTTTCCGTCAGAACCGGGGACGAGATGGGGCAACTGGTGAACAGTTTCAACAGAATGGTGGAGGGCTTGAAAGAACGGGATTTTATAAACAACACATTCGGTCGATATGTGGATCATGCCATTGCCAGGGAACTTTTGAAACGGCCTGAAGCGTCGAGACTAGGCGGTGAAAAACGTGAAGTGGCCATTCTGATGTCGGACATCAGGGGATTTACAGCCATTTCCGAGTCCCTGAGTCCCGAAGGAACAATCACGATGCTCAATGACTATTTCTCCCATATGATCGACGTGATTCAGGAGCACCAGGGCATTATCGTCGATTTTTTCGGAGACGGGGTCCTGGTTTTCTTCGATCCCCTCGACCGCCCGGTGGACTCCGTAACGCACCAGGCATTGGTTTGCGCCATGGATATGCAGTCACGCATGGGGTTTCTTAACATAAAGATGAGGGAGAAAAAGCTGCCGGTGCTTCAAACGGGAATCGGCGTCAATGTGGGAGAAGTGGTTGTGGGGAACATTGGTTCTGCCAAGCGCGCCAAATACGGGATCGTCGGTTCCGCAGTGAACATCACGCAGCGAATTGAATCCATGGCAAAGGGAGGCCAGGTAATCGTTTCGGAATCCGCATACCGCTATTTGCAAAAAAATCTCATCGTAAGGAACTCCTTTGAGGCAAAGCTAAAAGGGATTCAAGAGAAGATGATTCTCCATGTGGTGGAGGGCCTCATAAACTGAATCGAAGGATTTCATCTTCCCCGGACGATAAATACTGCATCCAGTGGAAAAGAATACAGGATCGAACTCATTCCTGATGGGAGAGGGAAAGAATAGATAAGAGATGTGGTGACACGAAGTTCCTGGTTGGGCTTCAGGTGTCCATGCGCATACTTCCCGCCGGGAGGGATCGATCCCTTTAACTCGAATAAAAAATCTGATTTAACAGATAGTTGTCTATACCTTATAAGGCGATACTTGAAACTAGCAGGAGCCTTGGTTTCAACGTTGTGTTCCGTGGTGGCGGTGAGCATGAAGAGTGGAGGAAAGGATGCGAGGGTTGCGGTGGGTCTTGGGGGGGCTGACCGTTTTAGCAGGTCTATTATGTCTGGACTTTGGAGCGTCGGCGGAGGATCAAAGCGGCATTGAGAAGCTTGAAGCGAGGATTATCCAAGGGCCTTCCGTGGGAGAACTCATTGCCTACGCTTACCGCTCGAGTCCTTCCATCCAAATGGCACGCGAAGACTGGAGTGCGATTGTGCAGCGCTACCGAGTGACCACGGCCTACCCCGACCCCCAGGTCATGATCAGCTATTTTCCGGAGCCCATAGAGACTCGACTAGGGCCCCAGGACTGGAATGTGACCGTGACGCAAATGGTCCCCTTCCCGGGAAAGCTCTCAAAGGCGGGAGAAATCGTAGACGCGGAAGCGAGGATTGCTCGTCTCGATCTGGACAGGGCCGTTCGGGAAGTCATTGTGAAGATACGGGAGTCGTATCACGAACTGCTTTACATCCAGGAAGCAAAGAAAGTGGTGGCTCAGAACCGTGACCTGCTCGAAAATCTTCGCAAAGTGGCCGAGTCGTCCTATGCACAGGACCGGGCCGCTTTCGTTGATGTGGTCAAAGCCCAGTCGCAGTCTGCACAGCTCCAATACGACGCGATTTTGCTCGAAGATTTGGAAGAAACCGAAAAGAGCCGCCTCAATTCCCTGATGAATCGGACTCCGGATGCCCAAATCGGCACCCTGACCGCTGAACCGCCACTTCCCCTGATTTACGACCTGAAAGAGATCTATGGAATCGCGGAAAAATACCAGGAAGAAATTCAGATGGCAGAAGCAATGATCGATAAGGCAACGGCAGGCCTGGCCCTAGCGCGCTATGAAAATCTTCCCGATTTCAAGTTTGGACTTTTCTATGCCGGCATCGGAGAGCCGGATGTGCCGCTGCGCCCCCCGGATGCAGGCCACGATGCGGTGGGCGTCCAATTCGGACTGTCCATCCCTCTCTGGTCCGGCAAGAACGAAGGCCGGGTTGCGGAGGCCCGGGCAAAGGAGCAAAGGGCGCGAGCCATGAAAGAGAGCCGGATCAATGAAAGCTTTGCACAGATCCGAAACCTCTATTTCAGGCTCATGAACTCCCAGAGACTCGTTAAGCTCTACCGGGATCAGCTCCTGCCTCAGGCGGCCGAATCCATCGAAATCGCGGAGACTTGGTTTCGCGAGAAACAGGGCAGCTTCTCCGATTTTGTGGAAACCGAGTCCGTTTACTACAACTTCCAGCTCTCTTTGGCAAGGGCAAAGGCGGATTACGGCAAGTATCTGGCGCAGCTTGAACGGCTCGTGGGCCGAAGCCTGACGAAACGGGAAGACCAGACCGGGGCCAAAGTTCCTCAGGAGGGATCACCATGAGCGGTAAGATCCTGGCATCCGTTATATTGTTTGCCTTCATAGCCGGTCAGGCGTGGGCAGAATATGAAAGCCTTCTTAAAGAATTCAACGCCTACGAACCCGGTGCGTTTTACAGGGCTTATACCCGGCCTGGGCCTCGCGAGAAAACTTCACCGAGAATTGAGAGGGAATTCCGGAACCAGGTTTACCGTATCAAAGAAATGAAAGCCCATTGGGAAAAAGCATTGGAAGAAGGGTCGAAAGAGCAAGCCTTCTACAAACCCGATCCATCCCTCTTCAAAACTCTCGAACCCGGCAGAATCGAAGCCGGGGTTGCGCGAGCCGCGCTTGCAGACGGTTTTTCCCTTGCGGAACTGGAGGTGCTGGCGCTTCTCAGAAACCAGGGAGTGAAAGCCGCAGAAAAAGAGGTGCGGGCGACCCTGGATTCCTATGGACAGGCGTGGAATCTCGATGAGATTCTCAGGCAGTACTCCGCGTTCACCGAAGATCTCATGACAGGGATCGGCCCCATGAAGGGACGAGAACCGGTGGAAATGAAGTTTCCTTTTCCAGGCGTCCTGGCACTGAAGGGAGAAGTTGTCACCCAGGAAGCAAAGGCTTCGATGGAATCCCTTGAAATCGCCAGACGGTCCGCTGTCACGGCAGTACGAAGGGCGTACTGGGACCTCCTTTTCATAAAACGCGCCCAGGAAATCTCAAAGGAGATGCTGAGCCTCATGAACCGCTTGGAATCCGTGGCGAAGACTCGCTACGAGACGGGAAAAACCAGTTTTCAGGATGTGATCAAGATCACCATTGAAAGGGACATCCTCAAAGAAGACGTCCGCACCCTGCAAGAACGGGAGGGCAATTTGCTGGTGAAGATGCTGGAGATTCTGGATTTGCCGCCCGGGACCGGCATGGGGGACCCGTCCCGCCTCCACCCTCCCACACGGGTGCCTCGCCTGGATTTTCTCTATTCTCTTGGCCTCGAAAAAAAACAGGAGATCAGGCGGTTGAATGCGGTCATAGGGAAAATGGAGAAAATGATCGAAATGGCGGAGACAAAAATCTACCCGCACTATTCGCTCAACCTTTCCCTCTACCAGGACGAAGCCATATCCCAGGTGGGCACATGGAGGAAAAAAGAGCCTTTCGCCGTGACGACGACCTCATCGGTGGGCGCAGGACTTCCCAAAATGCCATGGTATGGGACCAGCGACGCTTATCTGAGAGAGGTGAGAGAGAGGCTCCAGGCGCTTCACAGTGAACTCCAAAAGGTTAAAGATGCTACCCTGACGCAGGTGCGCGAGGCATGGTTTCGTCACGACCTGGCAAAGAGACAGGAGAGACTCTATGCCAAGAAGGTGGTGAATCTCTCCCAGGCAGCCCTTGAGGTTTCCACCAGGGGGTACGAGACGGGCAAGGTATCCTTTGCCGATGTGATCAGCTCATATACCATTTGGCTCAAGTTCCACCTTGCTCTGGAAAGGCACCGGAGCGATCTCGGCGTAGCACACGCAGGGTTGGAGGAGGCGGTGGGCGCTTCGTGGAAGGAACAGGGCGAGTCATTGGGGGATGAGAAAAAATGAAAAAATTCTTCCCGGCGGCAAAACTGACGATAGCGACGGTGCTCTTCACCCTAGTGGTGGGTGGCAGCATTGCCTACTTTCTCGGCTATCTCAGGACCCCAATGGAACGAACGAGAGTGCACCAGCTCAACTCTCCTTCAGGGCAGAAGCCTTCCCATGAAAAAAAGGAGCAGAACACGGATTCCGAAGGAAAGAAGAAAGAGAGAAAAATTCTATACTGGCGAGCGCCCATGAACCCAACGGAGATCTACGAGAGGCCTGGGAAAAGCAGGATGGGGATGGACCTGGTGCCGGTTTACGAGGACGAAGCGGCGAGCGGCGCGGAGGTGAAAATCGATCCGGTCATGCAGCAGAACATGGGCGTTCGGACGGCGGCGGTTGAGAAAGGTGAGCTGGTTCGCACGATCCGCACCTACGGTCATGTCACGTATGATGAAACCTTGACCGCCGAGATCAGTCCTAAGTTCAGCGGGTGGATCGAAAAGCTCTATGTGGACTTCACGGGACAGATCGTGAAAAAGGAAGATCCGCTCTTTGAAATCTACTCCCCTGATCTGGTGACAGCCCAGGAGGAGTACCTGTCCGCTTACCGGAACCTCAGCGCTATGTCGGACCGAGTGGGGAGAGAGTTGGTTTCCGCGGCACGTCGGAGATTGCTTTACTGGGACGTGCCACAGGAGCAAATCCGGACCATTGAGAAAACCGGTCATGTGAGCAAGACGATAGCCATCCAATCCCCCTTCAATGGTGTGGTCGTTCACAAGAACGCCGTCGAGGGGGTGTTTGTCAGGGAAGGGACAACGATTTACAAGATCACCAACCTGAACCGCGTGTGGGTGGAAGCCCATATTTATCAATACGAGCTTCCATGGGTGAAGGTGGGTCAGGAAGCGACAATGACCCTCCCCTATTTGCCCGGAAAAGTTTACACCGGAGAAGTCTCTTACGTCTATCCCTATCTCCAGAGAAAAACCAGGGATGTGGTGATCCGCTTACAGTTTGAAAATCATGACCTGGAACTCAAACCGGACATGTACGCGGATGTGGCAATCAATGTCAAAGTAAGAGAGCAAGGCCTCATGATTCCCTCTGAGGCAGTGATCCGCTCAGGGGAAAGAAACCTGGTGTTTGTCACCCGTGGTGACGGGAAATTCACACCGCGGGACGTGATCCTCGGACCTTCCGTCGACAAAGGAAAGATTCAAATCCAGGCCGGCCTCACCGAGGGTGAGACGGTCGTCACATCCGGCCAGTTCCTGATCGACTCGGAATCCAATCTCAGAGAGGCCGTGCAGAAAATGCTGGAACTCAAAAGCAGTACGCAGAAAGACAGTGAGATGGAGAAAAGGAACCAGCAGCATGGGCCACGGACATTCCCGGCTCAGAGATGAAGAAAGGCACGATACCGCATTACAGTGCATAGGATAAATCCATGATCGAGAAGATGATCGAATGGTCGATCAAGAACAGGTTCATGGCTCTGCTGGCCGTAACCTTCGTAACCCTTGGCGGGATTTTTGCGTTAGCCCATATTCCACTTGATGCCATACCCGATCTTTCAGATGTCCAAGTCATTGTCTATACCGAGTATCCCGGGCAGGCTCCCCAGGTGGTGGAGGACCAGGTCACCTACCCGCTGACCACCGCCATGCTCGCCGTTCCCTATGCAAAGGTGGTCCGGGGATACTCTTTTTTTGGATTTTCCTTTGTCTACATCATCTTCGAGGATGGAACGGATCTTTACTGGGCCCGATCCCGTGTACTGGAGTATCTCAACTTCGTCTCCGGTAGACTTCCCAAAGGCGTATCCCCGAGCCTTGGACCCGACGCAACCGGGGTCGGGTGGGTCTTCGAATACGTCTTGAAGGACACGACTGGAAAACATGACCTTCAGCAGCTTCGAAGCATCCAGGACTGGTATCTTCGCTACGAGCTTGCCGCTGTGCCGGGTGTTTCGGAGGTTGCGAGTATCGGCGGGTTCGTAAAACAGTATCAGGTGGAGGTGGACCCGAATACCCTCCTCGCCTACAACCTTCCCCTGGAAAAGGTCAGGACGGCGATTCAGCGTTCCAATAACGATGTGGGCGGCAGGCTCATCGAGATGGCCGAGACGGAGTTCATGGTTCGTGGCCTCGGGTACTTCCGGTCCAGGGAAGATATCGAAAATGTCTCTCTGGGGGTAGACCGAAACGGCACGCCCATATTGGTCAAGAATGTGGCAAATGTCCACCTGGGCCCCGAGATCCGCCGGGGACTCCTGGAATGGAACGGAGAGGGAGAGACCGTAGGCGGAATCGTTGTCATGCGTTTCGGCGAAAATGCACTGGAGGTCATCCGCAAGGTAAAAGCGAAACTTAAGGATGTGGAAAAATCATTGCCGGAAGGCGTGGTCATTGAGTCAGCCTACGACCGCTCCGCACTCATTGAGCGATCCATCGACACCCTCAAACAAGCGCTCATCCTGGAGCTTGCGATTGTGGCCCTGATCTGCATCATCTTCCTGATTCATTTCAGATCCGCTTTCGTGGCCGTAATCACCCTGCCTGTAGGAATTCTCGCTTCCTTTCTGGTCATGTACGCGATCAAAGTCAACGCCAACATCATGAGTCTCGGAGGAATTGCCATCGCCATCGGGGTAATGGTTGACGCCTCCGTCGTGATGGTTGAAAACGCCCACAAACACCTGGAACGGGATCGGGACCGCAAAGCTCCCGTGGAGATCATCCTCGAAGCGGCCAAGGAAGTGGGCCCTGCACTTTTCAGCAGTCTGCTGATCATCACGGTTTCCTTCCTACCGGTTTTTGCCCTCCAGGCCCAGTCGGGAAGACTCTTCAGGCCCCTGGCGTATACGTGGACTTTCGCTTTGCTCGCTTCTTCCCTGCTGGCCGTGACCCTGATTCCTGTTCTCATGACCTTTTTTGTCAAGGAAAGGATTCTGCCGGCGGATATGAGGCGGGGAAGTCGGGCTTTGACCTGGATCCTGGCGGTAGCCGGTCCACCGATGCTGGTGATCCTGGCGGGACTCCCAGGGATGAAGTTGCCCGAGTGGATCCTGGTAGGGGCTCTGGCTCTGTCCCTCTTCGCTTTCCTTTTCCTGATTCCTCAGAAGATCATCCCTGAGTCAAAAAACCCGGTCGGCCGTTTTTTTGTCCGGGCCTACACGCCCGTCATCCGTGCAGTGCTCAGGTGGCGGAAGACCATGGTATTCTTTTCCCTTATCCTGGTTGTTCTAACCGTTTACCCCCTTTCCCGCCTGGGGAGTGAATTCATGCCCCCGCTTAACGAGGGAACCCTTTTTTACATGCCCACAACCTTGCCCGGCATCTCCATCACGAAGGCGAGGGAGCTTCTCCAGCAAACAGACAAGATCATCAGGAGCTTTCCCGAAGTCCATCACGTGGTCGGTAAAATCGGCCGGGCGGATACGGCAACGGATCCTGCGCCCCTGTCCATGATAGAAACCATTGTCGAGCTTCGGCCCCAGGTGGAATACGAGGAGGTTCCTGTGAAGCGGTTTTTCTCCAACTGGCCTTCCTGGCTAAAGCTGCCCCTCGGCTGGGTTTGGCCGGAAGTGAAAAAAGGAAAGGTGATCCACGAGTGGCGAAAGAAGAAAATCGAACGTTTCTTTTCCAACTGGCCTTCCTGGCTGAAACGGCCTTTGACCCTCCTCTGGCCCGAGAAACGCTACCTCACCCTGGAGGAATTAAAGCAGGATCTGAATGAGGCGGTGCGCTTCCCCGGACTCACCAATGCGTGGACCATGCCGATCAAGGCCCGAATCGATATGCTCTCCACCGGGATCAAGACCCCGGTAGGCATCAAGCTGATGGGACCTGACCTGCAAACCCTCTCGGATCTGGGCACCCGCATCGAGTCCCTCATGCGCGAGATTCCCGGCACTCTCTCCGCCTATTCGGAAAGGGTGACCGGGGGAAATTATTTTGACTTCAGGATAAGAAGGGAGGAGATCGCCCGCTACGGTCTCACCATAGCAGATGTACAGAACGTGATCAGCACAGCCATTGGAGGGATGAACATCACAACCACGGTTGAAGGACTGGAGCGCTACCCGGTAAATCTGCGATACAGCCGGGAGCTACGGGACAACATAGAACGGCTCAAACGCGTGCTTGTTTCCACACCGGCCCGGTCCCAGGTCCCTTTGGCACAGCTCACGGAGATCGCGATCCACAAGGGCCCTCCGGCCATAAAAAGTGAAAACGCCCGCCGTAACGCCTGGATCTACGTGGACCTCAAAGACGTGGATGTGGGCAGCTACGTGAGAAAAGCAAAGACCCTGGTGGACCGGGAGATCAAGCTGCCGACGGGTTATTCCATCACATGGTCGGGCCAATACGAGTACATGGAGAAGGCAAGGAAAACGCTGAAAATCATTCTGCCCCTTACCCTTGTCATCGTTTTTGTCCTCCTTTACCTGCACTTCAAGAGCATTGTCGCCTCCTTCATCGTCATGATCGGTCTGCCCTTCTCCCTCGTGGGAGGGATTTGGTTTCTTTTCGTTCTTGGATATAATACCTCCGTGGCGGTGGCGGTCGGCTTCATCGCTCTGGCGGGACTGGCAGCGGAAACCGGTGTCGTAATGATGACCTATCTGGATGAATCGTACAAGAGAAGAAGCGCCGAAGGCCATATGGTCACCACCGGAGACCTTCATGCGGCGATCGTCGGCGGTGCTGCAGAGAGGGTTCGACCCGTGCTCATGACCGTTTCCACTACCGTGATGGGCCTCATGCCGGTCATGCTGGGTGGGGGCACCGGAGCGCAGGTGATGAAGCGAATCGCGGCTCCCATGGTTGGGGGACTGGTTTCTGCTTTGATCCTGACCTTGCTGCTCCTTCCCGCCATCTATGAAATCTGGAAGCGTTGGGAACTCCGAAAAACTCTGAAAAACGGACCTGGAACGAAACTCGAATGAGACCGGGAAAAAAGAAACCGGAGTGAAATTCATCCGTCCCGGCGATGGTCGATTGCCTGCGGTTCGGACGGTCACGACCAGCCCTCTGTTCGAATACATACCGCGATGATTGGGCGCCGCAGAATCGTCTCTGAGGATTCAAAAAGAGAGGAGGGATGAGAAAACGGCCCAAAAAACCTTACACCCGGTCTATTCACGAAACAGCTCGGTGCTGAGGTAACGCTCACCCGAGCTGGGCAGGATGACCACGATCTTTTTATCCCTGTTTTCAGCGCGCCTGGCCACTGCTAAAGCGGCCGCCACCGCTGCGCCCGATGAAATGCCGCAGAGGATGCCCTCCAGCCTGGCCATGTCCCTGGCAGTCCCGAAAGCTTCCTCGTTGTTCACCGTGATCACTTCATCGATGATGCGGGTGTTGAGCACTTTCGGGATGAACCCGGCCCCGATTCCCTGGATCTTGTGGGGCCCCGGTTTGCCCCCGGAGAGTACGGGGGACGCAGCGGGTTCCACGGCCACGCTTCTAAAAGAGGGTTTTCGGCTCTTGATCAGTTCCGAGACGCCGGTGATGGTTCCACCCGTTCCCACCCCGGCCACCAGGATATCCACATCCCCCTTTGTATCCTGCCATATCTCCTCTGCCGTGGTTTTCCTGTGAATTTCCGGATTTGCGGGGTTGCTGAACTGATCGGGCATATAAGCATTAGGGCTTCTCGAAAGGATCTCCCCGGCCTTCTGGATCGCGCCTTTCATTCCTTCGCCGCCCGGCGTGAGGACCAGTTCTGCGCCAAGATGCTTGAGGAGCTTTTTCCTCTCCAGGCTCATTGTCTCCGGCATGGTCAGCACGAGCCGATATTTTTTTTCCGCGCAAACAAAGGCGAGGGCGATGCCCGTATTCCCGCTGGTCGGCTCCACGATGAGTGTGTCGCTTCGAATCAGCCCCTGCCGCTCCGCAGCCTCGATCATGGCCAACCCGATGCGGTCTTTCACGCTCCCGAGGGGATTCCTGAATTCGAGCTTCGCCATCAGGGTGGCATGCACTCCCTTGGAAATCCAGTTCAGACGGACGAGAGGCGTACCGCCTATGGTCCGGGTGACGTCAGAAAAAATTTCGCCCATCGATCTCCCCCTGTCTTATTTCTCGTAGTTTCTCCTGCTCGCTCTGTCTTTGAATATCAGCTCGGGCTTTTTCAAATAGACCTGGGTGTCCGCGGGGACCGAGTCGGTGATCCACACATTGCCTCCAATCACGGAACGGGCGCCGATGACCGTATCACCGCCCAGTATGGTGGCTCCGGAGTAAATAATGACGTCGTCTCCGATGGTGGGATGGCGTTTCTTGGTTCTAAGCTCTTCCACCTCATCCCTCGACACGGATAAGGCCCCCAGGGTCACTCCCTGATAGATTCTTACTCGATTCCCGATCTCGGTGGTCTCGCCGATGACTACTCCGGTTCCATGATCAATGAAAAAGCTCTCCCCAATGTGAGCTCCCGGGTGGATGTCGATCCCTGTCTTGCTGTGCGCATATTCGCTCATGATGCGCGGGACCAGGGGAATGCCCTGCTCAAAGAGCTGGTGGGCGACGCGATAGACGGTGATGGCGAATAGTCCGGGATAGCTGAATATGATCTCGTCATAGCCCTTGGCAGCGGGATCCCCTTCATAGGCGGCACGGACATCCGTGGCAAGGACGCTCCGCAACCGGGGCATTTTGCGCATAAAAGCGACCGCCGCCTCCTGTCCCCTTTCCTCGCAATGAGTACAGGGCTGGTTGTAGCGAAGACACTCGTGACGTATGGAAAGGGTGATCTGTTCAGAGAGAGCTTCAAAGAAGGCCGTCGATTCCTGTCCGAAATAATACCCCAGGTTGACGTCATCCACTCGAGAACGGATGAAATAGCCCGGGTACAGGATGCGCCTTGCCTTTTCGATGATCTCTATGGTCGACTCCCTGGATGGAATAGGCTCGGGACTGATGTGATCAAAGCAATCCCCCCGGGCGCAGCTCATTACGAGCCCCTTCACGATCGCAGGAATCTCTCCCCGATATTGCTCGGTGGCAGCCACATGGGCCTTGCATTGATCCACCTTTGCTGATTCTTTCATCTCAACCCCTGATTGACCTCCAGGTTCGCTTTCCCCTCCGGCTGACGGATTTGAGAAAGGCTCTCCCCGGGCTAAGCGGCCGCATTGGCCCGCTTCTCTGTTTTCCAGTACGGGGATAGCCTCCGCAACTTCTCGATGATGAAAGGAACCTTTTCGAGGACGAAAGCGATCTCCTCTTCCGTATTGTAGACACTGAGACTGAATCTTATGGATCCGTGGGCCATGGTGAAGGGTACGCCCATGGCGCGCAGGACATGGGAGGGCTGTAAAGAGCCCGAGGTGCAGGCCGAACCGGAAGAGGCGCAGATCCCGAATTCGTCCATCATGAGAAGGATGGCCTCACCTTCCACAAATTCGAAGCTGAGATTGCTCGTATTGGGAAGGCGGTTTGAAGGATCGCCGTTGAGCCGGCAGTTGGGAACGGCGGCAAGCAATCCATTTTCGAGCTTATCTCGGAGAGCTTTCACCCGCGTGTTTTCCTCCTTCATCCGTCGACCCGCCAACTCACAGGCTTTTCCAAGACCGACGATGCCGGGCGTGTTTTCCGTGCCGCCACGGCGTCCCCTTTCCTGGTGACCGCCGATCATGAAAGGGGAGAACTTGCTCCCCTTCCGCACATAAAGCGCTCCCACCCCTTTGGGAGCGTGGAGTTTGTGGCCGGAGAGGGAAAGCATGTCAATGGCGCTCTCTTTCAACCGGATGGGTATCTTGCCAACCGCCTGCACGGCGTCCGTATGGAAGGGGATTCCCCGTTCCCGGGCCATGTTTGCGGCTTCTTCCACAGGAAAAAGGACTCCCGTTTCATTGTTGGCCCACATGAGGGTGACGATGGCTGTGTCGGGAGCAAAGCTTTGTTGATAGCGCTCCATGTCCAGGCGGCCATCCCCGTCAACCGGGATTTCGGTCACCCTGTAGCCTCTCCCGGCCAGGTGGGAACAGAGCGCTTTGATGGCGGGGTGTTCCACCCTGCTCGTGACGATGTGCCTCCTGTCGTTCTGAGTGGCCAGGGCGGACATGACCGCCGTGTTGTCGCTTTCTGTGCCGCAACTGGTAAAAATAATTTCTTCGGTTTCTGCTCCGAGCAGAGCGGCTACTTGCTCACGGGCTTCCTTGAGCCTCCGGGCCACCTGTCCCCCGAAAGAGTGGGCGCTGGAAGGGTTGCCGTACCATTCATGAAAGTAAGGGGTGATGGCTTCCAGCACCTCCGGTGCCGTCTTGGTGGTGGCATTATTGTCAAGATAGATCGTCTTCACTTGGTCACCTCCTCGACCACCAACTCGGGCCAGACGAGTTCCCTGAGTTTCGTTTCCACGAAGTTCTTGAGGGTTTGTTCCGAAGCTTTGCAGAGGGCGCATGTTCCCCGGGTGGCCACCAGAACACGATTGCCGATGACATCGATGAGCTCGATGTCTCCCCCGTCATGCTTCAGTGAAGGCCTGATCTCCCGATCAAGGGTCTCTTCGATCATCTTCATTTTCTGGATGTTGGAGAGTTTGGGCCTGGAGACAGGCTCTGCCTCAGCCCGGACCCTGGCAATGATCTCTCGAATGGCGTCGTGGCAGCTTTCGCATCCGCCCCCCGCTTTGGTGTAATTGGTCACCTCCTCCACCGTCGCGAGACGGTTATCTCTCACCGCCCGCTCGATTTCACGATCCGTCACGCCAAAGCACTCACAGATGATTTCGCCCTCTTCCTCCTTGGGGGCGATGCCCTTGTAGTCCGCGATGGCCCTTTCCAGTGCCTGGCGACCTAATACGGAGCAATGCATCTTCTCCTTGGGGAGGCCCCCCAGGAAATCCGCAATATCCTGATTGGTGATTTTTTCCGCTTCTTCAATGGTCTTCCCTTTGAGCATCTCTGTGAGAGCGGAGGCGGAGGCAATGGCGCTCGCGCAGCCGAAGGTTTGGAACTTGGCGTCCGTGATCCTTCCACGATCTACCTTGATCGAAAGTTTCAAGGCATCTCCACAGGCCATGGAGCCCACTTCCGCAACGCCGTTTGCATCCTCCAATTCTCCTGCGTTTCTCGGGTTGAGGAAATGCTCCTTCACCTTATCCGTATATTCCCACATCGCTTCCCTTCCGCCTATAAAGTGTATTTCGAAAATGTCCTTGGAAAACCCAGAAATTCCAAAGCACTCCCTGCTAAAAAAATCCGTTTACGTTGGTTAAAAATAATCACTTCCAGGTGGTTTGCTAAAAAAAAATCGCTTGAATCGCCAGGGCTGGAAAATCGCCATGGGACCGAAACGATCCCTCTGCCTAGCAGCCATTTTCCTACCAAAATTCCTGAAAACGTGCTAAGGAAACGCCAAGAAAAAGGGCTTGCTTTGTTTTCTCGGGAATGGCGCGATTGGAGGAAACCACTTGGTCAGGGTGGTTTTTCATTTTTTGGAGATCGTGAATCGTTGCTTTGCCCCATCATCGTGTTCAAAAGCAAAGCAGGTGGTTCGCCTGACCACAAACCCGTCAGCCCTTGAAATAGCGCTTTTCAGGCCCTTCATGAGGGAGTTTTTTTTTGAACGAGGAAACGCATGAATGCGAATGCTGAGCTTAATGTTTTTATGAAACCAGGGGCGGTCGCCGTCATCGGCGCAACCGAAAGGCCGGGCTCGTGGGGTTCCTTCATTATGAGCGGACTCCTTTCCATGAACTTCGCTGGAAGGATCTATCCGGTGAACAGCCGTGCGGATCGAGTCTTTGGCATCCCTGCATTCAAAGATGTCAGAGCGATTAAAGAGCCCTTGGATTTGGCCATTCTCACGATCCCGGAAGAGTCGGTGGAGGAAATCATCAGGGCTTGCGGGCAAAAGCGCGTCAAGGGAATCACCATCATCACCGCGGGCTATGGGGAGGCGCTCGCCGAAGGAAGGGACAAGGAGAAAGCCCTTGCCGAGCTCGCCCGGTCTTTGGGGATGCGCCTTCTCGGTCCCAACGTGAGTGGCACATTTGACCTTCATTCAGGCTTCAACGGCTCCGCTTCCCCGGCAGGACATCTCATGTGCACTCCTCTCGCAGCAGTATGCCAGGGCGGCTACGCGATTTACGATCTCCTCGCCTCCGCTTTCCACAGAGGCATGGGGGTGGGGAAATTTATTCATACCGGAAACGAGTGTGACCTCACGGTCACGGATTTCCTGGCCCACTTCGGGAAGGATCCGGAGGTGAAAGGAATTCTCATGTATCTCGAAGCTGTGCGGGATGGAAAACGCTTCATGGAAGTGACCCGTGAGGTGACGGCGAAAAAGCCTGTGGTGATCTATAAAGGAGGCAGGACCCCGGGCTCGGCCCGGGCGGCTCGCAGCCACACGGGAGCACTCGCCGGCAAAAAGGAAATCTTTCAGGGGCTGATCCGTCAAACCGGCATCGTCCCCTCTCCTACCATGGAACTGCTGATCCCGCTGGGTCACGCTCTGATCGAGCGCCCGCCCCTGAGAGGGAAAAGAATCGCCGTGGTCACCATGGGAGGTTCTTGGGGTGTAGCCCTTTCCGATTCTCTGGAAGAGGCGGGGCTTTCGGTTCCTGAGCTGAGCTCGAGCTTGCAGAGGACACTCAGAGCCCTCGGCATGCCCATCCGCGCCTCCACGAGAAACCCTGTGGATATCGGGGCTTCCGGTCTATATTACTCTCTGGATGTCATGCTGGCGCTCGGGCGGGAGATCTTTTTGTCGGGTGATGCGGACGCGGTCGTGTTACACGGGGTGGGGGGAGCGGGGCTCGTCGGCGAAGATGCGCCTGATAGCAGGAGACGATTCGTCAAGATCAATAAAAAGATCATTCAGGGCTTCCATGCGTTGGAAAAGGAAACAGGCCTTCCCCTCATCATCGGGAGTCACTACACTCCCTGGGAGAGTCAAGAGGTTCTGGACCTGAACCGGCAAGGGATACGGATCGTCAATCGGCTTGAGGAGATCGCCCAACTTCTCTTTTTCATGCACGAATACTGGAAGAAAAGGTTGTCGATGGAATGAGGAATCCATGACAGAGCCAAAGGGAGGCACAACCGCCGCGGTTAACCGCCAAGCACGCTGGGGGAAAGCCTCGAAGAGCTGATCATGGAATCGAAATCGGCGAGGGAACTGACAGTGCCAGGCCAATTTGCGCCGGTTGCAGGTCCAAACGGTGGGACCGATTCAATTTTGGACGTTCCCTTGCCTTGCCTTCACGAGCCGACCCCGAATCCGTATAACCAGTTCTGGTTTTTCTGCATAGTTGGTGCTCAGTTTCAATAATCCCTGATAGTTCTCCGCTGCTCCCGGAATCGTCTTAAACCGAAGTAAGAACTTCCGCCCTTTTTCGATTTCCTCCAGGGAGTAGGCTACGTTTTCGCTAAGGTTGAATTCCCTTGCATTAAGCGTCAAAGGTTTGTCGAGTTCTGCTCTGATCTCCACCGATCTGGTGACGCTTTGGCCTTCTGTTCCATAAAGGTACACGTATCGGGAAGAAAGGTAGATGGGGACTTTGACAAATGCCTTTATCAGGAGCGTTGCTTCACCCATTTGAGGATCGTTGGAATAAACTCGGGCACTCTTGTGTACCAGCCCCGAGTATCCTGTCGTGTTCACGCGCAGTCTGATTTTTCCCGACCCGCCGGGCGGGATGGCCCTGTCAAAGTGGGCCACGGCACATCCTCAACCCGGTCTTACATTTCTAATCTCCAAGACCTGGTCACCCTGGTTGAGAACCTCGAATACGTGCTCTAGAACCTCCCCTTCTTTGATTTCCTTGTAATCAAATTCCTTCTGGGGCAATACCATCTTGGGGCCAGGAACGCCGCTGCCCTGCGCCATTTGAAAGGATAGGACAAAAACAAAAACGCTTGTCAGCGCAAAAAACCCATGCCTTCTCATCAAACCATCCTCCATGTTGTCTTTCCTAATTGATCACCGAGATCGAATCGGTCTTCTCGGAAGATGCCGCAAATCCCTATTCGATCATAACTTCCTTAAGAATGGAAAGATTGTCAAGGGCTTTTCCTGAACCAAGGACCACGGCGGTCAGAGGATCTTCGGTGATGGAAATAGGCAGCTTTGTCTCCTCGCGCAGCAGGATGTCCAGGTTTTTCAATAGCGAACCTCCTCCTGTGAGTACGATGCCCCTGTCCACAATGTCGGCCGCCAATTCCGGGGGCATCTGTTCAAGGGCGATGCGGACCGTTTCCACAATCGCCCTGATCTGCTCAGAAATCGCTTCTCTCACCTCCTCGGAGTCGATGGTTACAGTTCGTGGGATTCCGGTCGCAAGATCTCGACCCTTGACTTCCATAGTCTCCTGTTGATTGGTCGGATATGCATTCCCAATGGTTGTCTTAATCACCTCCGCGGTGCCGATTCCTATCAGGAGGTTGTATTTTCTTTTTATGTATTGGAGGATGGCCTCGTCCATCTTGTCTCCGCCTACACGTACGGACTTGCTGTAGACGATTCCGGCGAGCGAAATCACCGCCACCTCCGTTGTTCCACCCCCAATGTCCACCACCATGTTGCTGGCGGGTTCGGTGATGGGCAGTCCGGCGCCGATGGCAGCGGCCATGGGCTCCTCGATGAGAAACACCTCCCTTGCGCCAGCCGACTCTGCAGACTCCCGAACTGCCCTCTTCTCAACCTGGGTAATGCCACTCGGCACACAGATGATAATCCTTGGCCTCACAACGGTTCTGCTATTATGAACTTTTCGGATGAAATGCCGCAGCATAGCGCCCGTGATCTCGAAATCCGCGATGACTCCATCCTTCATGGGTCGCATTGCCACAATGTTCCCGGGGGTTCGGCCGAGCATTTTCTTCGCCTCCTTACCCACAGACAAAACCTTGTTGGCACCCTTTCCGTCTCTCCTCACCGCCACCACAGATGGTTCACTCAAGACGATCCCTTTGCCTTTTACGTAAACCAGTGTGTTTGCCGTACCGAGATCTATCGCAAGGTCATTGGAAAATAAGCCCAGGATGGGATCGATAAACATCGCGTTTTCCTTTCTAAATAGAGTCCCTTTTCACGCAAACTTACCCTGGATCATTCACGAACGGAGTCTTCCCCACCGGGAGACGCTGTCTTGGGTGTCTCTCATGAATGATCCGCATCAACTCTTGCAAAGCCTTGTTGGCTTGAAGCGGGAGATGTGGACATGGCTCACCCTCGCGCCCAAGCCGGAATGCTCCACGCTAAGACTCTCCCATGGTCAGAGGAATGAGAGTCTTCAATCTAAAAGGGCGTCAACCACCTTATTATAACGGCCTGAAACTTTGAAGTCTTATAAGCTTGGTTCCAAGCCCGTCCGTTTTGACCGTACCTGTGGCCTCAATTTCAACGTCCAACAGGCCGAGCAGTTCTTTCATGATTTCATTCGATTCGACCACATAATCGGTTTGATCAGTGGCGATTCCCAATACAAGGACATTATCTCTCTCGTCAAACTCAAGCGCTGTCACATAACCGCTGATGGTTATTTCTTTTCCTGAGCCACCCTTTTTCATGTTTCATTCCTTCTCCTGGGATTCTCCAACTCAGTTAAAAGGACAGTCGAAAGACACACCCTCTTCTCGGATCCTGCGACGGACGTCAAATTCGAGATTGGACCAAGCGCAAATATTCTCTCACGACGAGCTCGAATTTCCGCAACAACCTGATCTGCAATAAAAATGCCACATTGAAAGGACTCTCAGTCCCTGTTTTTTCATCCGCAAGGTCCGCCTCCCGCTCCCGTGGAGGCATCCAGGCCAGCCGGAAGTATTCGTGAGGCCTTCCGGCTGTACGAAAAATCCACCCTCCGGGATTCGAGCGTGCCCTTTCACGCCTTCGCCCAAGGCTCACCCCGAGCAAAGGTCGAAACCCCTTATTATACGAAATTGTTCCTTGTGGGAGGTGCTTATTCACGAATTTTCACGGGTTCGAGAATAACGCAGACTAGTGGTCCCATCCATCGCCATCGGTCTTTCTTAAATCCCTGTGCACCACCATCCTACCTTTTCCAAACAAAAGCCCATTGAGAATCCAGCTCACGGCACTGATCACCAACGAACCGAAAACGGCTGTCCAAAAGCCGTGGACTTCAAAACCCGGAATGACGCCTGAGACCATCTTCAACAGCAATGCGTTGATCACGAATGTAAAAAGGCCGAGAGTGACGATGTTGATTGGCAGCGTGAGAAGAATCAGGATCGGGCGAAAGAAGACGTTCAAAATACCCAGGAGCGCAGCTGCGAATAGAGCGCTTAAGAATGCGCGGACATGGATCCCTTCAAGCAAATAGGAGGCAACCAAAATGGCACCCGTGAGTACCAGCCATTTCAATAAAAGCAAGATCTTTGCCCTCCCCTTCTTCGCGACGTGCCGTCCGGTGAAGTCCCGTTGTGTAAGCGAGGCAGATTTGCCGGGGTCTCCGCTCCCAATCTCTTCTCGCAGGGGCCTTCGGCGGATCGCTTGTTTAATAAGGATCTGTCCGCTTGCCTTATGCACGCATGCATTTTGCCGGGAAATTGCCTTTGAAAAAGCTCGACGAGACCGTCCCCCTTCGATTGAAATCGGGACCTCGAAAAATCAAGCCCGAAATTCGGAATCCGGTCTACCCGAGGCCGTTCCCTGGGCTGCAAGGTGCTCCAATTATACACGGTGGCGTATGAATTTCAACAACGAAGAAAGAAAGGCGCATGGTTTCCTCGGGATTGATTTGTTTTTCCCCTTGGGTTAGCATAGCGAGAAAACATCACTTATTTGCGTCGCATGGGGGGCTTTTCCATGGATAACTTGATCAGCAAAGGAGCCACAATCATCGCAGAATCTCAAAAAATACTCGTATTTGTTGGCGCCGGCCTCAGCACGGAATCAGGGATTCCGGATTTCAGAAGCCCTGGCGGGGTCTGGGACAAGTATGATCCTTCAGATTTCTACTTCCAGAAGTTCATGTCCAGTGAGGTATCTCGTGAAAAATACTGGAAAATGAGTACCGAGTTTTATGAGACCATGAAGGATGCGGCTCCCAACCGTGCGCACATGGCTATCAAAGCGTTGGAAGACAAAGGGAAACTGCTGGCCGTGGTGACTCAGAACGTGGACAACCTGCATCACAAGGCAGGGAACTCGCCTGAAAAAATCATAGAGGTCCACGGCAACGCCTTTTCGGTATCGTGTTTGAGTTGCGGCAAAAAATACAGCAGAACGGAAATCCATAACCGCTTGAAAGCAGGGGTAAAGGTGCCTTACTGCGACTCCTGCTCCGGGATTCTGAAGCCGGACACGATCGCTTTCGGACAAGCCATGCCGGAGGACAAGATGTCCCTGGCAATCACCTGTGCAAATCAATGTGATCTCTGCATCGTGACCGGAACCTCCCTTGTGGTGCAGCCTGCCGCTTCAATCCCTGTACACGCACTGCGAAGGGGAGCAAGGTTGATCATTATCAATCGCGATCCCACTCCCCTTGACGGACGAGCGGATCTCGTTGTCAACAGCTCTGTTTCCCAGGCGCTGGGAGACATGGTAGGAGCATGATTTTTTTCTTGAATCAACGCGTAATTCCATCTATTTTCAACCATGGTCCCGCGATTCGATTGGCAATTGCTCCGGACAACTCGTTGGCAAAGGATTGAGGCTGCCTCATGGGTTTTGGTGCTGTTTTAGGCCCACCGGGCAAGGCAGATGCAAACGTAAGTTCTTTGCCCGTTGCCCGGACTGGGTCTAGGCCTGGCCCTTTTGAAATAGGTTCAAATAGGGATTGAGCGCTAAGGAGGAGACAATGCTGGGTGTGGGCTTTGTGGGTTGGCGTGGAATGGTTGGATCGGTCCTTATGGGCCGGATGAAAGAGGAAAACGACTTCAAGGGTTTCGAGCCTCTCTTTTTCAGCACGTCCGATGTGGGAGGCGTAGGTCCTGATGTGGGTCTTGATATCCCTCCCCTGAAAGACGCCTATGACACCGGCCTTTTGTCATCATTGGACATCGTGATCACTTGTCAGGGCGGCGACTATACAAAGAGAGTATATCCGGAACTGAGAAAGCTAGGATGGAACGGCTATTGGATAGATTCCTCGTCTGCCCTGAGGATGGATGATGAGAGCATCATCGTTCTCGACCCCGTGAACAGAGGGGTAATCGACTCCGGCCTCTCCTCAGGGGTCAAGAACTACGTGGGTGGCAACTGTACGGTCAGTTTGATGCTCATGGCGCTTTCCGGTCTGTTCGCCGCCGGATATATTGAATGGATCTCCACCATGACCTACCAGGCGGCCTCCGGAGCGGGGGCAAAACACATGAGGGAGCTCGTAGCCCAGATGAACGTTCTGGGCCAGGCCTCGAAGACCCTGCTCGAAGATCCTGAGTCGAGCGCCATCGCCATCGATGAGGTGATCACCAGGGAGCTCAGAAGCGAAGTTTTTCCCACGGAAAACTTCGCTGCCCCACTTGCAGGGAGTCTCATTCCGTGGATCGACTCCCCGATGGAATCGGGGCAGACAAGAGAAGAGTGGAAGGGATTCGCGGAGACGAACAAGATCCTTCAAACAAAAAGACCGATCCCTGTGGATGGAATCTGTGTTCGAGTCGGCGCTATGAGGTGCCACAGTCAGGGACTCACGGTAAAACTCACAAAGGATGTGAACCTCAACGAAATTACTGAAATGCTTGAAAAGGGCAATTCGTGGGTAAAACTGGTTCCCAATGATAAGGAATCCACCCTACGATTTCTCACTCCCGCCGCGGTCAACGGCACGTTGACCGTTCCAATCGGCCGCGTGCGAAAGCTGATGATGGGGCCGCAGTATATTACTGCGTTCACCGTGGGGGATCAGCTTTTGTGGGGGGCTGCGGAGCCGATACGAAGGATTTTCAGGATCATCATCGATTATCTCTCGTGATCCGATCACGGCGTTTCGCGCTTTGGCCCTTGCAAGGCCCATTTCAGGCCGGGGGTGCCCGGTTGAGTCGAATCTTTGAGGCTGTTTGCGCTCCTGAGGCATTGACAACCGCTCATCGGATGCCTAGACTTTAGCATTGTTGTGCCACGCAGCGCGGAAGTGGATAGCTCGCTGGTGGGGCTCCCGGACTTCAAATCCGGTGTGGGGCAGTGAAGGCTGTCCCGGGTGGGTTCGATTCCCATGCACTTCCGCCAGTTTAGGATTGGGTCCTGCCGGGGCTTTCCCCGGGTCTCACCTCTCCCCGTTGACCAAATTCAGACCGAATTTTCTGCATGGTTAAAAGCCAAAAGCCGTGTTCTGTTTGCCTGCGATGGAGGAAATTTTTTGACTCCGCCTTTATCTCCTACTATTATATTGGTATATGGGCCAACCATGGAGCGCGGGACGGTTGAAGACGAGCCGGCTCTCCGAAAAAGACCCGTCCGGTTTTTCCGAGTCTGACACGAGAACTCCGAGGATACAGAGATCTCCAAGAGGAGGAACCGCAATGGAGTCCCAAAAGACGTTGAGGGGAAAACGAGTGCTGATCGTCGATGACGAGGAGGATGTCCTGCATTTTTTGACGGAGACCCTGGATCTTTGCAAGCTCGACACGGCCACAACCTTTGAAGAGGCCAAACAACTGCTCGAGAACAACTTCTACCATGCCGCTATATTAGACATCATGGGTGTTCGAGGATATGACCTGCTGGACATGGCCAAAGAGAAAGATATCCCTGTCCTGATGCTCACAGCGCATGCTATCTCCAAGCAAAACCTGAAGGTATCTTTTGAACGGGGTGCTTCCTACTACGTTCCGAAGGACGAAATAGCGAAAATCGACGTCTTCTTGGCGGATGTGCTGGAAGCCCGTGAAAAGGAAAAAAACGTGTGGGCAAAATGGTACGAAAGGCTGAGCGGTTTCTGTGACAGAAGGTTTGGTCCAAATTGGAGAGACGAAGATCCGGAATTCTGGGATTCCCTTTTGAAATATTAGAATGGAATCGTATCCTCCGCCCCTCTGGGGGCACCTCCGGTGGGGACGAGCTCGCTCATCTCTCCGAAATTAAACAGTTTACGGGAGGAACCATGATGAAGAGATCAGGTGTCGGAATAACCATTACGGAACACATCCTGCGGCAACAGCGCGAAAATCCCGAGGCAACCGGTGCCTTCACCACCCTCATGAACGAATTGATCGTTGCAGCCAAGGTCATCTCCAGGGAGGTGAACAAAGCGGGTTTGGTGGATATCCTGGGTTCCACAGGGAAGATCAATATCCAGGACGAACAAGTCCAAAAGCTGGATATTTTTGCCAATCAGGTCATCATCCAACGAATGCAACATATCGGCCAGTTATCGTGCATGGTTTCAGAAGAGGACCCCGATCTCATCGAAATCCCCCCTGCCTACCCAAGGGGCAACTATATCCTTGTGTTCGATCCTCTCGATGGATCTTCGAATATTGATGTCAACGTGAGCATCGGGACCATCTTCGGCATTTACCGAAGACCTGGAGAAACATCCGATAGTGCAGTGCTATTGCACGATGTGCTTCAACCGGGATCGAGGCAGGTTGCTGCAGGCTATTTCATCTATGGTTCCAGCACCATCATGGTTTATACCACAGGGAATGGTACAGGGGTTCACGGTTTCACCCTTTTTCCGAGCGTGGGTGAATTTCTCCTATCGCACGAGAATATCCGCATTCCAGCGAAGGGAAAAATTTACAGCGTGAACGAGGGGAACTACAATTACTGGGATGACAACGCGCGGGCATTGGTGGACTATTTCAAAACGAAAGACCCTCAGAGTGGTCGTCCATACACTTCCAGGTATGTGGGAAGCCTGGTGGCTGATTTCCACCGCAATCTGCTCAAAGGCGGAATCTTCATGTATCCTGCAGATCTCAAGGATCCCAAAAGACCGAAAGGCAAGCTCAGGTTGATGGTGGAGGCGAACCCCCTTGCGATGGTCGTAAAGGAGGCGGGCGGGTATGCCAGCGATGGCCAAGGCCCCATCCTGGCCATAGAACCTCACGATTTGCACCAGAGAATCCCTCTATATATCGGCAGCAAAGAGGAAGTGGAACTGGCGGAGTCCTTCATCAGTGGAGCAAAGTGAACTTCACCCCCGGGACTTCGCTTTTGGATGAAGCAAGGTGCTCAAACGACGTAAAGGGCACCGTCCTCTCTTTTCCCCTTGAGAATTTCGATAAAACTCTCGATGCGGAAAGCTGTCCGGCTGTCCACGGGCCCCGGCCGATCACCTTCAAGGGTCAAAATCGGCGTGTCCAGGCTTTCCCTGATCATGATGTCGTAAATCTGTCTGTAACAAAAAGTCTGGGTGTAGTGAATCAGGCCATCCAGCCTTCGTTCTCGAATCGCCTCTCTGATGTCTTGTAATCTCCCCTCAATATCGTAGGGATACGTATACTGGAGGTATTGTTCCGCCAGGTCTTCCGTCCCGAATGGCATGCTGAACTGTCTTTGGACTTCATTGAAGACGACCCTGGCACCAAGGGATTCAATCAACGGATAAAAATCACTGAAGATAGGAGGGACGCCCAGGTACCCAAGACGAATTTCTTCGCCCTGGGGTTTTCTCTTTTCTGCCCGGGAAATAAGCTGATCCAGTTGCTTCTCGAATTCGTCCGGATTCCCATTGAAATCGGAGCTGCTCACGAGTGAAAGGTGATTTTCAAACCCGGAAACAACGTTGTGTCGATGGGTGAGATCATCGAGCCTTCGAAGCTTTACCCGGATTCTATCCAGACGCCGCTTGGCTTCGTGGATTTCCCGCCATTTTCCCGAAAGGGCGCGTCGGAGTTTCTCCATCTGGGCCATAAGTGCTTTCCGGTCCCGGTCAGCGGGATACTCGAAAGAGATCACCCGCACTCCCCTCCTTTCCAGCAGTTCGCCCAATGCGATGGTGTTGCTACAGTCTCCACCCGTCACGGCTATGATCTCTTTGATGCCCTGGTTCAGGACGGTCGCATAAATTCCCTTAATCCACGAACAGATACTGTGGGAAAATCCCGCGGACTCCGCCTGGCCTACAAGTTTTGCGGGTCGCGCCGAGGTAATGAATGTGTTGTTGAGATCCAAAGGCTTCCGGCCGGCGGCGTACACAATCTCAACGGGAACCGTGGCGGTAATTCCAAGCAAACTGCTCATGCCTCCACATAGTGGAATCTGAATTCCGGAAGTTCGAGGCAGGTTAACCTGTTGCCATAGACAGCACCTGTGTCCAGGCCGATCTTGTTGTCCATGATCAACGGTTCGTAAAATGGGGTATGACCGAAGATAACCCTCTTACCGAAGTCGCAGTTGGAGTAAATAAAAGGGTCTCTGATCCAAAGCATGTCTCTCGGTGTTTGTTTGGCGATATCCAGGCCCGGCTTGAAGCCGGCATGCACGATGTAGAATTCCTCAAGCTCGATCAGAGAACCTAGTGACCGGTAAAATTCCATGTGATCCGGCGGAATCAGATTCCCCCGGTCTTGTGGCGAGTCTGCCTGATAGCTTTCCATTGTGCCCCAGCCGCCGTTTGTAAGAAACAACCCCGGATCCCCGCCGTTGAGATAGTCTAGAAAAATCGCTTCATGATTCCCGATCAGACATTCAATCCGGGGCGAACATCTCTGGAGCGCCAGAATGTAGTCCACCACCCCTTTTGAGTCTTTCCCCCGGTCAATGTAGTCGCCCAAGAAGATCAGTCGATCTTTTCCAGGGCGCCAAGCGATCTTGTCCATCAACCTCTTGAGCATGTCCAGGCAGCCGTGAATATCTCCAATGATGAAAATTCTGTCGTCTTCCATCAAAACCTGAAAAGGATGCGGAGGCGATCCCTTGAATCGAGACGGGTCAATCCCGCTTTTCTGGCGGTATCCAGGGCTTCGTTGTACTCCTTTGCAGTCAGCCGCCGGTTGACAAGTTCGTCCCTTTCCGCGGTACCACAGGGCCGATACTGGTCCATCACGTTCACATAAGTGTTGGTTGAAATTTCCTTTGCAAGGAATTCCATAATCTTCTTCGTTCCTGCCACACCGTTGGGCATGACCAGGTGTCTCACCAGCAACCCCTTCACAGCGATACTATGTGGGTCCAGGACCAAGTCCCCCACCTGGCGATGCATTTCCTTGATTGCCTCCACGGCCACCTCCCGATAGTCGGGTGCGTTGCAGAAGCGGTCGGCCCATTCCTGATCCCAGAATTTGAAATCCGGCATGTAGATGTCGAAGATGCCTTCCAGCAGTTCCAGCGTTTCCTTGCGGTCATATCCGCCGGAATTATAGACGAGAGGCACACTCAACCCTTTCTCGACGGCAAGAACGAGGGCCTCCAGGATCTGGGGGACCACATGGCTTGGCGTGACAAAATTGATGTTGTGACATCCACTTCCGGCAAGATGCAGCATCATATCCGCCATCTGCTCGGGTTCAACCACGACACCGTGAGCCAGGTGGCTGATGTCGTAGTTTTGACAAAAGGTACACAGGAGGTTGCAGGAGCTCAAAAATATGGTGCCAGAGCCCCGGTTTCCCACAAGAGGAGCTTCTTCACCGAAATGCGCATTATAGCTGGCCACCTTGGCCTTTCTTCCTGTACGACAGTAACCTGTCTCTCCTTCGAGTCGATTTACCCCGCAGTGGCGAGGGCACACTCCGCACGTTTCTATCAAAGCCAGTGCCTTCTCCACTCGAAGGGAAAGTTGCCCTTCACGGTGAAGTTTCAAATAAGAGGGTGCCATCATAGCAAGAACCGCTGAAAATTGATCCCCCTGTCGAGCGGAGGCTCGCCAGGGGGATGTCCTCACGGCAAAAAGAATTCGCCTTCAGGACTAATCCCTGGATTGTCCAAATATCCGAAGCAACATCAGAAACAAGTTCACAAAATCAAGATACAAGGAAAGCGCTCCCAGGATCGCCCCTTTTCTGATCACACCGGCATCTAAACCCGCGGGCTGTGTGAGGGCCATATGCTTCAGTTTTTGCGTGTCATAGGCCGTCAGCCCCACAAAAACAAAAACGCCGATGTAGCTGATGATCATGCTCATGGCGCTGCTTCGGATAAACATGTTCACCAGGGTGGCGATAATGATGCCTATCAAACCCATCATCAAAAAACCACCCCAGGAGGTCAGATCCTTCTTGGTGGACCATCCGTAGATGCTGCAAGCAACAAAGGTCCCGGCGCAAATGAAAAAAGTACTTATAATCGATGTTCGGGTATAAACGAGGAAAATGAAAGAAAGAGTAACGCCGTTAAGTGCCGCATAGACGACAAAAAGAGAGGTGGCCATTCCGGGGCTCAGTCTGTTTACCATCCCGCTGATTGCAAATACCAAACCCAGCTCGACGATAATCAGAGCGAATAGAAGTAGACGATTGGAATAGATCAGTCGCAGCAAGCTGTCGTTGCCGGCGACGTAGAAAGCCACAAAACCGGTCAAAGCGAGGCCAATAGCCATCCAGTTGTAAACGCTTCTTATAAAGTCATTCACCAGGACTTCGGTCCTGGGTCTCGCCACCGAAGTTGATTTCATTTCCGCCTACCTCCAAAGAAATTATCGGTTGCCAAACACCAAATCTGTAGCTTGTGCCCATCCATGAATTCTCCTCCCCTTGTGAGAATTTCCGTGGACGCGCAGCGCCGGAAATCCCGCAACGCCGGCGCTCCCGCCGCTTCTGCGCCGCGTGCGAAGAAGACCCTATGGATTTTCCGGATGGGAACTTGCCGGCTTTCAAACCCAGAATGATTATAAATCGTAAAGGAAAAAGTTCAAGCATAATGACTTCCTCTCCTGCCCCGCGGAGGCTTCACCTCGCCTGGATTCTCTTTCCAGGCCGAGACCTTGGGCACGATGAAAGAGCTGAGATCTCGGCTACCGCGGTTTCACCGTGACCGATAATGGAGCCGAATCGAGATTGATGCTTGCTTTTTTCTGTTGGTGCCGGTAATGGTCTGTGTCCGGGTGGAATTCACTTTCCAATGGGCTTGGCCCCGATGGCCCGCGCCGTCGGGCCTCCCGCTCACCGGGAGAAGCACGAGGAGACTCACTCGTATAGAGCAATTTTGAGACCATATTTAGAGGAGGAAAGGAGAATTGCAATGACTCAGGAAAAAGACAAACTTGTCTTCATTGTCACTTGCGCTGAAGAACAACCCGATCGGGCCACTATTCCTTTTGTGCTGGCCAATTCGGCTTTGGCGATGGAGACAGAAGCAGTGGTGGTCCTGCAAATGACGGGAGTATATTTGGGGATGAAGAAATATGCCCGACACGTCCACGCGGCAGGATTTCCACCATTGCAAGAGCTCCTGGAGACCTTCCTGGAGGAGGGAGGGAAATTGTGGGTGTGCAGTCCCTGCCTCCAGTCCAGACAAATTTCCGAGGATGAACTTCTGGAAGGGGCGGAGATCGTCGGAGGAAGCACGCTGATAGCTGCTTTCCTCGATGCAAAAAACGTCGTGACATACTAGTGTGCGTCCATCTAGAGATACAAATTGGACACTCGCACCATTTCCAGATCGAAAAGGAGCGATTTTTTTGCAGGATCAAATGGAAGATCCCGCACCCTTACCGGAGGAAGTCAGAGGGCTGCACGGAGATTTGCGGATCGTAGGTCGCACAAAAAACCCCGCGGACTCGCGACTCTTGTCTCCCCGCAGCCCTCAGCTTGTCGAAGGGTCGAAGGCGGAAGATCGCAGAAAAGGACCCTTTTCCAAAGGAAAACCAGTTGACAGGTTGGGCAAAGCAACGATTGAATAAGGTGTGAAGGTGCCGCCTGTTCTATGGAAGGGCCGAGATGCGAAGGGGCTTGACATACCAGGCCAGGTTCATTCACGCAGTAGAGAAGGATTTAGACTCTGTTGTTCTTCTTGGAAAGAATGATTTTCTTGTGGGGTGCATCCCAGTCTACGAAGAATTCGTCATGTTCGGTGATTTCAAAGGGTATTTTCTGTAAAATCGCACTGGGGATGTAAATCCCTTTCTTGGTAAAGGCGACGTTTTTCTTGGGTTCATTTATCCCTTCGACCTTGTATATCCTGTTTTCTTTGGTGATCAGTTCAAGAAGCTTATTTTTCAGAGTGTTGATATGGATCCTTGTTGCCTTTCTGATCTCATTGGCTGACTTCCCCTCTTTAATGAGCTGGAAGATTTCTTCGTCGTCAACCTTTCTTTTTGCCTTTTTGCCCATACGGGAGACTCCTTTCCGTGGAGCAAGCTCGCTGAACCTTTTGACGAAGGGCTCCAGAGCTTTTTCCCTGGCAGTGGTCCTCCGTCTGCGCTTTTCCTTCGCGTCTGCAATCACGCCGGATCAGATCTCATCGAAACCCAATAATTACTTCGGGAGTTTGGCTCCAAAACTTTAATTTTTGGTGAAAAGGCTCGAGAATTTCACCGAAGGCCGAAACGCAGAGAGTCCCCCCCTCCTGCAAGGGCATCAGCTCCCCCTGGCGAAGGGGAATGAATCTCATGCTGATGGGTTCACATGAGATTCGATACCAAACGCCAGTTTTCCTCAACGCTTTTTGGCTCGTCCAGAGAAAGGGGGAAAAGATTCCGAATGCCTTCTTTCTTGAAATCTATAGCTAAGGCGGGAGCGCGAGACCCTGCACTTTTTCGTCTCGGGCAATTGAGTTGGCATGCATGGGTGTGAAGAGGTCAGGGGGGGATCCTTCTGGCACGTAGCCCCGCAGAGAACAAGAACGGTGGTCACGGGAACGGGCGAGCCACATTTCAGCGAAACATCCCGCAGCCTTGTCGAGACGGCCGACCATGCAAATTTTCTGGCGCGCCTGGGAGGACTCGAACCCCCGACCCGCGGATTAGAAGTCCGCTGCTCTATCCACCTGAGCTACAGGCGCAATTGCTTCCGCTTGACAAAATCAAAAACGGTTTGAAATCAAGTGCTTGGAACGAATGTTTCTTGAGCCTGATTCAACATGGAGTACATGGCCTGTTCATCATGGCTGTCAAGCACCTCGCGCAAGACCACGTTGGTATTCTTTTCCAGTTCATCCATGATTTGCGCAAGCGCTTTAAGACGAATAAGACTCTTTCTGGACTTCTCCCGATAAGGCAAACAAAGACGAGGATCTCCAAGAAAATGGATCAAAGCTTCCAGGAACGGAAAATCGACCCGATCGGTGTTGCTATAAATCAGGTTTACCCAGTCTTCCTTCAACACTCCAGGGATCATGCTGCAATTGCAGAGAAGTTCAGAGGCCTTCCCAATGTAAAGAGAGCTTTTCAAGTTCTCGATAAGATTGCGAATCATGCTTACCTGTTCCTCAGGCAACCGTCTCCTGTTCAGCAGATTGTTCCATCGGCCCTCGATTTGCATGCATACCCACTTCTCTCCCCTTTCGGGCGACAGGCAAAGGTCCAGGAACCTCTTTTGCACTCCGATCAGGTCACGCACCAGTTCATCTTCAGAACCGCCCATCTGCTTGAGAAGTACTCCATTCAAGGAATCAATAGCTTCGTACTTTGTCACCCTGCTCTGTGCCCGCTGGAGCAGCAAGTTCTCCCATTGTTCTCTCAGGAAGCCCAACTCCGCCTTGATGAGCGAAAAAATTAAACCCGATTTGGTGATCGCATTCCGTAGCGAATCCGCGAGGATGTTCGCGGCGTTTAGCTTGGCCTGGGCCAGTTGACGCATCGCATCAAAGGACTGCTCCCTCAGTTGATAGGAGAGCAATTCGGTCCCCAAAATACGTGAAAGCCTCTTGATAATCCTGGTCTCGGGGCTGCCGATTTTGATTGTAGCGGGGAGGAAATGGATTTTAATGACAGCCACAACCACATAATCGCTATCCTGCCACAGCACAGAACCTCCAAAGCTTCTAGGGTAGTCAATTTTCGGCTGATCCCTGATATAAAGATCCGCCTTTCTGACGAGGACGGGTTCCATGTGGTGGCAGTCCTCTTGAACTCCCTCCACCTGAAGTCGCACGCTGCGGCTGTCGCTTTTTGGATCCTCCGATGTCCAGCTTTTCTGACGTTCCACGCACCACGCGATCGCCTCCAGAGGACGCCCCGGCTCATCCCTGTATCCAGCCCAAGGTTTGCCTGGAGGGTTATAATCTGAACTTTCAGGCAAGCCCCAAACGATGCTGTTTTTCTCCCTATCCCATATGCCTGATGTGATTCGAGTAGCGTACATCCCCGGGGGGCCGCTGACCCGATAGACGGTTCCCTTGTAGGCGTTGGGAAGAGAAAACAAAATCGTTTCGATGATTTCCTTGCAAGCTCGCTCAAGGGCTGCCATATCGATCTTGATGGGCAATTTTCTTTTCCTTCGTGCTCAAAGTCCTACAAGATATTTCGGTTCCAATCGCCCGATTCTCAAGAGGCAAATCTATCGTTTTTTTCCGAGTTGTCAATAGGAAATGACTTCTTGACATTCACTCAACGACAATGTCAAATAGGGATATGGATGACCAAGCATTCCATATCGAATACGTGCCTGTGCTCAGGAAACCAATACTCATCGCCGGGTTTGAGGGATGGGGGAACGCTCTTGACATCTCAAGGGCGATGGTTCTTTTATTGATCCGCAAGTTAAAAGGGGTATCCTTTGCCAAAATAAACCCCGATCTCTTTTACCGTTACGATGAAAGTCGTCCCGTTGCCCACATCGAAGAAGGGTTGTTAAAGGGGGTCTCGCCCCCGGGAGGGTCCTTCTATGCGGCCCACCTCCCATCGAGTCAGACGGACCTGGTGATTCTTCAGGCCAATGAACCAAACACCCGATGGTTTCATTTTGTGGGAGAACTGTTCTCCCTCGCTGAGAAACTCGGTGTGCAAACCCTGATCACCTTGGGCAGCATGTACGACAATGTGCTCCACTCTGACAGAATTGTCTCAGGGGTTGCCTCCAGCGAGGAGCTGCTCGCGAAGCTGAAAGAAAAAAGTGTGAATCCGATCACCTACCGGGGACCCAGTGCAATTCATTCCACCATTCACTGGGTGGGCAAACAACGGGGCTTCCATTGCATGAGCTTGTGGTGTCATTGCCCCTATTATCTTCAGGGGACAACCCACTTCGGTCTTTTATCACATCTGGGCTCGCTGTTATCCTCCTTGGGGAATTTCGAACTGGATACCGACGACCTTGAGAAAAGCTGGAAGGAACTCAACGCACAAATTCTAAAGCTCATAGAAAAGAACCCCGAGTTGCAGACCATGATCAGTGAACTGAGGAAGGCGAAGGTCAGAGGTTCCTGGGCGAGCATGAAAGGCTCTTTGAAAAAAGACGATAAGGTGATCTATTTGGAAGACTTTTTGAAGCCCACCTGAGGTTTGTTTATTTTCGTCATTGAACGCCTCGCCCTTTACACAGAGGGAAAGCCCCCCGTTGAGACCGGTGATTTTCGCTGGGCAGCGAAATTGGAATCATCCCATGGCCGTTGACCCGGCTTTCCTCTTCACAGCGGTTACAAGATCTGAAATGATCTTTCCAGCGTTCCCCTGCAAAAAGATATCGGTGACAGAAGCCGTCAAGTGGGTTCTTTCCATGTTGATTTCAATCACCGTGGCTCCATTGCGTTTGGTAATGGCTGGAATCGTGTTCGCAGGCGAGACCACTGCGGAGGTTCCCACCACCATCAGGGCTTTAGCAGCCGAAGCCAGCTCGAAGGATCTATTTAGGGCGTCTGCCGGTATGGCCTCACCAAAAAAAACCACATCCGGCTTCAGCACCTTCTGGCAGACGCACCTTGGAGGGTATTCGCCCTTTTTCTCCGCCCGGTTAAATCTTTTTCCGCACCAGAGGCAAGACAGCGTGCTTGAATTTCCGTGATACTCGATGACATTTTTCGATCCACCCACCTGATGCAGGTTATCGACATTTTGGGTGATGATACAATGGAGAAATCCCATATGTTCCAGTTCACCCATCCCCAAGTGAGCTGCATTGGGTTTGGCCTGACTCACGATCTCATTCATATCCCGGAGCATTCTCCAAACCTTCTCCGGGTCGCTTCTGAACGCCGATATTGTGGCATATTCGGCGGGGTCGTATTTCGACCACAGTCCTCCTGCGCTTCTGAAGTCAGGTATCCCGGATTCCACAGAAACGCCGGCACCGGTCAGTGCCAGTGTCAACGTGGATTTCACGATCACATCGGCGGCCTGCTCAATTAGATTTTCCATTTTTAAAATCCTTCTCTGCCCGCGGATCCAAGCACCGGGGGCCTTGCTCCGGGTTGCCGGTGTCAGGGTCATGTGGACCGAATGGAAGCTTCCTGCCGTTCCTTTGGTCCGGGGAAGTCCCGCAAAGCGGAATTTCATGCGAGGAAGCCCCTTTGTGAATCATTCTGGTTGCCCCGCCAGCCAAGTTTCCAACCGGAAATGCCCCAAACCTCCCCTCACCGCGCCGCGCAACCGCCGCGCCTCCGTGAAAATCCCCACATAGGCAGGGGAATAAATGGGTGCATACTCGCTTAGCGCTCCCGCTTATGAAAACAGGATGGGAAATACACTCCCTCTGCGTCCTCAACTAAAGGGACCCGAGAACAATCTTTCTTTCGTTTCGGCCCTGGAAAACGGTCACCGGGAATGCTCCAGACCCCGCAAGGCCTTTTTCAAACAAACGTTGCTTCTGGAGGAAAGTTCAATCATCTCTCGCAGGAAATGCGCACTTTCTTTCTTGCCCGCCTCTTCCAATTGCTCGGCCAACATCTCGTACTCTTCCTGGTGGTGGTCATTGTGTGTAATCCAGTGCTCCATTCTGATTTTTGCCCTTTCCACAAAATCCATCCGAGGCCCCCCTTGCACTTCTCTTGTTTCTGAAGATTAAAGAATGCATCAATTGTTGTCAAATGAATTTGGGACACCGGGAAAGAGATCTTCTCCCTCGAGATCTCGTACACGTCTATGTCTCTCGGAATGCCTTTTCAATCTGTCACAGGAGCTTCAATTCATTCTAATATGAAACATATTGACTGCGCCCATTTACCAGGCTAAAATTCCATCCGAATTGAGAGTGCTCGAATGGAGGGTCTCGATATGCTCGACATACTGAAAGGTAAGAGAATTCTGATCGTCGATGACGAGCCGGACATTCTTGACACACTGGTTGAATTGCTGGATATGTGCCTGGTTGACACCGCTCCCAATTATGACAGCGCTGAGAAATTCCTGAACAAGACCACCTATGATGCAGCCATTCTGGACATCATGGGAGTGAGAGGCTACGATCTCCTGTACCTTTCCAATCGACGGGGGATCCCCGCTCTGATGCTCACCGCACATGCCTTAAGCCCGGATAACCTGGTCAAGTCCATTAAAAGCGGAGCGCAATCTTATGTTCCCAAGGACAAGATCGCAGAGGTTCCCGTCTTTCTCGCTGAACTCCTCCGGGCCAGGAGAGAGGGAAAGGAGAAGTCCGGGAAATGGTTTGCCCGGCTTAAGCCCTTTTTCGACAAGAAATTTGGACCCGGCTGGAGGGAAAAGGACGAAGAATTTTGGAAGGAATTCGACCAGAAATACCATGTCTCGAAGGATGAGCTTGAAGACATCCTCTAGACTTTTTGAAATAAGGGAACTTTCCTCATTTCAAGGTTACTCGGCGGCACTGACGGGGATCTCGACGGAAAATTTTGCGCCCTTTCCACTGTCACTCTCAAGATGCAGGCTGCCTCCCATGTCTTCTACGAGGACCATAACGCCTGCGAGGCCTAACCCGTGCCCCCTCACTGTCCCCGCCTGTCCCACTTCTGCCTGAAAATAGCTCTCAAAGATTTTTTCATGGAGAACGGATGGTATTCCTTCCCCGTCATCCCTGACAGAGAGAACGAGGCAGCCTTCCTTTTTTCCCACTTCCAGGTCCACCCAGCTTTTTCGGTATTTGAGAGCGTTTCCCAGGAGGTTTCTCAGAATTTGGCTCAATTTCGCCTCATCCACGTATACCTCTTCACACCAGAGGCCTTCATCGACGAACAGGGCAATGCCGTTCTCCTGCAAGGTTTGTTTCAGGTTAACGAGATCACTGCAACTCTTTAATTTCTCTGACGCAGTGCAGTTTGTGAGGTCGAACAGCTCTACCAGGGAACGCTCCACGAGAGACGAAATCTTATGGTATTTCTGCTGAACGCCTATTTCTCTCGATCTTCCCAATTCCAAGGCGTCATTTACAAGCGTCTGGGTGATCTTGGCGTTCCTCAGCACCCTCTTGAGCACCTTTTCCTGTTTTTCTGTGATGGCACCGTAGCTCTTCGTTTTGTTAAGAAGAGACATGACCCCGGCTTCGATGACAGCAAGCGGCACTTTGAGATCATGAATGAGAAGGTCAAATTTGATCCTCTCTCTCGTTGCGGGAGAATCCTGCTTTCTTCGATCCATTTCGCGCGACTCCTTAAATGCGGCGGCCTTATTCCCTCTCTCGAACATCTCGCCAGAGATCGCCTTCTCCTTTTCCGTAGTTTCAAGTATTCGGAATTTTTTCCAAAAAATCAACTCGCAGCATCCTCCAAAAATCCGTGGTTTTCGATGGCGCCCCATCTATAGCACAGACCCAGTGGTGTGGCAAGATCTCGCTCAACGATTCATCGGCTTGCCAAGAGTGTCTACGGAAGCTCAGAGTGGACTGCTCTGAGCGCAAAGGAGAATCCCCACGTACCCTACGAAGCTGCTATCAGGCCTCACGTCGTAACTGGTCGCATACAGGAGTTTTCTCGCAACGCTCGAACCCAGCTCTTTTGCTGCCGCAATGGCGGCTGCGGCTGCCCCCGAACAGCATGCATTGTGGCTTCTCAGGGCCTCTCGAATGACGCCTTCCGCGTCCATGTCTACCATCAAATCCACAACCCGCTTGTCGTTCTCATTCCTGACCCAATCGACCGCTTCCCCGCCTACCCCCTTTGGCGTAAAGCCATAGTTGTATCCGTAGTGAGTGAGATCCGTGGAGCCTAGCACGATAGTGCGTCGTCCCAGGCCCTTGCATACACTCGCAACTCTTTTGGCGATCTCCAAGGAAGCGCTTCGGGGTGGAAGACCTATGGGTACGATTTTGGTTTCAGGGAAGAAGTGTTTAATAAAAGGCAGCTGGAGTTCAATGGTGTTATCCTGTTCGTACCGAGAGGTTGTTTCCACAGTAAACGGAAATTCCTTGATCAACACAGTGGAGACTTCGGAGTCTATGGAAAGCTCACCAAGAGGGGTGGCCCAGCGACCTTCTTTCATGATAAAATTGTCGCTGCTCGGGTGGAGGTGCCGGCCGAATATGAGGCAGGTGTCAGGTTCAGGTTGATGATTCAGGCACTTGATCACGTTGCACGCGATCTTTCCGGAAAAGACCCATCCCGCATGGGGTACGATTCCACCCATGGCACCGCCCGTATCCGACGGGCATGGGATAGACTGGCTGGAGAACTCTTCGATGACCCTCCGGCAGTCCGATTTATTTCCAGGGTACCAGGACCCTGCAAACTCCGCTCTTCTTGCCTCTACCATCACCTCCTCCTCTAACTTTCAGGGTCTGATCCCTCGGCAACATCTTAGATCACCTCCTGCTGGTCGCTTCAGGGAGTCGTTTTTCATTCTTGCGAGGAATCGTTTTTGCTGCTATGTAGATCATGAAAATGAAGTCCCCCGCATTTTCCGGGGGTCTATCCAGGGTTTGGCGAAACAGGCCCAAACGTATCTCGCGAGGTCGTGTCTATGCCTTCTAACATCGGTGAATGGATCATCAAAATTCCCGTTCTACTTTTCGCCGTCACCATCCACGAATACGCTCATGGAAGGATGGCGTTATGGCTCGGGGACCCTACCGCAAAACGCATGGGCCGTCTTTCCCTCAACCCGCTGCCGCACATCGATCCCTTCGGCGCTATCTGCCTCTTCCTGTTTAATTTTGGCTGGGCCAAACCAGTGCCCATAGATCCCCGCTATTTCAAGAGCACGAGGAGAGATTTGATCCTCGTCTCCCTTTGCGGGCCTTTAGCAAACATTACCACGGCGTTTCTGGCAGGGACCGTGTGGCGCCTGTTTCATCCCTCTTGGGAACTCTATCAATTGACATTGATCTATCTGCTCATCATGAATTTGGGTCTGGGGCTTTTCAACCTTTTACCCATTCCGCCTCTCGACGGTTCACACATCCTCGAGAACGCCCTGTCCCCTCGCGCCGGGCAAAAATTTCGTGAATTCGGTCGCTACGGCCCGATCCTCTTATTGGGCATTGTGATGTTGGATAACTTCGCCCACACGGGCATCATTCATCGCATACTCATCGGCCCTATGAAATTCCTGGCCTCCCTATTCTCAGGTCGTCTCTAATGACGCTTACATCACATCCTTGTCGCTTGCCTCGATGGCGCGATCGATTTCCGCCTTCAATTGGGGCGGTAACCCCGGAATATCCACACTGAGAAAACCACGAACGATCGTAGAAGTGGCCTCCTCTTCGTTCAGGCCCCGCGACATGAGGTATGCGATCTCCTCCTGCGCTATCTTCCCAACGGCGGCTTCATGAGACATCTCGACACCATCCACGTGTCCTTCCAACTCCGGAACAGCATGAATCGTTCCGCCTTTCAAGATCAGTCCCTTGCATTCCAGGTGCGCTTTTATGTCTGCCACCTCACCGACCAGGTGGCCTCTGGCAATGATTTTACCTCCATTGCTGATGGTTCTTGCCACGATTTCTGCTCGACTTCCGGGTTTTTTAAGGAATATCCGTCCTCCCACGTCGAATTCTGAACCAGGACTACCCACAATGATACTGTAAAAGCGAGCCACGGCATCTTCCCCGACCAAGTGGCTTACGGGATACATCTGCAGCGATCGAACCGGCTTCATGCAAATGTAGTTGTTTAAAAAGAGCCCTCCAGCCTCCACTCGCGCAGCGGAGCGAGGCCTGACGACCATCTCCTCCGCCCAGTTGTGAATCATGGTGAAGCTTAGCTTGGCGTTTTTCTTCACGAAGAACTCGGAAACGCCGAGATGGGCTCCCCTTTTCATGTGAGGGGATGTGACACAACCTGTGATGATATGAAGCTCAGAGTCCTCTTCCGCAATGATGATATTGTGGATATTTTGCTGAAGCCCCTCTTTTTCCAAGTAGAGACATGCCTGAATCGGGTAAATGCTCTTGCTGCCGGGAAGTGAGCGAATCACATACCCGTCGTGAAGATCAAGTTCTGCGGCAGCAGTGAATTTGTCTGTGTCCACGGCCACCAGCTTCCAGTAATAGTCCCCGATCCAATCCATTTCCTCCAGAGCACGCCGGATGGGGAGTACTTGTATTCCCTCTTGCTTGGAATCGCAATGCACGACCGCGGTGTCTTTTTGAAGGTACGTTCCCACACGCTCCTTCCCGGTCACGTCCAGGCCGGACATGATCAGCCGCTGCTGCTCTTCGTCAGGCAGTGTACAAAGGTCTTCGTCAGCAAGGTATTGATGGCTTACCGGAGCGGTCTGGAACTGGCTCAGGTCCACATCGGCGCCTATCATCGCCTTCTTCTCTTTGGCGGAAACCGCCCTATCCTTCAGATCGTCTCTCCAATACATCTCACGCACTCCCCATACCCAGATTCCGTGATGCAGGTCAAAATTTCGCGAGGATTGCTCACGCAGCTAAGTCTGCCGTCGTAAAGCACCTGGCCTTTATCGGCGGCCAGGTAGTCCAGAATATATCCTGTATGTGTGATAATGAGGCCCATCTTGGTCCGTTCAAGCTTCATCTGCATTTTGGATTTTCCATCTTCCGGCTGGAAATCCCAGTCCTTTTGAAGCAGTCTCGCAATGGTCTTGCCGACCAGGGCGATATTTTCCATGTCAACGCCGGATTCAGGTTCGTCAAAAAGCATCAAATCAGGATTCTGGGCCATGAGCTGGAGCAATTCCGACCGCTTGATTTCACCACCTGAAAATCCAGCGTTCACGTCTCTTTCAAGAAAATCCTGAAAATGCACCTTGTCAGCCAATTTTTCCACATCCACCTCACTCCTGGCGCATATTTGCACCATTTGTCGGGTCTTCAGCCCGTTAATTGTCGGTGGACGTTGGTAGGACATGCCGATACCAAGCTGGGCCCGCTCGTCGATGGGAAGAGAAGTGATATCCACCCCCTTGAAATAGATCTTCCCCTGCATGATCTTGTACTGAGGATAGCCCATGATGGTCATCAGCAGGGAGGTTTTCCCCGATCCGTTTGGGCCGAAAAGGATATGCGTTTCCCCTGGCTTGATTTCAAGATCGATATGATCCAGAATGATTCTATTGCCCAATTCCACCCTTAAATCCTCTATAAACAGCATCCTGCTTCTCCTCGCATCCAAACGGATGTATTGCCTCCGGAAGCTCCGGTCTTCGGGGTGCCCGCATCATCTATACCATCGCCCCCCCTTACCTCTCCCACCCACGCCACGAACGCGGTGGAATCTTCGACTGGCCGGAGGAATGGCCGGATAGGCACCAGTTGGCTTCTTGATCCTTTCAGATAAGAAATTGAAATGCATCCTTGTTTTCCCTGCGATCATGCTAGGATCATTATCAGGAAAATCAATTTTCGCATCCTGATCTCGACTGGATTAAGTGCTACAAAAAACACCTTACAGGAAAGACTCGGGTTTGACAAGTGGGTATTGAAGCTTCAGGGTAGTGGGCAAATTTCTTCCCTTAGCGAAAACTCCCGCCGTCGGAGGTCAGATATCATCGCCTTTGCCGGAAATTGGTCGAGATACATTCGAATTTCTTAAGGAGTGAATCACAGCCGGGTCCTCTGCGCCCGTATTCTTCACCGAATGGGCTGGCTCACCCGGGCGCTTATTCCGTATGAACGCTTTCTTTCAATTCTTGGATTTTTTTCATAATGATTTCGGCTCTGTTAATTAAATAATCCACCCTCTTATACTGAGGATCCAGCTCTTTCACCAGGCTCCACTCGTTAATCGCTTCCACCAACCGCTCCGCGTAGAAATACTGCATTCCTTTTTTATAGTGCGTTTCCTTGTAGAGATCTTCGCTTCGCTTGATGTAGTAGTGGCACTTCCCGCAATCGTCCTTGTAAAGCAGGGACCTCTCGAATTGATCCTTTGCGGACAGATAATCTCTCTGCCTAAAATAGGACATACCCAGTTCAAAATGGCACCTGTGGGCGTATTCCACTCCTATGCTGTCTTCAGGAACCTCTTCTATAACTTTTTCGAAGGCCGCACCGGCCTCCGCGTATTTCTTGTCTGCGAACAGGTGGAGGCCCAGTTCGCGGTAAAAAATCGCCTGCCCGGACCGGCCTTCTTCCTGAGTTGTTTTCACATCTTGGGATGGGACTTCCTTCTCTGCCTCGAGTTCATGGTCCACCAGGTCAGGAAACCCCATGTCCGGACATTCTTTTTCATTGGCGTTCACCTGTATCTCAGGCACCACGAAGGGCAACCCCCCTACCTCGGGGATTTTGATTTTCTGGCCTACTCTGATACGCGTCGCGTCCGTCAAATTGTTGTATTTGGCTATGAGCGGAAAGTGGCGGTAGTCACCATAGTAGAGCTGAGCGAGCTTGGAGAGAGTCTCGGACGGCTTCACGGTATGCTCCACGTACCTCTTGGTCTGGATTCGTCTTCTGGATGTCAGGATATTGATCACCTCCGGATGATCCGGCTGCAGCCTCAAGGCGGTCAAGAATTCTCGTCGAGCGAGATCGTATTTCCCTTTCGTGTACAAATTCAGCCCTGTTTCGTAATGCTTTTTGGCCAGGCCATGCAAGGCCGATTCCAGTCGGTGACAGCTCTCAATAGCCTCCTGATTGTCGGGATTGACCGTTGCCGCAAGTTTAAATTGCTTTAAAGCAGCGACCAGATCCCCACTTTGTTCGAACGTGCGGCCCTTTGTTAGAAATTTTTGCTCGAGTTCCTCCCTGGACTCGCCGGGAGACTCGGATACCATGATGGAGGCAGCCCTAAAAAGGGCTGTGCAACCCATCATCGATGCCACCAAAATCATAGAGACAAGAAGTAGGATTTTCCTCATCACCTTAAAGAGAGATCATGGAAAGTGCGCAACCTGGAAACGAAGCTCTCCATATCCTTACCCAGAATTTGGTTTCTCCTCAGTCGCAAGGGGTCCGTGAAAAAAGCGTTTCCGCCTCGTTCCACGGACAGGCCCATCTTATACCCCGCTTGCTCGCATATGGCGAGTATTCTCTGATTATAGCGGCCGTTGGGGAAGGCTATGTGAAGAGTTTCCTGCTTGAGTTGCTTGTCGATAATCCTCTTGGAGACAAGAAGTTCCTCTTTAATTCTCCTCAGGTAGACCTCCTCGGTTTCCTCCCCCCGCTTCAGGGTCAAATCCGCATGGGTCACGGAATGGGAGCCCACCTCAAATCCTCGCCCCTTCATCTCCCTGAGCTGATTCCACGTCACTGCCCGTCCGCAACTGCCCACGAAATCTGTATACACGAATAAGGTTGCGGCAAATCCATACTTTTTCAAAACGGGATAAGCGATTTCGTAGGTGGAAACATAGCCGTCATCGATGGTAATTACCACCGATCTCTTCGGAATGGCCTTCCGATACTTCAGGAAATTCAACAACTCGGCCAAACTGATCACCCTGTAGCGATTTTCTTTCAGATACTTCATCTGCTGGTCGAAGGTCTGCGCCTCCATGCAAAGGGAACTTTCAGATTTATGGGCAAAACGATGATAGCAGAGAATCGGCACCACCTGATAGCCGTCGGGGCTGAGCCCGGCTTTATTTCGGTCTTTGAGGGGGATTACGATCGTTTCTCCCTCCTTCATGGTCAGTTTTTCGTTTTCATCTTCGATCAGCCAAGCCTTGCTTCGGTCTCCGAGGAATCTTGCAGCCAGCGCTGCAGGATCGTCCCCTTGCTCCAGAGTGTAAACAATATATTCGTCTGTTCGAAAGATCCTGGATTTTTTCCCTTTGGTTGGCGATTCCACTTGTGGGTTCCAGGGAATGAGGCCCTCGAACCCCGCGCAGGAAGAGAAAGACAGAAATCCCACTATGATCAACACCTTCAGCACGATTTCCATCCGGCTCTTAGATCCATTCCCCATTGGAATCCTCTTCGAAACTCAGCACATTAAAAATGTCGACCTCCTTTTTCCTGCCCTTGAAAGGCACCTTTCCCCTTTTTTCTACCCTGAGCCTGGTCTTGTCCTGAATGAGGTCGTAGGTTTGTCTGCTAATGAGGATTTCTCCCGGCTTGGCCATTGAAGTAAGCCTCGAGGCCACGTTCACATTATCTCCGATCACCGTATATTCCATCCTTTTTTGGGATCCCAAATTGCCCGCCAGGATTTCACCCGAATTCACGCCCACGCCGACCTGGATAACCATGCCGTCGGTCCGGGTCGGTTGACGAAGCTGAGCAATATTTTTCTGTATTTCCAGTGCGGCCCTTACCGCGGCCTCAGCATGCTGTGGGTTCGTTACGGGGGTTCCGAAAACGGCCATTGCCTCATCGCCCACGAATTTGTTCAAATGGCCGCCGTGCTTGATGACAACGTCCGTGACCCTTGTGAAATAATCATTGAGCAACTCAACGATATGCTCCGGCTCCTTTTCTTCTGATATGGCCGTGAAACCTCTTATGTCAACGAAAAGAACCGTTGCCTCCACCCTCGATCCTTTGACCCATTGATTATCGGGATTCGCCAAAATAAGCTCTACGATCTCCGGGGTGACGTAACGCCCGAACGAGTCCTGGATTTTTTCCTTGATTGCAAGATCCTCGGACATTTTGTTGAAGGCCGAGCCCAAGTCGCCAAGTTCGTCATTCCTCCTGATGTGAACGGGGTGGTTAAAGTTGCCCTTCCGCAAGGCCTCTGTGCTCTCTTTTAGTTTATTTATCGGCCAAGCGATGTATATACTCAATCCGAGGCTCAGAAGGATACCGAAAAGTGTGATGATCACCGTCAGGAAGAGAATAAAGGACTTTGCGTTGCGCAGGTTTTGGAGGATTTTCCTCTGGGATATGGCCAGATGAACCTCGCCGATCTTTATTTTCTGATAAAAGATGGGGCTCTCAAGAAAAAGAATCTCTTCCCCTTCATGGACAAAAGAGCTCACCTTCACACCATCAGATTCCTCAATGAGCACCATGTCTCTGATCGGCAGGTAAACCCTATTGAGTTCATCGATTTTGCTATGCGCTCTGATGATGTTGTTCTCGTCTGTAATCAGTGCGTACACGACCTGTTCGTTTTCCGCAATATCGTTGACCAATTGGAACAAAGCCAGGTCTTCTTCTCCCAATAGTTTTTCCGGAGAATTATTGGCCGCGATTCGGACCATGCCCTCTCCAAAACGAATCAGCTGATCCGTGAACTGCTTCCTTTGTATTCCCAACATTGTGAAACTAATGGCGAAGATCACGAGAAGGATAAGAAGCGTAGACAACGTGGCAAGTTTTATGAAAATGGGTATACGCAACCCTTTGACCCTCGGCCACAAGCAAAGGATGCGTTTCATGAATTGGAATTCGGGCAGAATCCCTGAGAACGTCCTTTGAAAAATCATGTTCACTATAAGTTTTATCTTGCGTGAATCAAGCCTTGTCCCCATGAAATGAAACTCCCGCCCCCCTCCTCAGGGAGAAATCCAGGGATGCGTATCCTCCATAAAGGCAGGAAAAGAAATCCCACACTTCTGTGCGCCAAAGTGTGGAGGGTTGACGCCACCAGTCTCGCCGTAGCCCTGAGCTTGTCGAAGGGACGAAGGCGGAGGATTGCGGCCTCCGGCTCGCAGAGAAAAGGCGCTTTCCGGATGGAAGCCGATACAGATTGCGTCTTAAGCTCGAGGTTTGACGCAGCCTCATGATCATAACGGTCGGACGTGCAGCCCGCCTTCACAATCCATCACGTGAGAACCGAGCAAAATGAAAAACCGGGATTCCACAACCTCTCTTCGTTCGAACTATATCACAGAAAGCACCTTCGGGCTCACTCAAAGTAGAAGTCAATCCGAAACGTGCTTCTCTTGAGTCAACCTCCTTACTTCTCAAGGATTCGGCCAAAGAGCCCTTGAAGTTGAGCTGAGAGCGCTTTTTCCACCTTTTGAAGGCTCTTTTTCTCCCGGGGGGCTTTCAAAAACATAGGTTCTTTTCCCGTTCAGAGAGGATTCCTGTTGCTTCCTGCGCTTTGCCTATATTAAGCTAGCGCCCATCCGGAAATCATGATTCGGAAAGATGGGCACTAGCGTGAGTTTCCAAAAAGCTTTCAGTGGGTAAAGACTCATGCAGCGGCGGTATCCAATCAAGTCGAGGAGTTGACATTGGCAAAGAGACAAAATGCAGACCTTCTCCAGGAGCAAATCTACGACCCTTCACAGGCAAACAGGCTGGGTCTCCTCCGAGAACTCTACAGTCTGCCCGACAATAAAATCATGGATAAAATTCTCGAGCACGAAAATCCCCAAAGACTGATTCAAGAACTGCCGGTCCAGGATTTTTTCTGGTTGGTCAAAAAAATCGGGGACGACGACTGCCTCCTTTTGCTTGAAATGGCGACGGAAGAGCAGTGGCAGTACTTGCTGGACCTCGAAATCTGGAGAAAAGACAGCGTGGACAAAACCCAGACCGCTGCATGGATCAAACGGCTTCAACTTGCGGACTGCAAGCGACTCGTCCGCTGGCTCTTCAGCGAGGGCCAGGATGTCGCTTTTCTCCATTTCTCCAGGCACATGGATATGGTGACCGTCAGCAGCAAGGACGAAGCTTACGATCTCCCAGAAGGTTTCGTGACCCTGGACGGTTTTCGCCATTTTAGGGTGCTTGATTCAGAACAGAAGGAAACGCTGGAGGAAATCCTGCGAGAGATGGCAAATCAGGATTTCATGAAATTTGACTTCTTCCTTAAAAGCCTCGCCCAGATTATTCCGGCTGAAATGGAAGAGGAGATGTATCGGTTAAGAACCTCCCGGATCGCTGAGCATGGATTTCTTCCTTTTGAGGAAGCCATTTCCGTGTACGCCCCGCTCGATGCTGCCAAGCTCGATCCGGGCAAACCGTCGGAGTTTCAAGAGGCTCTCCTGGATCATGAGATCCGCGCAATCGTTCCTGCCTCTCCTCTTCACCACGTCGACACAAGGAACATCCTCATGGAATGCGCATCCACGATCACGGATCCCTTGTTAATGGACAGATTTCGTCTTGAGTTCGCCGGACTTTGTAATCAAATCCTCTCTGCGGAAGGGATGCCGGTTCATGAGATTGAAAGCCTGCGCAAGGTCAGCCTTCGAGCATCTCGTTATTTGAATCTGGCTCTCGAGAGGCTGTGCGGTCGCGATCTTTCCTCGGCGGAAGAGGTTCTTCGAAGACATGCTCTCTCAACCGTCTTTCGTGTGGGATTCGGAATGGCCCTCAAACTGAAATGGGAGGCCGAGCGGTGGCTGAAGGCCAGCTGGTTTTACAAGCAGGGCCTTGGTCCAGGTTTCTGGGGGGAACATTGGGCAGGGATGATTGAGGGACTCTTTTTCAAAAGGCCTCAGTTTTACGTGGGCTCGGAGGAAAAGGAGGAATACAAGGATTTTGAGTGGCTCTCTGAAATAGGAGTATGCCTTCGCGTCCTGCGTCGTCTCATGGTATTGGACAGTCTTCTCCAGCGGCTGAACGAGGTCTCGCCCGCGGATGAAAAAACCCTTCGATCCGCCGAGGCGGCGTTCCGTCCCTTCCTTTTTAATTTCTGGGCACGTCTTCTCCTGAAACTGCAGCCCTCTTTTTCAGGAATTTTACTGAATCAGACAAAAAGCCTCTTTCACCGGTTAAGAGGTGACGACGGTCCACCCTTTCGAATGTCCGGGTTTAAAGAGAGGTTTATAAAGGATTTGATGGCCTACGCCGCTCCTTCCGACTCTGAAACCGGAATAATCCTCAGGGAGACGCTAGCCTTTCTCTGGCAAGAATTCCGTGAAGAGCACGAATGGATCCCCACCGAGGAACTGGACGGCAGGTACTCAAAGTTTGTTACGATCACGCGGTCATCCGATTCGTTTTTTCACTGATCCTACTTTCCCGGGGCCTCTATGTGAGAGAAGGGATTGTTCACCTATCCGGTTTTTACAGTGATCTTTGGAGGGATGATGACCCTATCCCCGCGGAAAGCAAGGAGCCACGCAAGATCACCCGAAACGGCCCGGTACCCTTGTAAGGAGTTAACCGCTGCCATTGCTCCAACCGATCCCATCGAGTGATGAAACTTCTTTTCTGTCAAGCTCGGCCCTTACGGGTGATTTACGGGAGGAACCAAGAACTTGACATATGGAACAAAAAAAGTTAACTGCCCATGATAGTGGTTTATTACATTCAACGGCATCGCCCGCCCTGAAGGGGTGGAAGTTGCGTTTCTGCGCAGCATAGATTGAAGATCGGAGCCCCTGATTACGTCCGATCTGCCAATTCATGCCTTGGCCTGCGAACGAGAAATCCGACAGGAGGGAAACAAATGGCAAAAATTCGGAAGAAAAGGGTTCGATGGAATGCTTCCATTACAAACGACGTGGCGGGTTACAAACTTTATTGGGCTGTGGGCGAAGGAGTTGGTTACGATTCCGATTTCGCCGAAATTTATGACGGCACCGAAGTTATCTTACCCGATGAGATTTCTTCCTTTCCTCTTGTTTCAGCTGACGTTGAGTTGGGCATTACAGCGGTGAGTCGTGCAGGAAATGAATCCGACATGACAAAATGTGTCGCTCACTTCGATTTTTCTGCACCCGAGGCGCCCAAGGAGATCATCGTAGAAGAAATGAAATAACCACGCCTTTCAGCGGGGGAGCCCGGAACGGACCAAACCGGTCCTCAACCGGGGCAAACTTTAAAGGCTTTTCCGCGAGCAGAAATTGTCTTTGACGCCTGGAACTTTGAGCTCGGTCAATTTGTTTGGTTATGAACAGCAGGATTGAGCCACCCGAGGAACTGGAAACCCTTTTTCGCTTGGGTAACCAGCAAAGGGAAAACCTTTTGTTCTGTGATGTTCGCGGTGCTTCCCTTCCCCTGGACTGCATCCAGAGTCTGTTGGAAGGGAGTGATCAGGACGGGATATTGAAGCTCATTTACCAAAGGCTTCAGAACGTTACTGATCCGAGAAAGATCCTGTTTCTTCTCTATGATCCAGAGAGGAAGATGCTTGTTGGAAAGCCTGTGACGGAAGGGACAAAGGCCTCAGGGATTCAGAACCTTGAGATCTCTGTGAAGATGGAAAAAAGCCTGGTGGTGAAATCCTTCCGCCAACAAAAGCCCCTGGACATCTTTAGTCTTCCGAGCCACTTCATGCCCGTCATTGTGGATGAGCAAATCATGAGATTCCTGGGCAGCAAGGGGATCTTCTGTCTTCCTATCGTTGCGTGCGAAGAGGTTTTGGGGGTCATTGTCCTGGGAGTTGAAGAGACCGAATTTTCTTCCTTTTCGAAACAGTTAAAACCACTCAATCTGTTTATCAGTCTGGCCGCCCTCGTTTTACACCTAAACCAGTTGAGAGAAATGCAGTTAAAGACGAGTCAATCCGATCCCTTAAGGGCGGTGGTCTTCGCGATTGCTCAAAAGCTCGCACATGACAGGGAAAACCCTTTGGGCATCATAAAAAACCGTCTGCGGAATCTGAGCGCACAACTCTCGGAGGATCCCTTTGCTCAAGTGGAAATCGAGATCATAAACAAAGAAATAGACCGCGCTAAAGAAATAGTCCGCGATCTGGCTGCCTTCTCAGAAAATTGGATTTCCAAAAAGGAACCGGTCGTCATCAATACGTTGCTGTCGGAGCTCGTCAAAATCACGAGGGCATCCCTTTTCAGGGACTCCAAAATCAAGCTTCACCTTAACCTTGAGCCATCGGCCTCTGTCGTGTTGGCCGAAAGAAAGCGCCTCAGGGAAGCGCTCCAAAATGTCATCAGGAATGCGACTGAAGCCATGGCCGGAGGTGGAAATTTGCATATTCAAACACGGTATGTGTCTCCTGTGGAAGGGTATTGGGAAGGTCATGATGAGGGTAGCCTGGAAATCATTTTCAGGGACGAGGGCATTGGGATTCCTAAAGAGATCGAGTCAAGGGTCCTTGAGCCTTTTGTAAGCTCTAAGGGCAAGGGCCACGCCGGGGTGGGTCTATCCATTGTACGCGATGTCATTGAGGAACTGCATGGCAAGATTACCTATGAAAGCGAAAAGGATAAAGGGACGGTTTTCAAAATTGAACTTCCCGTTGTAGCAAAAAGACATGGGAATTCTGATCTCTTGTGACGAACATGGAAGTTCATTAGAAGAGGGACAGGATCATGATTCCACCCGTCATTTCAACGATGTCCGGTTAACCTTTCACATCCAAGCTGAGCTTGGAGGCCACCGTTTCTTTACTCTTTTCTTCTGCCGCTCTGGAATCCAAGACGGTGATCCGATCTTCACCGACCTCCCATTTTGCCACAAGCTCCTGCTTGATGGCTTCCGCCCGCCTCCGGCCTAGAGCTTGCAGTTCCCCTTCGGTGACGGGATGGGTTTCGATCAGTTTCTGGAGCAAAGAGGTGTAAAACTCGCGGGATAAATCCGCAGGAAGAGCCGGGGGTTTCCCCTTGTCCTCTTTCGTGACCGGTTTTCCTGCTTTCTTGCCGGCGCCAGCGGCCTTCTTCAAGGCTTCCTCCTTGGCTGCCGCGAAGGCTTCCGGCGAAATTCGCTCCTTTACCAAGCCTTCTATGGCTTGTTGCACAACGGGATTGCCCACATCCACAGGTTCCGCATTTTCGCCGGGAGCCAGTTCTCTTCCGATTCTCCTGGCGATCTCGTGTCGAATGGCGGAAGATCTCATGGCGGCACCGTCTCCAGCCGGATCATATCGCCCCTGGATTTTCAACGTGAGCTGAGGCCGCTTGGCGAGGGCCTCTGAAAGAGACTTCATTTTTTCTTGCTCGGGAGGCGCCAACACGGCCTTTGCCAAGTCAAATTCGATGGTTCCGAGATTTTCTTTTTCCACCCCGAGCATAGCGCTTAGGGCTCTGAAGGGGGATGTGATGATCTTGGTGAAGAGATTCAAAAGGGCCTTCCATATGAGGTGGCCGTAACTGAACTGAGGATCCTCGAGGTTTCCGGAGACGGGAAGCCCGATGTCGATGCGATCGTCGGCATCCTTAAGAAGCGCGAGGGCGAAATTTAAAGGGATATTCGGGGCATCGGGATTGTCCACCTTTTCTCCCAGGGTGAGTTTGTCCAGGATGATCTGGTTTTCTCCTTTGAGTTCGCTGTCTTTGATCAGGTAGTGTAGATCAAGGGAGAGCTTGCCGGAGGCGATTCTATACCCTGCAAATTTGGCCGAATAGGGTGTGAGGCTGGTCATTTCCACGTTGCGAAAAATCATGGAAACATCCGTGAAGCGTTTCGCATCGAACGGCTCAAGCTGTCCCTGGATTTTCGACGTGCCGTATTCGTCCACCCTGCCCTCGAGCTGAATCTGGGTCCGCTCTCCTTCTTTTGTGGACAATCCCACGACCGCTCCGTTCAATTCATGGATTTTGGCGGCAAATTGAGGGCGCAGGCTCAGGTCGGCAAAATCTAGGTTGCCTTTCTCGATACGGATTCTCCGGACGTTTACTGCAACCCCGCCGGGGGCTTCCGCCTTGGGAGTCGGTTTTTTTTCTTCCGCCTTTTCCTCTTGACCACGGAGGATCTTTTTGAAGTTGACGCTCTGGTCTTCGTAGATAATCAGCTTGCCGTAGGGCTCTGTCAGGCACACCTCTTCAATCTCCAACCGGTCGGGTCGGAGACTTAACTCCATAGCATTCACTTTCATGCTTTTCCAGGCAAGAAAACGCTGGCCTGTGTCGGATTCTAAAACGAGCAAATCGAGGATGTCGCCGTTGCCGGAGAATGTGGTGCTAGGACCGTTTCTCCCCTCTTTTTGACGCACCTCCCCGGCCAAAGAAAGGGCCCCGGAGTCGAGCACGAGGGGCGAAACCTGCGCCAGGTAAGGTTGGAGAGGGGTGAGAGAGAGATTCGACGCCTGGACCGTCGCCTCGATGCTTTTCCCCGAAGGCATGAATCGGCCCTTTGTTTTCACGCTTCCCCCCTGCTTCACCCCGACGGATGCCTCGAAGAGAATCGGGCTCCTTCCGTCGCTCTGGATATCCGAGAGCTTCATGGTGATATTTTCAAGGTTGAAAGTCGCAGGCGGGGAAAGGGTTTCATCGCTGAAAGCGACACTGAATCCTCCTGCCTCCGCAACTCCGATACCGACGGACCAAGGTTGTCCTTCGGTCTTTGCCTTTTCACCGACTTCCGCAATTTCCTTCCGAATCTTGCCGGCGCCGCTCCCGCTGACCATTCTCAGCAGGTTGACGGTGCCCTCCTTTTCTCTCAGGGCTTCCAGATGGCCGCCCTCCAGTCTTACACTTTCCAGGCTCACCTGCCTGGCTTCAAGATCCAGGCGGCCTCCTTCCACAGCCAGGGTATCGAGAGTGGCCAGGGGCTCTTCCTTTGCGATTTCCTTCCATGTCACGCCTGAGAAAGTCACGCCCAGTTCCTCAGCGTGCGCCTGCATTTTCTCAGGTCCATAGGACAGTCTCGCATGGAATTTCACCCCGACTTTAGCTGCTTCTATTTCAAGGGGATAAGGCCGGCTCCGATCGCTGAAATTTACGGAGAGCTCCTCAAGGCTGACGGCCCTGAAATCAAAGCGCCAGGGAGGCTCTCCTCCTCTCTTGGTGCCGGCAGGTTTTGAATCGCCGCCGGCTCTCACAAGCTCCTGAAAGTTAAATCGTCCTTGTTCATTGACCCGTGCCTCCAAACGGCCCCGGGAGAGTCCCAGTTCTCTGACCGAGAATTCTCGCGTTGACAGATCCAACCGAGCTTCCTCTAAGCGAATGGCTTCCATCGAGAAAATCGGTAACTCGTCCCCCTGCGCTTTGAGAAGCAAATCTGAAACCAACACCTTCAACCCGTCGATCATAAGGGTGGGAGACTTGCCGTCGTAGGCAAACTGATACCGCGCCGTGATTGCTACTTCACCTTCCGGTTTGTCCAGCAAGACCTCATCCTGGAGGAACTTCCATACCGTGGCGACCTTCAAATTCTTCACTTCGATGCTTCCCTCGGACCAGACGGGCTGGACAGACATCTCCCCCGCCCAGCGCAACGTTCCGCCCTGAGGGAGAGTCGCTTCAAAGGAATGCATCCCCTTCTTGTCCCGTAGGGTGGCGAAGTTCCTGAGCTCGAGGCCGATGGGCTCCAGGGTGACGCTTGCGTGGGTTGAGTCGGATCGATCCGCGAACACCAGACGACCCTGGTTCAAAGCGATGTGCTCTAAGACGATTCGCGGAAAGGGCGCTTTTCCCTCCCCCTTCTCTTTGCTTGAGCCGCTCCTTTCCTTCTCCTCTTTCGGGAACCTCTCCACAACATCCAGGAGGTTCAATCGGCCTTCGGGCCTCATCTCGATGTGAAGCGAGGGATCATCCAGCCGGACATCGGCAAAGGTCCACGCCCAATTCCACACAGTGGAAACCTGGAAGTTGATGAAAAACGCCCTGAAAGCGATCAGAGGGGACCCGTCGTTCTCCTTGAGGTCGAAGTTCTTGATGTCCATGGTGAGAGCGTAAGGGTTTACTCGGACCTCTTCCATGGTCAAGCGACATTTGAGGGTTTCCTCCGCAAACCGGCTCATCTGGCGCTTGATCAAGTAAGGCACCAGGAAGAACCCGACCAAGGTATAAACGACCACAACGGCCACAGCAATGATGAACGTCTTGCTGAGAAGAAACCTCTGCGCCCAGTGTTTCGGTGTTTTTTTGTTTTCTGAAGTATTCATAAGGTTCCTCACCTCTCTTTCACGACAGTGTTAAGGAGGCGATATTGCTCCCAGAGACTCCGAAATGACGAGATCAAATTTGAATAGGTTAAAAGAGGTTATAATCGGTGTCAGGCACAAAAGCCACAAGGAGTTGGCTGCCACTCTTGGCTAAGACCGCCTTGAACCGAAATCGGCAAAAGGCTCTTAAAAGAGGCTTGCGAAAAACAAGCCCTGAGAATTGAAAAGCAGGAATGAATTTTTTAAGCATTTCCGATCCGTCAAAAATCGCCACTGATTTTAAGTGCCTGGGGCGGGAATCGAACCCGCACGGAGCTTTGCTCCAAGGGATTTTAAGTCCCTTGCGTCTACCAATTCCGCCACCCAGGCATAAAAACCTCCTTTGTTGCGACGAAATGCCCTGCAACGCTTTGCGGTTATCCACGATCCTTACCAAATGTGCAAATGCGTGTCAACGTCCCAGCCGCTCTCTCACTCACTCTACTTCGGTCGGGGCGCATATGGTTAGCACGGGGCAACGTGCGTGCCTGATCACTCTCTCCGCAACCGAACCGAAAACAAGCCTGCGCCATCCTGTCAAACCATGAGTGGCGATCACAATGACATCAACTCGTTGATCATCGGCTAGCTGCACGATTTCATCTGCTGGATTGCCATGAATAGTAAAAGTGCTTGTTTTTATGTTTTTTTCTATTTTTTCTTGTACGAGGTTTTGTAATGCCTGGTTTGCTGAGGTTTCCATTTCCTGCAGTACTTGTGATACATTAAAGGTAGGAGCGGGTTCAGCCGGAACAATGGGGAAAGGATGAATCACATGGAGCACAAGGAGCTGGGAAGAGAAGTGCAAAGCCAGCTCATTGGCAGCTTTGAGTGCTTCATAGGAAGGTTCGCTGAAATCGGTCGGAAAAAGGATTTTCTTTAACGGCAACATGTCTATTCCTCCCTTGTGAAAAAATTTTAAGTAAGGTTTTTTCTTAGCTTGTGCCCTCCATAAATTGAAATTGGACAGGGGGACAGTTTCCAGATCAGTCCCGCCTCCGGCAGGGTTCGCAAGATCAAGTCAAAGATCCCGCTCTCTGAGCGGTGGAAGTCAAGGGTTACGCGGAGACGTATCCCGCCGTCGGCGGGAGAAAAACAACCACGCGGACCGACGCCGCTTGTCTCGTCCTAGACAATGGCTGCGGCGAGAGACTGCGGAAAAGAGCCATTTCTGAATGGAATCTAGCTTATTTTTGTGGGAGAGGGAAGACCCCAGTTACCGTTTTAGGAGAAATCCTTGCCCTCACAAGTACGGCTACTCTTGCCGAAAGGATGAAGATGCTTTTCTCGAATATTTGCGCTTCTTGAGGTCGCTTCTCCACAGACGTGGGGCCGGCCGTTCATGGCTCCGCTAAAGCCTCGATGTTCTCTCACGCGAAGCAGTGGTGCTAAGTCCGATGCGCTTTCGTTTGCCCGCCGGTGATTTAAAGGGGCGGGATCAAAATACTTTTTCAGCGCTGTTCCAAGCTCATCATCTGGTCTCTCAAAATGTCACCCAGGTTGGATACAGCTTCTTTACCGCTATGGAGATCCTTCTGATTGCCTTGTTCCAGTCTCCGGATCGAGAGCCCGATTTTTCTCTCTCTAGGAGAGATAGAGACGATCCTTGTCTCTATCACCTGGTCTCTTTGAAATTGAGACAAAGGTTCCTTTTCTTCACCCTCAGCCATCTCGGAGACATGAATCAGACCTTCCACTCCCTCTTCTAATTCCACAAAAACGCCAAATTCGGTGATATTGACCACTTTGCCGGTCACCCGCATTCCCGGTTTGTATTTCCTCGGCACCGCCTCCCAAGGATCGCCGCTCAACTGCTTAATTCCTAACGACACTTGCTGGCTCTCCTTGTTTATGTCGAGCACAACTGCTTGAACCACCTGCCCTTTTTTGTACAGCTCGGATGGGTGCTTAAAAGATGTTTTCCATGACAGGTCGGAGAGATGAACGAGGCCATCAATTCCTTCATCCAGGCCGATGAATATGCCAAATTTTCGCACGCTTTTTATGCTTCCTTCTATGATGCTCCCCACCGGGTATCTCTCTGCGATCGTGTCCCAGGGATTGGTTTCAAGCTGTTTCATCCCCAGAGAAATTCGCTTCGCATCCATATCCACATCCAGAACAACAGCATCCACCGTATCCCCGAGGTTCATCATTTGAGAAGGTCTGTGGACCATTTTCGACCAGGACATTTCAGATACATGAATCATCCCCTCGACGCCTTCTTCCAGTTCAACAAAAGCGCCGTAGTTGGTAAGCCCGGTCACCTTGCCTTCCACTCTGGATCCAACGGGATATTTTTCAGCGGCCTTGTTCCATGGGTCGGGTGTCAGCTGTTTGATCCCCAGTGTTACACGCTTTCGTTTCCTGTCCACCTCCAGGACCTTAACCTTGACCTTGTCCCCAACCTGATACATCTCTGAAGGATGACCCACTTTTCTCCACGAGATCTCCGTGACATGCACAAAACCATCAATGGGACCCAAATCTACAAACAGCCCATACTCCGCTATATTCTTCACGCTGCCTTCAACAACCGCCCCTGTTTGCATCTCCTCGAGCGCCTTTTCCCTTTGCTCCTCCAGCACTGCTTTTCGAGACAGAACGACATCTCCTCGCCGCTGATTATACTTGATGATTTTGAAATCCTGCTCCGTGCCGAGCAGACCGCTTATGTCCCTTACGGGCCTGAAGTCAAGATGAGAACCCGGCAAAAAAGCCTTGACCCCTATGTCCACGGAAAAGCCACCCTTCACGCGCGAGACAATTCTGCCGCTGATCGTCTCCCCATTTTGTTGGAGCGCTCTAACCCTGTCCCACACCCTGACAACTTCTGCCTTTTTCTTGGAAAGCAGAACATCTCCGAGTTCGTTTTCTTTCTTAATCAGTAAAACCGTAACCTTGTCGCCTACTCTGACCGTCAGATTCCCTTCTGTATCAAGAAACTCGGAAACGGGGATTCGTCCCTCGGATTTGAAACCGATGTCCACCAATACATTTTGCTCGTCGATTTCAATAACCTGTCCCTCTACCACCTTCCCTTCCTCGAATCCTTTCAGGGACTCCTCAAACAGACGTTCGAAATCATTCTCCTCTTCAAGCTCCTTTTTGATTTCAGGGGAATTCAAGTGCACGACCTCTTCATGCTCTGGCTTCGAAACCTGCCTATCTATTTTTTGTTTTGTTTGCCCCATCAACTTCTCTCCTCCTCTTTGCTCTTCGCTGATCCCCCTATTGAACCTGCCCTCAGCGCCCGCTACAAGAATAAAGACCTCCACTCAAAATTTGAAACGCAACCCGCCGTCACAAAGCTATGGCTCGGTATACCCGCCGTCGCTGGGCTATGGCGGACCGAATTACGCAAAAGAAGACTTCGCAAATATAAGTAGCCTCCATACATGTCATTTCGTCGGTCGAGGCCTTTGGCGAAGACCAATCTTGCCTTAAGCAAAAACCACAAGATATTGTGGTGAAGCGGAATAAAAAGGGCATCCTGCCTGACAAGATGCCCTCTTAAACCAGTAAGCACATCCTAATCCGGTGGGTTTTTCCGTCGCTACGACACTTAGGCTCCTCCGGTCAAAACGCTCCCCATTACAGACTCGATTCTGAATTCAAGTCGAATACGCGGTTCAATGGGAAAACACGAAGCATCCTGTCCGCGAAACTTAAAGTGAACCATCGCGGAACGAAATCCTTATACAAATCACTCTAACCATATAGACCGAAATGTCAATGGATTTCCTTGCTCCTTAGAATCGAGTCGAATCTCGATTCGTCTTCGATATCCCTCAATTTTATTCCTGACACTAATCACTTCTCCTTTTGCATCGCGATTTTTTCTGTTTTCGTTTTTCCTCCCTACACTCAAAAAAATGATATGTTGGGCATAGAAAAAAGAATGGTGAATGAGGGTTTTCCGGTATTTTTCCATGTCCAAGAGTTCCAGACGTGAGAGAGAGCCCTAACCTTACAACGATACTTATTATCACGTCATTCCGGCGCGTCACCCCGGTGAAAACCGGGGCGGAATCCAGTCACAGATGTGAGGAATCTGACCAATTCGATTGTCTTCCCATACTCAGACTCCTTGATGCCCCCGTATCAAGTGCGGGGCAGGCTTATCAAGTCCGGCTGACGGGGTGCCGAATGCGGCGCCACTGGTAAGTTACGTTGTAGGACTAAGAAGGCTGCGCCAAAAGGACCCCATTTACATCCAGTATCCATCCAGAAACGTTGATTCGGAAAGATGGGCACTAGCGTGAGATTCCAATTCGGTCCCGCCTCGGGCGGGATTCGCAAGTTCGAGTCGAAGATCCCCGTCTCTCAGCGGGGGAAGTCAAGGGGTTGATCCGAGACGTATCCCGCCATCGGCGGGACACAAACAGCCCCGCAGACTGACGCCGCTTGTCTCTCGGTAGCCCTTAACGAACGCGGAAGATTGCGGAAAGGGGCCATTTCGGGATGGGCACGATCTTAAGGGGTAAGGGGCATACCCATAGCGAGTTCACCACACTTACAGGAACTGGTTTCTCAGGGTGAAATGAAATGGGTTATGGATCCCGCCTTGAAATACATGATTCACTCTATATACCACGCCCAAGAACCTCTCTAAATTGCCTTTAAGGTTAAATTGGATGTTAGCAAGCGAGACGCAAAAATTTCAAAAACGGGATAAGCAGATGAATCTTTTGCTTGTGGAAGATGAGGCGATGTTTCGTAAGACTTTGAAAAGTCTTATATTGGGTGAATTTTCCCGGGCCCACATCAGCGAAGCAGGCAATGGAGCTCAAGTTCTCTCCATGGTGGGTGCCGACCGCCCGGATCTCATATTCATGGATATCCATCTGCCGGGGGAAGACGGTTTGACACTGACCCGGAAAATCAAAGCTCGCTATCGTGATATCGTCATTGCTATCCTCACCAATCACGACCTACCGGAATACCGAGACGCTGCGATGGAGGCAGGCGCAGACCATTTTTTGGTTAAGGGATCGGCGTCTGCAAGAGAGCTCGTCGAGCTCGTGCGAGCTGTGTTTTTCCGCAACCGCGATGATTCAGCGCCCGGTTCATCCGGCTCCGGCTCACCAGTAGCGGACTCATAAGGTTTTCGATCCCTTCAAACCTCAATGGCGTCCTTTACGAGCGACTGGAGGTGAGCCCCCAAACGCGATTCTCAAGTTCAACCCTCAGGCGAAAGGCGAAGCCGCTTTCCTTAATGCCCCAAGACTCAACTCCCTGCAAAACCTTCGCCCGAACGTCCTTGGAATCGGCTCCCATCCTGCTTACATGAGCAGGTCGCCGCCAAAATGACAGAGTGCTCTTTCACTGTCCGTGTTTTGGGGAATTGGGTGTTCTTTTTCCCTCCCGATCCGCCACATATTCTTTCAGCATCTCACAGGCCGCCTCCGCATTGCCATTTTCGGCAATTGTCTCCAACAAAGCCATGCACTCTTCGAAAGCTTTCCGCTCCCTCTCCGATAATCTGCGCAGAAACAGTTCGTTCCTCATGAAACCTATTCTCTCCCCTTTCCTGGATATTTCTTGTTTCGACGATTCAGGAAACCTTTTCACTCCATGGGAGTTTTTCCCCGGTTATCAAACTGCCCACTTGAGCCTATAGATTGATGGGAATTCAAGAAATGGGGTGTTTCCTTTATTCTTGCTCACTAAATGAGATTTGGGATAAACCCACCGCTGATGTCGGAGTTCAGTCGCTCACTTTCAATACCAGTCATCGCGGGCAGGATGTTCGAGGAATATGACTTCCCCAAAACAGCGCTTATCGAAGCGCAGAATTTGTATCCGCTTGGATACAATGTCGAAATTCGGTTTTAAGTCCCCGGCGGCCTGCGACCTTCTGCCTTGGTGTGATGAATCTACAGGATCGACTGCATTTTCATCCGGCGAAACGATGATTAGGGTCTCAAGGAGGCACAAGGCACGCCCAAGCCTAGCGTCCTTTTACAAAAAATGATCCGAGGAGGAGAAAATGAAACAAGCGAAAAAGGGAGACACGGTAAAGGTGCACTACACTGGAAAACTTGAAAATGGAAGCGTTTTTGATACTTCCCGTGAACGTGAACCCTTCGAATTTATCGTTGGAGACGGCTCTGTCATCCAAGGTCTTGAAAAAGGAATCGTCGGCATGAAAATAGGGGAGAAGAAAACCATCGAGGCTTCACCTCAGGAAGCATTCGGAGCGAGGCGCGAAGAACTGATGGCCAATGTGAACAAACAAGATTTCCCTGAAAATATAGATCCTGTCGTGGGACAGAGGCTTCAGATAAAGCAACCGAACGGTAGAGTGATGGAGGTGTTTGTGGCCGATGTTGACGAAGAAATCGTCACTCTAGATGCAAACCATCCTTTGGCAGGAGAAACGCTCATTTTTGATGTGGAACTCATGGCGATCGAATAGAGGATAGATCTTCTCTTTTTATGCCCCCGGAAGAGGGTCCCTCCTCCGGGGGCTATCTTAGGCATTTTCAAAATCATCCTTGACTTTCCAGGTATGGGGCGAAAAGGATGGAATGGCACGAAATACATCTCGTCCCCTCCTTTGAGCTGAAGGATAGTGCAGAATGGGAATCATGGGCAATGGAGTGAATCCTGTATTCGCATATCAAATTCTGCTACCTTTGCTTTTCAACTTTCTTGGGTCGCAGGTGCATCCGTGGCGAGCAAGGTAGTGGGCTGAAATTTCCATTGGAGCGATCGAAAACAGCGAGGGAAAAAATTCTCGTGGAAACTGGGCGCTTTTCTCGAGCGTTGCTTTACAGGGATGCTTAACAAACATAAGAACAACAGTGAGCAATACGGGATTCGCCCCATTGACTTTTTGCACTTTCATACGCACCCTTGAGTTCAAAGATTAGAATATGATCCCGTATTCCTTGGGATTGAGGGAAACGAGATCCCAGACTGACCTAACGAAACAATGAAGGCTGAATAAGGAGTTTGCAGATGGACAGTGTCAGAAAAACCTTAGTGGAACGATTGGTGGGAAAAGGACTCCATGTGAGTACCATTCCCGCCTACATCCGGAATCTCGGAAACATCGTGGCTTCGGAGCCTAACATCAGCCCCCAGGAATTGAGCGTAAGGATGGAATTCCTGGGATGGGAGGAGTTTGAGCTGGACGAACGAACTCTGGAACTTGTTTTGGCTTGTCTTGATCTCGATTTACCCGCTCAATCCATTGGCGGATCCGCAAAATACTTTCATTCCATTCTGACGGGATCGTGGAACGCGGCAGCACTCTCCTCTGATTTCCCGTCCATAAATGGCGGGGTTGTTGCTGTTCAAAATGAGATAGATGACCGTGGAAAGGTTCATACCCGGACCCTCTGACGATGAAATCCGCTTAAATATTGAAAGAGTTCTCGATCATCTCACTGACATCAATCCCAAAGAGGTGAATGTGATTGTGGACACCGGTTGGGTAACCCTTATGGGCTCCCTCACTTCCTTCTACACTAAAATCCGCAGCGAGGACATGGTATCGCTTGTGCCGGGCGCGGTTGGAGTTACGAACAGGCTCTCAGTCGCTCCGACAGAAGACATCTTGGACGAGACCATCGGCGATGAAATCACGGCGGCAATGGATCGAAACGCGAATGTGGACGTAAATTCAATCCATGTGGAAGTTGATAAGGGACGCGTTGTACTGTCGGGGGAAGTTCCGAGTTGGAATGCGAGCCGTGCAGCGTATGAATCCGCACTGAACACCACCGGGGTTAACAACGTGGAGAACAACCTAATCGTCAGGTCATTTGTGTAGGGCAGCCAAATTCCCATGACCGCTTCACGACCTTGCTCCGGAAATGGAACGCAACCGCAGGTTCAGTTCGACCCCGGTGGGAATCCGCCGTTTCCCGGAAATGTTTGAAAGGCTTCATCGAAATGCAACTTCGCCCTGCGCCGCCGGAAATCGAAGGGAACGGATCCCTTCACCACCTGCCCGGTGGCCGGCAATTTGTCTCTTTCCTTTTTCGATTTTTAGAGAATCCATGATTCAACCCATCACAACTTCGTGAACATTCTTTGTAATGAACTGGTATAATGCAATGATGCCGATACAGATGCCGAGGAGGGACAAAATGAGCGTGAACGAGATGAGTGATGATAAAAAGAGGTTTAACCGGAATATTCTCATTGCCGTGGACGAATCGGAGAATTCTGGCCGCGCGGTTTCATATGTGGCTCAATTTTTGGGAGGTTTAAACGGGTTCAGGGTGGCGATTCTTCATGTCATCTCCGAACCCGACGAGGACTTTTTTGACACACCCGAGGAAAAGACAAAATGGCTCAATCGGCGCAAAGAAAAAATAGACGCTCTGTTGAACGAGTATCGTCAGGTCCTGATTAACGCAGGCTTCAAAGCGGAAGACGTATCGACACGTTCCCTTCTTCGCTACTGCCCTTCCCTCGCTGAGTGCATCCTGCTGGAGCGGGATGAGACCCGATATGATACCATCGTAGTCGGAAGGCAGGGCCTTTCGCGAAAGGAACGGTTTCTTTTCGGCAGCGTGTCGAGCAAGATTGTCAACCACGCAAATAACTGTACGGTGTGGGTGGTGGAATAATACGATCCGGGGAGTAAAAAAAGATGGACTTTAAAACAATTTCAAACCTCGGCCGTTTCAAGGACATCGTGGTGATTCTTTTGAAATACGGATTCGATGATATCCTGGAAAGGCTAGAACCCCCGGGTGCAGGAATCCTCAAGAAAATCTACCACACGGACAGACATTTAGGGACCTACGAGCGGATTCGCTGCGCTCTGGAAGATCTGGGCCCCACCTTCGTCAAATTCGGGCAAGTCATGAGTCTGAGACCGGATTTACTTCCGCAGCAACTTCTTCAGGAGTTGAGTAAGCTCCAAGATGAAGTACCGCCCGTTTCCTTCGAAGAAATTCGTCAAGTGGTGGAGAAAAGCCTCACCCGACCCATCCCGGAGGTCTTCACGATCTTTGACCCGGACGCTCTTGCCGGCGCCTCCCTTTCCCAGGTTCACCGAGCTGTACTGCGGCAGGAAGGGCACATCGTTGCAGTCAAAGTGCAACGTCCCAACATTCGGCAGAAGGTCGAAACCGACCTGGATATCCTGACGGCGATCGCCCATCGCCTTCACGAGCGCTCGGAGGATTTGCGTATGTATGATCTTCCGAATCTGGTTCAGGTGATCAGAAGAAATTTGCTCAGAGAACTGGATTTCATGCGGGAAGCCCGGTATATGAAGATCGCTCGTGCTCACCTGTACGCTCAGGAAGGGGTCTACGTTCCACAAGTCTATGAGGGTTATTGCACCGAGCGTTTGTTGGTGATGGAGCTCATTCAGGGAGCCAGGCTGAAGGAGGTGGACATTTCACAGTTGCCGGATCCGGAGGCGTTAGCCAAGCACGGTTTCAGAGCCGCCATGAAACAGGTGTTTGAGGATGGATTCTTTCATGCGGACCCCCATCCGGGAAACCTTCTGATCTCGGATGAAAAGGGGCTCTGTCTGCTTGACTGGGGCCTGGTGGGGCGTCTGACCGAAACCGACATGCGTGAACTCACGGATTTGGTTAGAGCTGTGATTGAAAAGGACACGAGAAGCTTAGTAGACGCATTGTCCCTGATGGCGGCGGGAGAAAAAGAAATCGACCGGCGTCGTCTGGAAAGAGAGCTCCTGGATATCCTGGATTCATATCATGCCCTACCGATCAAGGAGTTGGATCTAGGGCGATTGTTGCTGGATATTACGGATCTGATTCGGCAGCACCGCTTGAGATTGCCCGCCGACCTGGTGGTCATGGTCAAGGCCCTCATCACCGCAGAAGGGACGGCCCGTGAAATTTATCCCGACTTGAATGTCATCAGAGAAGCCGAGGGTTACGTCAAGCACCTGACTTCAAAGCGTTTAAGTCCTGAGGCACTGTTGCGGAGCCTCCGTTCTTCTGTTTCGTATTTCCTGGCTCTGCAAAGGCAACTTCCCAGGCGATTTTCACAAATTACCGAGAAACTCGATCGTGGTGAATTGAGGATTCGGTTTGAACACGAAAACCTGGGCAGTCTTCGAAATACCCTGGATAACATCTTCAGCCGTCTCACCCTGGGAATCATCATCGCAGCCATGATCATCGGCTCGTCGATGATCATCACCACGGGTCTTGGACCATTTCTGTTCGGGTTCCCCGCGCTGGGGATCATAGGATATCTGATCTCCGCTCTGTTAGGCCTGTGGGTTATCTTCAATATAATTCGAACTCGCAAATACTGAAGCACGGCGATTTCTTTTCGCTGGATTGGGCGACTTTTCCAGCACTTGGGAAACGGCTTCACGGTCCCATCCGTCTCTTTCCGTTATCGTCGGAATCCCATGTTCATTTAACCGGGATGCAATTTGCTGCACACTGAGCCCCTGTTTTTTCAGGGCCAGGATTCTTTTTCTTACCTGCCGTTTGAGGATCCTATCCAGCTTGCCTTCAAATCCCTCCAGAGCCATTGCCAGCAGCTCCCTCTCATCCATGGGATTGAACTTGTCCATCTTCCTTTTCAAGCGTGCAAGGCGTTCAGCGGATTGTCTATCCAAACGGATGGTGATGTCGGTAATTTCGCCTTTTTCTTTTCTATTCTGCCGTTTTCTCTTAAAAGATAAAGTCATTTCTCGACTCCAAGGTTTCCCACCGGAGCTTATGGAACCTATTTCGGCACGTTTTGTCGCTATTTCTCTTCCTCCGGCGCAGGCACGGTAAGCACAGGGCGTCGGGCCTCTCTTACCACCCTCTCCGCCACGGATCCAAAAACCAGCCTTCGCCACCCTGTCAGCCCGTGCGTTGCGATCACAATCAAGTCCACTTTGCGGTCCGCTGCGATGCGAACGATTTCCCCGGCGGGATTTCCGTGGACCACAACGATTTCCTTTTCGATCGTTTCAGGGATCCTGTCACCTGAGATTTCCTGCAGCGATTTGGTGGCCGAAACTTCCATCTCCCTCAACACATCGGCAAAATTGTAAGCAGGAACAGGGCCGGCAGGAACTGCGGGGAACGGATGGATCACGTGCAACACGGTCATCTCCGCAGAAAACTCCAACGCCAATTCATTTGCCACCTTAAGCGCCTCGTAGGAAGGCTCGCTGAAATCGGTTGGAAAAAGAATTTTCTTTAATGGTAACATTTCGCTCCTCCTAAAAAGATGCAAAGTCAATGTCGCGTGTGATCGATCCTTCTCGACCTAGAAAATGGAACTCTCCCATCCTCGGAAGGCCTCGATTCTTTCTTCCGATTCAGGTGATCGCGGACGATCACAATTCCAACGCCGGCCTCACTGATCTGAATTGTTTTGGTTTCATGAATTCATTTGCTTTCTCCTCATTGCACCATCCCGCTTCTTCCATGAAAGCGCATCAGCAGGATCGAGACAGTGCGCGGCAAGCGTTGTGCCTGAGCTTGCGCCGCCTCACTACACTCGGGGTGGGACAATCTCCTGCACAGGCACATGCTTTATTTTTTTCAAGCAATCCTCGAGTGCTTTCTCCTCCGTATTGCCGCGTCCGATATACCGTTCATCGACATCGCTCTCTTCCCTCGTCAGCAGGTTGGGAATAGCGAAAAACCTGTCCTCTCCCGTCCCTGCCAGGACTTCGTGGACATCGATGCGAAACTTTTCATCACACCTCTTTAGTTCGTACTTTTGCACTCTCGTCAGCAACTCACCTTCATTGACGACATACATGTCTTCCTCTCCTCCCTCAAGGCCATGGGAAATAACGATCTTCTTAATCTCCTGATTTTCAAGTTTTGTTTTGTCATTTCGGTAGCCGGTTTTTCGCTTATCAGTATGGCATTCCCAATTGGTTACTAGAAATGGGGTGAATGCTGTATTCAACCGGGAAAGGAAGGTGTATTTGAAAAATAAGAACCCGCCCGGTTTCGCTGCGGATGATTTCCAAGGACTCTCAGATGCCTCCTCTGCCCGTGAACACCACCATGTTCAGCTTGCCGGTCGGACGATTTTTAGACGTTCCGCCGCACTTCAAACAAAACGCCAGAAACCAGGAAGGAAATACAGGATTCGCCTGATTCAGCTTTTACGCTTTTTTACTCAGACTGTTTTCCTATGTGCTTGAATTCCTATGGTTTCAAAAAGGATTTACCTCCAAAATGAATTGTTGTATAAACAACAAAAATAAGGGTCTACAGACAAGAACTCTGATAGCATTATACGCAGAGAACAAGCCGAGGGCAACAAACGGAAAAATTGTTTGCGGAGGCTTTGAGAGGAGAGGACGAGGAAAGGTATTGACCGCTGTCCAGTCGAAGAGCATTCGGAGGAGATAGAGAGGAACGTTATGGAAATGAAAGAAATGATTGCGCTTATCGCAAAAAGTCTCGTGGACAGGCCCGAAGATGTTGAGGTAAGGGAACTCATAGGGGAACATACCTCCGTAATCGAACTGAAAGTGGCAAAGGAAGACCTGGGGAAGGTGATCGGCAAACAAGGTCGAACTGCCACGGCCATGAGAACCATCCTCAATGCAGCCTCAAAGAAATTGCGAAGAACGTGGCTCCTCGAAATTGTAGAAAGACCTGCGGGAGGCGAGGCTCCGCGCCCCTTTTCTCGATCCAATGGTTCCGCAAAATAGGAGAAAATAGGGACCCGATCACAAGGGACATCCATGCAATTCCCCCGCGATCGGTTACCGGTTGCCAGTAACCATCGGTTGAACACCCTGCGGACTCCTCTCTGGCGCTGAGAGCCCTCTACACCCCTCGCGAAAGACATTTGGCGCAGATTTTGCGGGCAACTTTGACCCAGATTTTGCATCCATCATCTCAGTGTCCTTACTGTTCCAGGCTTAGCCGGCATTCCTTGCAGCGGGCCTCGGTTCCCGCCACAGCGGCATCTTTGGGAGGTGCCCACATCTCCCTGTGATCATTTGCCACTTTCCTCCTTGAACGCCCCAGCGACTGCATTTATTTTAACAGTAGACGGAAAACCTGTCGTTTGGGTGTTTTTCGGCTCACTTGAATCGTTGGTGAAGCTAAGCTAGATAAAGAGAAGGAAGGATTTGGCATGCATTGGGAAGAAAAAGCCAGCCAAGAGAGAATAAAGATCGATGAACGGATTTTGAAGGCTTTTTTCAATAGAATAGATCACGGAACCATTTCCGAGCTTTGTCTCGAGACGGGATTACCCTATGATTTGCTCTATAACCTGGCCCATGGAAGAATTCGCTCTCTCTCACCCGCCCACTACAGGATCCTGTTTGGAGAAGAACCTCCCGAGCAGGAGCCGGATAGGGTGGACGGGACATATTTCAGGGGTATGGTCATGTTATGGCTGTTTTTGAATGATCGCACTTCAAAGAAGAACCTGTACCGAGAGCTGTATCGGGAGAAGGCCTCAGGGAGAAAACCCGATTACAGAGTTTTCGATGGTACCGTTAAGAGCGTGGAGACGAAAATAGAGCGCAGGATGGAAAAAAAATTCCTGGAACAGGGTGTGAGCAGTCCGGAAATTCTGCAGTGGATCCAGGAAATGGGACAGGAGGTGGAAGAAGGGAGGATTCCTTACAAGGAGATCAAACCGGTTCTCGACCATATTGCGACACATTTGAAAGTCCATCCCTCGCGGATCCTGCACCAATGGTTCCACCGATACGAATCCGGTGAATTAAGGACCGTTTCTAGAAAAGTGTACGAGGGCGCGCTTCGTATAAGAAACCGGACCGACAGGGCTTTGAGATCCGGTTTACGATTGGACTTAGAAAAACTCAGAGAAGAGGTGTGCGGAAAAAGAGAGGGATTTACCCTGTTTTCGGAAGTGGAAGAAGAACTGGAATTCTTGCAGAAATACGCCGGTGCAAGCCCCAGGCAATACCTCGGAAGATCGCTGAGTTCTTACAAGAGACTGAAGCTCAAGAGAATCGCATCGTGGAGGTTAAAGAAAATAAGGAAGACCTGTCATGCCTTGGTAAGACGGCGGCCGGATATTCGGCTGAATGCTCTCCCACGATCATTGGCAAAGCTGGAAACAAGACGCATCCTGTCGTTATTGGGTGCCGTTCTGACCCAAAGGGTCATTGAAGATGAAAACCGGGGATTTGAAAAGCTTGTGTTGACTCCCGCTATGCTTCACGTTGAAGTAAATGGCTTTGGGGAGCAGGGACGAACCAGCATGGACACGGCAGCGCCGGCACTGGGAATTAGCAAGCCCGCCTTTGACTTGTTGGTGGCTTCGAATCCTGAATTATTCAGAATGATTGCGGTGTATGACGACAGGTGGTATCTTCCAAACGCCTATGTTCGGGAAATGAGGAAAAAGGAGGAATTCCGTTTCGTTGCGGCCAAATATGAAACGCTTGCCAAACGCCTGAACGGCGGCGGCCACGGACCGACCGGTTGACTTTGGTTAGCTGGTGTCCATCCATAAATGGAAGTGTTTGATAAACGTGAAAAAAGCGCATTCCGTGGTGGATTTTTTGATCTTCATGTAGTAAAAGAAATTTTTTCAAGGATTTGTTTTTACTAACAAAGATCGAAAAAGGAGCCACCACGAAATGCGCGAAAAGCACCAAAAACAAATGCCACTGATGACCAGCATTGTCAACCACCCCCATGGCAAGGAGTTGGA
>Ga0209164_1000664_pt1 | contig 67558 bp, 62 predicted proteins | sample MTBNYHSulfiMetaG_FD_187458 | JGI IMG/M metagenome (GOLD analysis project Ga0209164, IMG submission 187458) | Enrichment culture microbial communities from rom New York Harbor, USA that are MTBE-degrading - MTBE-NYH (New York Harbor Sulfidogenic)... | ecosystem: Environmental > Aquatic > Marine >... | reverse complement strand
TTGGCCTGGGATTCCTTCAGTCCCCGGATTTGGTCGTCGGTCTTGGCCTGGGATTCCTTCAGTCCCCGGATTTGGTCGTCGGTCTTGGCCTGGGATTCCTTCAGTTCGGCGATTCCTGCAAACATTGCTTCGGCCAATTTTTCCAGTCGATCCAATCGATCCTGTTTTTTTGTCCCTGTCATGGTGATTGCCCCCTTTTACAAGTATATTATCGGAGGTCTTCATCGTTTTCAAGCAATTTCACAAACCCTGTTTGCCCTAAGTGCTTACTGAGGCCTGGGAGTCATGATGCTGGAGACGCACTCGAGTTTGTCCAAATCGTCTGGCTCCAGACGCCCCTTTTCAAATGGGACTCTCCCAGAACTACAAAATACAACACCCGTTCATCCATTCATTTCGCGTGTACAACAAGTACACCAAAGTACGTCCATAAAATTATAAGATTGACAGGGTCCCCTGTTGTGATAGTTACTGGTCATGCCCAGACAGGCCCGAATCGACGCGCCGGCAGCGCTTCGGCACATTATGATCAGGGGGATCGAGAGAAAAATAAGCCATGTCATGGACTGTTGCCGTTGCCGTCCCCTGGAGAGAGCTTTTTCCGGAATATACGGATGAGGAAGTGCCGGGCGTCTGTCTTGCACGGTCAAAATTAAAGGAAGGTATGACACAGAAGAGGCTCTCTGAGTTGACCGGCATCCCGCAAAGCCATATTTCCGAAATGGAAAACGGGAAGAGGCCGATCGGAAAGAAGCGGGCCAGGGTTTTGGCGAAGGTCTTAAACGTCGGAAACAAGCTTTTTCTGTAAATGTCCCTGGCTGGGGGCAGCGGCTGTTTCAAAGATACATTCTCCCCCTGGATACAGGAATCCTTGACAACCAATGACGGAACGGCGGCCGTAGCATCGAGCCATTCGTTAAGCCTAAGCTCTTCTACGGCCGCCGTTTCTAACAACAATGAAGCACCAGAACCCTTACGCAGAACATTGAAAATGGGTGCGCCCAAACCCCGATGCAGCACATGATTACAGCTCTTTGTGAGAATCCAGTTTCCAATAAAACCCCGACGGATCAGAGGGGTTCAAAAACTGCTTCAGGGTTACACTGTATTTTTTGCCGTTATACTCGACAGATGGGATCCGGATCGTCAGGTCCTCGCTCACCGATAAAGAATCTTCGGCAACGCCTGCCAGTTGACCGCTGTGCATGCTGTGAAGTCCATCCCAATAATGTGAATAGCCGGGTTTCTGCCTGGCATGCGCCAGGATAACCGAACGCGATACATCCACTTTTTTGCTGCCGCCATGGGCTTCTTCATGGGAACTCCGAAGCCTGGCAAGTACGCCCGGCTTCGGTGGAGAGGCGCCTACGTAGCTCACCGATATCGGCTCAAAACCAAGGGTTTTAAGGGAATCCTTGATGCCCTTTTCATTAAAAAACGTACAACTGGTGGGCTCCTCATAGGGACTGTCGAAATCTGCAGGAGCGTAAAGCATCGCATGTTCCTCGGCGATAAAGCAGAGGGCGGTCTCAAGTATCAGGGTCGCATCGGATACCATAATGTCTCTTATGATCTTCAGGGACCAGAAGGGATATCTGAGGTGGTAAAGAACGCCCGGAAAAATGACAATATCAAAGAGGCCAAATGTGCGCGGCGTCAAGTCAAGCAGGTTCATTTCATACATTGCCACATCAGATTTCAAGTGGGGAATCAGGACCTCGATTGCACCCCTGGAGAGATCGTTATCAATCGCGATGACCTCGGCAGCCCCCATTTTCTCTGCGGCGAAGGAAAAAAGCCCGTCTCGACAGCCAATATCGAGGACCCGCTTACCTTTCAGGTCAAGCCGCTCCAGAGCTTCCAACACAAGTTTCTGGGCCGGGACGTACCGCGGGTTGCCGGGGGTGGCAATGCCATCGCCGAGATCAATAATGTGATAGAAGTCATATGCTTCAAGCTTTTTTCTGAGTTCTTTGGGATCCATGGCGACCCTTTCTCCATCATATTTCTAACAAGAAGACCCAAAGAAGCGATCCAAAAAGTCTCTCGTGACGCTCACCAGAACCTGAAACCCATCCACGACGACGCTTCGTTTTCAGCCTCATCACAATCCATGTCTGACACTCGGCATTTGCGGCATGATTGACCCTTAACGGGCTTGTGGCGCATCCATGGAGAGCTTGTTCGAGGCGATTAACTGATAGAAATCATTTCATTGTATGGGAGTATAGTGTTGACAGGCGAGCGGGTCAAGCGAAATTAGACCTTTGTGTCCGGCAGGATTACGGTCGCAATTCGCGGCGCGCTAAGACGGTGAACCAGGTCATGTCGTGTTCCCATTCATGCAGCGGTTGGAAACGATATTGTTTCAAACGCGCTATAATGTCTCTGTACTGGCTTCGCATCAGGCCTGACAGGATCAGGCGCCCGCTTTTCTGGAAGGCGGACTTTTCCAGCAGCCGGCTGATGACTGCATAATGGATGTTGGCGACAATCAGGTCTGCGGGCCTGTCTGCAACATCCTCTGCCCTGGCCTCGATCACATGGATGATCCCGTTCAGCCGATTCAACGCTACGTTCCTGGCCGCGGTCCTGACACAGAGGGGATTCATGTCAACGGCCAGGACCTCCTGAGCGCCGAGGCGAGCGGCGGCCAGCGCCAGAATCCCTGTGCCGGTCCCCAGATCGATCACCCGGGCCGGCTGGGTGTCCCGGGCGACCAGGGAGATCGCCCTCAAACAGGCCCGTGTTGTGGGGTGAAGGCAATTGCCGAAAACGACCCCCGGGTCCAAGATAATCGTAATGAGATCCTGCCCTGAATCCCTTTCCACCCATGGCGGCACGATGAAAAACGGGTCGATGGTGAGCGGGTCGAGACCCCCGCCCTGCCATTCCTCATAGGTAAAACGATAATCACTCTCCAACTCGATATCCGGGCGAGCCGACAGCAGCCGGGTGACAAGGCGGCGTGACGGTTTGGAGAAAAAGAGAAAAGAGCTCTCCCCCTCCACCCAGTTTCCGAGAAAGCCGTTGCCGAGGGAGGCCTCGTCGATTTCCCGCAAGACCCCGTTAAGCAGGTAGACATAAAGGTCCTGATAGGGAAGAGATCCCTCTGTGTGAGGTGTTCCTGTCATTGGGTCCGTGTTCTGGAATCGGCCTGTTTTTTTCACATCATTCAGCGTTTCTGTCTGATGACTGGGAGATACGGATGGCTACCAGGGTGGCAATATTCACGGCCAGATACATCTGTCCCATAACCGCCTCGAGGATGGCGAGGGATCTCGCCGGGTCGGTCAGCGGGGCAATATCGCCATATCCGGTTGTGGTTAAGGTAACAAAACTGAAGTATATCAGATCGTCCAGGTCCAGTCTGCCGGTCTCCCCGCAGGTAAACGAACCGGGCTGAAGGGTTTCAATCAGGGAAAAAATAGCGGCCCACATGAGCCCGATGAGGAAATAGCCGCAGATAGCGCCCCGGATCAGGTCTGCGGTGACGCGCTTCTGCTTGAACAGGTGCGTTATGATGGTGATGGTTGCAAAAGCAAAAAAGACCGCCCCGAAAGCCACGTTAATCACCTGGAGGAAGGGCAACTTCAAAAAAAAGTGTATCCAGTGTCCAAAAAAGGCAGGCAGGGCCGTAACCAGGGCAAAAATAAGGGCCTTCCTCCTCTCACCTACGGCATAGATGGCCGACAGAAGAACGACGGAGAGAAAAATGTCGAGCAGAAAAGTGAGCCTGGTGAATTCCTCGGTCAAAGGATGGAGGACGAACAGCAGCATGAATGCGATGAGCAGGAACAGAAATCGGCGGGTCTTGAACCGACCGTGCAGAAGATGGGTTCTTTCTGGCATGGCTTGGCGTTCAGGTCATGAAGGACGTTACAGGCGTAAGCTGGCTTACCCTCAATTTTATTATATCATTTCGCACTCTTTAAGGGAAGGGGTTTCTGGACAACTGCCTGCCGGTCGGTACCTGTCCGGATATCCAGTCCATACGGACGGACCGTTACGGTTACAGCCCCTGACAGGGCAATGGGGAGGACGTGGGCCCCGATATCTCGAAGTCTCTTGAGAACGGTCGCATGGGGAAAATTTTTGGCCCGCCTTTCCCCTGAAGAGATGATGCACAGCCTGGGTTTCACCTGTTCCAGAAACTTCCTGGAGTTGGATGTCCTGCTCCCGTGATGGGGCGACAGGAGGATATCGCTTTGGATCATCCGGCCTGCACGGGCGATCAGTGCCTCCTCGCCGGCCCTTTCGAGGTCACCGGGAAACAGAAAGGATGTATCGCCGCAGGTAATCTTGAGGACCAGGGAATTATTGTTGAGCCGTTTGCCGTCGTCTTTGACGCCGAGAGAAGGGGGGGCATCCGGATCGGGATGAAGCACCTGCACCCGAACGCCGTTTATTTCCCTGTCGTCCTTCAAATCAGCCGGCAGCATTTTCCGGATTTTACGGGTATCGACAATCGCCATGAGTTCCTTGTAGCTTGATGTCTCCACCGCATCTCCGTTATGCCAGAATTCCTTCGGGTGAAAAAAACTGGCGATAAATCGGAGCCCGTTCATGTGGTCTGCCTGGGGATGGCTCAGGACCAGATAGTCAATGCGAAGGATCTTTGAATGCCACAGATAGGGGGCCAAGACCATTTGGCCCACGTCAAAGCTGCTGCTCGCAAATCCTCCGCCGTCGATGAGCATTTTCTTTCCACCGGGAAAGGATACAAGGGCTGCGTTCCCCTTTCCCACGTCTAAAAAGGTCACCTCAAGGTCCCTGTTGAACCTGACGGTATGGACCCAATAAGCGACATCGCTCAGGATGAGAAAGACAACGATGGCGATACCCGCTTTTGCCCATCTGAAGCGCTTGAAAAAGAAGGTGAAGAAGATGAGGAAATAAAAAAGGAGTATCTCAAAGAAATTTGGCGTGACCGTCCAGATACTTGACCCTGGGAGCCTTGCCCAGAATTCGACGATGGTCATCATGATATCGAGGCCCCATGCACTGATCTGAAGGAGACCACCGGCGATCCCTGTAGAAAAAGGAATGGCCAGTGCCGAAAGGAGCCCGAACGGTATGATCCACATTCCCAGGATCGGGACCGTTGTCAGATTGGCCGGTATGGAAACCAGGGAAATGCGGTGAAAATAGTAACATGTGACAGGAAGCAGAAAGAAAACAGCGGATGCGCTTACAGCGGTGAGACCGATGAAGTAATCGACCAGGCGGTTGTGTACAGGGGTTTTTTCATGGGGCATACGCTCCCTGCGGCGCAGCCAATTCAGGATGACCGGCATCAGCCAGAGGATGCCGATGACTGCCATGAATGAAAGTTGAAAGGAGACGCTGAAAAGGGCGTTGGGGTCAAGAGCGAGGATGATGAGCCCGGCCAGGCTCAGGGTGGACCAGACCTCCCGTTCACGTCCCAGGATCAGGGAGCCCAAAAAGGCCAGGACCATGATCATGGCCCTCTGGCTTGAGACCTGGAAACCGGCAATGAGGGCATAGGCGACGACAGGGAGAGCTGTCAGCAGGGCGGCGAGTTTTCGTACGTCAAGGCTGAGGATCAGCCGGTACGATCGGGAAAGCACCCACTTGAAGAGGAAAAAGGCCGCTCCGGCCACCAGACCGATATGGAGCCCGGACACTGCCAGAAGATGCCCTAAACCGGTCTGGTTAAAAGGCTCTCTCAGCTCGGTCGTTATGCCCTGGCGTTCCCCCAGGATGAGGGCGCGGAAGAGTGCGCTGTTGCGGGGCGGCAGGCGGTTTTGGAACAGCTCTCTGACCGGGCGCTGGAGCCTTTCCACAAGGTCCCGAAAGAAGGGAAGGTTCCCTGACCCGTTTATTTCGATCCGGCTGCCATCTGAAACCGTGGCCGCGCAGGTAAAACCCTTTCGTTTCATGGCCCCTTTGTAGTCGTAATGGCCCGGGTTGCGGAAATTCGTGAAGAGGCGCAGCCGGGCAGGGAACCGGATCCGGTCGCCTGGCCGGAGGTCCGGGGTCTGCCTGTACACGCTGACGGCAATCTTTTCGTCCAGCGGGATGGGCCCTTCCGGAAGACACAGACTGGCGGCATGGAGCGTAAACCGTCCGATCCTATCGTCGATGACCTTGACCGGTTCCAGAACCGTTCCCTCGATGAGCACACGTCTGTTCTCTGAGGCCAGGGCGGTCAGCCCGGATTTGGAGGTTTTCCCCTGGGTCAGGAGGGCGCCGGCAAGAAAAAAGATGAGGAGGAGGCCATAGGCTTTCCGGGTCCGGCCGGGAAAGAAGGGAAGCGTAGCGAGGCAGGCGGCCGTGGCGGCATAGAGAGAGACAGTGATCCAAAGGCTGTAAAAAGGGATCGCGTTGCCTGCCAGGATGCCCGCGGAAAACGATAAGACCATCGGTATGAGCGGACGATGAAACAGACTACTCGCTTTCTCGCCATATAGCGGCCCCCAGTCCACGAAATTTTTCTTCAATGGCCTCGTATCCCCTGTCTAAATGATAGATTCGGTGTACCTCGGTCCTGTCCCCTTCAGCCGCCAGTCCGGCCAGGACGAGAGAAGCGCTGGCCCTGAGGTCGGTTGCCATGACAGGAGCTGAAAAAAGGCGTTTTCTTCCTTTGACCAGGGCCTGGCCGCCGTTGATTTCAATATCCGCACCCATCCGCCGGAGTTCGCTGACGTGAATGAATCTGTTTTCAAATATGGTTTCCCTGATCATGCTCCAACCATCGGCAATGGCCATGAGGGACATGAACTGGGCCTGCAGATCCGTGGGAAACCCGGGATAGGGCATGGTCTTGATATCAACACTCTGGATGCGGTCAGGCCCTTGTATGTCAATGGTCCGATCCCCGGTGCGTATGTCCGCCCCGGCCTGTGTCAACTTTTCGACGAGTGAGGTCAGGTGGCCGGGCATACAGGCGTCGATGGTGATGCTCCCCCGGGTGATGGCGGCTCCGATCATGAAGGTCCCGGCCTCGATCCTGTCAGGGATTATTTCGTGCCGGCAGGGCCTCAGGTGATCTACCCCATGGATGACAATGGTGTCGGTCCCGTCTCCTTCGATATCCGCACCCATGGATCGGAGCATATTTGCCAGGTCCTGAACCTCCGGTTCATTGGCCGCATTTTTGAGGATGGTCCGGCCCCTGGCGGTGACTGCGGCTGTCATGATATTTTCAGTACCCGTGACCGTCGGGATATCAAAAAAAATTTCTGCCCCGTTCAACCGGTTTGCCCGGGCATTGATGTAGCCGTGATCCAGCCAGATATCGGCCCCCATGGCCACGAGGGCCTTCAGATGCAGGTTGATGGGTCGGGCCCCGATGGCGCAACCGCCGGGCAGGGAGATCTTGGCCCTGCCGCACCGGGCCAGAAGCGGCCCCAACAGGAGGATCGAGGCCCGCATGGTCTTTACCAGGTCGTAGGGGGCCTGAAAGCCTCTCAGGTTGTCTGAGTTTACCTCGATGCTCCCGATGTCTTCCCTGAAAACCGCACCCAGGTTTGACATGATCCGCTGGATTGTCTGGATATCCCTGAGCCGGGGGATCCGTTTGAGACGGTGCCATCCGCCTGTCAGAAGACAGGCCGCCATGACAGGCAGGGCCGCATTCTTGGCCCCGCTGATGCTGACGCTGCCTTTCAGGGGGCGGCCCCCTTGGATAACGATTTTGTCCATAACACCCTGTTACGAAAAAACAAGAAAATCTGACTTCTATTGAAACTTTCATGGCTTAGGATATGCCGTGCCGGCTTATTTCAGGCATTTCAGGCACTTTAGGCACTGCTCCTAAGGTTTATATCTGATAAACTGCTTGGGTGCAAAGGGGCCTCCGGAAACGGGCTCGGCCAGGGAATGGCTTTCCATGACCGAATTGACCTTTATGGCGCCGATTTTCTCTCCAAAAAGGAATATGGCGCGCCCGCTGCCGGAGGGGATCGATTTTCCGGTAACAAAAACCTCGAACAATTTGCCCGGTTCGAGCCCCACTTCTTTACCTGCATTGATCATGATGCTGTCGTTCTCCACGGCCAGGATACGTCCTGTCCAGGGCTGCTCACGAAGCTTCCTGGCAACGATCTCGGCCTGCTCCTCAATTATCTCGGGGTACGACTCTGCTGACACCTGGTCAATGAAGGCCTTTTCGTCCAGTTCCTCCGCTTCGTCCAGGTCCACGGGAAATTCCTCTAATTCCAGATGCGTCAACAGGAGGGTCTTGCTTGCGGTGTCGATGACGTTGACGGCAATGGAAATCCCGTAAATCTTTCGCCAGTTGTCAAAGGGCCATATGCCTGTCTTCCGGATGCTGATTTCGACCGGGTTCAGCACACCGATAATCAGATCATTCATGCCCAGACCCTGTGCAAAGTCCACAAGACTTGAATTGGTGATCACCCCGAACTGCGGGGATTCCATGGCCAAGGATGAAAACATGCCGTCAGGGGGCTCACTGAGTAACAGATAAGGACTTGCCTTCAGGAGATCGTAAAATTTCCGGCTGTACCGGGCGGTGGTTTGGGTTCCAAGCCCTGCCTGGTCTACAAGGGGGAAGACCATGACGCGTTTCTTGAGATTGGGCTGTTCCGGCAGAATCTTTCTCGCCCAGGATTCGGGCAGTACCTTCCGTGTCAGGGATGATGTGGTACTGCACCCCGAAACGGCAACGGCAATGGGGACAAAAATCAATAAAAGGTGCTTTGATAACTGTCTGATCCGCACGTAATTCCTCCTAAAAAACAATGTCAAAAGAGTTAAACTCGCCCTGCCATTTGTCATTCTTCCTGTGTGTTCGGGTCACCTTGGCGGCAGGGGGCCCCTTTTGGCACCATGAGATGAGTTTTTCGACCTCGTTTTCAGGTCCTTCAATCAAGGCCTCTACGCTTCCGTCAGGCCGGTTTCTGACCCATCCGGAGAGCTTGAGGGAGACGGCCTCCCGGCGTGTGGATTCCCTGAACCAGACACCTTGAACCCGGCCTTCAATAATAAGGTGCGCCCTGATGTTACCCATTGTCCTTTCTCCCGAGGCTTTAACCCGGCCGGAAACGCCATGCCGGCATGTTCGCTGTCCCACGCCGTCCCTGGCCCGAACAGCCTGGATCACCTGAAATCCCTCAACCCCTGAATTCGCCGTTCCGATTGATCCGGTTCATTGATTCAGCAACGCCAGGAATGCATTTTCATCCAGGGTCGGGACCCCCAGACCCCGGGCCTTGCCGAGCTTTGAGCCGGGTGAGTCGCCGACGACGAGGTAGTCAATGCCCTTCCCCACGGAGGGGGCGACTCTCCCGCCGCGAACGATTACCATCTCTTTGGCCTCTGAACGCTTCAGTGAAGAGAGCGTACCGGTAATGACAACGGTCTTGCCTGCCAGCGGTGAGGCGGGAGGCGCGGGAGGCGCCTCCAGTTCGATGCCCGCCTCGATCAGCCTGTAAATGCGCTCTCTGTTGCGGGGGTCATCGAAATAGGTGATGACGCTCTCAGCAATCTGGGGCCCTATTCCGTCGATGGCCAGGAGCGCTTCTTCAGTTGTATTCACGAGCCGGTCGATGTCTTTAAAATGGCCGGCTAATGCGGCGGCAATGTACTCGCCCACATGGCGTATCCCGAGGGCGTAGATGAACCTGGCCAAAGTGGTCTTTTTGCTTTTCTCGATGGCTGCAAGCAGGTTGCCGGCTGATTTCTCCTTTATCTTCTCCAGGCGGAGAAGATCATCGAGACCGATGGCGTACAGGTCTGCTTCCTCATGGACGAGGCCCTTTTCGATCAACTGATTCAGGATCTTTTCGCCGAGGCCGTCAATATTCATGGCGCCCTTGGAAACGAAGTGCCGGAAAGATCCCCTTACCTGTGCCGGGCAGTTGGGGTTGGGGCATCTCAGGACAACCTCCCCCTGTTTTTTTGTGACGTCTGAACCACAGACCGGGCATTGAGAGGGCATCATGAATTCTTTTTCACGGCCGGCACGCATGGACGGGATGGATTTGACCACCTCAGGAATGACGTCCCCTGCTCGCTGGACGATCACCCTGTCTCCTTCCCGTATATCCTTTTTTTCGATCTCCTCCTGGTTGTGGAGGGTTGCACGCCTGACAAGAACGCCGCCCACTTCGATCGGTTCCAGGTGGGCAACGGGCGTCAATGCGCCGGTGCGGCCTACCTGGACATCGATTTTGATGAGGGTCGTGGTCTCCTGGCTTGCCTTGAACTTATAGGCCACGGACCATCTTGGGCTCCGTGATTTCCGGCCTAAACGGGCCTGCAGGTCCAATCGGTTCACCTTGATAACCGCGCCGTCAATTTCATAGGGAAACCGGGACCGGATATCTTCCAGGTGATGACAGTAGTTTATGATGTCCGATGGGGTGTCACAGGTACGGATATGGGGACGGTTGACCCGAAGGCCCCATTCCTGAAGCTGGAGCATGCGCTCATAGTGGGTTTCGCAGGGTGGGCCCTCAATGGTCCCGACGCCGTAACAGAACATGTTGAGCGGCCGCTTGGCCGTTATCCTCGGATCGAGCTGCCTCAGAGAGCCTGCGGCCGCATTCCTCGGATTGGCAAAGGGCGCAAGTCCCTTGCCTATCCGCTCCCGGTTCAGGTTTCTGAAGGCCTCCAACTCCATGTAGACCTCGCCTCTCACTTCCAGGATGCCTGGAAGGGACGTTCCATCTTTCCTTTGTGTCAGGGTCAGGGGAATGGTCAAAATGGTCTTTATGTTCGGCGTGACGTTCTCTCCCACAAAGCCGTCTCCCCGGGTCGAGGCCGCTTTCAGGGCGCCCTTTTCATAGACCAGTTCAACGGCCAGGCCGTCGATTTTCGGCTCAACCGTATAATTGATGGGGGAGTCATCCCTCAGGAACCGCTTGAGCCTCGCATCAAAATCCCTGATGTCCTGATCACTGAAGCTGTTTTCCAGGCTCAGCATGGGGTTGCGGTGCCTTACCTGAGAAAACGTCTCAAGGGGTTCATCCCCCACCTTCTGCGTGGGCGAATCAGGTGTTGCCAGTTCAGGGTACTGCTGTTCCAGTTCAAGGAGGCGTTGGAAGAGCCTGTCATATTCGGCATCGGATATCTCCGGGTCGTCCAGGGCATAGTAGCGGTGGTTGTGGTGGCGGATCGACTCCCGAAGGGTTTCGATTTCTTTTTTTACCTGGGGTATCATCTTCGTTCTGTATAACGCTTCGTCACGTTAAAATATGTTAAAGGGCCCATGGGCCGAACCTGTTGCGATACATTTTATCAAAAGACGAAAGAGTCGCCATCCGGTCGGCATGCGGTTTTACCCGGTACGGTTGCCGCCTGCCAAGGCCTTGGAAAGATCCAGCAGCATATCGCCTGCCAGTCGTGTGCTTTCTTTTAAGCGCGGATCGGAGAAGCCGGGCTTCCATTTAAGATCAGACAGTTCATCTGAAACAACGAGCAGCGCTGCCAGGGCCGTTGAACGATAGGCTGCCACGGCCATAAGGGCCGATATTTCCATGTCTACAGCCAGAACGCCCAGTTCCTGAAATCGTCTCACCTTTTCCGGGGTCTCCCGGTAGATGGCATCCGTGGTCCAGATATCTCCCTTGGCACATTCACGGCCTGTGTGGGCGATGGCCGAGATCAACATCCGGTTGAGTCCCGAGTCAGACCTGAACTTCTCCCCGGGCGCCGGATAATGCCGCGAGGTCCCCTCTTCTGAGACGGCATGGATCGGCACGACCAGATCGCCAATGTTCAGATCGGGCTGCAGTGACCCGCACCATCCCATAACCCAAATCTTGCTCGCTCCCAGCACAATGAGTTTTTCAAGTCCAATGACCGCATGGGGGGCGCCCACAAACGGCCCTGCCAGGGTGACCGGTGGCAGGATCTTGTCTTCAGACTGGTAAAGTTTGTACAGGGGCGTATCGCTGAACCGGAGTTCCGCTGCCCCGGCCTCCCGGACAAGCCGTTTGAGCTCACGGGGGAGCATCACCATCAGTGCAACAGGACCCAGGTGGGGATCCCTTTTGTATCTTACCGGCCGGATAATCCCCTCGCTGTATGGTTTCGTTTGCATGGATCGAGAATGGCCTTTTATCCGGGGAGTTGCACACATGCCGGACGCGGATGTTTGGCCTGAATATTAGAGTGTATCGTTCTTGTTGGCAACCCCTAAATGGAGATGCGCAAGAGGAAGGGCCGAGTCGCATCGAGGTGGGCATGCCGGCGTGTTTGAAAACCTGATTTATGGCGGGGTGTGACAGGCCGCTTCTTTTTGTGGCATGCGAAGATTTTGGTGGCAAAATGTGTGGCATATGTTAATATTTATAAATGGTTGGCTTGGATGTCCAGGATTTCTTCGATTTTTATTGACGAAAATAACTAAACTGGGGTAAACTAAACGATTGCAAAATTGAGACCGAACCATGTTTGATAATTTAGCAGAGAAACTGAACCGCACATTCAAGAAATTGACGGGACGGGGAAGACTGACCGAGGCAAACGTCCAGGAGGCCTTGAAAGAGGTCCGTCTGGCCCTTCTGGAGGCGGATGTCAACTATAAGGTTGTCAAGAAATTAATTTCGGACATCCGGGAGCGTTCGGTCGGGCAGGAGGTGCTTGAAAGTCTGACGCCCGGTCAGCAGATTGTCAAGATCGTCAATGAAGAACTGACCCGCTTGATGGGCGAAGCCCGGTCGGGTCTCGAACTGGTGGGACGCACCCCCCATGTGCTGATGCTCGTGGGACTTCAGGGCTCGGGCAAAACAACAACAGCCGCCAAGCTGGCCCGGCATCTGCGAAAACAGGGAAGGCATCCCTATCTGGTTCCTGCGGATATCTACAGACCCGCGGCAGTCGATCAGCTCAAAAAACTGGGTTTACAGATCGATGTGCCGGTTTACCCCACTGAGGCGGGTCAGAGCCCCGAGAAAATATGCCTGGAGGCACTGGCCCTGGCCGGGAGGGAAGGCGCCGATGTCCTGATTATCGACACTGCCGGCCGCCTCCATATTGATGAGACCCTGATGGCTGAACTGGAAACCATCAAAGCCGGGGTCCATCCCAATGAAATCCTCCTGGTGGCCGATGCCATGACCGGGCAGGATGCGGTTACCGTGGCAAAGGATTTTGATGACCGCCTTGACATCTCAGGCGTGATCCTTTCCAAGATGGAAGGCGATGCCAGGGGCGGGGCGGCTCTGTCCATCAAGGCGATTACGGGCAAGCCGATAAAATTTGTGGGCGTGGGAGAAAAAGTCAACGCGTTAGAGCCGTTTCATCCGGACAGGATGGCCTCACAGATCCTGGGCATGGGAGATATCCTCTCTCTCATCGAGAAGGCCCAGGATGAGTTCGACGAAAAGGAGGCCAGGAAATTAGAGCGGAGGCTCAGGCGAAGCGAGTTCGATCTGGAAGACTTCCGGTCCCAGTTGAAACAGATGAAAAGGATCGGTTCACTCGATGAGATTCTGGGGATGATACCGGGAATGGGCAAGCTCAAGAAATTGGGCAATCTCAAGCCGGATGAAAAGGAGTTGCTCAAGGTGGAAGCCATTATTAACTCCATGACCGACGAGGAAAGACGCAGGCATAAGATTATTAACGGAAGCAGGAGACGACGCATCGCCAGGGGGAGCGGGACGACTGTCCAGGACGTGAATCGTCTTTTGAAGAACTTTGTTCAGACAAAGAAGATGATGGAGCGCTTTACCAAGAAAGGCGGATTGGAAATCCCGTCCTTTTTCGGTTGAAGATCGGGTATGAAATCAGCCCCCGGTCTATGTCGGGCCGGGACACACATGAAGGTGAGGGGGTGATAAGACAAAATGGCAGTTAGAATTCGAATGACAAGGATGGGTGCAAAGAAAAGGCCGTTTTACCGTCTGGTGGCGGCTGATTCGGAAGCGCGTCGGGATGGAAGGTTTCTGGAGATATTGGGATACTATGATCCGACGAAAGAACCTGCATTGGTGAAGATTCACGAGGAAAAGGTAAGCTACTGGCTTGAAAGAGGGGCGCGTGTCTCGGAATCGGCCAAGGCCCTCCTGGAGAAGGAAGGAATGATGCAATCCCGTTCAGCATAAAATTGATGCGACGTTTCTGTCCGATCAGATGGGAGGTGAATCGAGATGAAGGATTTGATTTCATACATTGCGAAAGCGCTCGTGGACAAACCAGAGGAAGTGGCCGTCACGGAAATTGAAGGAGAACAGACATCTGTTATCGAGCTGAAAGTAGCCAAGGAAGATCTGGGAAAAGTCATCGGCAAGCAGGGCCGCACGGCACGCGCCATGAGGACGATACTCAGCGCCGCCTCCACAAAGATTAAAAAACGATCGGTTTTGGAGATTATAGAATAGCGTTGGAACCCGGTTTATCCGGCAATTTGCTCCTGTTGGGAAAGGTCCTTAGACCTCATGGGCTGGAGGGTCTCCTCCGTGTCCGGTCCTATGCGCGCTCGGAGGCGTCATTTTTAGAGGCCGGAGAGGTTCTTTTAAAATCTGTTTCGGGAAATATCCGGGCATATGGTGTGTTGTCCGCACGGTCTCACAAGAACATCGTCTTATTGAAATTAGAGGGAGTGAATTCGTTAGAAGAAGCAGAAGGATTGAGAGAAGCGGAGATTCTGGTAACGGCCGATGCCATTCAGCGTGCGGAGGGAGAGTATTTCTGGCATGAACTGATCGGACTTGGGGTTTTTCTGGATACGGGAGAGTATGTCGGCGACATCACCCGTATCATGCCCGCAGGGGGGAATGAGATTTATGTGGCGGGTCGAGGCAGAAAAGAGATTCTGATCCCTGCCACATACGAGGTCGTGAAAGAAATTGACCTTGAAAAAGGAACCATGACCATTTCAGCCATGGAGGGGTTATTAGATTTGAATGAAGTTTGACGTTCTCACCCTGTTTCCTGAAATGATTGAGGCCTGCCTGCGACAGGGCGTCTTGGGTCGTGCAATAAACAGGGGACTGATCCATGTCACGTTGATCAATATTCGGGATTTCGCCAGAGGAGCCCACAAGACCACGGATGACCGGCCTTACGGGGGCGGCGATGGCATGATCATGAAGCCAGGGCCTATCTGCCGGGCCCTCGAATCGGTTGACAGGGTGGAAGGAACGAGCCGGGTGATTCTCCTCAGCCCCCAGGGAAAACGGTTCGAGCAGTCAATGGCATGGAACATGTCGCAATGGGATCAGCTCATCCTGATCTGCGGTCGCTATGACGGGGTGGATGAGAGAATCCTGTTGGCCGGTATCGACCTGGAACTGTCGGTGGGCGACTATGTCCTGACAGGCGGGGAATTGGGGGCCATGGTGGTTGTCGACGCGGTGGCCCGACTCATTCCCGGTGTTCTCGGGGGCGAGAGGTCGAGACTCGAAGATTCCTTTGAGGAGGGACTCCTGAAGTATCCTCAATACACGCGACCCAGGAGATTTCAGGGCATGGAGGTGCCGGACGTTCTCCTGTCAGGGGATCACGAAAAGATTCGGTTGTGGCGGAGAAAGGAATCCCTCAGGCGGACGTTTGAAAGACGTCCTGATTTGCTCGAACAGGCAGAACTGACGGCAGAAGACAAAACGATCCTGTCGGAACTCTGAGGTGGCGTGGTTTGCGTGTCTACATGGGGCTGGTTCATTTTCCTGTATACAACAAAAACGGCGAGAGAATCGCATCTGCCATAACGACCCTGGATATCCACGATCTGGCCAGGTTAGCCAAAACGTACGACGTCAGGAGGCTCTTTGTCGTGACGCCCCTTGCTGACCAGCAGGAGCTGGTAAGAAGGGTATTGAGACACTGGATCGAGGGGTATGGAGGCCGATATAACCGATACCGGAAAGAGGCCCTCGAATGCGTTTCCGTTGTCCACAGCCTTGAGCAGGCAATTGACCGGATCCAGGAGATTGAGGGAGAACCTCCCATAACCATCGCAACGGATGCAGCAGAACAGAAAGAGCGGTCTATATCCTACGAACAGGCAAGGGAGACCATTCTGAGGGATCATGTGGTGGTTCTGATATTCGGGACGGCATGGGGTCTTCATGAAGAGGTGATAACGCGTGCCGACCGTGTGCTGGTCCCTGTTTCAGGAAAAGGCGGCTATAATCACCTTTCCGTCAGGACCGCGGCCGCCATTATCCTGGATCGATTGGCAGGGTGAGGGGATTAATGAACATGGACAGGGCGCAGTGGAATTATAGGTTAATGCGCCACAGCCTGACATATGATAGAAAGAGGAGAAAGACATGAATATCATGGAAGCGCTTGAAAAGGAACAGATGCGTGTGGATATTCCCGATTTCAAGCCGGGAGACACGGTCCGGGTACACGCCAAGATAAAAGAAGGCGAGAAAGAAAGAATCCAGGTATTTCAGGGAGTTGTTATACGTAAGCATAAAGGAACCACCGGCGCCACTTTTACCGTCCGAAAGGTTTCCTACGGCATCGGTGTCGAAAGGATCTTTCCGCTCCATTCCCCTGTGATAGACAGGATCGAGGTTGTCGCAAAGGGCAGAGTCCGGAGGGGACGGCTTTACTATCTGCGGAACCTGAGAGGAAAGGCCGCCAGAATCAGGGAGAAGCGAACTTGATGAAACCGATGCGGGTTGATTCAGACAATCAGACGGCGCCAGTCCGCGTGACAGATGAATGCGGGTCTGCATGAAAGTCGATGGCTCTTTCCGGAGTGCGCCGAGTCCTCGAAGGGAGCACCCTTTTTTTATGAGGGATTGGCCCGGAAGGCCGGATGCCGGTTGATAGCCGGGGTGGACGAAGCGGGCCGGGGCCCGCTGGCCGGTCCCGTTGTGGCTGCGGCGGTCATTTTCGAGGGCAGTCCCGATCTGCCGGGCATCAGGGATTCAAAACAGATGACGGCAAGAAAGAGGGAGGATGCCTTCGCTGTTATCCAGCGTAAGGCGCTGGCCACGGGCATCGGTGTTGTTTCGTGTGGTTATATTGATCAATTCAATATTTTGAAGGCCTCACTGGAGGCCATGTTGCGCGCGGTAAGGGGCCTTGATCCGCAGCCTGAGTTCCTTCTCGTTGACGGCATCCACCCGGTTCCCGTCTCTATCACTCAGAAATGCCTGAAAAAGGGTGACCAAATCTGTCGCAGCATCTCTGCTGCGTCTATCATTGCCAAGGTTTACAGGGACAGAATCATGCGGGCCTGTCACACGATGTATCCGGTCTATGATTTCGACAAGAACAAGGGCTATGGGACGGCTCGGCATATTGCCGCCTTGAAGGCGTACGGGCCGTGCCCGATTCATCGCCTGACCTTTAAACGGGTCAATGATGATGGAAGATGGAAAATGGATGAGCGGTACGCCCGAGACGCGCCGGGTTCACGATCTGCTGGACATTTGGCATCTCTTTCTTAAAGTGAAACGTATTCTGATGTACCGGTTTGGTGCATCGTGAGTGGGTAAGAAAAGACGCTCGAAAAGGGCGGGTGGTTTTGACAAGAGAACGTCTTGCGTTAGGTGAATTTGGCGAGGAATTGGCTTTCAGGAAAATAAAACACCTGGGATACCGATCAATTCTTCGAAACTATCGCTGCCCTCTGGGTGAGGTGGACGTGATTGCAAGGGACGGCGATACCCTCGTATTCATCGAGATCAAAACCAGGAAGGGAAAGAGCGTCGGCTATGCCAAGGAGGCCGTTAATGAGAAGAAACGGCGGCAGCTCTCAAAGGTCGCTCTGGCCTATATGAAGTCCAACAACTGCTGTGACGCCAGGGCCAGATTTGACGTTGTTGCTGTCTGCCTGGGACCGGGCGACCCCGAAATCGAAGTCATAAAAAATGCCTTTGAGCTGGCCTACTAGGCGAAACCTGCTATGGAAGATTCGGATACCGTGCGTGACCGCACTCCCTTGTATGGAACCCTTTATGTGGTATCTACGCCTATCGGCAATCTGGAGGATATTACCCTGAGGGCCTTGAAAATCCTCAAAAGCGTTGACATGATCGCCGCAGAGAATGTGACCCATACAAGACGTCTCTGTGAGAGCTACGGCGCCAAGACATCGATTACGAGCTACCACCAGCATAACCAGAACACCAAGACTGACCAGCTTATCAACCGGCTTAAGTCCGGACAAAACCTTGCCCTTGTGACGGATGCCGGGACCCCCGGCATTTCAGATCCCGGCGTCCGGCTGATCAACCGGGCGGCCGAGGAAGGCATCCGGGTGATGCCTGTTCCAGGACCTTCGGCCGTGGTGGCGGCCCTGTCTGTATCAGGCCTGCCGACAGATCGCTTTCTCTTCTTAGGTTTTTTGTCAAGTAAGTCGGGGAAGAGAAGAAGAGAACTGGAGAGGCTGGTCTCAGAGACGCGTACCATGATTTTCTTTGAGGCCCCGCATCGTATTCAGGCGATGTTGGCTGACCTGAAAGAGGTGTTCGGAGAGAGGCAGATGGTCATGCTCAGAGAGATGACCAAGGTCTTTGAGGAGGTGCGACGAGGTACCCCTGAACATATCCTGGCATCACTCACGCCGGAAAAGATCAGGGGAGAGTTTACATTAGTGGTTGCAGGGAATCTTACCAGGGAAACATCGAAGGGGCTGCGTGAAGAGGCCTTATATCGGATGGACGAGCTGATCCGGGCAGACCGGATGAGCATTAAAGATATTGCGGCCCTGATTTCTGAAGAAGAGGGTGTTGCTTATCGGGACACATACAAGGCGTGCCTGGACAGAAAAAGGAAAATGGAAGGAAAAGGCGAGGTAGAATCCGTTAGAAGACTCAAGGTCAAAAACAGCCTGGGACTTCATGCCCGATCGGCCGCCAAGATAGTGGAACTGGGCAGACACTATCATTCGCGACTTTTTCTCAGAAAGGACGGCGAAGAAGTGGATGGCTCCAGCATATTGTCCATACTGACCTTGGCATGCCCGAAAGGGACCGAGATGGAGGCCAGAATTGTAGGGGAGGATTCGGAGCGCTTCATGGAAGAGCTGTGTGAGTTGTTTGAGCGGAAATTCGGGGAGAGGGCATGACAAAGAGGCCTGTAGCGGGAGAAAGAGAACTGCGGGGGATTCCTGTTTACCCCGACATTGTCATCGGCAAGGCCCATCTGGTGGACAGGTCAAGGGTCAAGATCGTGTACCAGTGCTTTGTCAATGAAGAGCAGTCAAACAGGGAAATCGAGCGATTTGAGGATGCTCTTCGCTCGGTGGAGGCGCAATTTGTTTCTCTCAAAAACACGATGCCGGAAACGCTGAAGGACCAGGCTTTTATTTTAGACAGCCACCTGATGATCCTCAAAGACAGTATGCTCCGGGATTCCACCATCGACAGAATTCGTAAGGAGAGGATCAACGCCGAATGGGCCCTCAAGAAGACATTGGAAGAGATACGAGAGGTCTTTGAGCAGATCGATGACGATTATATCAGCAAACGCATCAGCGATGTTGAGAATGTTACAGAGAGGCTTCTCAGGACCCTTTCCGGCGATACCGGTCACAGCCTGGGCGGGATCAACCAGAGGGTTATTATTGTTGCGCATGATCTATCCCCGGCCGATACCACCGAACTGAATACGGCCAAGGTGATGGGATTTATCACGGATGTGGGAGGGAGGACATCTCATACCGCCATCATGGCACAGGCCCTGGAGATCCCCACGGTGGTGGGCCTTGAACACGCAACTGCCCTGGTGGAAGACGGAGACCTTCTCATCGTTGATGGAAGTTCCGGCGTGGTCATTATCAATCCCGAAGACAGCGACATTATCCGGTATCAGGAGCGGAAACTCCAGCTGCAGAAATATAAGTCCAGTATCGCCAGGACGAGCCATCTCCCGGCAGAAACCCCTGACGGGCACCGTATTGCCGTTAACGCCAATATTGAATTTCTGGAAGAAGTGGCCGCTGCCAAGGACTGTGGCGGTGAGGGGATCGGGCTTTACAGAACGGAATTTCTTTATCTCAGAGGAAAAGGCTTCCCCGAGGAAGAGGAGTTGTTTGCGGACTACCGGGAGGTCGTGGAGATCATGAGACCCGCGCCGGTCAGCATACGAACCCTGGACCTGGGAGGCGATAAATTTGCTTCGGAGATAGCACTATCCGAGGAAAACAACCCCGCCCTCGGCCTGAGGGCTATACGGTTCTGCCTCCGGGAACCGGAGATATTCAAGACCCAGCTCCGTGCCATTGCCAGGGCGAGTGCCTTCGGCAGGATCCAGCTGATGTTTCCCATGATATCCGGCCTGCAGGAACTACTGGATGCAAAGGCGATCCTGGATCAGGTCAAGAGGGATCTGGACCGGGAACATATTCCGTACGATAAGGCCATGGAAGTGGGGATTATGGTCGAGATCCCGTCGGCGGTTGCCATGGCCGAGGTCCTGGCCCAGTACGTCGATTTCTTCAGTATCGGGACCAATGATCTCATCCAGTATGCCCTCGCGATCGACAGGATCAACGAGCACGTGGCCTATATGTATCAACCCTTTCACCCGGCCATTATCCGGATGATCCGGCAGGTGGTCGCAGCGGCCAGAACTGAGGGGATCCCGGTCTCCCTGTGCGGTGAGATGGCAGGAGATCCCCTTTGTATCTCCATTTTGTTGGGAATCGGCCTTGACGGGCTCAGTATGAATGCCAGGTCGATTCCCCTCATCAAGAAGATGATAAGGGCGATCCCCATGCAACAGGCCCGGGCGGACCTGGAAGATATTATGTTATTGAAGACCGCTACAGAGGTTCGTGCCTATATTTTACAGCGCACCCGCCAGATGTTTCCCGAGCTGGAGGAAAAGGGGTACCTTTTGGATTGATGGTGGGCGATTGGACAAGGGCCGAAGGGCCCTGGATGGATGGTGGGGACGAGTTTCTAATGCCAGCAATTCGGGAATCAGGTGTGAAGACGGTCTGTCAGAACAGGAAGGCCGGCCATGATTACTATCTCGATGAGTTTATAGAGGCCGGGATGGTGCTTCTGGGTGCCGAGGTGAAGTCCCTCAGAGAAGGTCGGGCCAACCTTGTGGACAGCTACGCCAAGGTGAAGCGGGGCGAGGTGTTTTTGTATAACATGCATATATCGCCCTATCCGTTTGCCCATGGCGTTGATCTGGAACCCACCCGCACTCGAAAGCTTCTGTTGCACAGAAAAGAGATCAAACGCCTGATCGGGAAGACTGAGGTCAAGGGGTATTCTCTGATACCCACCAAGGTCTATTTCAAGAGAGGACGGGCGAAAGTGGAGATCGCTCTGGCAAGGGGAAAGAGGAAATACGACAAGCGGAGGTCCTTGAAGGAAAAGGAATTGAAGCGAGAGATGGACCAGGCCCGTAAGAAAGGTATCTATTGACAATTCCTTTTACGATCATTATAATACCAAGAAGTTCATCAAAATGTACAGTCACTGCATTTCGTTGGATGTTTTTCCCTTGAGGGGGCGAAACGGCTTCGACGGGGATAATTGAAGTGTAGGTTGCATACCGAGGTTCCAGCTGCTCGTAAAACAGGTGGGCTTAAAACAAACGCAGACGACTATGCGTATGCCTTAGCCGCATAAATCAGGCTAACGTCTTTTCGGTTTCAGCCTGCGTGACCGAATAAGACGTCGATTAGCAGGCTAGCTGATCCGTTGGACCTGTGAAACGGAAAAGCGAAATCGCGCACAGGTTAGCCTCCTGGACGCCCTGCCCGGTTGTGATCCCTGGGGCGAAACTCAAAAATCGGGCTAAGTATGTAGATGCCTATGCGGAATGTTTCCGGACGGGGGTTCGACTCCCCCCGCCTCCACCAAAAAGTAATCCAATAAGCTCCTATAATTGCTATAACCCCCGATTCCAACTATGGAATTCGGGGTTTTCTTTTCCTGTAGGGTCCCAGAAAATCTATTGAAATCCCGTCATGAGATACGGTGTCATTGTCGGTACACGCTGATACAGGCAAAATTTGATACGGTCAAGTGAGGTGGCGCCTACCCCCTGGCAATTGCTTTCCCTTATCTTGCTAAGGACCAGACGATGCCTTCATGACCTACAACCCTGAAACACAAGTCTCCATCGTCACATTGCTCCCCTTATGGGATGCGCCCAGCGAAGAAAACCTCATCGCATGCCAAAAAACGTTATACGGAGCGGCCTGCGCGACCCTGGAAATTCTGGGATGCCCGGCGGGGGAATGGTAGAGATGCTTTCCGTTTAATTCATGATAGAGGACCCCTGCCGTCCCACAAAGACAACGGGGACGGGACGGTCACAGACCTCAACACCGGCCTCATATGGCAGCAGGGGGACAGCCAGAACGATGCTGGGGGTCGGAACTGGGAGGCCTGAATTACTGTGAGTCTCTGGCCCTGGGCGACCAGTCAGACTGGCGGCTCCCCAATGTCAGGGAACTGGAGAGCATCGTAGCCTTGGATTGGCACAACCCCGCCATCAATAATACCACTTTCCCCGGATGCCGCCCGTCCAATTATTGGTCGAGCAGTACCTATCAGCCCACGCCGACAAACGCGTGGATGGTCGATTTCACGGATGGATACGTGAGCTTATATAGCAAGGTCAATAACGTCGACAGCCATTGCGTCCGGTGTGTCCGCGGCGGCAATATTGAGTTAATTGAAAAGCCAACCGTGACCACAGTAGCGGTCACGAATATCGGCGCCACCACCGCGACCGGCAATGGGACAGTAACTGCCCTCGGCGTTCCCAATCCCACCCAGCACGGTGTCTGTTGGAACATGACCGGTTCGCCGACAATCGCTGACAGCAGGACGGAAGAGGGCGCAGTGAGCGCCACCGGGCCATTTGCTTCCAGTATGACCGGGCTTTTACCCTGCACCGTGTATTATGTCAGGTCATACGCGACCAACAGCGCGGGAACAGGCCATGGAAGCGACGTGAGCTTCGCAACAACCTGCGCAACTGTATCTTATGTAAGCGGCGATGGAAACTGTGAGGGGAAAAATCCATGTTACAGGACCATCCAGGAGGCCATCGACGATGCCGATACAGGTACTTGCATAAGGGTGGAGGAAGGGACTTACCCGGAGTCCATTGTCCTGAACGCATCCAAGACCGTCACGCTTCAGGGCGGCTATGATACATCATTTTGGGCCCAGACAGCCGACAAGACCTCAATCAAAGCGCCCAAGGCACTTCAGGGATCGGTGAGATTGCAGATGTTGACCATCAAGCCGTGATTGGCGCAGTTCAGGAGAGGCAAATCATGGGGAGGGGCACGACGGATTTCACGGACTCTTTGCAGGATTGACCTTCAAACAGAAGCGTAAAGTGTCAGGTGGACCAACGGCACGGGCTCACCGCCTCCCCTCCAGTTTCAAGAAATGCAGTCTCCATCAATGGATATTTATCAATCAATTTGCGTCCCGGCAGCTCGAAGTTGGCGAAGATCGTCTTCACCAATTGCTTTTTCTCTGTGTGATGAGACATTTATCCATTTGATAAGACATTGGATTCGCAACCTGATGAAACCACTTATGTTGTGAGTAGCCACAACCCGCTGAAAGGATAACGATTCTGGCGTTTGAACTGAGAAAGGATGAATGGCCAATAAAAGCAACCGGTTATTCTGATTCTGTCCGTTGCCATTTCCTCATCCCGCAACATAATATTCCGGCCTTTTCCATAATTCCCCGTTGAGGGGTGTTGTGTATTCCCCCGCTATAAACTATCCAACCAGGCCATCAGATCCCCCTTGTTTTCCCACTGTAGCAAGTCATCTATCTTGGAATCCTCTGCGAGGACCGATTGCATATGTCTGGCAAACTGTCTTTGGATATGACGCCTTTTGTCCAGATCCAGATGAAAATAAATGGTGGTGGAATGGATGCTGTCATGGCCCAGATGGTTTTTGATGTCGGTGATGGGATGTCCGCTGTAGAGCATGTCCACCCCTGCTGAGTTCGGCTTGAATTTCGCCTTGACAATGACACCAATAGTGGTATCATATTATTTGTTACGAACATCGACAAAATATTGGAGAAGATGAGGCTTAGCCCGCCTAACATAAGATTTGTAGATGTATGCAAAGTCTGTGAGCATTATTTTGGTGAGCCAAGACAAAAAAGCACGAGCCATAGAATATTTAAAGTGCCTTGGATTACACCTCCGTTAATAAACATCCAAAATTTCAAGGGTAAGGCCAAAGAATATCAGGTAAGGCAAATCTTGGGTGCTATTGAGGGGTTGGAGGAGTAAAAATGACCTTAAAAAATGATCGATATGCTTATCGGGTGATATGGTCAAATACTGACCAGGCGTATGTTGGCTTTTGCGCGGAGTTCCCCACACTCAGTTGGCTGGCTGGAACTCCAGAGGCTGCGCTGAAAGGTATCCGCAGGGTCGTCGCAGAGGGCATAAAGATTATGAAGGCCGATGGCGACGCAATCCCGTCGCCTTTATCCGAAAAGAAATTCAGTGGCAAGTTTTCTGTTCGTATACCGCCGCAAGTTCATCGAGACCTATCCATTCAGGCGGCTGAAGAGGGCGTAAGTTTAAACCGGCTTATAAGTGCTAAGCTGTCCAGATGAAAATGCTTGAATGTGTCCGTTATAGAAGATTGGGGGTGGTCTTCCTGTTGATTTTGCCTATCCTTCGATAACACCGGTCGTTCCGGCTAGTGTAGGGATCACCAAGGGGGCGCCCAATCTTGAGAATGTAAAACGCTTCATTCGTTACCTTCTTGGCGAGGAGGGCCGGATGCTTCATGCTCAAATCTCACATTTCAAGGCTCCCGTTCATCCCGGAACTCTCTGCCAAAGGAGCGCCAGGATACCCAAATCCATTTAAGATGAAAATGGGGGAGTAGATTTCAATCAGACCGGCCGAATTAAGAGAGGCCCAGGGTTCAATATATGAGGCAGAAAGGGCAATTGGGGAGGCAAATAAAGGAGAAAAGATGTGAAGAAGGCTCTGGCCATGGTTGCGGAGGCCCGAGCGCTCTGCGGCGTTCCAGCTACAGCTATGGAACCATTTCAACACGTGGTATTCAGTAATGCCCGAATGTGCCATGAATTGCGCTCGGGAAAGCGGCTTGCCGAGTGTCTGTTCCGTTTCACGAATGGCAGAGAGAATGTCGTCTTTACTGTAAGCTCCGTTATTCACTTTGTATTCTTCTATGGCCCAACGCCTGGATGAGCCGCGAATGTAAGGAGTCGGCTCCATCAAGTTGTTATGTGCGTTTACTCTTCTCTCGCCTTTTCACACGACGCTTCAGGAAGTCTGACGGCGAAACGACCGCCGCACCTTGGCAATACTCAGACGGAAAGTGGACAGCGTTGCCGGTGACCAGGTATTCTGCCCCACCCGAGACTGCAATTTCGAGAAACGGCTCATCATCGGGATCTGGCAGGGAGTGCGAAAGCGGAGTGGAGGCCACTACCCAGCCATGATGTTCAATGTAGTCAAGGATGGCCGCAACTTTGTCGCGGTCGAAGCCGAATTTAGGTCTTTCCAGCACTTCGCGATATTCGGACAAGACACGGGCATCAATACAGAGAGTCAGACTACCGGAAGAAACCATACGCAGAATATCGCCGCAAGGACCAAACGGCGACAGAAGACCTGCGACGATGACATTCGTGTCAAGGACTATTTTCATCGCTTGCGCTTTTGCCGCACGGTCTTTATTTCGGCGTCTATCTCTTCCATAGTCATGCCGTCAAAGCCCCGCTCAACAGACCGGCGTTGAAGGCTCATGACCGCCTCGACGGCACGGGCCTGACGGATGGCGGAAAGGGATTCTTCAAGGTTGGATTCGCTAACTGCCGACAAGATAGCTATGGGTCGGCCATTGCTCGTCACAACCACCTCCCGGTCTGCAGGAAGATCCTTCCATACCTCCGCCGATTTTCCTCGTAAATCTCGTATGCTGATAAATTTCATAGCTGACCTCCAATCGTGTCCTAATTGTGTACACGATTGTCACTCATTAATCAAGTTCATTCTTGCTGCACCTAAAACGGGACAGATGGGGACGTCTATGATTTTATGCGTTTCAGTCGATTAGCTCGAAGCGATTCTCTCTTTCAATTCGTTGACCCCTCATGGATGAACGACTTGCTGCCGATTGGCATATACTTAGCCTTCTTCCAATCTCTATGGTCGTCATGCCAAGCCTTCTGTGCGCCCAAAAGCATAGAAGGCTTCGCGCCTTAACGGTTTGTGGCGATTTCCCGAACGCAGTTACCTGCTCTATTTCCATTTCCATCACTTCGGCAACCCGCGCTGTTAATCTATCGAAATCATAGCCCCTGGCTTTTAAATCGTATTTCTCCTCAAATTCTTCTTCAGCGGACTTGAGTACATTTTCAACAAAATCACTGTCGCCCAGTATGCGCTCATCTCCCTTGACACGGATACCGATTTTCCGAAGTCCTTTGAGACCCGACCAGCCACCGGTGCTTCTCAACAATCCGCCACCGGCAAGATCGGGGCGTTTACCATCGATTTATAGCGGTTTTGAAAAAGTTGACCGTGACGCCGATACTTTTTATTGAACCATCCCGCATATCCGGTGAGCAGGCGGCTCATCAACACGGAAACCGGGGCCAAACCGGTTCTAAACAATAAATGGGCATGATTTGGAATCAGTGCCCATACAAAACAATCGGTCTGTGTTTCGGCAATCAACTCCCCGATACGATTCACGAAATTCATACGATCGTAATCGGATCGAAAAATCCTCCCTCGTTCGATCCCTCCGACAATCACATGGTGAAGCGCACCCGGTGCATCTATTCGAGCTTTTCTTGGCATGGTCAAATCCTACCACATCCACCCACCAATGAAAAGCATAAAATCATAGACGTCCCCATTCTTTTTCGTTTTTGTGTTTGTGGCGCAGAGAGAGCCGGCCTGCAAGCAAACGAGGCCCTCACGCCCCAATGGGTCGAGGCATTCCGATCGCCGGTTCCGCCCGGATGCTAGGATGATGCATCCTCCTTGAACGTATCCAGCTGGTACCCCTTTATTTTCTTGTGGAGATTGCTCCTTTCGATACCGATGGCCTCGGCTGTCTGCGAGATATTTCCGTTGAATTCCTGAAGCTTTGCCTGGATAAAGGCTTTTTCAAACTGACTTTTCGCCTCTTTGAGGGAATTGGAAACAAGGCTCGGCTCAAATCCGGTCTTTATGCCCGGGGCCCGGTTGTAGGGCGGCGGAATGTCTTTGTCCTGGATGGTCTTCCCGGGCACCATGATCATGAGCCTTTCGATGAGATTTTTCAACTCCCGGACGTTTCCAGGCCAGTCGTATCTTTGGAGGATCGAAATGGCTTCGTCGGAGGCCTCTTTGGCCTCGATGTTCGTGCTCAGGGAAAAATCCGACACAAATTCCTTCACCAGACCGGGGATGTCTTCTGCGCGGTCCTTGAGGGGCGGCACCCGGATGGGGATGACATTCAGCCGGAAATACAGATCATCCCTGAAGGTTCCCTTCACAATTTCCGCCTCGAGGTCCTTGTTTGTCGCTGCAATCACCCTGACGTCGACGTGAATGGTCTTGGTCCCCCCGACCCTCTCAAATTTCTGTTCCTGGAGGATCCTGAGGGTCTTCGACTGGGCCTTGAGACTCATGTCTCCAATCTCGTCCAGAAAGATGGTCCCCTCGTGGGCGGAATCAAACTTGCCTTTTCTCATGGTGGAGGCCCCGGTAAATGCCCCTTTCTCATGCCCGAAAAGCTCGCTCTCGATGAGGTCTTCAGGAATTGCCGCGCAGTTGACCTCGATGATCGGCTTGTGACTGCGTCGGCTGAGCAGATGGATGGTATGGGCGACAAGTTCCTTTCCCGTGCCGTTTTCACCCGAAATCAAAATCCATGCGTTGGTCGGGGCGACAATCTTAATCTGCTCCTTCAGCTCCATGATCGCTTTGCTGTTGCCGGTGATCTGATACCTGTTCCTGTCCCTCTCTCTGAGAAGGCTTACCTCCTCCTCCAGCCTGTAATACTCAAGCGCGTTATTGATGGAGAGGAGAAGTTTCTCCAGAGAAAGGGGCTTTTCCACAAAATCGTAGGCCCCTATCCTGGTCGCCTTCACCGCGGTCTCTATGCTGCCGTGCCCGGACATCATGACGACCTGGAGGTTCGGGTAGTCCTCTTTGATTTTTTTCAGGGTTTCAATGCCGTCGAGTCCCGGCATCCATATGTCCAGGAGGACCAGATCGGGCGCTGCTTCCTTGATCCTGTCCAGTGCTTCGGGGCCGCTTTCAGCGGTCATGACTTCATATCCTTCGTCCGAAAGGATGCCGCTCAGGGACTGAAGGATGCTCTTTTCATCATCGACAACTAAGATTGACTTTGCCATTCAGGATCGTTCTCCCCCTTTTTCATCATCTCAATGGCGATGCCGGCCGTCCTCCGGGATGCCCCCCCCTTCCCAAGGCCTTTCCGTATCCCGTGCAATCTCGTTATCATGGTTCTTCTCGCCTCCTCGTCCTCGATGAGCGAACGGGCCTCCTGTGCAAGCCTTTCGGGCGTTACATCGTCCTGGATCAATTCAGGGACCACCTTTGCTCCGGCAACGAGGTTTGCCAGCCCGATATAAGGCACCTTGATCAATATGCGCCCAAGCCAGTAGGAAAGGGGGGCGACCTTGTATACGACGACCATGGGGACTCCCATGATTGCGGTGTCCAGCGTTGCCGTTCCCGAGGCTACCAGTGCAACATGGCACTGTGCCAGTACGCTGTAGATGTCACTCTGGTGGACCTCGACCTTTAACGTGGTTTCCCGGACAAAGGTCTCGACCCATTCACGTTCAAGGGTCTTGGCAAGCGGCAGCAGGCATCGGACGTCCGGATACCTGGTTTTGAGTATCTCTACAGATCGGATCATGACAGGAAGGAGATTTCTGATTTCATCTCTCCGGCTCCCCGGCACCAGGCCGACCACGGGATGCCGGATTCGGGTCCTGCTCTGAAGGGCTGGACTTTCGGCATTGCTCTCACCCTGCGGGAAGCGGTTTTGAACCATGGAGGCGAATTCATCCATCAGGGGATGCCCTACATATTCAACAGTTAGACCCCGTTTCCTGTAGAATGATTCCTCGAACGGCAGGATGACTGCCATCCGGTCAACACGCCTGGATATCTTTTTGACCCGTCCCCTTCGCCACGCCCACACCTGGGGACTTATGTAGTACAGGACCGGTATGCCCATCCGCCTGGCGAACCGGGCCAGGTAGAGGTTGAAGTCGGGATAATCAATGAGGATCAAGAGGTCAGGATGGAGGTTTTTCATTGCAGATTTCATCCTGTTGGCCGCTTTGACAATCGTGTGAAGTTTATGCAGGACTTCGGTCAAGCCGACAACGGCCATATCAGAGGATGATACAAGTATCCTGACCCCTGCCTGCGCCATGTTGCTGCCCCCGATGCCCCAAAAGGCGACATCGGGGCGCAGGCCCCTGATGGCCTTCACGAGATGCGACCCGTGCAGGTCGGCTGACGCCTCGCCGGCAACGACCAGTACCCGCCGATGATCTGTGGTATCAGAAAGCGGGGCTAAAATTCTTGCAGCCTTTCTCAATCTGGTCAATAATATTAAGGGCGACTCTCAAGGCATTTCGCCCGTCCTCACCGGTCACCAACGGTCTGGACCCGTTCATGACGGCGCTGACAAACGCGGTTATCTCATCGTTTAACGGGTCACTGTCTGCATATTTTTCCTTCCGCGTGGTCACTTCGGGAAAATTGTGCAAATTTTTTTTCCGGCTGTCAAGGCTGATCACAGTGAGCTGCCGTTTTCCGCAATCGGCAGAAAAATAGGCATCCGGCTGAAATACACGGATCTTCCTCAACATTTTACCGGATACCCGGCTTGCGGTCAGATTGGCGGCCGTTCCGTCCTCAAAAATGATCCTGGCATTGGCGATATCGGTTTTGTCGGTAATCACAGGCATGCCGACGGCATGGACCTCTCTGACCTCTGACGGGATTATGGTGAGAATGATATCCAGATCGTGGATCATCAGGTCAAGGACCACGTCAACATCAAGCCCCCTTGTCGTAAACAGGTTCATGCGGTGGGACTCCACAAAGACCGGGCTGTTTAACAGGGGCATCATTTTGACGATGGCCGGGTTAAATCGCTCCACAAGCCCCACCTGAAGCACCAGGTCCCGTTCCCGGGCCATGCGGATCAGGGTATCCGCCTCGGCGAGATCATAGGTGATCGGTTTCTCGATGAGCATGTGCACCCTTTGCGCCAGAATATCTTTGGCCACCCCAAAGTGCATCTCGGTGGTGACTGCCAGGCTGACGGCGTCCACCTTGTCCAGGATATCGCGGTGATCCCTGTAGGCCCTGATGTTATAGCGTTGCGCTATCTCATTGACGCGCTCTGCGTTGACGTCTACGACGCCGACAAGTTCCACCCCGGGGATGACCTTGTATTTCTGAACATGGTATTCCCCCAGATGTCCGACCCCGATCACGGCAATTCTAAGCTTTTCCTTTTTCATACGGTTTATCGGCATCCCTTCGCCTTGTCATGGGGCGATATGCCTTTCCTGTTGATGCCTTCGCCACAATGAGAATCCGGACGGAGAGCGACAATCGCAATATGATTCCTGTCGGCCTCCGCTATCATTTCCGACCTGTCAAAAAGCAGGGTGTTTCCTGCCTCCACAGCCAGCACGGCCCCGTTCACCCGGGTGATGGTCCGTATGGTTTCAAGCCCCACGCAGGGGACGTCAAATCGAAGGTCCTGCCCCGGCTTGCTTACCTTTACCACAACGGCCTTTTCCCTGGCCAGAGTGCCCCCCCTGAGAATGGTTGCGTCGGTACCGTCAATGGCCTCAAGCGCCAGGACCGTTTTCTTTCTCACCACCACACACTGGCCGATATCCAGATGACCCAGCGCCTTGGCCATTTTCCATCCGAAACGGATGTCTTCCTTTTCGGCCCTGTTTGGACGTCTTCGGGTGAGGCATCCCTCCGGGGCAACCAGTTCAGGCAGAAACCGGGTGGAACCGATGATATGCACGCCTTCTCCGGCCAGTTCCCTTGTCACGGCCCTGAGGATATCATCATCATGAAAAAAAGCGAGCTTCGACATGATGGTGAGCCCTTTCACGTCAGGCCTGATATTTTCAAACATACGCTTCTTGGTGATGGTCCCTGCCATTAAGGCCTCTGTGACGCCGCGCTGCTTAAAGGCCTTTATCAATTGCCCCAACTGTCCCAGCTTTATCCAGACAATGTCATCCACCCTGTCTGAGAGCGTCGGGTCCGTTTCATTCAGGTGGGCCACGGCGACCACACGCATTCCCTGCTTCCTGGCGGCCTCTGCTATCAGCAACGGAAACTGCCCGCCACCGGCAATCATGCCGACGACCCGGCTATTCTTCTCCATCATTCATCCTCGCCCGGGAAACATGTGTCGCTGACCCCATAACAGGACAGGATTCACCGGAGGATACCCCTCTTTGAGTCGGCGAGAAAATCCAACAGCGTTTTTAGTTCAGGGATGATTTCAAGATCCCTTCTGACCTGGGCGATGCCGTCCCTGAAGCTTCGATTTTCGCGCCAGATGATGCTGTATGCCTTCTTGAGGACGTCGATGGTCTCCTGTGGAAATCCTCTTCGAATGAGGCCCTTCTGGTTGATTCCATACAATTTTGCCCGTGGCCCGGCGGTCAGCATGAAGGGGGGGACATCCCTGTCGATACCTGATTTGGCGCCCAGATAGGCGTGTGCGCCGATTCGAACGAATTGCTGGACGGCCAGGAAAGCTCCCAGTATGGCGTACTCTCCGATGTGGGTATGCCCACCCAGTGTGGCGCCATTGGTCAGAATGACATGATCTGCAATGCGGCAGTCGTGCGCAACGTGGGCATAGGCCATGAGATAGGTGTTGTTCCCGATGACCGTTTCCCATGCCTCTTTTGTGGTGGCGCGGTTGATCGTGACATATTCTCTCACGATGTTGTCGTTGCCCATAATCAGACGCGTTTCTTCGTTCTGGTAGCCGATATCCTGGGGGGGCGTGCCGATGGAAGAGAACGGATAGATCCGGTTGCGTTCTCCGATCCGGGTATGGCCTTCGATCACGACATGAGGGCCTATCGCTGTATCCCGTCCGATAACAACATGATCCCCCACGGCGGAGTAAGGGCCTATCTCGACGCCGGCAGCCAGTTCAGCCTTTGGACTGACCGCTGCAGAAGGATGAATCCTTATTGTGTCGTCAACACTCATGGGTCGATTATGATTGCTGTTCAATTTTGATGCTCTCGTAAAAAAAATAATATTTCTCACAGAGCTCTCAGGGAACACAGAGCCAATCTATATTAAAGTTATCTTTTGGTGCGTTGTGCCTTTGCGCGAGTCCCGCCGTGGCGGGATTGACGTTTTGTGAATGCATCAATGTTAGGGTCTTTCAGTCATGAAGCCCGTTATCCTATGGTGGCCACCAGAACGGCCTCTGCCACCGGATTCCCTTCTACAGAGGCCCTGCCGGCCATCTTCCAGATCCTGGATCCGGTTCGCAGGGGAACCAGTTCGAATCGAATCCGGTCGCCCGGGACAACCGGTCTCCGGAATTTTACACCATCCATCGATACAAAAAAGATCGAATCGCTTTCACCGGGCTCCAGGGCGCCGGGGACGGACAACCGTGCCAGGATGCCTCCTACCTGTGCCATGGCTTCAATAATGAGAACCCCCGGCATGATCGGATTGCCAGGGAAATGCCCCTGAAAAAAGGGCTCATTGGCCGTAACGTTTTTGATTCCGACCACCCTCTTGTTGAGTTCCAGTTCCACGATCCTGTCCACCAGCAGAAACGGGTAGCGGTGGGGAAGGATCTTGACAATATCTTCGTAGGTCAAGGGAAGATGCATGGGCGGCTTTACTCCTTTTTGAAATCCGCGTGCTTGCCCGGGGAAGAATCCCCTTCAGGCTGGATCGTATGATGAGCCAGTTCCTCCACCCGCTTTTCCAATCGTCTCAGACGCTGGTTGAATTCGGGCAGGCGTGGCGTCAGTGTGGAGGTCTTGAGCCACAGACGATGAGGAATCGCAGGAGAACCTGAAAATACCCCGCCGGGAGGAATGTCCTTTGCGATACCGGACTGAGGGCCGATCATGGCGCTGTCCCCCACCTCTATATGATCAATAATGCCGACCTGGCCGCCAATGACGACCCCGCGTCCGATATGAGAGCTCCCGGAGATCCCTGTCTGAGCCACAATGATGGAGTCCTCTCCGATAACGACATTGTGGGCGATATGGACCATATTGTCGGTTTTGGTTCCTCTTTTGACCCAAGTCTTGCCCAGCGCAGCCCGATCAATGCAGTTGTTGGACCCGATCTCCACATGATCGTCGATTTGAACGATTCCGATTTGAGGAATCTTTACGGAGACGGCGCCGTCCCGGACAAAACCGAATCCGTCTCCGCCGATAACAGTGCCCGGATGTATAATGACGTCATTTCCGATGATACACCCCTTCAGGATGGTAACATTGGGATATATGAGGCATCTCTGCCCGATTCTTACATCGTCGCCCACGAATGACCCGGGAAAGAGCGTGGTTCCGTCTCCAATCTGCGCCCCCTGACCCACATAGACCATCGGATAAATGGATACGTCTTTCCCGATGCGGCTTTCTTTGTGAATGACGGCTCGCTGACTGATCCCCGGATGTCTCGATACCGGAGGTGCGAGAAGCGTGGCCACCCTGGCGTATGCCAGTTCCGCATTCGAAACGATGACCTGCGGGCCCTTAAAGGAAGGGGCCTCACGGGAGATCAACAGGGCTCCGGCGCGGGTATTACGGAGGCTTTCCTGGTACCGGCTGTCGGAAAAGAAGGAGATTTCCGAGGGGCCGGCTTCGTTCAGGGAGTTGATGCCCGTGATGATAAATCGCCCATCTCCGACGATCCTTCCGCCCACGGCCCCGGCAATCTCGGCAAGTGTCGTTGTCACGGCCTCTTTTCTCCTGTCAATTGGTTGCATCGTATGACTTGGTTACCCGGTCTGTGATATCAATGGCGTTATTGTAATATATCAGGCCCACGGTCCCCTCTTCCAGTATGACCGTGTATCCCTCGGTTTCACCGATTTTTTCCACGATCTTCTCTATCTCTTTGCCGACCTTTCTCGTGGCTTCAAATTCCGCATTTTTCATCTCCTGCGTGACTTCCTCATACATATACTTGTAGTGACGCGTCCTTTTCCCCAATTCCATTTCTTTGTCCTCTTTGGCATCGAGGCTCAACATCATGCTCTGTTTCTGCAGTTCCTCCTCGATTTTATTGATCTGGGCCCTCTCCCCGTCCAGCTTTTTCTGAAGGGAGTTGTATTTCTCTTTCAGTGATTCTCTGATCTTTTGAAATTTGACGGAATTCTGCTGAAGGCGCTTCATGTTAAGTACCCCGATCTTGACGGCTTCTCCCCGGGCCTGCCCATGTTGAAGGCAAAAGACCAACGAAAAGCAGACAAACAAGAGACTGATCTTTTTCATTTTTACCCCCATTACGATTGATGTTGAATATTGACGATTGAAGAAATAGACAATGACGGTCCTTGGGGCTCGCTCAAAAACAAGAGCTACATCATGCCCCCTATGCTGAATTCCCACCTGCCGGACGATTCATCCCCGGTTCTGTCGAGATTCCACCCGTATTCCACTCTCAGCGGGCCGATCGGGGAATACCACCTGACCCCGGCGCCTGCAGACTTCTTGATCCCGTCGAAAGACCACGGAACATTATAGTCCGGATCAAACGCATTGCCGGCGTCAAAAAAGACGAGCCCGACGACCCCCTGCTCTTTGAGTACAGGGAAACGGTATTCCACATTATAACACATCATCCCCGTACCACCTACCTTGTATCCTTGTGAGTCTAGCGGCGAAATGCTTTCGTAATCGAATCCGCGTACCGTATTGATGCCGCCCAGGAAGAATTTCTGGAACACGGACAGCTTGCCCCTGTCTTGAATATAACCCCAACGGCCCTGAACCATGAAAACCGTCTCCCAGAACATGGGGAAGAACCAGGCGGTCCTGGCCCTGTACTTGATGAATCTTTCATCGCCGCCGATTCCCGCATACTGAAGCGAAACCTCGTTAATGGAACCCTTCGTCGTGTTCCAGAGATGGTCCCGGCTGTCCCTTTTAAAGGTGAGGGCCGCACTGCTGGTGACATTTCGACCCTTCATGTCGTAGAGCGGTCCGGAGGTTTCCTGAACATCGTAGATCCGGGAATTGTCATAATCATATCGTATAAGGGCCCTGGTATACTCATCGATGAAATCGAGAGGATAGCCGAGGTTCAGAGCAGCGCCCATGGCATCCCTCGAGTAGTCCGCATATTCCTGGTCCCACTTGTAGAGATCCACGCCCAAGGACCAGTGGGTATCAAAGAGCCACGGCTCAAGGAACCGTATGTCGAACTCGGTGTTCTTACCGCCTAGCCTCGCCGCAGCCTGGAGCTTCTGACCATATCCCATGAAATTCTCATCCGCGATCTCGAACATGACAAAGCCGGAATATGCCGAACTGTAACCGGCCCCCACGCTGAAGGTTCGTGTTCCCCGTTCCTTTACCTTGATATCCAGTTTCATCAGGTCGTCACGGCTCCCTTTTTTGGTCTCCATCTGAACGTCTTCGAAAAAGCCGAGCCGGTTCAGGTTTGCCGTACTCTTTTTGAGGCCCTGTCCGCTGAAGTATTCCCCTTCGATGACCTTCAGCTCGCGCCGGATGACCTTGTCTCGCGTCATCGTGTTGCCTGAGATCGCGATCCGTTCAAAGCGAACCTTCGGTCCTTTGGAAATATTGTATGTGATATCCGCAAGAAAGGTTTCGTCGTTTTCGCTTACGATCGGTTTGATCTCAGCATAGGCATACCCGTGATCCGCATACACGTCCCGCAGTGCCAGGATATCCCCCCGAACCACCTCACGATTGAACGCCTTTTCCTGGCCGATTCGGACCTTTTTGAGAAGATCGGCGGCCGGTTCTATTAAATCTCCTTCCACGGCGACCTTATCGACGCCGTATTGATGCCCTTCAACAACATCAAATGTAACGACCAGGCCTTTGATGCTGTCATCATACACCACCGTCGGGTCGCCGATCTTCGCCTTGATAAATCCATGGTTGTGATAAAATGCGGTCAGCTTGTGGACATCGAATTCAAGTTTCTTTTTGTCCAGGATCCCGGCCTTGGTGATCCACGAAAGGAACCATTTTTCGCTGGTTTCCATGAGATGCTTCAGCTCACCATCATCGAAATGCTTGTTCCCGACAAATTGAATCTTCTCGATGTAAACCTTGTCATGTTCCTTAATTTTATACTTCAACATGACTTCGTTGTTGGGGATCGGTTCGGTGCTTTCTTCGATCTCGGCATTGTAGTAGCCCTTTTCCCGGTAGACCTCTTTCAACCGGCCGATGCTCTGCCTGATTTCATTATGATCCAGGATCGAATAAAGGCTGATCCCCAGTTCCTTTTTCAAGTCATCGTCGTCCATCGCGTCATTCCCCTCGAACACGATTTTGCCGACAGAGGGTTTTTCCTTTACATGGAAGGTGATGACTTTTCCTTTAGGCCCGTCCTCGGTCTCCATCCTGACATCCTCGAAGAAACCCATCTTGTAGATATCGCGGAGATCGTTATCGAGTTTGTCATAATCAAGCCGGTCGCCCGCCTTGGTGCTGACAACGGCCAGAACGGCCGCCTTTTCGATACGCCGGTTGCCGTCAACGTGAATCGAGTCGATCTCGGGAACGCCCATGATACGATCCAACACATTGCCGGCGAGGCGCTTCACGATATCGCCCAGTTCGTCAATGTCTTCTGAGACCTGGAAGATAAAAAAAGGTGGTTTTTTTCCCGTTAAATCATTAACTTTCAGATCGATGCTCGCCTTGTTCCCGATCTGGGTAAGGCTGCCTGCGATCATCCAGTCGGCCTTGAGCTTCTTCCCCAGGGCAAGCAGATCCGCTGCCTCCGGGGCCGGTTCAAAGACAAAGGGGTCTTTGTTTACGACATGGGGCGGGATGATGTGGAAGCCCTTTTCCTCCAGGCGTGAGGAGAGCATTGTCTGCAGGCCCAACTGGAGATGATCGAGCGGTCCCCGGGCGTTGATCTTAAAAGGGAGGACGGCGATGGTCTCCTTTGTCTGGGCGCCTGATATTCCCGGCGCAAGAAAGGCGCACACGATCAGGATGTGCATGATATGCCATATGACCACGTCCGCCCTTGAGCGCCCGGCCTTTCCCTCTTTGCGCTTTCCGACAGGCGCTCTTCCCGTTGCTTTAGCGTATCTGTCCATCGATCAGCTCCATTTGTTTGGCCATCTTCTCCGCCAGCCTCTGGTTGTGGGTGGCAATCACCATGGCAACGCCTTCTTCCCGGTTAAGTCCAAGAAGAAGATCGGCAACTTCCTGTCCGGTCAGCCAATCAAGGTTCCCGGTAGGCTCGTCTCCCAATATCAACTTTGGCTGCATGATCATGGCCCTCGCGATGGCCACACGTTGCTGCTCCCCTCCTGAAAGCTCTCCCGCACGATGCATCAATCTTTTCTCAAGCCCCACCCTGAACAGCACATCCTTAGCCATTGCAGCAGCCTTTTTCTTTGAATGTCTTGCGATGAGCGCAGGCATCATGGTGTTTTCCAGTGCGTTCAGTTCGGGCAAAAGGTGATGAAACTGAAATACAAAACCGATCTCCCTGTTTCGCAGGCGTGTCAGTCTTCCCTCATCCATCTCATACATATTGACATCGCGGAAACTGACGACGCCCCTGGAGGGGGGCTCGAGACTTCCCATGACATTGAGCAGGGTCGATTTTCCCACGCCGGACGCCCCCATGATCGCCAGGCTGTCCCCGCTATGAAGAACCAGGTCAATCCCCTTCAAGACCTCGATGACGTCCCCATGATGATGGAAGGACTTGAATACACCCTCAAGCTTCAGCATGGGGGAACCGGAGCGCTGGACAACCTTCTGGTTATTCATACCTGAAAGACTCCACCGGATTCAATCGTGAGGCATACCAGGATGGATACAGCGTGGCTAAAAACGATATGAGCACTGCGGCCGAGGCGACAAACGATACGTCCGCAATCTCCACCTGAACCGGCAGCGTCGATATATAGTAGACATCTGAGGGGAGGCTGATAAATTTATACTCAGCCAGCAACTGGCATATGCCCAGGCCGCAGGCAAGGCCGGCGATTGTCCCGACAAGGCCCACAAGAAGGCCCTGAAACATAAAGATGGACATGATGCTTCTGGCAGAAGCGCCCATCGCCCTCAGAATGGCCACATCCCTCGTTTTCTCCATAACCACCATGACCAGGGTGCTGATGATATTCAGGGCGCCAACCAGCACGATCATGGTCAGGATGATGAACATGGTCAGCTTTTCAAGTTTGAGCGCGGAAAAAAGACTCCTGTTCATGACTTTCCAGTCCTTGGTCCAGTAGGGATATCCCAGTCGTTCCTGAATGTCTTTTGCTATCCTGTCTGATTGGTAAACATCCTTTACCCTGACCTCGACGCCGGTGACCTTGTCGCCCAGTGCCAGAAAGTCCTGGGCCTCCGCCAGGGAGATGTAGACCATGGAGGCATCGTATTCATACATGCCTGAATCGAAGATTGCGGAAACTCTGAATTGCCGGGTGTTCGGGGTCCTGCCCAGGGGGGTCAGCTTTCCCTCCGGTGAGATAACGGTCACCAGACTTCCCGGGTGAGCCCCTATCCGCTTGCAGAGTTCACTCCCGATGATGAGGCCGGGGAAACCATCCACTGCCCCCTTAAGCGAAGAGAGCGATCCATTTTTGATCATGTCCTGGAACCCGGCCACCGCCCCCGCGCTGTCAGGATCAACGCCTCTCAAGACCGCGCCGGATACGTTCCCCGAATTGTTGATCATGACCTGGGTGAAGATAAAGGGGGTAACGGCAACAATCCCCTCTTCCTTGGCGACATCCTGTTCGATCTTACGGTAGTCGCTGAACGGTCCGCCGAGGTTGAGGATCAGCAGATGGGAATTGACCCCCAGGATCTTGGACATCAGGTCTGCCCGGAATCCATTCATTACTGAAAGCACGACGATCAGGGCCATGACCCCGACCATGACGCCCAGTATGGAGATCCCCGTAATAACGGATATGAATCGCTGTTTTCGCTTGGCCTTGAGGTATTTTATTCCGAGAAAAAGTTCAAACATATGGCGCTAATTTAAGAATTACAAATTAAGGAATTGAATGTATTCTTCATTTATCCAAAATCCTTAAATTCGTGAATTCCTGAATCCCCCAATTCCTGAATTCTTAAGTTTCCCCCTTTGATCTCATGTGGGGAAAAAGGATGACATCCCTGATGGATGGCGAGTCGGTCAGGAGCATGACCACCCGGTCAATCCCGATGCCTTCTCCTGCCGTGGGCGGCATGCCGTATTCCAGTGCGGTGACATAGTCCGTATCCATGAACTGTGCCTCTTTGTCCCCTGCATTTCTAAGCGCCGCCTGATTCTCGAATCTCTGTCTCTGGTCCGCAGGATCGTTCAATTCATTGAAGGCGTTTGCGATTTCCTTGCCTCCGATAAAGAGCTCGAAGCGGTCCACAATATCCGGGTTCCGGTCGTTGCACCGTGAAAGAGGGGAGACCTCTGTGGGATAACCGGTGACAAAGGTCGGATGGATCAGCTGCGGCTCCACCAGGTGATCGAAGAGTTTCGTGAGAATCTGCCCGTGGCTGTCCGAGGCGGATAGACTGATATCATACTGAGAGGCCGCTTCGGCGGCATCGTCCCTGTTTTGGATGACCGCATCACGGACCCCTCCCAGTTCCGTCAGGGCGTCAAAAAGAGATATCCGGGCCCAGGGGGGTGTAAAGTCGATATCCTTCCCCTGGTATGTCATGTCGGTCCGGCCGAAGATCTGGTCCAGCAGACGGGTAAAGAGGGACTCGGTCAGGGTCATCAGGTCTTCATAGGTAGCATACGCCATATAAAACTCCAGCATGGTGAACTCCGGATTATGCTTGACGGAAATTCCTTCATTTCTGAAATTCCGGTTGATTTCAAAAACCCTTTCCAGACCTCCCACCACGAGTCTCTTGAGGTAAAGCTCCGGGGCGACTCTCAGGTACAGGTCCATTCCAAGGGTGTTATGATAGGTCTTGAACGGCCTGGCCGTTGCCCCCCCCGGTATAGGCTGCATCATGGGAGTCTCCACCTCCAGGAAATCCTTTTCCACAAAAAACGTCCTGATGGCCTGTATAATGCGGCTCCTCAGCACAAAGACCTCCTTCACGGGGTCATTCATAATCAGATCCAGGTATCTCTGCCTGTATCGGGTCTCCACATCGGTGAGCCCGTGCCATTTCTCCGGCAGGGGCAGCAGTGATTTGGATAAGAGGGTGAGACCGTTTGCCAGGAGTGTCAGTTCGCCGGTTCGGGTCTTGAAAAAAGTCCCACTGAGGCCGATAAAATCACCAATATCCATCAATTTAAATATGTTGAAGTCCTTGGGACTCACCTTGTCTTTTCTGATATAGGCCTGGACGCGGCCGTTTCTGTCTTTCAGGTGGATGAATGAGGCCTTTCCGAAATCCCGTCTCGCGATGATTCTGCCTGCCATACTGAACGACCGGCTGTCCTGTTCCAGGGTCTCGGCGTCCATGTGACCAAAACGATCGACGGCTTCGGTCGAGGTGATGTCGATTCCATATCCTGCGGGGTAGAGGGTGACCCCTTCCGCCTGAAGTTTTTTGGCTTTGGCCCTTCTGTCTTCCGTTAGTGAGCTTGTTTTGTCTTTTGTCATATGGATCCCGTTTGTCCGGATGGTTTTGCTTTAGATGCTTTTTCCTGAATAAATTAAGCTTATTTGTTTAATCGAATTGAATGTCATAGTCAAGACGAAAGAAGCGTCGGCGGGGAATTCCCTGCAATCCATTTCATTTGACACACTTCACAGGCCGCCCTATACTCGGTGAGCCGGAAAAGATGGTTACCCGAAGCTTGCCGGAATAGGTTTCGATTGCTGTGGAAAAAAGATGACATCTGAGGAACGCCGACAGTTGGACCGGATGTTCAACCCCCGGGGGTTTGCCCTCTTTGGAGGGATCGGTACGCCGGCTTCATTCGGACCGCGTCGTTTGCTGGGTCACATCAGGCAGGGTTCTGGGGGGGGGTGTCTCTACCCCGTCTCTCCCGAGGGTGGGGAGGATGCCGGCTGAAACGCGCCCTGTGCCAATACGTCTTTTTGCGGCTCTCCGTCAGGGTCCCTGTAAATGGAATCAAACGCCCAAGGCGGCCTGACGGCCGCAACCAAGGGAGGGACCCGTGTTCAGTGTTCAGGAAAAATCAACATCTGAAAACCGACACCTGTCGGTGATCCCGCCCAAGCGGGGAAACCTCGATATCCAATGAATCATATCCCGCAAGGCGGGATCGCAGACACAGAGTGTCAAGTGCCGGCGCATGAGACCGCCGGTCATTCATCTACTCCTTAGGAAACCAGACGGGCCTTCCCTTCCCAGAACCTGGCTCGTATGGCCTTCTTATCGACTTTACCCAGATTGGTGAGGGGGATGGCGTCCCAGAATTCAATGGTCTTGGGTGCCATGAGGCTCCCCTTTCGTTCCTTGACAAATCGGATCAGTTCTTCCGATGTAACGGAATGCCCCTCATGAAGAACGACGATGGCCTTCACTTCCTCGCCCCACTTCTCATGGGGAACCCCGATAGCGGCGGCTCCTTTGACTGAAGGATGTTCAAAGAGCACGTCTTCAATCTCACGGGGGAAGATATTGAATCCGCCACTGACAATCATGTCCTTCTTTCGGTCCACGATATAGAGGAATCCTTCTTCGTCCTGCTTGGCTATATCCCCGGTGTAGAGCCAGCCCTCTTGAATGGTCTCTGACGTGGCCTGTGGGTTTTTGAAATAGCCGTGCATCATGTTGCTGCAGCGAACCACCACCTCTCCCGACTTTCCCCGCTGCACCTCCTGACCCTGTTCGTCCAGGAGCTTTATTTCCGCATGAAAGCAGGGACGGCCGGCCGAGCTGAAAATTTTCATCTCCCTTTCAGGATCAGCGACCACGTGCTCTTCCTTGGACAGCGCACTGATGGTCATGGGGGCCTCGGTCTGTCCGAAAAGCTGTGTGAAGATAGGCCCAAAGGTGTTGATGGCCTGTTTCAGACGTTCCGGGGCGATGGCAGAGGCTCCGTAGATGACGTTGCGAAGACTCCGGAGGTCATATTTGTTGAGGTCAGGGTAGTCCAGGAGGACATAGATCATGGTGGGCACCAGGAAGCTCATGGTGACCTTTTCCTTTTCGACGGTTTCAAGGAACAGCCCGGGATCGAAGTGATCGATAATGACGCATCTCCCGCCTCTCAAGAGGACTGGCAGCATGAGGCATCCGCCTGCATGGGTCAGTGGTGTGGGAAAAAGGAAGGTCTCTTCCCACCCAAAGCCGAATTCCAGCATCTCGATCAGGACGGTATATACCCAGGCTCGGTGAGAGAGCATGACCCCTTTCGGTTTTCCGGTGGTTCCGCCGGTATAGTAGATCCCCACCAGATCCTCCGGATCTATCCGCACAGGTTGGATCTTGGGCGTCTGATTCTGAACGAGGCTGTTGAAATCCAGATGGCCTTCCATGAGGGTAGACGGGTCTCTGGTGACACAGATGAAGGTCTTTACGGTCTCCAATCGGGGGATCATCTCCTTCACCCTTTCCGCCATTCTTTCGTGATAAATCAGGGTGCTACATTCCGCCTGATTCATCATATAGGTATGGTCGTTCGAACTCAATAACACGGCGAGCGGAACCCGAATGCAACCGCTTTTGGCAACGGCATACTCACAGAACACATATTCGGGGCAGTTGGCCATCAGAAAGGCGATTCTGTCCCCTTTTGTCAACCCCAATTGCTGAAGGGCATTTAGGAAGCAGTTGGCCTTCTCTCCCATCTCCCTGTAGGTGCAGGACTGATCGTTGAAGGTCAAGGCGACGCGATCTCCAAAAAATTCCACACACCGGTCATAATAGCCACCAATGGTCATGCTGATCATTTTTCATCCTCCTCCCCATCTCCCCTTATTTTCTATCCGCGCATATAAAACATCATCTTATAGTCCAACACCATTACCTCCTGTCCATTTTGGTTTTTCACGGTGTATCGCCAGACTTGGATGCCTCTGTCGCGTCTCTTTGTGGGATGTTTGTCCAATACCTCCACCACCACGGAGATGGTGTCGCCGATCCTAACCGGGGCCAGCATCCGCATGTTGTCCACGCCGAGCCACGCCACTACGGAATCGCCGGCAAAGCCGGCGCTCCCCACGAGACCCACGGCCATGGCGAAGATCAGGGGACCATGCACCAAGCGTTCGCCGAACTGGGTCTTGGCCGCATACTCCTTGTCCATATGAAGGGGATAGAAATCCATGGTGAGCCCGGCCCAATTCACCAGATGCGTCTCGGTCATGGTAATGGCGGCGGTTTTATAGATGTCTCCCACGTTGAAGTCGTCTCCATATCTGCTGTGTTTCATCTTCCTTCCTCTCATGTTTTTTCCGACGAGCCGGAGCGTCTTTTCTCGTCTAATCTTTTACCGGCTTGAACTTCGGAAGCGTGAATTCGTCATTCAGTTTTTCAAAAGTCACTTCCACCGGCATGTCACACCTCAGTTCATTGGGGTCGCAGTCCACCACGTTGCTCAGTATCTGCACCCCTTCTGCCAGCTTCACAATGGCCACCACGTACGGCATGTCCTGGATGAAGGCCGACGGCGCGTTGCTTTCCACTACGGTGAAGGTGTATAGGGTTCCTTTACCCGACGCCTCCACCCATTCCAGTCCATCGGAGAAACAGTGGGGGCAGGCGATTCTTGGATAGAAGACGTGGCTGTTGCAGTCCTTGCATCGTTGAATACAAAGACGGTTTTCCCTTGTGGCGTCCCAAAAGGGTCTGGCCCAGGGGTTGACGATGGGTACTGGCTTTCTATGCGTGTCCATGGCTTTCTCCTTACGGGATTTCGGTCCCCAAAACAGTGACCTGCGCGTCCATATAAGTGCCGCCTGTGGCCGTCTCAACGGCGAAACGGGCATCCTTTACCTGTCGTTCTCCGGCCTTCTGCATGAGCTGTCTGGCGGCCTCCACCATCAGGGAGACCGCGCCGCCTGCTCCGATGTGCCCTTTGCTCAGCATACCGCCGTCGGTGGTGCAGGGGATCCGACCTCCAGGCCATGTATCTCCCCGCATAAACACCTCCCCGGCTTCTCCTCGTTTGCAGAACCCCAGTTCCTCAAAGCCGATCATCTGGTACACTGGGTATGAATCGTAGATCTCCGCCACGTCCATGTCCTGGGGGGTGAGACCCGCTTCTTCAAAGGCCTCTTTGGCGGCCTTGGCCCAGCCGAAACGGCTCACGTCAGGTTCCTGAGAAAAGACAAAGTGGCTCACGACCCCGCTTTCCCCGAGGATGTAGACCGGCTTGTTGGGGAGGTCCTTGGCCCGTTCCGAAGATGTCAGTACAAAGGCCGAGCCACCGTCAAAGAGCATGTTGCTCATTTTCGACCTGAGCGGGGTCGAAAGCATTTTGGACGCCATCACCTCCTCAATGGTGAGCGGCTTCCTGAAAAAGGCGTTGGGATTCAACTCGGCCCACTTACGGTTGGAAACGCACACCGATGCCAGATGTTCATCTGTGCAGCCCGTCTCGTATTTGTAGCGGGTCGTGGACAGCGCTGCGATGGAAGAGTAATGCTGGCCGAATGGGACCTCCCATTCTGCAGAGATGCCCGCGGTGGAGAAAAGATCAATCCCTCCCTGGGCTGTCACGCCGGTCCCCAAACGGTCGGCGTGCACAAAAAGCACGGTCCGGGCTGCCCCGCTGGTGATGAGGCTTCCCGCCATCTGGAGTCCGCAACTGCTGCTGGAGCCTCCGGCAAAGACCTGACAATTCTTCTTGCAGTTTTTGAGCCCCAACTCCTCCACCACGCGGCAGGTCACCAGTTCGGTGTTGAACTGGGGACTGAAAAGGGATGCTGTGGGCATGCAAAAATCAATCTCGTCCTTGTCAATCCCCGCGTCCCGAATGGCCTGTTTGGCCGATTCAATGGCATGGTAAATGGCAGCGGTTTCAGGGAATCTACCGGTGGGGACCTCTCCAATCCCCACGATGGCCACCTTTCCTTTCAACTGGCTCATAGTTACCTCCTTCCGACATTTCGGTTTTACCAAACCTTGAACCCCTGGCGTGTTGAAACCGGCTTTCAGATCAATGGGAGAACCGGCTCGACGACCCCGGCCCTGGACAGGGAGAGGGGCCGTACCCATCGATCCATGAGACCAAGGGCCCCGGTTCCTTACAATCCCAACTGCTTTCCAATGATGTTCTTCTGAATCTGGGTGGTTCCTCCTCCGATGGAAAGGACCAACACGTCCCTCAGAAACCGCTGGGCGTCATATTCCATGGTGTAGCCGTATCCTCCCAGGATCTGGATCCCCTGAAGGGCAATCTTTTTCGCCACCTCAGCACAATAATACTTGCTCATGCTGGTCTCTTTGACGCACTCCATCCCCTGGGTCTCCTTCCAGGCCGCATAGTATGCGAGATGCCTCGCCGCCTCCAGTTCTGTGGCCATTTCCACCAGCATGTGGGTGACGGCTTGGAAGCTTCCGATGGGCCTGCCGAACTGTTCTCGCTGCTTGGCGTAGTTCAAGGCATACTGCAAGGCCGCTTCCCCGATCCCTAATGCGCAGGAGGAGAGGACAAGCCTTTCCGCGTTGAGAAGCCGCATCATCTGCTTCCATCCATGATTGAGGCATTCGGGTCCACCCAGGATGTTTTCCTTGGGCACCCGCACATTGTCGTAGTATACCTCGCAGGTGTTGGATCCCCGGTAGCCCAGATCGCGTATAGGGGTGGTACTGAAACCTTCCGATCGGGTCTCGACGAGGAAATCAGTAATGCCATTGAATCTGGATTCAGCAGTGCGGGTATTGGTTACCACGATATCGGCGATACCGGCGCCGGTAATAAATATTTTGCTCCCGTTAATGACATAATGGTCTTCTCCATCGGACACGGCCTTGGTGCGGATACTCGCAGCATCTGAACCGGCATTGGGTTCGGTGAGGGCGTAGGCGAATTTGAGCTCTCCCCTGCACAGCCTCGGCAGATATGTCTCTTTCTGTTCCTGGCTGCCGTTGGTCCCGATGATCTCATTTCCGTAGAGGATGATATTCCCTGCGGCCCAAGCAAGGACCGGAAGCTTCTTGCTTATTTCCTCGAAAAAAATCATCTGATCCACCACGTTGCCGCCCTGGCCGCCATATTCTTCCGGCACGTTGATTCCCATAAAACCGAGATCGCTCAGTTTCTGGAGGAGCTCGTGGGGAAATTGGTCTTGTTCATCAATTTCAACGGCCAATTCTCTGGGGATTTCGGCCTCTACAAACCGTCGAATCGTCTCCTTCAGCATGTTTTGTTCTTCTGTAAAACGAAACTCCATGGTCGGTTATTCCTCCATTTTATGTGATCAGGGATCCGTGATGCTTTCCCTCAGTATGTTGCAGGTGTGCACATATTCTTCAACCATCTCGGCAATCACAAGGCCTGCAGGCTTGATATCTTCGGCCTGCGCCACGCTTTCACCCGCACTCCAAAGCTCTTTCCACTTTTGTGATCCCAGTTCGGGCATTTTTTCGAAATGCTCAATGCTGTTGCTCAACCAGTTTGCGGGATTGCCGGTGATCCGGTCGGTGCAGACGATGTCATCGGGTCCTGCGGCCACAATCGCCTCCTTGTGGGCGGGGATGGCCCTGGATTCATGGCTGGCGACCAGACGGGTCCCCACCACGACCGCGCAGGCCCCCAGGGAGATGGCCGCCGCCATCTGTGCCCCTGTGCTGATCCCCCCCGCCGCAATAACGGGGAGACCTACTTTGGATTTCAGATAGGGAACAAGGACCGTGGTGGAGGCCCTGCCCGCGTGGCCTCCCGCTCCCGCTGCCACAGCAATGAGGCCGTCCACCCCACGCTCCCTGGCCTTCAGGCCCTGCTCCAAGGAGACCACATCCGCGAAGACCTTGCCCCCGTTGGCATGAACGTCGCCTAATATCAGCCGTGGGTCTCCCAGAGAGGTGATGAAGAAGCTGACCCCGAAATCGAGGCAAAGGGCCAACTGTTCCTTCCATTGAAATTTGCCTGAAACGTGTATATTCACACCGATGGGCCTGTCGGTGTTCTGTCGAATCTTCTGAAGGGTCTTTTTCAGGTCTTGGGCGGTTCGGAAGTTGGGCAGGGGGAGGGCGCCGAGACCTCCGGCTTCTGCCACGGCGGTGACCAGTTCTTCGTAAGAGATGAGAAACATGGGGGCGCCGATAATGGGATAAGCCACCCCTATCATTTCCGTGAATTCTGTCTTAATTCCGATCATCATTCCTTGTCTGTCGACAGGTGCCTTGCGCGCGCACTGCCTTGATTAGAACGGTCGCCTGTAACTTCTCGGAAGTTTGCGGAGAAATTGAAAATGCGAAGTCCGAAGCGCGAAATCCGAAGCAATAGTCAATGATACAAATCCAAATGACCAAAACCACAGCCCCGTTATGTTTCTGTTTTGAACCTTGGCGCTTTCCTGCTTTGAATTTGTTTCAAGTTTCGAATTTCGATATTCGAATTTGGTTTCGGCCCTGAAGCCGCTTTGGGGGGCGTGGCGGCAGACCCGGTTCTCCCGGCGTCTGCCCGCCATCGCCCCGTCCTCCTATTGTGGTGTCTTGGGCTCTGCAATGCCATCGATAATTTGGAATTGCTTCGCCTTTCCATCGGCTCTCAGGATCCGACTTGAAAAACTGCTGACGTGGCGCTTGGGACCGAAAGTGATGTTCGGGCAAAGCCCGCCCATATCATAATCCTTGATGCTTTCCAGACCCTTGACCAGGCTGTCGGGGGTCAAATCCCTGCCGGCCTTTTTCAGCCCTTCCACCATGGCTTCAATGTACCCCCACCCTGCCAGATATAGGTAGTCGGGATACATGGGATTGGCCAGGGTCTTTTGAGGATCTCCATATTTCTTGTTTATCGCTTTGATTCTCTTGACGCCGGGTACATCGGTGTGCACTGGGGCATAGGGCGTTACCAGCATGTACCCATCTGCATTCTCCCCCACAAGGGCGAAGAGGGGGGGCACTCCGGTGGTGTTGTTAGAGATAAGGGTGACGTCCCACCCCATCTTAACCTTTTGCTTGATCACAGCTGCGGATTGGGGCAGATAGGTCCATAGGACAATGGTATCCACATTGGCATCTTTCATGGCGTTCATATGGGGCGTGAAATCGATGGTCCCTATCTTATAAGGGGCCTCCTCCACCAGTTGGCTCTTCATGAACGTGGCGGCAGCGCGGGCCCCCTCCAGCCCTTCCCTGCCGAATCCGTCATCCTGATAGATGATGCCGATCCTGGCTTTCGGGTTTTTTTCAAGGATGTATTCGACGGCTCTGCAGGCCATGCTGTACTGCACCGTATGCGGCACGAAGACCCATTTGTTTCCGGGATGGAAGAATTTCTTGTTGGCGCCGTGGGGCATCATGACCACCTCGTTTTCTTCGCAAAGGGGAAGGATGGCACTGGAACCGGCACTGCCCAGGTTAAAACCGATGGCAAATACCCCGTCCTTGAGGATGACTTTCCTGGCTGCCGCCATGGTGGTATTTGGCAGGATCCCGTTGTCTTCGACCACCAGGTTGATTTTTCTTCCATTAATCCCGCCCGTGTCATTCACCCAGGCCACACAATCCTTGAAGGCCTGTGCGATGGGAGGGCCCCCGTATTTGCCCGGACCGGAAAGATCCACCAGACACCCGATTTTAACCTCGGCATCCGTGACACCCCTCACCTCAGCGGCCCACGCACCGCCCGTCATCAGACAAATGGCCCCTGACCACACCAGACTCCAAACAATGATTCTGTGCTTCATTTTTCTCCTCCTTGTTCTGCATTATTCTGTTAAAGGCCACGTTCCGTTCAGCGCCATGCACGGCACCCAACGGCGTCCCCAACCATGTCCACTCAACCGGCCGGTACTTGGTTTTGTGCCATAGAAAACGAGAAAATCTGGCATATCGCGCAGCGACAGAGCCTTACCAGAGCTCGAGGCTTCATCCCGCTCTGTGGGACTTTATATCGGATATCATGGGGTTATGCGGACCGTTACAGGTTTCACACAATCGGTGTGCGGCCGATCGGTGATGGAAACGCCGGTTGGGACCCAAGGCCTCCAGTCCCGCTCACATGTCAACGATTATGGGTCAATACCTGTATGGCCACGTCTTCCAGTACAGCTTCACCCTTCGATAGATTCCGAAGAGACCTTGCGGCTCAAAGAGGAGGGTCAGAACGATAATCAGACCGAAGATCCCCAGTTTGAAATCCACAATGAGTCCGCTTAGGGCCGGGTAGGTATCCTTGAAGACGTCCGTCAGGTACGTGATCCAGTGGGGGATGCCGGTAATGAGAATGGCCCCCAGGACAGAACCCAGGATGGAGCCCAGCCCCCCTAAAATGATCATGGCGATGTAGGCGATGGAAAGGGAAATGTCAAAGCTCCCCGGAACGATCCATCGCTGGTAATGGGCCATGAGACATCCGGCGATCCCTCCGTAAAAGGCACTGATGGCAAAGGCCATAATCTTGTACTTTGCCAACGGAATGCCCATGGCCTCCGCAGCAATGTCCCTGTCGCGAATGGCGACGAAACACCTCCCTATCTTTGTCCGGACCAGGTTCTTGGCACAGAGGAGGGAACCAGCCACAAAAATCATGACCAAGTAAAAATACGCCTTTTCGGTTTTGAGGACGAAGCTGCCCAGCCGGATTCTTTTTACGGCCATCCCCATATCGCCCTGCGTCAGGTCCCAGTGAAAAATAATATACTCCACGATAAATCCGAAAGCCAAGGTTCCGAGGGCAAGGTACAGACCTTTGAGCCTCAGAGACGGGACCCCCACGATTAAGCCCAGGCCAGCGGCCATCAGTCCGGACAAAGGGAGGGAAAGCAAAAAAGGGACCCCCAGTTTTCCCGTCAAAAGCCCCGATGTGTAGGCCCCAATGGCCAGAAAGGCACCATGACCCAAGGATATCTGTCCGGTGTAGCCGGTGAGCAGGTTGAGCCCCAGTGCCCCGATGACGGCGATTCCCATCTCAATGAGGATGCTCAGCTGGTACCGAGAGAGCAGGGTCGGTGCGATCAACACGAGGAAAATCAGGATGCCCAGCCATACCTTGACCCAGAGGGTCTGAAAAAGGGCCATGTCCTCTCTGTAGCTGACTTTGAACTTTTCTGCCACGGATGCTGCCTACTTATACCCTTTCAACCCGCTTTTTTCCGAAGATGCCATGGGGTCGGATCATGAGCACGATGATCATAATGGCAAAGGCGGTCACATCTTTGATGTCCCCAAAATGGAAATTCCCCAACTCCATCCCGCTCAGGTAGTTGGCTGCGAGGCCTTCCACCACCCCAATGACCACGCCGCCCAGTATGGCACCTCCGATGCTTTCCATTCCCCCCAAAATGGCCGCAGCCATGGCCTTGATCCCTGTATGGCTCATGGAGAGGCGAACGAAGCTCTGTTCGGCCAGGAAGATGCCAGCAAGGACGGCTACCATAGTTCCGATGGCCCATGCGAGCATATAGATCTTTTTGACGTCGATCCCCATGAGCCCGGATGTGTGAGGGTCTTCCGCAGTCCCCTTCATGGCGATGCCCAGAAGGGAGCGATTAAAGAACAGAACAAATACAGCTATCAGGAAGACAGATAGCCCGATGGTGTAAATCGTGCCCTGGGATACCACGAGGTTGCCCAGGAGGAGGGTTTTGTTCGTAAAGGGGGATTGAATGGAATGGACATCATGCCCCCAGATAATTCCTGCCGTGCAGGTCACGATACTGGCCAACCCCACGGTGACCATAATGGTGGAAAACATCGGTTCACCCACCATGCGTCTGAAAAACAGGAGGTCAACCACGCTCCCCAGAAGGGCACCGATGATCAGGGCGATCACTACGGCCACGACATAGGGGATATTCAGCAGCATGGCAAAGCTGTAGCAGACAAATGCCCCCACCATGGCGAGCTCTCCCTGGGCGAAATTGATGATTCCCGTTGACTTGAAGATTAAAACAAATCCCAAGGCCAGGAGGGCATAGATGGCACCCGTGGACAGGCCGTTGATCAATATTTCGATGATTTTTTCCATAGAAGCCGGTATCCCTCGAGGCTATCCTCGCTGTTTTTGGGATCTGGGTGGTGTCCTTTGCACCGCATCAGAGCCCGGTCGAGGTGGAATGCTCACCGTACATCCGGGCGATTTCTTCTCTGAAGCGTTCTTCAATGACTTTTCGTTTCACCTTCTGAGTGGCTGTCAGTTCCTCGTCATCCTGATCCAGCTCTTTGTCCAGTATGTCAAACTTCTTGATGGTTTCCGCTTGGGCGAGGCTTTCATTGACATCTTCAATTTCCCTCCTGATCAGTTCGTAGACAGCGGGGTTCCGGGCGAGATTTCTGTAAGTGGTGTAGGGGATTTTGTTGTTCTGAGCCCAGTTGCCCACATTGTCGTATTCGACCTGGATGAGGGCCGTCAGATACTTCCTGGCATCGCCGATAACAATGGCCTCCTTGATGTAAGGACTGCACTTCATCCTATTCTCGATTTCCGAGGGCGAGATGTTTTTGCCGCCAGAGGTGATGATGATGTCCTTTTTTCGATCCACGATGTAGAGGTGACCATCTTCATCCAATACGCCGATGTCTCCTGTTCGAAGCCAGCCGTCCCGGATTGTTTCTCGGGTGGCTTCGGGGTCCCGATAATATCCGGTAAAGACCGAATCCCCCCTGAGCAGGATCTCGCCATCCGCGGACAGCTGGAACTCCAGGGCGCCGCACGGTTCTCCCACTGAACCATGTTTCACCACCCGGTGTGGCCCTGATACGGTTCCACAGGTTTCGGTCAACCCGTACATCTCTACCGTATGAACGCCCAGTGATCGAAAAAAGGCCAGGACCTCGGGTGCGATAGGGGCGCCGCCGCTCATGACGCAGCGGCATCGCAGCAGGCCCATCTTGTCCCTCACGGGTCTGAAACTTGAGAGATACCCAAGGGCATAGAGGAAGATCAATGGCAGCGGGGGCCTCTGGGTCTTCATTCTGTATTCTGCCGCTCTGATACCTACGGGTTCCCAGAGTCGAAAGATGAATCGTTTCAATCGGGTGCTGTCTTCCAGCTTGATCTTGACCGCTGAATGAAGCTTTTCGAGTATCCTCGGGACTGCAGCGAAAAAGCTGGGGGATATTTCCTGAATGTTTTGGGGGACCGTCTCAATGGACTCGGCAAAATTGATGGTGTATCCAAAAACCAGCGGCATACACATGGACAGATTTCGTTCCATGATATGACAGAGCGGCAGATAGGAGAGGATTGAATCCCGATCTGTGAAATGAAGAATGGGCTGCAAGCCTTTGACGATCATGTGAATGTCGCTCTTGTGAGAGATCATGGCCCCCTTGGGAGGGCCCGTGGTTCCCGAAGTATAGACGATAAACGCCACATCATCCGGCCTGGTTTGCCGGACCCGCCCGGTAAAGGCCTCCGAATCCCGCGCCGCCACCGCTTTTCCCAACTCTGCCACGTTCTGATAGCTGATAATGAGAGCATGGTCGTAATGACGCATGCCCTTCATATCCATAATGACCATCTTTGTGAGTAGGGGGAGCCTTCCGTGGATCTCCAGGACCTTGTCTGCCTGTTCCTGGTCTTTGACAAATACGATTCTGGATTGGGAATGATCAAGTATATATTGAACCTGATCCGGTGAATTAGTGGGATAGATTCCCACAGATACGGCTCCGAGGCTCTGAATTGCCAGATCCGCATAGAGCCATTCGGGACAGTTTTCTGAAAGGATGGAGGCGTGATCGCCCCGGTCAAGACCGATCTCAGAGAGACCCAGGGAAAGCCGCTCGACCTTCTTCGAATAGGTCTCCCAGGAGATCTCCCGCCAGATCCCCCTGAACTTCTCCCGCATGGCCACCCGCTTTCCGTACCTGCGGGCGTTTTCCATCAAGAGCTTGGGAAAGGTAGTGTCGATACTGTTCATCCTTCAGTTCGTCCTTGGATTCCTTCCTCACCCAGGTAGGCACTAATGACCTCGGGGTTTCGGGCGATTTCCCGCGGAGGGCCTTCGGCAATTTTGATTCCGAAATTGAGTACGGTGATCCTATCGGAGAGGTCCATGACCAGACCCATATCGTGTTCAACGAGAAGAACGGTGATATTCATTTCCTCTTTAATGTCCAATAGATAGCGCGCCAAATCCTCGGTTTCTTCCTGGTTCATGCCGCTCACCGGTTCGTCCACCAGGAGAAGCTTAGGGTTCATGGACAACGCCCTGGCCAGTTCCACCCGCTTCTGGAGGCCGTAGGGGAGGCCACCGACCGGTGTCTTTCGGAAGGGCTGAAGATCCAGGAACTCAATCACCTCCTCCACCGCATTCCGGGCCTTTATCTCTTCCCTTACGCATTTTCCCAAATAGAGGGCCGATCGCAACATCCCGTAAGGCAGCAAGAAGCTCCGGGCCGACATGAGGTTGTCCAGGACCGTCATCCCTCGAAAGAGCTCGATGTTCTGAAAAGCCCTGGCGATTCCAAGTCGGGAGATCTTATGGGGTTTCATCCCCAGGAGTTCCTTGTCCTGAAACCGAATGCTCCCGGCCTCTGGATGATATATGCCGTTGATGCAGTTGAAGACCGTGGTCTTGCCCGCGCCGTTGGGCCCGATAATTGAGTGGATTTCGCCCTCGCGCACGGAGAAGGAGACGTTCCGAGTGGCCTGAATACCACCGAAACCGATGGTGAGTCCGGAGACGTCCAACTGTATGGGTCGGTCTCTCTTCAGCTGAGCCATCGTTTTCGACGTCTGTAATGTTTCACGTCCCGGAAACTTTTTTTGCCGCCCATTTCCGACAACCCCAGATAGAATTCCTTGATGTCCCGGTCTTCTTTGAGGACTTCGCTCGGACCTTCCATCACCACCCTGCCGTTCTCCATAATATAGCCGTGGTGGGCGATGGAGAGGGCCGCATGGGCATTCTGTTCCACCAGAAGCATGGCCACCTCTTCTTCGCGATTAATCCGGTCAATGATTCCAAAAACCTCCTTGACCACGATGGGGGCAATGCCCAGGGAAGGCTCGTCCATCATGATGATTTTGGGCTGGGGCATGAGGGCCCGGGCAATGACGAGCATCTGTTGTTCCCCGCCGCTCAGATACCCTGCCAGTTGACTGCCGCGTTCTTTGAGGATGGGAAAGTATTCCAAGGCCATGTCTTTGTTGCGCGGATAGCGGCTTCTGTTTTCAAGGGCGTAGGAGCCGATCATGATGTTTTCGTCCACGGTCAATTCAGCAAAGACCCGCCTTCCCTCCGGCACCTGCAGCACGCCCATGGACACGATCTGATGGGGTTCACGGTCGCTGATGACCTCCCCCTCAAATTCGATGGTTCCGTCTTCAATGGTGAGATTAAGGGTCTTCCGAATGCCCGAGATGGTGTTGATGGCAGTCGTCTTACCGGCGCCATTGGCACCCATGAGGGCTACGATGCGATTCGGAGGCACCTCCAGGGAGACCCCTTTGAGAGCCAGGATGATGTCGTTGTAGGTGGTTTCCAGATTGATGACTTTGAGCATGACCGTGTCTGACGTGTCCAGGCTGATTTCACATGAATCATCTTTCGGAGACCGAGTTTCCCGGTGACAGCTCTCTGCTTCGTGGACCGTCTGTAGTGTTGTGGCCTAAAAGAAAGCCCCGCCGTTGATGACAAGAATGTGCCCGGTCAGGTAGTTGCAGGCACTGGATGCCAGGTAAAGGGCCGCCTGTGCCATTTCTTCAGGTGTGGCCACGCATTTGAGTGGTGTGAAACTGAACTCCCTCTCCATCAATTTGTCGTTGGTCCACAGGGCCTTGCTGAAATCGGTCTTCACGATTCGCGGGGCAATGGCGTTTACACGCACATTGGAGGGACCCAACTCCAGGGCCATCTGTTTGGTAAGCATGTTGATGCCTGCCTTGCTGATACAGTAGGGGCCGAGTCCCTCGGCCGGGCTCACACCTCCGGCGGAAGAGATGTTGATGATAGTCCCTGATTTCTGGTCCCTCATGATCTTGCCGACCAGTTTGCTCAGCATGAAATAGCCTTTGAGATTGGTCTCGATGATATGATCAAATACACTCTCCTCGGTGTCCACCACATGGCCCATGGCAGGGTTGGTGGCTGCGTTGTTGACCAGGATGTCGATGCGTCCGAATGCGGCCATGGATTTCTCCACGAGGTTTTCCAGGTCCGGAACTTTCCTTGCATGGGTCGGAACAGAAAGGGCCTTCCGCCCCATGGACCTGATTTCATCAGCCACCTTTTCCAGATCCTCCAGTTTTCTGCTCGCCACGACAACATCTGCACCCGCATCCGCAAAGGCCAGGGCAATGGCCTTTCCAATGCCCCGGCTTCCACCGGTAACCAGGGCCACCTTTCCTTCTTGAGAGAGAAATGAACAATCCATCAGGTTCCTCCTTATTGCGCTTCACTGCACTATCGTTTGATCTCCGCCATGTTTTCCACCAGCCTTTGGCATTGTTTAAGCACTGCCGCCCCTTCCATGTAGATGGTCATCCGTTCGGCCATGGGTGAGCCTTCCCCATGCAGGCAAATGGTCTCAAGATCTGATTTGGTAATTCTCCGTATCAGGTCAAACATGCGCAGCCGGTTTTCCGTTGAGATCTTCTTGTTGCCCATGAGGTATTTGTCGATATCATCATGGAGCTCCGGTCGCAGGTAGTCCTTATAGGTGGGGGCGGTTACGGTGAGTCCTCCGGCCAGATCCTGCACGATCTTTACCACATCGTGGTAGTTGTGGGCAAAATGGTATTTGGCCATGTTGGTGGCAATGGGGTTGGGAACCGCAATGTCGCCCCGCATCACGAAATCATAGCAGGCCGTCTTGGACAACGATTTAAGGGTCTCCAGGTAAATGATCAAATCAATGAGCTTTTCTTTTACGTGCGGTGCCTCGGATATGCCGTTGTACTCGGCGATGGCCGCGGCGACCCCTACGAACTGTTCCGAAAGAGGGATGCGGTACGCACAACCGGTCCGGCGATGCATGAGGGCGAAGTTGTACACCATGGTGGCTGCAAATTTCCACTCGCCGCAGAGAAACACCCGTTCCCAGGGAATCAGAACGTCATCGAAGATGATCAGGGAATCGGTATGAACCCGTACCGGCCTGGAGTTAGGGAATTCCAAAAGGCTGATGTGGGAGGTGAAAGGCCGGCAGACCTGGCGTATGCCCTTGGTATTGGCCGGTATGGCGAAGGATACCGCGTAGTCTGCATCAGCCTCGCTCATGGCACGGCAGGGGATCACCAGGATGTCGTTGCAGTAGGCGGCTCCCGTAATATGGATCTTGGCGCCCCGTACCACGATCCCTTTGCTGTTCTTCTCAACCACGCGTATATGAAAATCCGGATGGGCCTGACCCGGATCAGAAGGGCGAAGCATTCGGTTTCCTTTCACATCGGTGACGCCCGCACAGGTAGCCAGATCCTTATCCTGGAGATGCTTTCTATAGTTTTCAATGCGAGCGATATAGTCCTGCTTCCCCATCATATTGGCCGTGATGTTGATCGCGTTGAGGGCATCGGCCCCGATATCATGGGCCAGGGGGATATAGCCATCTCCCAGTTCAGTGGCCTTGACGATCAGATCGTGTGCCTTTAACAGGTCCTCCGCGTTTTTCGGGGTATAGTAATAGCGGCTGATTTCTTCCCCTGTCTGAGGGTCTTCCAAGACTGCGAGTTTTCGAAGCTCTGGGTCTTCGGCCATTCGGTAATCGATGGCCATCAGGTCTGCACAGACCCCCAGATCCGGGTGAACGGCCACATTTTCCACCTTTTCTCCCTTATAATAGACCTCTCGACCGTCGTTGAGACTCTCTTTGTAGGCCTCGGCAGTAATGAGTGTCATATTTTTCTCCTAACCCGGACAGGCCGGAACGATGGATGTAAGAGACCTCGGAGTGCGGCGCTCGCAATGCTGAATAAAGGACTCAGCTGGATCCGATTCGCCTCTTGCGGTGAAGTCGCGAACAAAGCGTCTCATGCCTACCAGGTGGTGGCCGATTTCGGGATGCCCTGGTGGTAGGGCGGATAGAGGGAGAACTCCAGCTCGGTTCCCATGATCTCGTCCACGAGCATCACAGCGCAGAGGGAGGCGCCATCCACACCACCGCCCCATAGCCGGTGGCCATACTGGTCCCCGACAAAGAAGAGGCCCTCTACATAGTCGCTTCTCAAGGGGGGGCGTTTCTCTCCGATGGGACGCCAATTCCCGTAGGCCTCGTCCGATGGTGTCCAAAGGACGAATTCTACGTTTTCTTCCCATCCCTTGAAGGTTCTTCTAAACCACTGCATGCAGTAGTTGATGATGCGCATGACTTTCTGTGGATTGCGCATCTCCTTATCCGTGAGGGCCGTGGAGAAAATGAAGTCCCGCTTGCCTTCAGGCGCCCGTTTGGCACAGGCGGCCATGTTCCACATCACCATATCCACGGCACCGATGTAGCCTTCGTGCTTGATAATCCCAGGCATCCAGATAAAGCTCCGCTCATCGACCTCATACTGGGCCCACACATTGTCCTTGATGCCGATGAATGCCGAAAGAAGGCCGGGCGACCAGAATCTGTTCTGGAGAAGATCCACCCATTCCGCTGGAAAGTGCCTTGGATGGAGGACATTGAAGATGTGTTTGGGGGGAATGTTGCAGATGACCGTATCACACTCAATGGTCTCAAATTCGCCCGCTTTGTTTCGGATGATGACGCCACGCACCTTGCCGCCTTCCACGATAATTTCCTCCACCGGCGTGGACCGCATGATCTCGCCTCCGGCCTCGTTCAAGGCCTCCTCCATGGCAAGGGGAATGGCCATGCACCCCGGTTCGGAAACCGTGGCCACGGATCCGCTATGGAGGTTCATTCGAATGTCCCTGGCAATGGCCATGTACCCCAGAAAATCGCCTGCCGGCGCCATCCTGGGTTCTGCCATGGCGTTCTGGCAGGCCATTACCACCTTGATATAGTCATAGGCCTCCTCGTTCTTTGTCAGGCCTCTCTGCTCAAGCCAGGTCTGAACATCGATTTCCATGGCGGCTGCGCACTCCTCCATGGTGAGGCTACCCATCTGTTTCAGGGCAGCCAGGGTCTCGCGATACCCGGTCTCCGTCTGCCAGGGATAAGGCTTTCTCGCCGGTACCTGGTAAATGCTGTTGTCCCGGGAGTCTACAAATCCCAGCCCCTTGTTCACCGGCATATCCACCGGCTTTCCCAGGTGGTCCAGCAGCAGACGGCATCGGGACTTATTCCCCCAGAAGAGCCCATGGCCCCCGTTTTCAAAGGTGTATCCGTCCAGGAGTCCCTGTGCGAACATGGTTTTTAGATCCGGTTCACAGTAAGAGACCCAGCAACGGCTGTCCGCGAGTGATTTCATGAATCCCCTGTAGTCCAGTCCCCTGCCGTCGATGGTGACCTTGTCGCCTTTACCGGTGTAGGCGGCAACCCGACCCCCGATGTGTGGCGCCTTCTCCAAAACCAGGACCTTTTTTCCGTGATCTTTCGCCAAAATTGCAGCCGCACCGCAGCCGCCGATACCCGATCCCACGACAATGACATCGTACCCCTTGTTATCCATGTGAAAACCTCCTCACCGATATCGTGTCTCTGTACGAGCAAAAAACGACTCTGCACGGAGCAGAGGAATTCCCTATTCCGGCAATTTGCACCAAAACGCGTCCTTAAAAGTGTGCAAGAAGAATGCCGTTTTCGGAAAAGGCGAAAAAAGGTGTGATGGCAGGTTGTTAGCGTGAAACCGGGGCAGGATTGGCTTTCCCGTGCACAACATGTAGTTTTTTATGGTCCAAATGTTGTTCAAGCGGCTTGACAAGGCACAGGGTTTCATTTTAGCCTACAACCGTCAGTAGGACCGTTCAAAAACAGAGACGCCTGAACCCATGGAACCCCGGAAACCCCACGAGCACCCCCCGAGCGATCCGGACCGAACTTTGGCCGTTGCGGCCCTGTTTCGGGCTGATTTTTCCATCGACTGGCTGCTGGAGCTCCTCCCCGGCAAAAAACCTTCTCAGATTCTCATGCACCTGGAAGAAGCGGTCAAGGAAAAGTGGCTCGTCAAGCAGGAGCCGGGCTATTATCGGTTTGTGAATGACGTCAAGAAACAGAAATGGGCGCACCGGTTATCGGAACAGGAGGAACGGCAGCTTCACAGCCGTACGGCGGATATACTTATGGGGGAGTTGCCCGATGACGAAAAAAAGGCCCGTGCTCTGTCGCATCATTTGATCCATGTCCCCAATGAGATTGACCGGTGCCGGTACCTGGTGAAGGCCGGGGATCTCCACCTTCGTAATTATATGACAGAAGATGCCCTGCAATGTTACAGCAAGGTTCTGGACGACCTGTTCGGTTCGAGCGGTGATGAGGAGGATCTGCTGTTCAGCGAAACCGCCATCAAATACTCCAAGATCTCCACTGCCAGGCACGATACGGCCCGGGTCCTCTCGGCCCTGCAATCGGCCTTGAAACGGGCCAGGAAACTCAATAGCCCGAGATTACAGGCCCTTTTGAAGATGCACATGGCCAAGAATGAGTGGCTTAGATCACGATATACCAGTGCACTGAAGCAGTTTGAGGAGGGGTGGTCGCTGGCCCGGCAACTCAATGACGCCAAACTGATGCGTTCCGCCACCACCTTCAGCACCTTTTTTCTATTCTGGCAGGGGAGATTTCAAGAGGCTGTTCAAAGCTATGAACAGTCGGTCCCGGATATTGAGAAATACCCCCGGGGAGGGTTCCCCTTGTTGGCCGTCATGACCGTGGGATATTGCTATGCACAGATCGGCCAGGTGACTCAGGGTCTCGGCATGCTGGATGCGATTCGTTCTCAATGCCTGGATAAAGGAGACCTTTACCTGGCCTCTTATACGGAGGGCAATATTGGCAATATCCTGATGGATATCGGTCGAACGGATGAAGCCCTCCAGTTTGTTAAGGACTCCCAGAAGAAGGCTAAGAAGGCGCATAATGACTGGGTATGGATGACAGGCAAGATCTTTTTGTCTTATCTCTATTATCAGCGGCGGGAGAAGAATAAAGCCCTTTCCCTCCTCCGTGATTTCCTGAGGCAGAGCCGCAAGGTCCAGACAACTGTCTACCTCTACCCCTATCTCATGGAACTGGCCCTTGCCGCGGAAAAGGGCGTCTTTCCGCAGGAGAAAGGGTTTTCGTTGGAGAAGCTTGTCCAGGGAATGATTGCCGGGAAGAACATCTTCATGAAAGGGGTGGCCTACCGGTACCAGGCGCTTCTCCTGCAGATGAAAGGGGCGCCCTCCGAAAGGGTCCTTCAATCCTTGAAAAAATCCATCCGGTGGCTTGAAGTATCCGGCCACCAGATTGAACTCTCCAAATCAAAAATGGAGATGGCGCGCGAATGCCTCCGAAGAGGTGAGCTTGAAGAGGCCAGGCAGCTGACCCTTAGCGCATCCAAAAAGGTCGCCTCCCTCAATGACACCCTGGTTCCCGACGACCTCAGGGCCCTGATCAAGGACCGGCCGGTGGGGGAAAACCTGCTGAAGGAAATTCTCAAGCTGGGGCAGGAAGTGGTCACCATTCGAGAAGACCGCGATCTGGTCCAGCACATCATCAGCACGGTAAACCGAATCACGGGAGCGGAGAGGGGGGCCATCTTTCTCCTTGGGGAGAAGGGTGATCATGCCCCCCTCCTGCTGAGGGCATCCAAAAACCTCACCTCAGATCAGGTCCATGACAACAGCTTCGCATCATCCCTGAGAATGATTGAAGCCGTTGGCAAGGCCGGGAAGGGGAGCGTGTTAGACACCCGTGCCGAAGAGAACCGCGAATTACAGGCCGGCGAGATCATTCGTTCCAGGATCTGTGTCCCCATGATTTTGAGGGATAAGACCGTCGGTGTGCTCTACCATGATAACCGGCTACTGAGCAGCGCCTTCAAGGAATCGGATCTGGAACTCCTCTCCTATTTCGCTGCCCTTGCAGGCTTCGCCCTTGATAACGCACGGGCGTACGATGAAATTAAGCGGTTGAATCAGAAACTGAGTGAAGAGACTCTCTACTACAAAGAGGAGCATTTACAGGATCTGCATTTTGAGGACATCGTGGGAGAAAGCGCGGCCATCAAGAATGTCCTGAGCCAGGTCGACCAGGTCACAGGAACCGAAACCTCGGTAATAATCATCGGGGAGACCGGTGTGGGAAAGGAGCTGGTGGCCCGGGCCATCCACCGGCACAGCAATCGCAGGGACAAGCCTTTTATCCGGGTCCATTGCAGCGCCCTTCCCGAGAGTTTGATTCCCAGTGAGCTGTTCGGCCACGAAAAGGGCGCATTTACCGGTGCCGTGCGCCGCCGGGCGGGGAGATTTGAACTAGCTGATGGCGGAACGCTCTTCCTGGACGAGATCGGGGATATCACCCTTGATATTCAGGTTCGACTGTTGAGGGTCCTCCAGAACAAGGAATTTGAACGGGTAGGTGGGACCGAAACCCTTCGTTCGGATTTCAGGCTTGTGGTGGCCACCAACCGAGATCTCGAAAAGGCGGTGAATGCTCAAAAATTCAGGGCGGATCTCTACTACAGGCTGGCCGTATTCCCCATTTATGTGCCTCCGCTTAGGGAACGGAAAGAAGATATTCCCCTCCTGGCCCACTATTTCCTCAAGATTTATTCCAAGAAGCGGGGAAAGAGCTTTTCAGGGATTCATCAAACGGACATGGATCGCCTTCTTCACTACGACTGGCCGGGAAATGTCCGGGAACTGGAGAATATCGTTGAGAGGGGGACTATCCTGAGTGGCGATGGGGTCTTCAGGGTTCCTGAATTGACCGGCAGCCAACCGGACTGGGTCCAAAATGGGGGCGGGATGACCCTCCGGGACAACGAAAGAAGACATCTGCTTTGGGCGCTGCAGAAAACCTCTTGGAAAGTGAGGGGGCCGGGGGGTGCTGCGGAACTCCTGGACCTGCCGGCGTCCACACTGGCCTTTCGTATGAAGAAGCTGGGCATAGAACGGCCCAAAAAATTTCGCGAGACGCGGCGAAACGGGTTGGGGGAGTTGTGATGGCGGCGGACGGGCTGATTTTGAAAGGCTTTCAGGAAGCCTGTCCAAAAAAGAAAGATGATGAGAGGGTTGGGCTGCTGGCGAGGGATTAGAGCGATAAGGCTGAAGCCGGAAGGAAAGACTTACTCCCTGAATCTGGACAAATAGGGTGCAAACGCCGGGATCCGCATCGTCCCGGGAGGAGCGGCGCAGACCTCGGGAATGCTGTTGATCACCGATCCGGCTACGGCAAACTGCTCGGCCGCGCTCTTGTAGGCGGTGTTTTTCGGCGGCTTCAGATTCATAACGATCTCGATCCCAGGGATGCCACAAATCGTCACTTTCCACAGGCTATTGTCGGTTTCCGTGAGGTGTGCATCTTCCATCGTCCACCGAATAGACAGGGTGAAGAAGCGTTTGCCGTTCACGATTCCGTGCCATTGCCAGTGGGTCGCACAGACCGTCCCTTTCTTGATTCGGCCCGCCGCAATGTGGAGATTTTTGGTGGCGAGAAGGACTTCATGGTCTGGTTCCACACGATCCAGATGAAGTCCAAGCCGGTCCACCAACTGGGCCACCACCTCCGAATACATCCCGGTCATCAGTTCTGCGGGAGGCCATGAGGATTCATTGAGATCCACCTCGCCGGGATTCGCACCAAATCCCAGGACGTCAAAGACGTAATCAGGGTTGGGAACCGTGGTGCAGTTCACGCTCTCGCTTACACGAATATGGTCGATTCGGGTGCAGAGACCTGTGGCAGCCATGGTGATTCTTTCAGTGATGAAACCGGGGTTCAGGCCGGTACCAAAGAGGGTCGCGCCGCCTTTCGCACACGCCTCGTTGATTTCTTGGGTATATTCGGGGCCCCAGTATGGAGGATACACGTGTCCGTTGATGCTGATGACGTTCTTGCCCGAGGCCAAGAGGCGGCAGATGTCTTGGTTGTGATGGGTATAAGGGGGTTGAATGCGGGGGCAGTGGAGGACCACATCGGCATCCAGGGCGAGAATTTCATCCATGCGGCTCGTGGCCTTAACGCCCGTGGGACCGCAACGGGCGATGTCTCCCGCATCCATTCCCTCCTTTGATTTAGCGTACACCCGGACCCCGACCAGGTCCAGGTCCGGATGATTGGTGACCGCCCGTAGACAGGCCTTTCCCATGGATCCGGTAGCCCACTGAATGACTCTGTAGCGCATGATGGTTTCCTTGGGATCCGCAACAACCCCTTCCAGCCTCGCCATGAATGCATTGCATCCTGGGAGATGAAAGGACGGCATGGTTCCCTTGGGGAACGCCTTCCTGAACCGGTGCCGGCATCCCCCTATTGGGGATAGAAGGGCTTGCCAAATAGCTCTTGGCTGAGGCCGATGAGGTCCGCCCATTTCATGGGGCCACCCCGGTCCGGCGGAAAACCGGTTCCCCAGATCATTCCGATGTCGATCATTCGGGGGTCGTTGACAATCCCCTTTTCAAGGAGAGACGCCCCGACCTTCACCATCTCTGTGAGCACCTCGGTCTGCATCTCTTCGGGAGCCACCTCCCGTCTTTCTTTGACAGAGATCAGTGGGATCACGGTGGGGTCCACGGTGCCGTCCTCCAGAAAGAAGCCCTTTCCGCATTTCTTGAATCCTGTACGTCCGTCACCCACGACGTTCTTCAGGGTGGCCTGTTCCATGCCCTTGCCTTTGAGCACATTGTAGCTGATGTCGATTCCCACCTCGTCCATGAGGCGGATGGGCCCCACGGGCATGCCGAAGCGGGTAAACGCAGCGTCAATCTTTTCGATGCTGTTCCCTGCCTCCAGGAATTCCAGGGCTTTCATGAAGTAGGGGAACAGGACCGCGTTCACCACAAACCCTGGATGGTCTTTGCAGACAATTGGACGCTTGCGAATCAGAGAAGCAAAGTTCAAGAGGTTGTCAACGGTTTCCCGGCTGGTTTCATCGCCTTGAATGACCTCCACCAATTGCATCAGCCAGACCGGTGAGAAAAAATGGGCACCCCCGAACCGCCCCGGTCGGCTCACGAACTTAGCCATGGCATTGAGCGGGATGGAAGAGGTGTTGGAGGCGATAATGCAGTCCTCGTTCACGAACTGGGTGAGTTCTTCATAAACCGCCTTTTTCACCTGGATGTCCTCGAAAACCGCCTCAATGATCAGATCGGCCCGTTTGAGCTCTTGGCCGTATACAGATGTAACTGCTAGTCGGCCCATGAGCTCATCCACAGGGGCTTTCAATTTCATTTTTTCCGCGAGTTTTTCCAGGATCTTCCGGACGAACGCCTTCCCGGGCTCCAGTGCCTCGGGCACATCCTTGACCACAAGCGGGAGTTGCGTGTTTCGAAGAATATCGATGGCGATGCCGCGTCCCATGGTGCCGAATCCCAGGATCCCCACCGTGTTTATCGGTTTGGGCTCAAAACCCCGGGTCATCATGTTTTTGGGCTTGTCGCTCATGGTCTTCAGAAAAAAGGTATGAATGCCCCCTTTGGCCTGGTTGGAGAGCACCGCCTCCACAAAGAGGTTCGTTTCGATTTCCAAACCGTTTTTGAGCGTGCCCTTGGCCCCTTCTTGAATCGCCTTGATAGCCAGCATGGGACCGGGGATTTCCCGTCCCCGAGTGGCTTTCAAGACCTCCTGACGGGCCATGTCCGCCACGGCATCAATCTGGGAGAAGTCCTGAGCCTCTCGCTTTAGGGTACCTGGATCGGCGGCGCATTTCTTTGTAAAACGGATGGCTTCTTGGAGAAGATCGTCCTCCGGGCCGACCAACAGGTCCACGATCCCCATGCGGTGCGCCTCTGGGGCGGTGAGCAGTTTGCCCTTTAAGATGAGTTCGATGGCACTATAGCCGATGAGCCGGGGCAGTCTTTGGGTTCCCCCACCTCCCGGAAAGATGCCCAGGGTGCATTCGGGCAGTCCGATCAGCGTGGTCTTTGATTCCTTCGCGATTCTGGCGCTGCAGGCTAAGGCAAATTCCAGTCCGCCCCCAAGGCAATGGCCGTTAATGGCCGCCACGGTGGGGTAGGGCAAGGCCTCCAGCCTGTTGAACAGGGTGTGAAACGCACCGATGGCATTGGCAGTGTCTTCGGGATCCTTCATTTCATTCAGCAAGTTTAGATTGGCACCTGCGTGGAAGTTCTCCGGTTTCCCTGAGATGAAAATAACGCCTTTCAGATTGGTTGCTTTTTCCAGATCCTCAATCACGCCACCTGCTTCCTCAATGGCCCCCTGAGTCCATGTGTTCATGGCCTCTGTGGAAACATCGAAGGTTACAACTCCCAGGGCATCCTCTTTGGTTAGCTCAAAAATCTTGCCATAACCCATCGCCACAGCCTCCTTCATTTGAAATATCTGAATTTATACACCGTGTTGTGATCAATGATCGTTTGATGGCAGTTGGCTCTGCCGGTGATCCGGGACCACGGGGACGAAAGGCGAGAAATCACCGTCTCATGGTTCCCGTTTCGCGAATCCCAGTCTTTTGTCATTGCAGGATTCCTATTTAGTAGATGCCCGTACGCTTTCTAAAAGGGCCGGGCCGTGGATACCAGAAAGAGCCACCTTTACAGGATTCAGGGCGTTGGGACACCATTTTTGCGATGCCCTGTGAGAACGGTCGTGTCAAGACCTGGGGGCCAGCTTGACGAATTCCGGGGCATTTACAACCCCAACCCGGTCCTCGATCTCTTGGAGGAACTTACGCCCTTCCCGGGTAATATGCAACAGCCCCCCCAGGTCCAACACGATCTCCTTTTCCCCCCTCAGGTGACGATGGCAGACCTCCTCAAGAACAGGGACAGACTGCTGATCCAACACACCGTCCACGCCCAACAGAACCGTGTGCCAACCTGAGTGCTTTTCATTGATGTGGATCATACGCTATTCCTCTGTCTGCCGGTGAAAAAGGCCGCCTCCCATGCCTGCACCCTCTTCCCGGGTCGCCCGGGCTGGATGTCATTTTGGTTGACCTAAAACAGCGGTTTGAAAATAATGAAGTCGGTCACCGGGACGTGCTTCCCCTTTTCGGCGCGGGCGATTCTAATGGCATTGAGCCCATGGTGCCGTTTGGGTCCGAACGTGATGGGGCCGCCCATCCCTTCAGGGCTGAAATCCTTGAGACTCATCATGGCCTTGATAAAAGACTCTCGATTGAGGTCAGGACCTGCCCGTCTGAGCCCCTCGACAATGAGCATCATGGTGGTGGCGCCGGTTACCCCCAAAAATTTGATACCTGCAAGCTTTTCCTGCTTCTCGATGAGGATGCCCGCCACTTTGTCGCCGATGGGCTCGACGCCAGGGATGGCTACATTGGCGGATACCGCAGGATAGGCCCCTTCCCAGAGTTCCCCCGCAATCTTGTACATGAGCGGATCCCCCAATGGGTTGGCGGTAAAGATTTTTGGTCGATAGCCAACCTTTGCCATTTCTTTGAGAATCAGGGCCGCCTGGGTGGGGGCGGCATAGATGATGACGGCGTCGGCCCCCGTCTCTTTCAGCTTCATGGCGTGGCTGCCCAGGGCCCGCTCGGTGATTTCATATGGGACAAACCCCACAAAATCAGCCTTTCCAGCAAGCTTTTTCATCCCTTGTTTAATGCCGATCTCTGCAGATTTTCCCCAGTCGTCGTTCTGCCCGAAGAGGGCGACCTTCTTGACGCCAATGGTATTGACGGCAAAATCGGTGATGGCCTCGGCCTCATCCACATAGTCGGGATAGGCAATGAAGATATGGCGCATCTTTTCGGCGGGAATTCCTGTCCACATCCTTGGATTGGCGTGAACATGCACCACCGGGATGTTGCTCTCCAAAAGGAAGTCTTTGGAGGCGTTGGCGATGGCCGAGCCGATGACACAGCCGTAGGCAAAGACATCATCTTTCATCTCTTTGAGGTTCGCCAGGGCCCTGGCCGGATTATAGCCGTCGTCCTTTAAGATGACCTTGATCTTTCTTCCGTGTATGCCCCCCTGTTCATTGATGTGCTGCGCCCATGCGAGATTTCCAAGTCCCATGGCGGCCCAGAGCGCTGCGGGTCCGGACATGGGTACTGTGATGCCGATGACGACCTCGTCATCCGTCACACCGGGGACCTTGTCCGCAGCAAAGGCGGCTCGGGAAAGAGAGAGAAAAACGAGTAAAAACATGGCCAAGACAGCATATTTCTTCATAATTCACCCTCCCCAAAAAGTCTGATTGTTAAAAGCTCAACGCGGGCTGTCGCCCGCAACCCAACACTGTTTTCGGGTTTCAGTATTGATGCATTCGCAAAAAGTCAAAATCTCGCGCAAAGACGCAAAGCACGCAAAGATATCTTTAATATTTTAAATAGATTAGCTCCGTGTTCTCTGAGAGCTTTGTGAGAGATATCACTT
>Ga0209164_1000663_pt1 | contig 67687 bp, 56 predicted proteins | sample MTBNYHSulfiMetaG_FD_187458 | JGI IMG/M metagenome (GOLD analysis project Ga0209164, IMG submission 187458) | Enrichment culture microbial communities from rom New York Harbor, USA that are MTBE-degrading - MTBE-NYH (New York Harbor Sulfidogenic)... | ecosystem: Environmental > Aquatic > Marine >... | reverse complement strand
GGCAGCACCGAGGCGAACACCCGGGAGATTCCCACCTTGCCGGCGATCGCATGGGCAGTACGTTCGTTGTCCCCCGTCAACATGACGACTTCGAGTCCCATCTCCTGCAACCGCTGGACCGCGGCAAGACTGGACTCCTTGACCACATCGGCCACCGCGATCAAACCCAGTAGCGCGGACCCGCGGGCAAAGTAGAGCGGAGTCTTTCCTTCGTTGGAGAGGCTATCGCCCTGCTTCTCCAAGGGGGATAGGTCTATGCCCATTTCCTGCATATAGGTCGCATTGCCACCGAACATGGTCTCCGAATCGACCACTCCACGCAATCCCTTGCCGGGAATCGCCTCGAAGGATTCGATTTCACGGATATCGAGGTTCTCTTCCCTCACCTTCTCCAAGATCGCAAGCGACAGGGGATGCTCGCTCGCTGCTTCAAGCGCAGCGGCGGTGGACAACAGATCCATCCGCTCGCTAGCGGGCGCAACAAGGATATCGGTCACCCGAGGTTTGCCCTCCGTGATGGTACCGGTCTTGTCCAGCACCACGGTATCGACCGATTGCGCCGTTTCCAACGCCTCGGCCGAGCGGATGAGGATTCCATGTTCGGCTCCCTTGCCTGTTCCCACCATGATGGCTGTCGGGGTCGCCAGTCCCAGGGCGCAGGGACAGCTGATCACCAATACCGCGATACCGAAGGCCAGAGCAGATTCGACCGGCTGGCCGGCAAGTATCCATACGAGCACCGAAGCCAAGGCGATCGCTATGACGATGGGCACGAACACCGCACTGATCCGATCGGCCAATTTTGCGATCGGAGCCTTCGATGCGCTGGCATCCTCCACCAGTTTGATGATCTGTGCGAGTGTGGTGTCCTCACCGACCCGATCCGCACGGTAGGCCAGCCGTCCGGTGGTGTTGATGCTGGCGCTGAGCACTTGGTCTCCTTCCCCCTTCGCGACAGGAAGGCTCTCACCGGTCAGTGCAGATTCATCGACCGCCGAGTTTCCGGAGATCACGGTTCCATCCACCGGGAACCGTCCGCCTGGACGAACAATGACCGTATCGCCGACAACCACCTGCTCGACCGGCACTTCCTGCTCCTTTCCGTCGCGTAGGACAAGCGCAGTCTTGGGAGAGAGGTCGATGAGTTTCGAAACCGCATCGCTGGTACGTCCCTTGGCCTTCAATTCCAAATATTTCCCCAGCAGGACCAACGAGAGGATCATGGCGGCCGCCTCAAAGTAGAGGTCCATGGAAAAGCGCATGACCGAAGCCGTATCCCCATGTCCAAGCCCAAAGCCGATCTTGTAGATGGCGTAGATTCCATAGACCATCGCCGCCGAAGAACCGAGGGCAATGAGCGAATCCATGGTGGGGGATCGTTTGAGCAACGTCTTGAAACCGGTCTTGAAGTATCGTCCGTTCACGATGAACACCGGAATCGTCAGCAGTATCTGGGTGAAGGCGAAGGTCATCGCATTTTGTGTTCCATGGAAGAACCCGGGCAAGGGCCAATTGAACATGTGTCCCATGGCCAGATAGAGCAGTGGGATGGAGAACACAAAGGATACGATCAGGCGCGAACGCATCGACTTCAGCTCCTTGGCAACATGCACACGGGGGTCGTTGGCGGAACCAACCGCCTCGGCGGTATCGTGTTTCACTTTGGGCGATGCCCCGTAGCCGGCATCCTCCACTGCTTTTACGATCCTCTGGTCATCGATATCCATCGAATCCCCATCCATATCGATGGAAAGCGTATTGGTCAACAAGTTCACCCTGACTTCCCCGAGACCTTCGATCTTACGTACACTCTTTTCCACGTGTATGGCGCAGGAGGAACAGGTCATGCCGGAGACATCGAACTCTTTCTTCATCATCCGCTCCTTGTTCTACCCCACCCCCGGAGGGGTGGTATCACGTACAAACATACCCCTTCCCTAGCGTTTCGTCAAGGTTGGGGATGCATAGGTGGAAATTGGCTAGCTGCTTTCAGGAGAAAAGCAAGGTATGGTCGGCCGGAATGCGCTTGTAGGAACTCCACTTGTCCAACAATTCGGCAAGTTGCGGCGGAACCGGCACGGTTTCACCGATTACCGGCTCGACAACCGTGTCGAACTTCGCAGGATGCGCGGTGGCATATACCACCGTCGGCTCCGACAGGTCCAGGGACGTACGTACGAATTCCCCGGTTGCGGTATGGGGACATACGATATAGGAGTGCGTTTCCCACACCTGCCTGATCGTATCGGTTATAGTCGCATCATCCACACTGAAGGCGGAGACTTCCCCACTGAACTGTTCGAAATCGCCGAACAGATGGGTCAAGCGCTCCATATTGCTCGGATCGCCGACATCCATGGCATTCGCCAAGGTCGCCCGGCTCGGTCGCTTCTCGTATGTTCCCGATTCGAGATAGTCGAGTATTGTCCGATTGGCGTTCAGAGCCAACACAATCCGGGAAATGGGAGCTCCCATGACTTTGGCCCAGTAGGAGCCGCAGCTGTTGCCCACATTGCCGCTGGGAATGACCATTACCGGCTCCTTGCCGGTCCGGGCCAACACCTCCAGCGAAGCATGGAACGCATATACCATCTGGGGGAGCAACCGACCGAGATTGATACTGTTGGCGGACGACAACCCGTGTTCGGCGACCAGTGTCGGGTCCATGAAGGCCTGTTTCACCATCCGCTGGCAATCGTCGAATACTCCATCCACCGCATAGGCGTCGACATTGTCTCCCCAACAGGTCAGCTGTTGCTGCTGCCGCTTGGAGACCTTCCCTTCGGGAAAGAGGACTTTCACATCGATTCCGGGACGTTTGTGGAACGCGGCGGCAACCGCACCACCCGTATCGCCACTGGTGGCGACCAGGATGGTCAGTTTGCGGCTCCGGTGTTTCAACAGACGTTCCATGGATGCGGCGAGAAACCGGGCGCCGAAATCCTTGAAGGCGGCGGTGGGTCCCCAATACAACTCCAGGACCGAATCCTTTCCGTCATGCCAATGCAACGGCACGGGAAAATCGAATGCCTCGACACAAATCTCAGCCAATTCCGACTCCAGCTCGTCGTCGACAAAAAAGGGAGCCAACACCTCATAGGCCAATTCGGGATACGAGGTGACCGCCGCAAGCTTCTCGAGCGCGATATGCGGGAAGTATTCGGGGACATACAACCCTCCATCGGGTGCAAGTCCCTGCAAGATAGCCTCGGATGCACTGATTGCGGGTGAATTCCCGCGGGTACTTACAAACAGCATGTCCAGCCTCCTACAACCGTGCGCCCAAGAAGGAACTGAGGCGCAACAAGTCGGCGAACACCCCGCCGGCGGTCACCTCCGGACCAGCCCCCGGCCCTTGGATCACCAACGGCTGCACATGGTAGCGGTCTGTGGTGAACGCCACCACATTGTCGGTTCCCTTGGACTGTGCGAACGGATGGCTCACCGGATATGCGGCCAATTCCACATTGCAGCTTCCATCCTTGGCTACCCGTCCGACATACCGTAGCCGTTTTCCGGCCGCCTCGGCATCGCGATAGAGCTTCTGGATATGCTCGTCCATCAGTTCCATCTTCTCCATGAACTGTGCCAGCGGCACGTCCTGCAATGCCTCGGGCACCAGTGAGGTGACGGCAATATCGGAGACTTCGACCCGATACCCCATCTCCCGGGCAAGGATTACGGTCTTGCGGGCCACATCCATTCCGGAAAGGTCGTCACGTGGATCGGGTTCGGTGTATCCCATGTCCTTGGCCCCTCGGACCAAGGTGCTGAATGGTACGGTCCCGTCATAATTCGCGAACAGGTAAGCCAGGGTCCCGGAAACGATTCCCTCGACACTACGGACCCTGTCGCCGGTTTGGATCAGGTCTTTCAAGGTACCGATCACCGGCAAACCGGCTCCAACGGTGGTTTCATAGAGGAAGTGCTTGCCGAATTGACGTCCCGCATCCATGAGCTTGCGGTAGTCGGGATACGCCGCGGTCCCGGCCTTCTTGTTCGGAGTCACGATATGGATACCCCGCTCGATCCAACCGACATAATGGGTCGGCAACGACGCGCTGGTTGTGCAGTCGATCAGCACGGCGTGGGGGAAATAGGATGCGCTGACATGCTTCACCATTGCCTTCACATCGAGTTTCACCGCCTTCTCGGCAAACAGCTGCCGCCACCGGGTCACATCTATTCCCTGTTCGTCGAGCAACATCTTGCTTGAATTCGCAATGGCACGGATACGGATATCGACGCCGAATTCACCGTTGAGGCGATGCATTTCCGCAGCGATCTGGTCCAGCAGGGTTCCACCGATATTCCCCGGTCCGAACAGCCCCACGCTGAGGGCCTGGTTGGAGAGGAAGAAACCGGCATGCAAGGCCCTGAGCGCTTTACGCGCATCATCTTCCTTGATGACCGCACTGATATTCCGCTCCGAGGACCCCTGGGCAATGGCACGTACATTCACATGTGCCTTGCCCAAAGCACCGAAGAAGGTACCGGCTATGCCGGGAACACCCGGCATCCGCTCTCCGACCGCGGCAAGGATCGCACAACCCATCTCCACATCTATGCTATGGATGCGGTGGGCTCCTATTTCAGGATTGAAGGTACTCCTTGCGATCGCACATGCCAAAGCCGCCTGTTCCGAGGGAACGGCGAAACAGATCGAATATTCGCTGGAAGCCTGGGAAATGAGGACAACGGATATGTCGGATTCGTGCATGGCGGCGAACAACCGCTGGGCAATGCCGGGAACACCGATCATGCCGGCACCCTCGACATTTATGAGGGCGATTTCCCTGATGACCGAGAAGCCCTTCACCGGTCGGTTCGATTCCATGCCCTTTTCATCGTCGATGGTTGTCCCGATATGCTCGGGGTGGGCGAACGACCGCAAATTCAAGGGAATCCGTTGCGCCATGGCCGGAACCATGTGCTGGGGGTGGATGACAGGGGAGCCGAAGAACGAGAGTTCGGTCGCTTCGGCATAGGTGAGGCAGTCGATGACAGCAGCGCTGGGGACATCGTCGATATCTGCAGTGGTGACCAGGTGGTTCAGATTCCAGAATGTTATGGACGATGCCTTCAGCATGCTGCCGACCAGTGCGGCGGCGAATTCGGCATCCCGGTCGCGTGGTGCGGCTTCGCTTTGCACAAGCTCGCCGGTAAGGAGAATCGTCTCCTGGGCACCGATCCCGATCGCAGGATTGTCCAGGACTTCCCGGATATTGAGGATTCGACAAGAGTGTCCATGGCTTCTGAATGCCTCGCGCAGCAATGCGGCTGCCCACCCCCCCACGATAGCATCGACATACCTTCCGGAACCGGGAGAAATGTCTCCGACAAGCCAAATGGCGCGCAGGATATCCTCGACCGCACCGAAACCTTGCTTGATCTCGTCTTGCACCTCGGGACGATAGGTGACCGGGATCAACGTCTCGACCAGTGAATTCCAAGCATTCGTCCTGCTTTCCATCATTCCCCACAACCGTTCGTCGTGGTCCTTGGCTGCGGCAAGCAGATCGGACAGTTCGAGTTCACCGTCGCAAACCGGTGCGATGACCAGAACCATCGCTTGTCCGTGTGCTTCCTTGCGGATCGCCAACAACCTGTCGGTTCCCTTGGGAGCTACAATCATCGAACCTTCGATGGCATGTACCTGAATTCCGTTCACGTTTCATCCTCCCGTCCACCTGCTGTGGTTTTTTTGGTAAATTGTGTTGAGAAAAACAAAAAAGAGCCCTTGCAGGGCTCTCGTCTGGTTTTACCAGTTTGATGAAGGTATGGTTATACTACCTTCTGGACCCTGCCGCTTCTCAAGCATCGCGTACAAATCTTGATCGTCCGGGGCGTTCCATTGATGAGAGTCTTGACTGATACGATGTTCGGTCTGAATACACGTTTGGTGGTCACACCAATATGCTGACCTACGCCACCCTTCTTCTTTGCCTGACCCTTACGGGTGACACTGTTTCCAGCGACAGTTCCCTTTCCACAAATATCACATCTACGTGCCATGTTTATATCCACCTTGTCCTTGACATTCACACTTGGGGCGAGCGTCCCGAACCCGTATTTCAGAGCATTGTTGCACGAGACATCCCACAACTCACAGAAACATAGCAGAATATCCGGGATGTGTAAATACCTGAGAGAAAAGGAACTTGAAATTTCCCCGGTACTCCCCTACCATACGAACCGGTAGGAACCAAGGAGAATCGATGAAAAAACTATTTGCAATAGCGCTGGGCATCTCCGAAACCGCTTCGGCACAGGTGCGACGGCTGCAAAATTCTTTTTGGAAAAAAACCGGCGACATATCCCACATCAGCCTCCCCCCCCTTGTTCCCATCGCATGGAGTTCCCGCCAGTTCGCCCCGTTCGAGCAACTTGCCATACCACCCATGCCGCAAGAGGTATCGTTCTCTCGCTTCCTATCCGTTGGCGGGCACCTGTTCCTCGCAGCTTCGGACGACGGATGGTTCCACACCGTCGAGGAGATCGGCCGATTGTGTGATCCGGCGCAGGAAGAGCATGCGTTGGAGATTCCGTTCCCTTGCGCAGCGGGCATCTACCTGGGAAAAAACTTCGAACTCGAGAGCGAGATCGCAGCGGTGAAGAATTCCGACTGGAGATTGCTGCATCTTACAATCGAGTGGGAAGAACAGGAAACCATTCTGTGTTCGATGCGTTACGGAATCACCAGCGACCGCCATGTTGTCAATTCTCGTTAATTTGATTTGTTTGATCCGATGAATATTGACACAAGCCACTATTGACCCCATAGTCAGCCCTATGGAAAGAACTGAAACAATGACCGACGAGCGGCTGCAACGTGTCCTGGATTTCTCCCGCACAAGGGAGACACCTTTTCAATTGATCCTCTCCGATATAATCGAGGAAAAGTTCGCCGAATTGCAGCAAGCGTTACCGTTTACGAAGATATACTATGCGGTAAAGGCCAATCCGGCCATCGATGTGCTGCGGTTGCTCGACCGTTTGGGTTCGAACTTCGATGTCGCCTCGATCTACGAGCTCAGACGTCTACAGGAACTGGGCATTTCAGCCAGTCGCATGAGTTGCGGCAATACCATCAAGAAATTCGACCATATCAAGGAATTCTTTGCGGCGGGTATAAACCTGTTCGTCACCGACAGCGAGGGCGACCTGCGCAATATCGCCAAAGCCGCCCCCGGGTCCAGGGTGATGGTCCGGCTCATGGCCGAAGGCGCCCAGACCGCCGATTGGCCGCTGTCGCGCAAGTTCGGGTGCAGTCCCGACCTGGCCGGGGACCTGCTCATACTGGCCCGGAAACTTGGAATGGTCCCTTGGGGGCTTTCGTTCCATGTCGGTTCCCAACAACGCGATATCACCGCATGGGACAGTGCCCTGTCCAAGGTCAATTACCTGTTCACCTGGTTGAAGGAAAACGAGGAGCTGGAACTCAAATGCATAAACATGGGGGGCGGCTTTCCGGCAACCTACCGGGAGAAGACCAACACGGTCCAAACGTATGCGGATGAGATCAAACGGTACCTCTACGAGGACTACGGCGACGACCTCCCCGAGATATTCATCGAACCGGGCCGTTCCCTTGTAGGGGATTCCGGAGTCCTGGTCAGCGAGATCGTCCTGATTTCACGAAAATCGCGTACAGCCTTGGAACGCTGGGTATATCAGGATTGCGGACGGTTCGGCGGTCTCATGGAAACCCTGGGCGAAGCGATCCACTACCCTATCCTATGTGAACGCACCGGTCCGACCGAACAGGTTGTGCTCGCAGGTCCGACCTGCGATTCGATGGACACCTTGTATGAGGACTACCGGTATGACCTGCCGTTGAGTCTCGCGGTAGGCGACCGGCTCTACTGGCTCTCCACAGGAGCCTATACCAGTAGCTACTCATCCATTGAATTCAATGGTTTCCCTCCACTGGAAACCTTTGTGTTATGAACAGCCGGACGAAGGATATCTACACCGATTCCACTCGCGTCTACAGATTCCTGTTCGTTATGCTGTTGGTCGGCCTTACCCATGGCCTGTACAAGGGTATCCAAGACAACTATCTTGCCGAGATTGTACAGATAAACGAGTTCGAACGGGGTATAGTCGAATTCTTCCGCGAGTTGCCGGGGTTGATGCTGATATTCATCCTGGCGACCATGTACCGCTTCAGCGAGTCGAAGGTGTTCAAACTGGGCACGGCCATTACCCTTACCGGGACCCTGGGCCTCCTTCTGTTCGGAACAGGCAAGGTGGTGGTTATCCTGTTCATGGTGGTCTACAGCCTGGGCGAACATATCGTCATGCCGGTCAAGAGCACGATTTCCCTGCACATGGCGAAAAGCGGCAAGGGGGGAGCCTCGCTCGGCATCACCTCGGCTATCAGCCATGGTGGAAATATCATCGGGTTCCTGTTGGTCACCGGATTGTTCCTCCTGTTCCCCCGACTCGGCATCGAGAAGGGCTCGCTGGGAAGTTTCAAGATCATCTTTTTCCTTGCGACGATCCTTTTGGTGGGAGCCACCCTGGTTGCCCTCGCCCTTCGTGACAGGGGTGAAGCGGTCAAACGGAACCGACTCTACTTCAACCGAAAATTCGGCAAGTACTATGGTCTGGAGATTTTCTACGGATCACGCAAGCAGGTGTTCATCACCTTCGCTCCCTACGTGCTTATCCTCCAATATGGCGCCGACACCTCCGTGATATCACTGCTGTTGGGTATCTGTGCCGTGTTCGGCATGCTGTTGTCGCCTCTGGTCGGTAGACTCATAGATCGTCTCGGATACAAGTTCATCATGGTCACCGACACATTGCTGCTCATTGTGGTCTGCTTCTTCTACGGGTTCAGCCATAGGCTATTCTCGTTCGAGGTGGCATATATCGTGGTCTGTGTCAACTTTGTGCTCGACTCCATCCTCTCTTTGGGAAGCCTCGCCTCCACAGTCTACGTGCAGGATATCGCCGACAACCAACAGGAGATCACCTCCACCATCACCACAGGGATTTCGGTGAACCACCTGATCAGCGTCATCATTGCACTGCTTGGAGGAATCATCTGGCAAAAGACCGGTATCGAAATGCTGTTCACCATGTCCGCTCTTCTGGGGTTGGCAAACTCCATATTCGCCATGACCATCAAGGTAACCAAGAAGGCTTGAGGAGTCACCAGGTGCGAACAGCAGGGAACTGTTTCCCAAACCACACTACATTGTCTTGCATTTTTTAACACAATAGTTGTCAATTATCCACTAATTTTCATTGATTTCTCCATAAACCTAGATAATACTGGTACTATCGATGGGATAGCGCAGAGCATCCCATTTCGTTGCAGTCACTTCAGGACAGGAGGATGCGAACCATGAAGAGAATTGTATTGGCTGTGTGTCTCATTGTAGCCGGAATCGGTTTGATATCGGCGGCTGCTTCAACCGGATTGTACACGTTGGTGCTCCCTGAACAGTACAGCACCATGGAGGTCCAAGGTGGTGTCGGAGGTGTGCCCGGTGCCGATGTCGTTCGTCTCGAATTGGACACCGATCCATCCGACGCCCGATTCAACATCGGTGCGGACGCCGATTACCAATGGTATCGCAGGACCGAGGATACAACCTTGGATATCGATGCAAGTGGAACTGTTTCGTTTGGCAATACTCTGCTTCGGCTCGACTTCGACGTTGATCCATCCTTCAAGAGCTACACCCTGGACCTTGGCTCGATGAAAGGATTCTTCAACGTGGGGGCACAGTTTGACTTGTGGGGATGGATACCACTACCTGGAACTACTGAAATCCGTTTGGATCTCTACCCCTACGGAGAAGTCGGTGTAGGAAGACTCTACAGCATCTATACCCTCAAGCGCATCGAAACCATCATGAAACATCTCGGCGTGACCCCGACCGAAACGAATATCCGCCAAGTCGCCGAGATCCTATATAAACAGAATGAGCGGCTCCTCGAGTTCAACGACGATTTCAGTCAGAATTACCGTTCATTCTATACCGATATTGCGAATGCGATGGGTGTCCCTGAGAAGGTCCTCGATCTCGTGGTGCTGGGTAATTCCCAACGCTATGCATTCGAGATCGTGCGGTATGTGGGACTGGAACATGGTTGGGAAGCGGGGATCCGTCTCACTCCGGGTGTCACCTATCAAAAATCCACCTCCCCAGCGACCACCGATTTCCGCGGAGCGCTTGAACTGTTTGGCGAATATGGCGGGTTCCTTATCGAGGACATGCTCCACCTCGGTGCGGATGCCGGTGTGAGACTGGCATACGAAACCGACCATACCGACAAGTTCTATGCGGAAGTAAATGCTTCGGGAACTGTGCGGTACCTTCCCGACAATTACCGGCTCTGGGCAGAGGGAAAAGTGAACGTGAGCTATTCCACCTCGTCTACACTTGCCAACCCGTTCGACTTGGATATCCGTGCGGACTTGAACTATATGATCAACCCCAACTTCACCACTTATGGCGGTGTGTCCATATTGAATTCGTTCAAGAATCTTGCCGTCTATGCTGGAGGCAAAATCCGTCTTTGGTAGATTACTTGGCGTTGTCGTACCGGAGCAGGTCCAGGAATTGTTCCTCGGGAATCGGTTTGGAGAAGAAGTATCCCTGCATGCAGTCGATCCCCGCTGCGCGGACAAATTCCACCTGCTCCTGGGTTTCGACACCCTCGGCGATCATGCGTTTACCCAACCGCTCGAGCACGACACTTATCAGGGTGATCAGTTCGAAGTTGTTGGTGGAGTTGGAGACTACGCTCCGGTCTATCTTGACGATATCGAACGGCATGTTCACCAGGGCTTCCAGATTGGAATACCCGGTCCCGAAATCATCCAAGGCCAACGTAACACCCCGCTGTGCGAAGGCTCCCCACGAATTCTTTACCGTTTCGTACGACTCGAGCAGCAACGATTCGGTCATCTCGAAACTGATACGTGAAGCCTTCACACCCGATTTGTCGATGATATCCAGCAAACGCCTCGACATTTCAAAGGAGGAGAAATCTTCCGCCGAGACATTGATCGAGATATGCTTCAGGTGCCTGAACGCTGTCTCGTGGTCTGTAAGGAATGTGCAGACCCTGCGCAGCATGATTTCCGTCAGATTGACAATAAGCCCCGTATGTTCGGCGAATGGAATGAACTCGCCAGGCATCAACAACCCCAACTGGTCGTCCTGCAACCGCATGAGGGCCTCGGCAGATACCATATGCCCGTTCGATGTATCGTAGATCGGCTGGTAGTGGACCACCACCATCGACTCATTGTTGATCGCATTGCGTAGGGCAGTCAAGACATCAAGCCTCCGTTGTCGTAAATGCATGAGCCGCTTGCTGTAGATAACGATCGATTGCCGACGTCGCGACTTGATTTCGGACAAGGTGAAATCCATGGTATCCACAACCTGGTCTTTTGCATCGGCGTGATCCGGCAACTCGATAATCGCAACATTGACATGGAAGGAAATGGTGGCATCCGCAACTTCCCACGGTTGTGCAATCTTGTCCTTGAACCGATTCACCACACGGACAATCTCGTTGTGTGAAAGCGTGGAGGCAACGACAGAAAAGCGGTTGCCGGCGATCCTGAATACATCGGCATCTTGGACCAACGTGGAAAGATACGTAGCGAACGATTGTAGCAACGCATCTCCCACCGCAGTACCGTAGCGGTGGTTGATAAACCGAAAATTCTCGATATCCAGCACAAACACGGTCGCTTCGTGTTTTTGCCTGAGTATCCACTCGAGTCGGGTCATGAAGGCCGTTTGGTTCGGCACCCCGGTCAAAGCATCGATTTCCAAGCGCTTGCGCAGAAGGAACATATAGTTCATGAGCAGGATGAATGATGTGCTCAGGGTAAAGAGGTTGTGTTGTTCGAGTAGATGGAATAAACCTATGGAAACCATGAGCAGCAGTGGAATGATCAAGAAAAGCAAATGGTTGCCCAATTCGATCTTTTTCCAAGACACCGCGATTATTGCCAGCGCCAACATGCAGTAGGCGACGCTGAGCAGTACTGTAATGATGAATCCATTCCCGTCCACCACTTTCAACGCATCGTCGAGTATATAGGACTTTCCCAGAAAGATATCTGCCAGGGAATATAGGGTATATACCGTCGATGTTCCTATCTGAAGGATAGCCAGGATCACAAACGGTTTTCTTTCGAGCAGTTGCGATTCGATCGACAAGAGCCAGTAGAGGATAAACAGGGGGAATGTGACAAGATGGACGATAGTGATGCTCCGTTCCAAAATAATTGGATATTGGATCACCTGCAGTATGCTCGCATGGTTGAACAGTGCGATGACGAGAAATCCGGCATATGCTATCAGTAGACTTAAAAAGGCTTTGTCTGCAGGAAGCGAACTATTATGCTTCTGCACTTTCCACCTGTCGAAGAAAATAGCGGCGACAACGATGATGGAAAAGAATTCGGCTCCAATAAGTTCCATAATGACTCCGCGCCTATAATAGCATCAAATCATGGAATACAGAATCATATCCGACCGAGATTACGAAATTTCACGGGACATCATGGTAACAAACAACGTAACCAGATCCGGATCGAATTGGGTTCCACGGAATTCCATGATTTCCTGTAGTGCTTCTGATTTTCCTTTGGCGGTCGCATAGGGCTTTGTCCCAACCATAGCATCGTAGGCATCGCAAATACTGAGCATGCGTGAATACAGGGGAATGTCATTCCCTGCCAGTCCTTTCGGATACCCATTGCCATCCCACCGCTCGTGGTGATACAAGACAGCCTCCGCGATATCATAGTATTCCGGAACAGAGCGTAGGATATTGTATCCGACTTCGGAATGGCGCTTCACGTCATACCACTCGTGTTCATTCAGGGAACTCGGTTTTTCCAGGATAGTCTGGTCCATGGCGATCTTGCCCAAATCATGGTACAGCCCCGCCCGTCGCATCGTCTCGGTATCGTTTTCACCCAATTCCAGCATCCTGGACAACTTGCCGCACAAGATGCTGATGTGTTCGCTATGGATCTTCACCCTAGGATAGTTTTTGTGTTGCACCGACAGGAGCGTTTCGATGATCAACTTTTTCCTTTTCGGACTTTCCGTCAACTTCTGCCGATACATTCTCCTTTCTGCTTGGCGGTAAGCCAATGCCGGATCCATATCGCCTGTCTCCAACAGGGCTATGCCAGTCGAAAGGGAAATGGTCATATGGCCGACTTTCTCTTCCCGCAATTTGCTATCGATTTGATGCACACGATCCTCCGCAAGCTCCTGTGTCGTCTGGTGCATGAGAACCAGAAATTCATCTCCCCCGACCCGTGCGAGCAGATCGCCTGGATCCGAGACATCTCTCAGCACATTCGCCACACATTGCAACAACAGGTCCCCGGTGTCATGGCTGAACGCATCGTTGGCCAATTTCAAACCGTCCACATCGGCAAGGATAAACGCGATGGGAAACAAATCTGCCTGACGCATCTTTTCGAGTTCCATATCATATGCCCGACGGTTCTGCAATTGTGTCAACTGATCGACGAATCCGAGTCGGAGGATAGTCTCACGCTCGGTTCGATTGTGTGAACTATCCCTGAAGACCAGCACCACTCCATTCATCGATCCTTGTTCATCCTTGATGGGCGACGCACTGTCGTTGATAAAATGCTCGATACCATCCTTTGCCACCAGGATGGAATCGTCCCACAATTCCACCGCGAGGCCCGATTCCAATACCCGGCTCACAGGATTGTCACCCGGGGCACCTGTATTCGCATCCATCGTGGTAAAAACATCACCGAAATCCTGTCCCTTCGCTTCATCGATAGTCCAGCCGGTCAGGTTCTCCGCAATCTTGTTGAGCATGACAACCTTGCCATGCATATCGGTGGTTATCACGCCGTCACCAACAGACATCAAGGTGGCCTCCAATCGATTCTTCTCAACAAATAGCAGATGCTCCATCCGTTTGCGCCCGCTGATGTCATCATGGGTACCCGCCATTGCAAGCGGTGCATTGTCAGGGGACCACAAAACCACCTTGCCGCGTCCCAACACCCATACCCAATGGCCATCCTTATGTTTCATCCTACATTCCAATTCGTAATAATCCATATGATGTGAGAAGACCTTCTCCAACAAGCTCTCGGAGACCTTCAGGTCCTGCGGATGCATCAGATCCTTCCAAATCTGGATATGCTGAGGTTCCAATTCCTCGAGGGAATAACCGAGCATCTGCGCCCACCGTTCATTGAAACTCATGATTCCGGTCGGAATATCCCATTCCCAGGTCCCTACCTGCGTCGCCTCGATCAAACTCGCGAGGCGATTATGGTTCTCCTCCAATTCCCGGTCGAACCGCTCTTGTTCATGTTCAGCCTCCCTGATCCGCTTGGTTGTGAGCCGGTACAACGAATAGACAATGGACAGGACGATTATCGTTGCCAAGATGTTCAAGAACCACTCTACGGTTGCCGATCGGTTGTTCTCTGCAATGATATCTTGTATGCGTTGCTCCTCCTCCCGGTTGATGGCACCGATCAGCCGGGTCAGCTCATCGAGATAAAAGCGACTCTTGCTTGAGATGTTTTGGAACACCTCCTGGCCAAGGGGGACTGAACCCTGAAAGGTGGACTCCGGCTTGTATAGCAGCAATGGCTCGACAACTTCTGCTTTCAATGCTAGGAAACTTGTCTCGACATGCGCAATCCGTTGCATGTGCATCGGATTGTCGGCTACCACCTTTTTCAATTCGGCCATACTGGCTTCATATCGCAGGCAAGCTTCCTCAATCCTTCGCAAGTTGAGTTCCAGTCCGGAAAGGAGATACCCTCTCGCCGAATTGACCAGGTCATTCAAATGTGTCAAAACCGCACCGGAATGTTTAAGGATACTCTCGGTCCGATGGATTTGATTCTGTAAAAACAAGGATCGTTCGGTATTGATGTACGCAACAACTCCAAGTCCTATGACAAGTAGTGCGATCACTAGAAATCCGGATCGGACAATATGTAGGACCTTCGATCCTTTGGCCATTCTTCCTCCAATTGCATATCGGCAATGCCATAGGCACTTGCCATAGGACATCGATGGAAACTCTGTATTTTATTGCGTGTGCTATCATAACGTAGGGCAATCACCACTTTATATTGATGGTAATTACTTAATATTAATTTCTATTACATTTTATTATATAATATTATTATCTATAAGTATATAGCAACTTCTATCAATCGTTTTTGCTATATATCCAAGCATATCCCGATCGGATAGACGAAAAGTCGAGTCGATGGCATTACAAGAGCACATCGACACCCATGGCACGGTTTGCGTATCGTAGCACCTGCCACATATGAAAGCATTGTTTGACATCGCTCCGTTTGTCCCCTACTCTGAAAATATGGATGAATCGGGGAGAGATACCATGCATGACCGAGGGCAAACGCGATCGGCTTCGTCGTTGAAAGCAAAATTACCTATGATCAAACTGTTTTTGGCCCCGGTTATCTGGGGAGGGGCCTTGACCGCCGGACGTATCGTTTCAGCCGAACTTCCTGCTTTCACCACCAGCTGCATCAGATTCATCATAGCCAGCCTGATCATGATACCGGCCCTTCGCATGAAGGAGAAACGGTTCCCGAAACCGTCGAGACAGGACCTGGTTTGGATATTCCTTCTCAGTCTGGTCGGGGTGGTCATGTTCAATGCCCTGCTGTTCACCGGTTTGAAGACTATAACCGCGGTCCGTAGTTCGGTCATGCTCGCATTCACCCCCGCGGTTGTCAGTATCATCGCCTTCGTGCTCTTCAGGGAGCGGATAACGCTCATGGTTGGATTGGGGATCATCGCTGCGACGATCGGTGCGGTGTTGACTATCACCAACGGGGACATCGCAGGGATAATCGAGTCGGGAATCGCAATCGGGGACCTGTACATGTTGGGTGCTGTAGTGGCGTGGGCCGCCTATTCCATCATCATCAAATCCGCCATGTCAAACCTCTCGCCCCTTGCGCTGTTGGCATATGGATCGGTCATGGGCGTGGCCATTTTGGTTCCCATCACTTTTTTCGAACACAGCTGGTCGGCTGTACCGACACTCTCGCCGCAGGCTATCTGGAGTCTCCTCTACCTGAGTATCGGAGCTGCCGGATTGGCATACCTCTGGTACTACGAGGGAATCGCCGTTGTCGGCAGTTCGAAGGCCTCCGTATTCTTGAACGTCGAGCCGGTTGCCGCGATATTCATCGGAGTCGTGGTACTCGGGGAGACATTGACGGTAATCATCGCTATGGGAGCGATACTTGTCATCGGTGGCCTGTTGTTGACCAATTACCGTCCACGGAAAAATGCCGTGCCTAGAAATCGGGATCGAGGGTGAACTGCATCGTTTGACCTGTACTCGGATGGGTGAATTGAAGAGTGTATGCGTGGAGCATCAACCGCGAGGTCTCCGAACCCGAGCCGTACAAGCGGTCCCCTACGATAGGGTGCCCCAGGCCCTTTTCATGTGCGCTATGCAGGCGAAGCTGGTGTGTCCGTCCGGTCAGCGGTTCGAATTGGATGCGTGTGACCAGAGTCTTGTCTTCTCCAAACGGTTCGACCCGAATCTTCTGCCATACTGTCGTTCCCCACTTGCCGAGCACCGGATCATACTTCTGGCGTGGCCGGTTGTCGGGATCGTAGCGGAAGGCCAACTCGATTTGTCCCGAATCCTGGGAAACAACCCCTTCGAGCAGTGCCACATAGCGCTTGTGGACCTGGCGCTTGATAAACTGTATCGACAAGTCCCGGTGGGCCTCCTGGGTGAACGCCAATACCAACAAGCCCGAGGTGTCCATATCGAGCCGATGCACAGACGGTTGATCCAGGCAATCGGGAAACAATCGTTTTACCCGGGCGACAACACAATCCTGCTTGTCCTCACCCCGTCCGGGAACCGACAATAGTCCAGCTGGTTTGTTCACCACGATGATCGAGTCGTCACGGTAGACAATATCGAGACCCAGCATGACACCCAGCAATGGCTTGCACCGTTCGTCGCACGGTTCGTAGAACTGCTTGTGGATCCTGCTGTTGGACTTGTTCGGTGCGCCGTAATAGAATTCGGCCATACTGAGCGGCTGGAGCCCGGACTTGAAGGCGTGGTTGAGCAATTTGGGGGCACAACAATCCCCGGTGCCGGTCGGAGGAATCCGATTGCCGAACACCTCATCCATCGATACGGTCGATCCGTCGATACAATGGAATGTGTAGTGTCCGAACAGCTCGCGCTGGATGGCTTGCGAACGTTCCTTCCGCTGGTTCCGTACAGTCTCGGCAACTTCTCCACTGGCCTGTGCAATGGCTTGCGATAGTTCGGCGACAGCCTGCGCACCGGATGCGGCTATGCGTTCGAATTCCGCGGCATCGACTACCGGAGGAACCCATCCCCCGATTTCCCATGCGCCATCGTATTGTCCGCTGAAGGCCTTGAGTACGACTTCCTTCCCGTCCGAATCGCTACAGACCAGCACCCCGAACATCTGTCCCAAGGCAGGTCCGAACAGGTAGTCCGTGCCGACAAGCCCCTGCCCCTCGAAATCGAGGCTACCGTGTGTATCGAGATCGTGTTGCAATCGCAGGCAATAGTGGCGGGCTTTCTCGGTGGGCAACGGGTTGGTCATGCTATGGTATATCCTCTGTGGTGAGTCTACCAGAGTACCATCGGGCAGCTCAAGGTATTCCTTACCGGTGGGTTCAAAAATACTTTCTGTCCGTTTTGTCGGCAGGATATGGTTTTATTACCTGACACCCCATTCGGGAGGCACGAAAAACCCAAATTCCATGCAATTGCCTGTACTAAGACGGCTGTTTGTTCTATTATTACACAAACTCGAATTTGTGTCTAATTTGACAAAAGGAATACAAAGTGAAAGAATGGACATTCGAAAATTTTCAAAAGCTGATCGCTTCACTGAAGATCAAGCTCCCCTCATTCGACCTACCAAAACTGACCATTGGAAATAAAACGGCTCCGATCGCGATCGTACAAGGTGGTATGGGCGTCGGCATCTCCCTCTCCTCGCTCTCCTCAGCGGTAGCGAACCAGGGTGGTATCGGCATTATCGCAGCGAACGGTATCGGCATGATCGAACCAGACTATTTCAAGGACGGACGGGCCGCCAATATCAAGGGACTGCGCAGCGAAATCCGGAAAGCCAAGGCACAGAGTGCGGGAATCATCGGCGTGAACATCATGGTCGCGCTTGAGGATTTCCAGGAACTGCTCAAGACAGCTATCGAGGAGAAGGTCGATGCGGTATTCTTGGGTGCGGGACTCCCGATCAAGAATCTCCCCGTCGCACAACTTCGGGAAGCCGGTGTGCAGGTGGTGCCCATTGTCAGTTCAGCCCGCGCAACCAACCTCATCTTCTCCATGTGGAAGCGGATCTACCACGATGTGCCCGATGCGGTCGTGGTCGAGGGACCGAAAGCCGGAGGGCATCTTGGGGTTGCCCAAGCGGATTTGGAGGACAATGCCTTCGCGCTGGAAACTGTTGTCCCCCAAGTGAAGGAAGCTCTCGCCCCCTACGCCGAGGAATTCGGCAAGCCTATTCCCCTTATCGCCGGAGGTGGTATCTTCACCGGTGAGGATATCTACAAGATCATGAAGCTTGGTGCCGATGGCGTGCAGATGGGTACCCGTTTTGCCGCCACCGATGAGTGTGACGCCGATATCCGCTTCAAGGAAGCCATCGTCGCCTGTTCGCAGGAGGACATAGGTATCATCAAGAGCCCTGTCGGACTCCCCGGTCGTGCGATCATCAACGATTTCCTCACCTCTACAACCGAAAGGAAACGAACCTTCTCCTGTCCTTGGCAGTGCCTTGCAGGATGCCAGGCTGAGGAATCGAACTACTGTATCTCCATGGCTTTGAACAATGCCCGAAAGGGAAACCTGAAAAGCGGTTTCGTATTCGTCGGTTCCAACGCCCACAGGGTCTCCGCGATCACTTCGGTCGGAGAGTTGATCCACGAATTGCGCCAAGAGTATGCCGCAGCCTTATTTGCGGACAAGAAGACCATATTCACCGAGGTGGCGGAACTGGCTGCCCGGTTGAAACACGAGTTCAAGGTCACCGAACAGCGGGCTCGGGAGTTGAAGGATTCGTACCTCCAGGCACTGGCCAATGGTCCGATTCCCGATACTATCGCATCGGCCAAAGCCGAGCTGAAGATTGTGAATGCCCGACTTTCTCATATCCAGCATGCCATTACCGAAAAATTGTCCGAGGTGTTCCAGGACGGCTCGCAGCAAACGGCCAATTCCTAGGAGATAGCAGGAAGCGACGGGTCTAGAGGCGCACGCAGATAGACCCGTCCAAGCCTTCATCCCAGGGAGCTTCCTCGTAATTGCTGTCGAGGGTATATTCGCCGGTCGGGTTGGTTGCATCGAAACCGACCCAATCGGAACCTATGAGGACCTCGGGACGATAATGTGCGTATGTTTCGACCATGGCATTCCTCAGGGACTCCTCGGGTATGCTGAAGCCCAACAGTGACAATCGGCTACGCATGGCACTCGATTCCTGTGGACCCATTCCTCGCTCCGGCCCCTCGTCTATACCGTCCCCCGGTGCAGTACTGTCGGAAATGTATATCTTGTAGGCTGTGACGCGAACTTCCAGACCGAAATGGCGGGCAATCGCGGCAAATACCGCCGCATGGTCCCAACAGACGCCATAGATCTTCGTATCGATTCCCTCATCCAATTGACGTGATTTGATCATATCGTCCACAGGATAGATTCCCGGCATGATGTTGTTCCATCGCATGGCATAGGAAACATCGGGGAGGGCCATGGCTTCCATTGTCATGTAGTCGTTTTGCCAGGTAACGATTGCGTCGGCGATATCTTCGTCGGTCCATGTCGGATTACTATCCACATCCACATAATCTAGCAAGCTGAAATTCACATCCAGATAGTCGATATCATCCTGTCTCAAGGCCTCGTATGGTGATGATGCCGGGAACTTGTTAAAGGAAGGCTGTTGCACGCAGGCGGTGCCCAGCGCCAGAATCAGCAGGATAATGGTGAGGATAATCGCGTAGAACACATATCGCATGCGGACCATATGTGCCTCCTGCCCTATAAGACAACTGGGAGACACATATGATACAATTTCAGTACATGCAAATCATGTCAGACCGTTAGAACTGGTAATCGTCCTCGGTCAACACGAGCTCCCACGGTTCTGTGGCGGGGAACCACTCCCTGTGGTACAGTCCGTCGTCGACATCGAAGCCAAGCAGATGCAGTTTCACCCCTTCAGGATTCTCGATCGACTCCTGCAACCACGGTTTGTCCAGGGGAACGATGTCGAGCGAAGCATAGGTATCCAGGATATCATCGACAAGCAGGTCGTCACCCCACTCCTGCATCAGGTACATCTCGTCGGTCACCAGATGCAGATACCAGATCATGTTGTCCGAATTGTTGGTGATGTGCAGGACATCGCCTCCGGATGCCGGAATAACGGAATCAATATACCACAGGTCCTCGATACCTAGGCTGATATTCCACAAGTCGGTGGTCGGATACCATTCCTTCCGATACTCGTCACCATCGGTATCCTTCGCGACCACCAGAACCCTCGCATATGCGTCGAACGGCAGCAAATCGGCGATCCAGGGAACATCCTCGACTGCGATCTCGACAGTATCTCCCGAGCTGAGCACAGTTGGCCCCAACAGGTTGGTACCCAATTCCCCATCGACAAATTCAGCAGGATCCACCAGATACAAATCCTCCAGGGTATACCCGGTTTTGTTCGTGAATACGATCTGCTCCCCGTCCGATACGGGAACAGAAGGTTGGTACGCCATGTCCAGAGCCTCGAAGGGAACATATATGTTCCAAGGATCGGTCTCGGGCTTCCATGTCAGATAATACAAATCCCCGTCGGTGTCGATGGCGTTGAGGATAAATTCGCTACCATCCTTCGCCATAATGGCCCGCTGCAAATCCGGGTATTCAGCTAGGAATATCTCACGATACTGCTGGTCATCCAACGGCAATTCTCCGAGTAGATTCACCATGGTATCCGATACAAGGAACATGGATTCGCTGAACAGGTCCACCTTGGGCAAGGTATACCCGGTGGTATTGGTGAGTATCACCCTATCGCCATAGGGCACCACCGGCCGGACTTTGATATACCGCTTGTGCTCCACTGGTGTGGCGATGGAATCGGCTGCGGGGGGTGTGGGAAAAACTTCCACTACGGGTGCCGGCTCCGGCACAACTTCCGCCACTGGTGCGGCAGGTTCGGCTTCAGGCACATTTTCGACTGTCGGTACCTGTTCGACGGGAAGTCCCTGGGGTTCCACTACGGCGGCCGTTGCACACGATGCAAGCAGAAACAGCATGCCGACGAGAGTAAGAAACACGATGTACAATGCATTTCTTCTCATGATCTTATTCCTTATGTATGTGAAAAAAACATACGGATCCAGAAAAGGTGACACTACCTGTCCACACATCTACAACACAGTATTGTACGTGTAGTGATAGTCATTTTGCAATCGTAAGCTTCTGCATGAAGATAAATTTCCCCAATCCCAAGGCTCCGTAAGCCGTAGCTTCGCCTATGGGTGCATTGGACAATTGTCGTGGCGCCTCCTTTCGCTCATTCTGATCATTCTTCTAGTTCTTGCCGCTACTTGGTCCAACCTCTTGCGATTCACTTGTCGTGTATTCGGGTCATATGTACGATATCATTCAATGACAACGAGTGGTTTCTACAAGACAAACCGTTGCAACTGCTTGTTGTAAAAACAGTTGATATTATGGAATTCTACCAGAAATCCAGCATTGTCGATTACTTTCCAAAATCAGGTGTGATATCAGCTAACGTCCTGATCGCTGGGGTATCCATGTGACTTGCCTCCACCAAATCCAACAATTCCCGGTTCAACACAGCCATCTCATCCACTGCCCTGCGGGCATGTCTGGCCATCGCCGTCTCCGCGAGATCAGTGCGCAACACCAAGGAGAATATCGCTGCGACAAGAACCTTCGGTAACCGTAGATACCAGAGTTTCCTCGGCGTAATCCGGTGACCAAGACTCCTCAGGACAGCAAAGCCCTCCTGGATCGCGGCTACCATCAACCTGACATCGGCGGGATGCCTGGACAGCCCGACCGGGTCACCACCATGTTTATACAGTGCTTGTGCGATTGCGCATACCACCGCCACATGCGTCTTCTGCCAATCATCCATATGCTTGCACGTGACAGTGGGAATCCCAGCTTCCCGGAATATTCCCGCCAGAAACCCGACCCGATCGTATGAGGTGTGTACCAACTCACCCACGGTCGTGGTTTGAAACAATCTGACCAATCCTCTGCCGATCCTGTACTCCACGACATTTCCGTCGACCACCTCACCACCCGCCGAGGGGAAGGCTATCATCACCCGTTCTGCTCCCACGACATCGACATAGGCTTGGTATCCCGCCGCGGTGTTCACCATGAACACGAAGCTTGATGATTGGTTGGATGCCAACAGCGGAAGCAACGCTTGTATCTGTGTCCTTTGAACCACGACAAGAACGAAATCATATCTATCGTCAGGAGCAAGTGATGCGATCGTCTTGATAGGGAATCGTTCAACCGTGGAAGAAGTCGACTCACGTAGGTGCAGCCCATTTTTCCTCACGGCTTCAAGCCGGTCTCCTCGTGCCAGAATGGTGACATCCTTGCCGGATCCTACCAATTTGCCGGCGAACAGACTCCCGATCGCCCCTGCTCCTACAACTAGAATTCTCATATCTTCCCCTCCGATGGTGACGAGCTTTCACAAGATGGATACATGTGCGGTTGGTGCAAACAGTACCAACCCCGCTTGAGCGATTAATCCATTTTTCATTCTACATATTTCCTTCGCATGCTTTTGAACCTTCTTATCAGTTTCACAAGCTCATACCAAAGCACCGATGCTGCAGCAAGACCGAGTGCCGCAAGTACCTGCATTCCGCTGAGCGGGGCAAGCTTGAGAAAGGTGGAAATCGGTGTATAGAGGATTATGGCCAACAACGCCAGCGTTCCAAGATTGACTGCCCACATGACACGGTCCTTTACGAGTTGCTTCGCCGAGTGATAGGCAAAGTCATGATTGGAGCTGTTGACCTGTACCAGGAACAGATTCGCCAGCATGATGATGGCAAGACCCATCGCGCGAGCTTCCGGTGCATTGGCAGAATTGCCGGCAAGTGTGATAAAATAAGCGCCAAAGGATGCGGCGAACACGAAAATGCCTTGCAGGACACTCTTTCCCAGCAATCTGCCGGTGAGCAACGTTTCCTTCGGGTTGCGGGGTACACGATCCATCACATCCTCTTCCGCAGGCTGACGCTCCAGCACAATGGAACAGGTCGGGTCAATCAATACCTCCAGCAGCACCACATGCAACGGTAAGAGCATCAGTGCGGTGGGGGCTATTCCCAAGAGTGGAGCCAGCAGGGAGGCCGCTGCAATGGGGATATGAATGGTGAACACATAGCCAACCGCCTTGCGGATGTTATCGTAGATGCGCCTCCCGTCGCGGATAGTTTCCACTATGGTTGTAAAGTTGTCATCCATCAGAATCAGATCGGAGGCTTCACGCGAGACCTCGCTGCCGCGCTTGCCCATGGCAATGCCTATGTCCGCGTATTTGAGTGCTGGAGCGTCGTTGACACCATCGCCTGTCATGGCGACAATCTCGCCGTTCTGCTTAAATGCCTTGACAATACGCATCTTATGTTCAGGAATGACGCGGGAGAAGAGGGAAACGGTCTTCACCGCTTCCTGTAGTTCCTCTTCGCTCATAGCTTCAAGCTCTTCGCCCGTGATAATATTATCGCTGCCGGGGATACCGATTCTGTTGGCAATGGCAGAGGCAGTAACCCCGTTGTCGCCGGTGATCATAACCACCCGAATGCCAGCTCGGTTGCAAACGGCTATATCCTCTTTGACACTTTCACGGGGAGGGTCGGCAAGCCCCACCAGACCCAGCAGAGTCAGACGGCAGTCGGTAATGACGGCAGGAATAGCGGATTCGTTTTCAGGCTTGGCAATTGCAACGGCAATGACCCGCAGTCCCTGGGAGGATAGTGTTTTGATCTGTGACTCGATAGTCCGTCGCTCCTCTTCTCCTAACTTGCAGATGCTCAAGATACGTTCAGGGCTCCCCTTGGCGGCAATAATCAGATGACCCTTCTTTCGCCAGACATGGCCCATCATCTTCAACTCATTGGTAAAAGCGTACTCACTGACAAATTCGTTGGAGAAGAGGCTTTCTTTTGTGATGCCATAATCCTCGCAGTAGCGGAGCATGGCTTTTTCCATGGGATCATACGCATCAGTTTCACAACCCAATCCCATGGTTTCCACCAGCTCCTGCTCTGTGGCACCGCTTGTCGTCCAGACATCCTGTACGGTCATCTGGTTCATGGTGATGGTGCCGGTTTTATCTACGCAGAGAACGGAGACCGCTCCAAGCGTTTCCACGCTGGGTAGCTTGCGAACAAGTGAGTTTTTCTTAGCCAACCGCCAGGCACCCATGGAAAGGAACACAGTAAGAATGACCGGAAATTCTTCCGGTATCATGGCCATGGCCAGCGTAACGCCGGAAAGTATACTTTCAATCAGACGATCCATAATTGTATGATCGGGAATGTTGAACCATGTGAACACCGCTACCAGAGCAAAGAGCACTCCCGCAATAATTGCACAGGTCTTTACAAGCTTGCCTGTTTGTTTTTGCAGCGGTGTGTCCTCATTGGGAGCGGCAATCACTCCCAGGCCGATTTTCCCGTATTCGGTCTGCGCGCCTATCGTATCCACCTGTACAACAGCGTTGCCTTGGGTAACGAGAGTGCCCGCATAACAATAATCCTTGCGCCAATAATCTTTTGTCGGCTCAGTGCTTTCCGTAGGAGTTTTCCAAACGCCCTCTGCCTCGCCTGTAAGAGAAGACTCATCTACGCATAAATCTGCACAACGCAAAACTACACCATCTGCGGGGATCTTCACTCCCTCGTGAATCATCATGAGATCACCTGGCACCAAATCAACGCTGGCAATCTGTTGTTCCTTGCCGTCACGGATAACGGTGCATTGTGGAGCAGACAAATCCTTCAATGCGTTCAGGGTTTTATCGGTTTTCCATTCTTGGATCACATCAATACTGATGATGCCGACGACGAAAATGAGCATGATAGCGCCATCTCGTGGTTCTCCAAGCAGGAAATAAATAATCGCAGCGACAATGAGCAGCAAGAACATCGGCTCACAGATGATATGAAACACTTTTCTGAAATAGTTTTCCTTCTTCTGTTGTGTGAGCTCATTCTTACCATATTGGGTCTGTAAGCGTTTTGCTTCGACAGAGGTTAGCCCTGTCATGTTCGGTCGGTAAGTTGTCATAAAAAAATCCCCCATCTCCCGCTGCCATGTGGCAATGCGGCGTTATGATTTTTCTTTTGACACTCCATGTAAGGTCGCCTATTCCATAAGGCAAAAAAATGGCACACCTATGGAACATACAACTGTCCCACAAATGTGCTTACTAGCAATCTGCTGCCATTGTTAAAACGGCCCGGCCCCACGCCCGCTTCCGGGCATCGCCTGCTCAGTTCGTACTGTTGATCTCACATCCTGAAAAACAGGAATGTAATGCAGTGCAAAAAGACTTTTCTGAAAAGTATACGACAATGCATTGGTTGTCAATCATCCTGTCACCTGTGTTCTTCCTTTGCTTTGCCGTATATTTCAAAGTAAGGTTGGCATTTCTGGAATCTCCTTTCCAATGAGTGGTATCCGGGAGAATCCATGAGTGGACGAACAATCTGAACCAAGTATCCTGTTGGAAAAACGCTCAGGAAGAATCCGGAGGAAGTCTTCAGGTCCGAAGACGATGACACATTCATCTTGTTTGTTCCATGGCGGTTTACGTCCATATTCGTCTTTACTGCTCATGTGGAGGTCAAGACCGAATCCGTTTTTCCGTCTGGATCGGACCTTCTTAGTATCAGGCTCAACAGAGTGAACGAAATCAGGAGCATAACGATATCTGTGATCGGTTGGGCATAGATGAACCCCTTGAAGCCAAAAAGGCTATCCAGGAGGAACAGCAGGGGAAGAAAGATCAACCCTTGGCGTGAAATGGATAGGAATAGGGCTGGAACAGCTTTGCCCATGGCTTGGACCGTGACCGTACAGAGCATCTGTCCCCCGACAAATGGCAATGAGATAACCAAAGCCCGTAGGATAACCATACCGAAATCCCGAACATCCTCGGCTGACGAGAAAATTCCAATAACCGGCCGGGCAAACAACCAAATCAGGCCACCAAGCACGAAACCTATAACGGTTGTGATTGCAATGCCATTCGTGATGATGCTACGCACACGCGGAAAGTTCCTGCTCCCATAATTGAAGCCAACCAGCGGCTGGCACCCGGCAGCTATCCCCATAAAAATGAATGTCCCGATAGTGATGATCCGTAGCGATACGCCAAGTCCTGCGACCACGATATCGCCATAACCGGCAGCTATATTATTGAGGACAGTCATCGAAGCCGCCATGAATGCTTGGCTGAGCGATGCCGGAACTCCGATGGTAAAAATCTCCAGCATGATGATCTTTTCGAACGAAATCAGCTTCGGATGAATCTTTAGGAGGGTCTTGCCACTGTTGTAGCGATGGAGAAAGAACAGCAGCGAAGCCGTGTTTCCCAGTACGGTAGCGATAGCCGCACCGCCCACGCCCATCTTGAATACGAATATCATGATTGGATCCAGCACAATATTGAGAACTGTTCCCAAGAACATCCCGAACATGGAACCCATCGCATCGCCTTCGGCGCGGAGGAGTTGTCCGATAGCATAGTTGCACATTACCGGTATCGTACCGATAACCAGAACCAAGACATAGGAATATGCGTATGGAAAGGTTTCGGAACTCGCGCCAAGGAGCGAGACCAATGGCTCGAGGAAGGCAATGCCAAGGGCTGTAACCACGATCCCAATACCAAAACAGAGGAAGACTCCAGTTGCCAAGGTTTTTTCAGCCTGTTCTTTCCTGTCCTCCCCAAGGCAGCGGGAAATATAGGAGGATGCCCCGGTTCCGATGATACCTGCGATTGCCATCGTAAGAACGAATACCGGCATAGCCAGATTGGCAGCCGCCAATTGATTGGGATCGCCCAATTTCCCGATGAAATAGGTATCCACGAGATTGTAGAACACCTGTACCATCATGCCAACAACAACCGGAGTCGCCATTACGAAGATCGCTCTCCGTACCGGGGCCTCACCTAACAGCTTTATCCGTTCAGTATTCATGTGTATGCTTTCCTCCCGTGGTGCATGCAAGTTCCTTGGCATGGAGCGTCATCGTTTCCAAGATCGAAAAAAACAGCTCCTGTTGGGCAGGGTCCACACCCTGCATGACCAACGTTTTCCAATTCTTAGATACTTGCATAACCGCTTCCACTTCAGATCGACCGTATGGGGTGAGCGACACCAGGTTTTCCCTGCGGTTACGTTCATTCACCACTCTGGCAACCAGGTTCTTTCCCTCAAGTTTTGTCAAAACCCTTGCTATAGTGCCTTTATCCAGTAACAGGTGCTCGGAGATATCATCCTGATTCACACTATCCCGTTGAGCCAGATACATGATGACCGAGTGTTCGGAACCCGCAAGATCGATCCCCTTGAGGCTTTGATGTGTGTAGGTATACCAGTAACGCGTCAATGCAGAGATATTCTTCATAAACATTGGCTGTCGCCCCCTATCTATTGTTGTTTACGCAACTATTGCAATCACAACTATTCCAAGAAACGTACTATCTCCAACGTCCTGTGTCAAGTCTTGTGCTTCGCATCGTTACGGAATCGCCCCTGCAGATGCCTTCCCACGATTCCAAGAACAATCGTACTGGGATCTTCAAGTTGAGACCATCGTCATATCCACATATATCCACTCGTGGGAAGCAATGCAAAGGATTTCATCGGTAATACGGAGTTGTTAACGTAAACGTTATTACATACAATGCACCTAGAAGTAGTACAAACTTTTTAGAACTTCTTCCACCGGTACGTTTTCGATGCTATTATCTGGAATCTCAGAGAGGTGGATACCGTGCGTGACCGACGATTCGTTGCAACACAGAGAGGTGGAGAACTTTCCCCTACCGACCACCGGTTGCTCATGACCTGGGCGCTAACGTGTACCTACCATGCACGTACTTGGACTTCCCTGGAATTCGGGCCTACCCTCTTGCAAGCTTTGCGAACGGCTCAGGCGTGGGTCGACGGCAACGCCACTACTGGTGATGCCATGAAGGCATCGAGGGCAGTGCATGCCGAAGCCAAGGGTATGGGCGATCCGATCGAAAAGCTGCTGGCGCGCTGTGTCGGACAGGCAGTCGCTACCGCTCATATGGCCGACCATTGCCTCGGTCCGGCTTGGTATGCAGTCAAGATTGTCCGTGAAGTCGGAGGGGCGGTTGAACGGGAACGATCCTGGCAACGAGAGCAACTGTCGCTTCTTCCACCACATTTGGTGAGCCTGATCACCACTGCCCCGAAATTCACAGGAAATAGTGGTACGCCTGGTCCGACAAACAGCCCCTTATCCAATAACAAATAAAATAAGTGTAAAAATCTTCATACACTTCTCTTGACAGATTTTTCGACACGTGGTATTTCTATTCCCAGATAAGTAAGTATACGTTTACTTACATTCAAGGAGAAACACACTATGTTGAAAACAGTACTCGTTATGTTACTCTCGACCAGCGCGTTGGGAGCAACCTATGCCTCAGTGGCACAATCGGTGCAACACAGGGCAGTGGAACCATTCTCGGCAATCGTGCTCAATGGTATGGGCACAGTGAACATCCACCAAGGTCCACAATCGGTGACTGTCACCGTCGACGGATCTGTCATGGATCAGTATGAGACAATCGTAGAGGACGGCACATTGAACGTTGGTTTCGGATGCACCTTCAGTCTGAAGATGCTGCGGGCAATGAAACACCTCGAACACTGTATCGTCGATATCACGGTTCCCGATCTCCGCCGTATCTCGGTCAACGGCAGTGGAAACCTAGTGGTCAAATCGTTCAGTGGAGATTCGTTGCAAGTTGATATCAATGGTGCCGGAACTGTCGTTTTCGCTGGCTCTTGTGAAGATCTGGAGGTAAACTGTACCGGAAGCGCCGTTTTCAAGGGTGCCGGATTGCATGCGAAGAACGCAAAGGTCAGCAGTACAGGGGCTGCCAACATCCAGCTCAGGGTTGAGGAAAACCTTTCCGTGAAGATATCTGGAGCCGGCGATGTCACCTATTGGGGCAATCCGAATCTAACACAACGCATATCGGGTGCCGGTTCATTGCATCACGGAAGCTGAAAGAAGGAAGGAATCACATGCGCAAGGAGACACAACAGGCCAAACCATTGGGGAGACCGGTGGCAAAGGCCGATGATATGCCGATGAAGGAGAAAATTCTATTCGCAGCCATAGAACTCTTCTCCCTCAATGGGTACACCAAGACCTCCGTACGGCAGATCGCACGGGCGGTCGACGTGACCGAAGGGGCGATATATCGTCACTATGCATCGAAAGAGGAGGTGCTGGACGCGGTATTCTCCTATGCCAGGAAATTCATCTTCACCCCCTTGCCTATCGAAGATCAGTTGGACAATCCCTCGGGTGTGTCCGTGTTTCGCGGTCTACTAGCCCCCTTGCCGCAATTGATCACCTCCATGCCGGTAGTGATCAAGGTTGGGCGGATCATGTATCAGGAGATGCAAAGCAACGAGAAGATCCGCTCGTACTACATGCAGGAATTCGTACGACCTGCGGAAGTGTACATCGAACAGCTTTTCGTATCGTGTATGGAAAAGGGCTTGGTGATTGCATGCGATGCCACTTCGCTGGCCAATGTATTCAATGCATTCCGGTCGGAATGGACTTTCAGGCATTTCATTGTCGGTCATGACAGTGAGGATATCGGAAAACTCGAAGATGAATTGGAACGTCATATCCAATTCTTTGAGCAGATGTTTTCCATACCAGAAAGTCACAAAGGAGCGGTACATAGAGTATGAAACCGATAGTTGTATGTTATTCATTGACCGGCAACAATGCTGCCTTGGCTACGTGTATTGCAGGCAAACTGCAAACCGACCTGGTAGTTGTATCGGAACCCAAACCACGTACCACGGGAACCACAATCGTCGATTTGTTGTTCAACAGAAGTCCAAAAGTACATGTTGCCTCTTTCGATGAATCGCAGTACGATTTTGCACTTTTTGTCGGTCCGGTCTGGATTGGCCACCCCGCCACTCCCCTGCGCAGACCGTTGAAAACACTCGTTCCCACGATCGGTACGTATGGATTTGCCACCATCAGCGGTGGTGCCGATGGACCGAATATGCAATTGGGTACGAATCTGAAGAAACTAGTGAATCGCGACCCAGCTCTGTTACTCGATCTGAGCATCGCGAAGCTGCTGCCTCAAGGTGCGGAAATCTCACGAAAAGTTACTTCCGCCTACCGTATTACCGATGTTGAAGTCGAGCAACTGGCACAACAGGTGGTGGAAAATCTGAAAAGATAGACATCGACTCTCCTGTGTCCTTCCTGGACCCAGGAGGTCCTGCCGTCATATACATCCATGTTTGGTCCACTTCCTTGGCATGCAATCCCGATGTACACCTAGACTGTATAAATATTTTTGCATTTTCATTCCAGGTATGATATTATTCCACTTGGATCAATTGTTATACCAACCCTACGTCAACAGTATAATGAAAAGGAGGGCAACCTACATGGAGGATACACGCAAATCCGACACCAATTTCGCCGCCAGGGCCACTGCATTGGTATTCGGCGCCTTGGCAGGGTTCGGTGGATTGACCCATGGAGTGGGAGAAATCCTCCAGGGCAATGTGGTTCCCGATTCCATATGGATCAATTCCTGGGCCCAAGGGCCTATTGCCACCAATATGGGGGAAGAACCGGGTATTTCATTGATTCCGAACCTATTGGTCACGGGTATCGTTACCTGCCTGATTTCCCTGGCCACAATTATCTGGGCTCTCGCGTTCGTACAAAGGCGACATGGAGGGCGTATCCTTATACTACTTTCAGCTCTTCTACTGCTCGTCGGAGGAGGTATCGGCCCTCCACTGATCGGTATATTCGCCGGTGTCGCAGGCCTCAAGATCAAGACACCCGTCAGATCGGGACACAACCAGGAACCAACTCGTGCGGACCGTTTCTTCAGTACACTCTGGCCCACCCTATTTGTCTTAGCGACATTGAATGGTATATTCCTGGTATTCGGCTCCGTGATTCTCGTCTACACGATCAACCTGAATACGCCGGATCTCTTCACCAATAGTTTCTCTGTCTCTATCATCCTCTTGGTACTGCTGATTGTCACAGGACGCACCTATGACAATCGGCTCAAGTCGTAACCACCGTGGGTATATCGGCGTAGATTATCCCAAGCTTTCCATGAGATTCACCATCTCAACTGCAGAGGTACCTGCATCGAACCCCTTGTTGCCTGCTTTGGTCCCCGCTCGTTCTATCGCTTGCTCGATGTTCTCGGTGGTAAGGACGCCGAAAACAACCGGCTTCGCATAATCCAGGGATATCTTGCCAATACCTTTGGCCACCTCGTTCGCCACGTAATCGAAATGTGGCGTGCTTCCCCTGATTACACAGCCAAGACAGATTATGGCATCGTACTTGTCACTCATCAGCATACGTTTGGCAACCAAAGGGATCTCGAAGGCGCCGGGGCACCAGGCCAAATCTATATCCTGTTCGTCCGCACCATGTCTCTTCAGAGAATCCAAAGCTCCGTCGATAAGTCGTGATGTGATGAATTCGTTGAACCGTGCTGCCACGATTCCGAACTTCTTGCCCTTCGCCACCAAATTTCCCGAATAGGTATTAATCTTTTCCATATCAATGATTCTCCTTAACTGATTTTTATGTTGTATAGATGACCCATCTTTTCAGATTTGATCCGCATATAATTCATGTTCGTTGCATTGGGTGCGATGACCAATGGCACGCGATCTACCACCTCGATACCCTGTGTCTCCAGAGCTGTCACCTTATCGGGATTATTCGTCATCAGACGAATAGCCGATATACCCAAATCATGCAGAATTCTTGCTCCTACATCGTATGACCGCTCATCGGGGGCAAAGCCCAAGGCGAGATTTGCCTCGACCGTATCGTGGCCTTGTTCCTGCAACCGATATGCCTTCATCTTGTTGGGAAACCCGATGCCCCGTCCCTCTTGCCGCAAGTAGACAACGACCCCCTGCCCTTCGGTGGCAATCATCTCCATTGCCTTGTTCAGTTGGTCACCACAATCACAGCGGAGCGAATGGAACACATCTCCTGTCAAACACTCCGAATGCATCCTGACCAACGGGGCAGATACATCTCCACCATCCCGTGGATTTCCCATGACCAATGCCATATGATGCTTTCCCGATGGGTATGCCATGTAGGTAAATAATCGGAAGAGGCCATTTTCTGTAGGCAATTCCACTTCCGAATCGCGGACGACGAATTCCCGGTTCTCTGTACGCCATGCCACCAATTGGTTCACCGAGATTATCGGTAGTCCGTGGTGTTGGGCAAACTCGAACAAATCGTCTGTCCGTGCCATGGTACCGTCATCCTTGAGTATTTCGCAAATGACCGCCGCTGGTCGCAATCCGGCGAATGTTGCCAGATCGACAGCTGCCTCCGTATGTCCCGCCCGTTCAACTACCCCACCCTGTCTTGCCTTGAGCGGGAATATGTGACCCGGAGCTCTGAACTCTTCTACAACAGCGTCTCCGGCAGCCAACCTCCGTATAGTCAACGCGCGTTCGGCTGCTGAAATCCCGGTGGTTGTATCGCAATGGTCGACGGAAATCGTGAAGGCTGTTCCCATCGAATCCCTGTTATCCGCAGTCATGGGGGACAAACCGAGGGTATCGGTTATCTCCTTTGCCAACGGCACGCAGACAAGTCCCTTTCCATGCGTCACCATGAAGTTGACGATCTCAGGCGTTGTCAACTCTGCCGCTGCAATGAGATCTCCTTCATGTTCCCTATCCTTGTCGTCGACCACCACTATGATCTTGCCTGAACGGATAGCCGACAATGCTTCCTCAATCGTATTGAATTCCATCGTTATTCCTCCTCTGGGAATGTTAAAATCCTTGTTCCATCAAATACTCCATACTCAACGTTCCGCTTTGGTGGAATGTTTCTCGAGAAGTGGTGTCTCCTTGGGAGAGAGACATCATTTTCTGGATATATTTGCCTATTTGATCACATTCGATATTGACCACATCTCCAACACGTTTTTGCGCCAGGGTTGTGGATTTCCTGGTATGTCCAACAAGCGAAACGGTTATGTGCTTATCATCGATGTGCGCAACTGTCAGGCTGATACCATCGATGGCAATTGAACCCTTATGGATGATAAAAACAGCCAACCCAGGTGGTATCCCAACCGACACCAACAAGGCATCGCCTTCTTCACGTTTGTCCACGATCGGTGCGGTCGCGTCGACATGACCCGCCACCATATGTCCACCAAACCGCTTGCCCGAGGTCATTGCCCGTTCCAGGTTGACAGGCATACCCGGATTCAATGCTCCGAGATTGGTGGCGCGGAGCGTTACCGGCATCACCTCCGCCTTGAACCGATGCGAAGAGAACGAGATCACCGTAAGGCATACACCGTTCACTGCGATACTATCGCCCAGGGAGAGATCATGTATGATGTCCTTGCATTCGATCTCCAGCGAATCATGCCTGACCGAAACCACTCTTCCAATCTCCTCGATCAATCCGGTAAACATCACACCGCCTCCTGTTCCGATTGTCTCGGATACGCTTCGATGACGACGTCGCCACCTATCTCCGATACCACCATGCGTTCGAATCTGGGAGCATCGGAGAGTTTGTCGATTCCCACACCTTCTACTGGAGTCGGAGCATGTTTCCCTCCGATGATCAGCGGAGCGATATAGACGATGTATTTGTCGACTGCATGTGCTTGTATGAAGGATTCGACCAGGGTTCCCCCTCCCTCGACAAGCACACTGTCTATGTGCCGCTCTCCCAGATACGTCAGAAGCTGGCGGACCATGTCCGTCCGAATCTCGGTGTCCAGTACCACAACTGTTGCTCCCAGCTGTTCGTAAGCGCTCAATCTTTCAGGAGCAATACGTCTTGTCGTCACGATAATCACAGGAGCTTGCTCTAGTGTTTTGAACAGTCGTGCATCCAACGGGGTTCTTCCTGCGCTGTCCATGACAATCCGAACTGGATTGACGCCGACCTTCCCGACCAGGCGGGTGGTGAGCGTCGGGTCGTCCTTCAGCACGGTACCGACTCCAACAACAATTGCAGCTACCTTATTGCGAATCACATGCACGTGCTGTCGCGATGCTTCGGAGGAAATCCATTTGCTGTTGCCTGACCAGGTCGCAATCTTGCCATCGAGACTCATCGCGCTTTTCAGGATGACAAATGGTCTTTTCCTAGTTATATGGTGGAAGAAAATCTCATTCAATTTCGTTGCTTCTTGGATTGCGAGGCCTACGGAAGTATCTACGCCGTGTTCATTGAGATAGGATATTCCTTTCCCCGCTACCAAAGGATTGGGGTCCCCGACTGCACAGACGACCCGTTCGATTCCAGCCTCAACTACTGCCTGGCAGCAGGGTGGCGTCTTGCCATGATGATAGCAGGGTTCCAATGTCACATAGAGGGTACTACCCTTTGCTTTGGAACCGGCCATGTGCAAAGCATGGATCTCCGCATGGGGGCCACCGTAATTTTGGTGGTAGCCCTCGCCCACGATCGTACCATCCTTGACCAATACAGCTCCCACAAGAGGATTGGGGCGGGTCCTACCTTCGCCGAGTTTTGCCAAGCTCAAGGCCCGATGCATGAAGTCCAAATCGTTTTTCAAAAAAAAATCCCCCAAAGAGTGCTCTTCAGGGGGGAAATGCAGGATTACGCCAAATCGAACCAGGCAGGGAGCCCCGCCAAAAATTCGATTGTCGTCACTGCGTTCTTCTTTCATCCAGACTGTAACTGTCGGCTTCGGATTTTGACCGAATCTGCTCTTTCGAGCTCGCGGGCTTGCGAACATGTCGCCTACCGCCGGTAAGGTATTTCACCTAACCCTGAAGAACTTGTTAAAAATGTTAATTCAATAGAACACAACCAGCCGATAGTGTCAAGATACACCGAGAGCACATCGCCGAATCAGGATGGTGGTGAAAAAACATTCGACTTTTTCGCCAAACGATGTTATTACAAATCAATGCCATATGTGATGTTGTTCTCCAGACTCTGCTTCTTCCTCGTTGTACAGGTATTCCTCTACCTTGGATTCGCCATGAGCGGTGCTTCTTCGCCATGGATCGAGGCAAGCAAATACTGGATCATATTCCCGGTAATTGCCAACGTTGCATCCATTGCCATCTTGTATTATCTGCATAGGAGAAATGGTGGCCACTATTTCAAGCTGTTCACATTCCCAAAAGATGAGCGGAAGAAGAACCTGCTACTCACTATCGGTGTATTCATCATAGCGTTTCCATTGGCAATGGTGCCGAATCTGCTTCTATCAAAGGCTATGTGGGGATCTATCGAGGCTTCATCAGGTTTCTTATTCCAAAAGATACCGATGTGGGTAGTAGCAATAGGTTTCTTGTGGCCACTGACCCACCCGTTCGCAGAATTGCCCACCTATTTCGACTACTGTTACAAACATATCGCCACGAATACAAAAAGCACCTGGAGTGCATATATCATCACATCGCTGGCGTTGACATTGCAACACATAACCTTGCCGTTGCTTTTCGACCACCGGTATATCATCTGGCGATTCGGCATGTTCCTGCCGCTTGCCTTCTTTATCGGCATATGCATCAAATTGCGGCCCCGGCTTTTGCCCTATATAGCCATAGGCCATGGATTGCTGGATTTGCCTGTCGTGATCATGTTTTTGAGCTTGTAGAGTGTAGAGTGCAACATTAAACTGGAGAGAAATTCCAGAAATAAACTCCGTCGAGTTTCTTCAAATTATTCTTGATGCGTGCATTGCGACCCAAACTGGAGCGAACCGGCAAAGAGAATCGCCCCGGATGGGGCGATCGGGATCGCCAGGCCGCGGCGATCACTGCAGGCTCTTGTCCTGCCACATCGCGGCTGTGGGAGGCAGCTTGGCGGCATCATGCCACCAGAGGCGCTGGCTCTTGCGGACACATTCGGAGTTCACCAGGCGGATGTCGTTGTTGGCGGCGTACTGCATCGCAGCCAGACAGACATTGCCGATGGAGCGCAGGTTGGCGTTGCTGCTCTGCCAGATGGCTTGGCGTGCGAGCTTGTCGAACACGTCATCCTTTGCCCCTGCAAGCTTGAGATGATGGTCGATGTAGTCATCGAAATCATCTATCGAAAGGGCGCTGACGTAGTATCCTTCGGCGATGCGGCTGAGCAACGGCCGGGCTTGGGGGGCCGAAATCTTCTCGGCAAGTTCCTCCTGGCCACACAGCATCAGCGAGAACAGGGAATCCTTCGCCTCCGGATGCTGGTTCAGGATGTGCAGCTGGGCGAACACATCCGGACGCAACAAGTGAGCCTCGTCGATGATGATTATGGTCTTCTTGCCGTCATGCTGGATCGCCATCAGCCGTTCCTGGATGAGGCGGACCATGACCGAGGGTTGGTAGGGCTTGAACTCGACGGCCAGGGCCGCCAGGACCTGCCGCAGCAGTTCGGTGAACGACCAGATGCCTCCCACGATGTTGACGATCTTCGCCCGCACTTTGGTGAGCCGCTCACAGGAGTACTGCAAGGCGCTGGATTTGCCACAACCCACCGCTCCGATGACGGCGTAGAACATGTTGTTGTGGAATGCGAATTCGGTCATCTCGGCCACCGTCTTCAGTTGGGGAAGCATCAGGAGGTCCTTGGGCGACACCATCTGGGGAAACGGTGTCTTGGCGAACTCGAAGAATTGGCCGACCGGCACGTTCAGGTTCTGTGTTGCCATGGTTGGATCGTGTTTCGTTCTCATGACGACTGACCTCTTCGCCTCGCACGGTAATTCGCTTCCCGGTCGACCAGCGTCAACATGCCCAGGGACCGTTCTTCGAAGAATCCCTCACAGGTATGCAAGGGGTCGTGATCGAACCACCGGATCCCGATCTTCCTGCCGGCATAGCCGATGGGGACCTGCAGGAGCTTTCCCATGAACCGTATGGTACGATCGGATCCTACCACACGCGTGTCGCTGCGCCGGAAATGTAGTGGCAGATTCTCCGGTGCCGTCCTGATTGCCTTCAGCTCGGCGAGATAGCATTGCAGGGGAGACGATTCCTCCAATGAACCGTGGGGGCGATGGTTGTACAGGTCGATCCATTTGGCGAAGCGGATGTTCACCTCCTCCAAGGTGAGCATCGTCGAGGGCAGTGTGCTGAGGAACTGTTGGCGGACCGTCCTGTTCCACCGTTCGACGGCACCCTTGCCCTGAGGTTTATAGGGAGCAGCGTAACTTATTTGGACACCGAGGGATGCGCATCCCAGGCGAAGTCGATCGTCCCGGAATGCAGACCCGTTGTCGACATAGATCTTGCGTGGCAGCCCCCGGAGCCTGAATGCCTTCCACAGGCAGTCGAGATAGCAGTCGGTGGTCTCCGCGGGATACCATGCCGCATGGCACACCAGGCGGCTCTTGTTGTCCAGGCAGACGAACAGCTTCGCCGTGATCGTGGTACCCGATGGCAACAGCACTTTGGGCCCATGCATGGCATCGCTTTGCCACATGTCGTTGATGCTTGGGGCACGATACGCCCTGCGGTCCTTCTGCGTCGGTTCGTAGCCGCGTTTCTCCCGGCGGATCAATTGGTAGATGGCACTGATGCTGATCGTGTCATCGGGACCGAACACGCCGTCCTGGATTGCCTGGTCCACCAGGTATTTGACCGGGACTCCCGGCTTCTCGCGATAACGGCGCAGCAACTCCTGCTCCGTTTCGATCGTGATGGTCCGCTTCCTTCCCTTGTCCGACCGGCCTGAAGGGGCCAGCGAATCGATCGTCCCCTTCTCCAGATAGGCGTGGTACCACTTCCATACCGTAGCCTCGCCGATGCTGGTCTTCTTCGAATGGGGAATACGGTATTCCTTCGCGCAGATCTGCTGCACCATGCGCGACCGTTCGCCGCGCGGCAGGTTCGCGTCAAGCATCGGAAAGATGATGTTGAACCGGAACAGGGCCTTCTCCTCCTGTTTGCTGATAGCCATGATTGGTTTCCTCCTCGTCTGTATGGTTCGCACACCCTACGATGTGTCGGCACAGACGATAAGGGGAAAAATTCGGTGGAAAGGTGGGCGATGGTACACGAGCTGTTGTGCCATCCTGGTCTCCCACCGGTTCTTGAATAGAATTGAGAAGCGGGGAAGCAGCGACAGCCGTCCAAGGGCATCATCAACGGTTCCTACTGAGGTGAACCGATGCAACTGCTTGGACAGTCCTGCAAACCAATGGCGGCGCAAGGATTTCGCGAAGGGACTGGAATTGATGAAACATCCCTCGGTGATTCGTGAGGCCAGCTGTCCGATGATGGTTCCGCCCAGGTGGTTGCAGTGGCTGTGCAGCTCGAAGGGCAACACCCTGATGGTCTTGCGGCATGCCTGGCATTTGTACCGCGGAACCAGCAGGATGCGTGTGGTCCCGTCTTCCAGGATGATGTAGCGCCGCTCGAACCCGTGGCCGAGCATCCTCCCGTGTTCCCCGCAGTACGGACATCGGCGGGGCCTGCATCGGTGAAGCAGCAGCTTCCTGTGCTCTCCAATCACTACGGCCTCTTGAAATTCCGTCCAATTCAGGTAACATTGTAAGGGCATGAAAGTGCAACCCGAAGGGGGGCTCGGACTGCCAAGACACAAGCCCCCCTTCACCTTTTCTCCTATCATTTTTTCCGTTTAATGATAGAACGGCTCCGGCCGGGACTCAATTTATTTCTGTAATTATTGCTTTGGTCTCTCTAGGTTAATGTGGGAGGCTACACCCATAACACCTTCGGGAGAATGCCAGTGAGTCGGGATCCATGGTGCTCCTTCTAAGGCCCCATTTGATGTTCTCACTCTTGTTCTCACTCTCCGCCTGGGCTATACCCGCGTGGAGTGAAAGCAGCAACTCCCCGGTCTTGAGCTGATGGTCCTACCAGACTTGATGTCGGTATAGGTACCGACATGTTCCCAATCGGGTTTCTCTAGGATGTCGTCTTTCTCGAAATCCATCTGGGCTGAAGGACTCTGAAGCTGACGCTCCACTTGTGTGCTCACTCGGAAGTACAAGGCAACCCGAAGACACTTGAAATATCGCTTGGCTGATATAACATGTATGATGGGCTTTCACTTCTCTTCGAGCATGATTGGTCATTTGTAACACGGAATGAGGGTGAAGGATAGATTTGGGCTACAAGCATTTTCAGCGAAAATGTAAGTATTAATCATATACCTTGGTAATCGTAGTATAATGAAAAAAACAACGAATAGATGAGGTTGAATCTCAACTAATATAAACATTCTGGGAGATAGCTATGGATGATCCAAAATCAATAGACAGTCTTTTCAAAGAAAAGATATTTCGAATTCCTGATTACCAGAGGGGTTATGCTTGGCAAAAAAGCCAATTAAAAGACTTCTGGGAAGATTTAATAAATTTATCTAATACTCGCTTTCACTATACTGGAGTTCTAACCTTGAAAGAAGTGAGTAGCAATAAGATTCATAATACTGATAATGAGTATTGGCTTGTCGAAGACCATTCTTATAAAATCTACCACATCGTTGATGGGCAGCAACGCCTCACCACGTTTGTTATATTCCTACAGGCATTTATCGATCTAATCAAACAACTTGATGGGAACCTTGGGAAAAGAGAGAATGAAATATTCATCACTGATAGCTTGAATTTAGAAATAGTTACCAGAAAATATTTGTATGAAGTGAAACCGACTGGAGATCACTACAGAACTTATAAATTTGGCTATATGGTCGACAACCCCAGTTATGAATACCTTAGGTATAAGATATTCAATGAGAGTGGTGTTGGCTCTATCGAAGATACTTTTTACACTCTAAATCTTAAAAATGCAAAGCAGTACTTTTATGAGCAGCTTAAGGATTTATATTCCAATTATGGACTCAATGGACTACATGATGTATATAAAAAACTTACAAAAAACTTTCTGATCAATGAGTACGTTATCAAAGAAGAGTTTGATGTGTTCGTTGCATTCGAAACCATGAATAATCGTGGTAAAAAGCTTTCTGACTTAGAATTGCTGAAAAATCGTCTTATCTATTTAACAACACTTTATACGAATGAGGAACTTGATGTCGCTGGACAACGTAGCTTAAGGGAAGCAATCAGCTGCACATGGAAAGAAGTTTATCATCAGTTGGGGCGCAATGATACAAGGCCTTTGAATGACGACGATTTCTTGAAAGCACACTGGATTATGTATTTCAAATACTCGAGAAAACAGGGTAATGATTACATTAAGTTTCTATTGGATGAACAGTTTTCCCCTAAAAGAATTTACAAGAAGGTTGAACGCGAATTGGTTCTTGAATTACCAGAGGAACAACGTACCGACTTTGAAATTGATGATTCCGAAATCGAGAATGGAGGCTCTGAAGAAATTTCGCTTGTCACTACCCCTATTTTACAGCCAGTAGAAGTAAGAAATTATGTCAACAGCCTAAAGGAATCGGCTGTACATTGGTTCAATAGTCATTATCCGTATTTATCAATAGAACTAACTAATGCAGAGAAAGACGCTATTGATCGATTAAACAGGATAGGAATGGGATATTTCCGGCCTTTGGTAATGTCTTTGCTTAAGAATGTAAAAAGTCCAGAAAAAAGAATCAAATTATTAAACCAAGTTGAACGTTTCATATTCATTGTATTTCGGTTGGGTCAAGCTCGTAGAAATTATCGTGATAGTGAATTTTTCAATGCCGCTCGTGAATTTGATAAACGTGATCTTACTCTGAAAGATATCGAAAACAAACTGAATGCTTCTGCAGCATTCTGTTTCCTTGAAGATGGCAATTTCAATACAAAATATTTTTATGACTATTTATATAAAAGATTTAATAGCGGAGGAAAAAGTGGCTATTACGGGTGGCATGGCTTGAGATATTTTTTATATGAATACGAGATAAACCTACTTTCCCAAAGTCGACAACAAAAAGTTACCTGGGATGATCTGTTAAAAACTCCTAAAGATAAAATTTCAATTGAACATATATTTCCTCAAACACCTACGAACAATTGGGAAAATGCTTTCTCAGATGTACCAGAGGAGGAATATTCATTCTACAGTGGGTCTATCGGCAATCTGCTTCTCTTATCTATGTCTATAAATAGTTCACTTCAAAATACCACATTCGACGAAAAAAAAGATCCAAAATTCAACGACTTAGGGGTAAAAATACGGAATGGTTATTCTGACGGATCGCATTCAGAAATTGAAGTTTCCAAACATTCTGAATGGACTCCGGAAAAGATTGAAGAAAGAGGAATGCAACTATTAAGTTTCATGGAAAGACGATGGGATTTTAAATTTGGAGATGAACAAGATAAAGAATCGCTCCTTTTTCTAGGGATAAAGGAGTGAGCAATTAGCGATTGATTATTTTGGGAGCTGCCCAGTATATGACTGAAAGAAGACAAAAAGAATTACTTGAACCCATATATAAAGAAATTCAGCAGGATAGACAGGAAAGAATCCTATGGTTACAAGAACACCCAGCTGATACTCCTAACGCGTTTAGTAATATTGCTATCGTTGAGGGAATACTGCTGAGCAATACTGTCGGTTTTAGAAAAGGCGATTTAGTTCCTTTAATGAGATTTGGTGATGAAACAATTCTAACCTGGAAACATGAACGAAACGAGTATTCTGTTGTAATAGCAAAAGTAGATCTAGATGTTAAAAATAATGAATACTGGTTAACATTCGGGTATCTCTTTGATCTAGCACATGCTTTATCGACAAATTTTGAACATAAAATTGAATGCTCATATAAATGGATCTATTCATTTGATAAAAATAAACCTATCAAAGAGCAAGATTATGGAGGGCAAGACGGAAATTCGAGAAACGGAACAGTCAATTCACTTAGTGACTTATTAAAAATTCTACCAATCATTAATCTTTTGTATTCAGATCAAAAATTTCTCACAGCTGTTCAAAACCTAGATATCGCTCACGAAAATCACAGATTTTGTCACATATGTGCCCTCCAAAAAGAAGGATCCAAATCCCATCCTAATCATGAACCCAAAAACTGGGAACACGTGGGGTTTCTACCCAAGCTAGATGTTGGTATATTGTTTGCTACAAGAGCTATCGAAGCATTGATTGGGAAACCTCCCAATAGGCAGAATCAAAATAGCCTTTTGAGATTTAAAAAGAAATGGAAAGATGATCTAGGTATGGAGCCTGATGGAATATTCGAGATGGTTAACAAATCATATTTAGATTATTACTATGACCTATTTAGTCTCCGAAATTCTTCAGCACATAGCTTTGGTGAAATTCCATTTGCATTAACTAGAATTACCGCTATTCATGCACAAGCCTTCTCCTGGCAAATTACGAGAAATTACTTTATGAAGCACAAAAGTCCCCTGGATGAAGCGATAGCAAAATTTGGAGTAAATACAAAGTTTATTAATTCAGAACCTACCGATTATTCAACTAGACAAACTGCAGAAAATCGGGAGGGATCAATGAATCCTGACGAAAGTTGTAGAGGATAAATTATGCACCCACTTAAATTAATCTTACTGCCAATTTACCAAACAAGACTTTTTCTGAATCAATACTTGTTTGGTTCGGTTATTCAAGCAGGGCCGCAATTTCTAGCTTCCATCTATTTCGATAGATTATGTAAGATATTATATTCCCTTCTTTAGAATAATTTTATTTCGACTATAAATCATTAATGACAACTTACCTATGATACAAGATTACCCTTTGCAAGTGTTTGTTTTGTTAGCACTTAATTTTTTGGAATTTTACCAGTTTTTCAGCATTTTTTGATATTTTAGACTACTCAATTTCGTCAATTTTTATCCCACGTACGCATACTCGTATTTTCAACAATACTGTTGATGAGTTCTCCGCGGTAACTGCACCGCCGTTCCGTACCCAAGTGCACCGGCAAACGGAGCAAAGTGCACCACTAAATATTATCTATAAGCGAAGTGCCCTTTTGAGAGTGAAGCAACACGCTATTCAGCGTGAATACTTCACACGAGGCATCTAAAATGACAGTCGAGCAGTGCATCCGTACGATAAAGTTGAAAGAATGTAGCGCTAACTTCATTGGATCCGGTATGGAGGTTAATAGACGAACCGTGCTGACTTGTATCGCCAGGGCAACCGAAGCTTGGATCGGGTATCCATTCCCCGAAATAATAAGAAAACGACTTTACCAAGGAGATGCTGGGCTATAACAAAACGGAACGCGATAAGAAGTATAGTCTTTGGCCCCTGATGTAAAAGCGTTGGGACGGTCCATCATGGGACTATACGTCATCAATAATTATTTCCTCAACAGCGCTGGAGAGGATATTCGCAGGTACAATAGCAAGAAATCATGAACCATCTCATTTTGGGGAAAAACGCTCCCCAGTTTCAAAGACTGAAATTTCCATCCGGTGCACTTACCAGCGGATAGTGGTGCAATTCAGCCCGGAACGGCGGTGCACTATGTGCGCAGAATTCATGTTGATTCTTATACCAATTTGTTTTGGGGTCCGGGGGGGGGTCTTTGTGCTATTCACAGCCTTCTTGGAGCTGTAGTGGGTGTTTTTGGAAGCGCTATCCTAATTTTGACCACTTAGGATACGGAAATCTTTACCTTTCACGAAACTGAAATTTTTACCAGCGACGAAACCGAAATATTGTCCTAGGCCCGGTCAGAATCTTGACGGGGGATGGTGCTAGGGTGTCCAGTTCTTGTGGCAGGGTAATACCTGCCGTGCAGGAGGATACCCACCATGGCACTGAAGAAAAGGATGTTCGAGAAAATCCAGCTGTTGAAACGGATGGGTCTCCCACCCATGGAAGCCTACAATCGTTTGAGGCGTGACGGGACTGCGATCAGCAAACCGACGTTCCTGAAGTATTATCACATGGCTTCGGACCAGTACCAAGGTACCAAGAACTATGAAAAACACCACGTTTTCGATGGTGAACCCTATCAGACAGCTATTCTAACCATGCTTGAGGCGACACGAAAGCGGAAAAAGGTGTGCGTCAGCTCTCTGTACGATGTATTGAGAGACAAATTCGGAGAGCTGCCTGGTAGCGAGCAGACTCTGAGAAAATATATCAAACACCTTAAAGGTGTAGGAGCCTTCTCAGAAGAGGTCCGCCACACAAGAACCTACTGTCCCGTTCCTACCCAGGCTGCAGGGCAGAAGCTGCAGATTATGATGCGCCCCGAAATTGATGTGCACCCCAAAAGTTAGACATGATTTTCTTCATTCTAAAGCTTGAATTCTGTATTGTACAGGACTCAAACCTCCTAATTTTTCTTTGATTCTATCATTGTTGTAATAGGTAATGTATTCTTCTATTGCTCTCTTCAATTTATTGTAATTGGAGAAAGATTTTTCATTCCCGTAAAATAGTTCTGTTTTCAATCTTCCAAAAAAGCTTTCCATAGGGGAGTTGTCCAGACAGTTTCCTTTTCTCGACATGCTCTGAGTTATTCCCATTCTTTTTAGAGTATATTGATAATAATTGCACTGATACTGCCATCCCTGATCAGAATGCAACAATACTTCCGAATTCTTCTCGTACTCAAGTTCTAATTGTTTGAGCATTTCGTCAATCTGAGCATAAACAGGACGAGGAGAAATACTATAACTGATGATCTCTCCATTGAATAAATCCTGGATAGGTGAAAGATACAGTTTTTCCTTTGGTAGCGGGAATTCTGTAACATCCGTAACCATCTTTTTCAACGGTTCATCAGAATGAAAAACTCTATTCAGATGATTTGAAGCTACTCGCCCAGTTTGCCCTTTATAGGATTTATAAGCTCTATGTTTCACCTTGCCGTGCAGGCCTAAAGAATTCATCAGCTTCAAAACGGTTTTATGGTTTAACTGGATACCTTGATTCTGCAGAGCTAGTGTTATTCTCCTATATCCATACCATCCATGATGTTTCTTATACATAGCTGAGATTTCCAGTCTATGTTTTGCATGTTTATCTGTCTGATGGAGTAGTTTACGCTGATAATAGTACGTACTTCTAGCCAAATCTGCAAAATCTAATAGTGCCTTCAGTTCGTAAGTTTGCCTTAGTTCTTCGATCACACTAACTATTTCTTGTGTTCGTGCTTTATCCGATCCTGAACTAAGGCGTTGAGTTTTTTTAAGAATTCATTCTCCATTCTCAATCGCTGATTCTCAGCTATCAGATCTTCTTCGACCTGTTTAGTCATTTTAGGTCGTCTTCCATGACGTTTCTCTAAATCCATCCTTCGTCCTCTACGGTCTTCATATAGAGAGTCTATGCCTTCTTCCAGGCATCTGCGTTCCCATATCTGCACAAGTGATTTGGTAAGATCAAAATGAATCGCAGTCGCATAACAAGAAAGCTTATATTCTCTCATATATTCTATAACCTGGACTTTAAAACTGCCAGAATGGTATCGTTTCTTTCTCCTGATTTTTATCGAAGCGTACCCATGCTCGCGGGCTTTGCCAACATAATTCTTTAATTGTGTCGTTGACATTCCAGCTGCTCGTGCAGCCCTACCAATTGTTTGATGATCTTCAATTACGTTTCTTACTGCATTTATGATTTCTTGCTCAGTAAATTTCATATCATCCCCCTCATTAGATTTCGTGTCTAACAAAAGGGGTTCATATCAAATCAAGACCAAATCCGAAAATATTTAAGGTGGAATCAGGACGCTGCAGCATATCCTTGCTGGAAGGATTCATACCGCATGTTCGGTGTTTCATAATCCAGCGACTGGTGGAACCGGTCCTGATTGTAAAACCTGAAATATGCTCCCACTCCCTTCTTCAATGAACGGAGGTCTTCGTAGCCCTGAAGATAGATGTCTTCGTATTTTACCGTACGCCACAGGCGTTCGATATAAATATTATCTTTCCATCTGCCCTGGCCATCCATACTGATCTGTATGTGATGCTCCTGCAGGATCTGAATGAACCCATAGGAAGTAAACTGACTTCCCTGGTCTGTATTGAAAATGGCAGGGGATCCGTAGATCGCTAAAGCTTCCTTCAGAGCTTCTTCACAGAATCCTGCATCCATACTGTTCGATATCTTCCAGGACAATACTTTCCTGCTGTAGATATCGATGATTGCCACCAGATAGACATAGCCGATTCCCGGCAGCTTGATGTAGGTCAGATCAGTACTCCAGACCTGATTGGGATACCTGATCACCTTTCCATTCAGCAGATATGGATAGATGGGATGCTCAGGATGTTTCACGCTGGTATTCTTCTTTGGACGTATTGCTTTGATCTTCATCTTTCTCATCAAATGGCGCATCTGTTTCCTGGACAGGGCGATTCCGTGGCGCCGTTTCAGTTCCAGATGCATCTTCCGGTATCCGTAAAACGGTAATGCCGTATGGATATCCAAAACCTTCTGACGGTGATCCTTGTGAGGATCTTGTCTCGGTTTGTTCTTGTAATACACATTGCTGCGTGGTACATCCAAAAGCCTGCATTGCCTCCTTACAGATAGCTTTTCTTCATTTTTATCGATCAGTCCGGATCTTTCCCGTACAGCTGACGATACTTTTTTTTTAGCCATTCCTTTTCGTAGTTGGATTCTCCGAGCTGCCGGAACAGTTCCTGCTTCTCCTTCTTCAGTCGGTTGTACTCGTCATCCTTCTTGTTCTTGCGAACAAACAACTCCGAGGACTTCTCTATGAGCTGTTTCTTCCATGCACTGATCTGGTTGGCATGCACCTCGTACTTGTCCGCCAGTTCCTGAAGCGTAAGTTCTTCCTTCACCGCCTCAAGTGCCACTTTCGCTTTGAAGGCCTCATCGAATTTCTTTCTCATATGGACTCCCTACTCCTTGTAGTATAGTCCACCTTATGTATTTCAGAAAATGGTATCACCCGATGGGCTCATCATACAGCATTACGAGAAGAAGGACCTTCATGAAGGCAGATATCGGAAAATATAAGCAAACCCTTTCCTGGAATAATTCTCACCAATCATTTTTTCCAGAACACGTTCCTTATTAATGGCAGTTCCATCCTTCTTAATAAAATAGGAATGAATATCCTTCTCAGAAATTGTAAATTTTTCTCCTCTCCTGTTGATCACCCCTTCGAGAGTATAATCATTATCCACATACGCCAAGGTTGAATCCCCATGACTATTATTACATATGAGAATTCCTTGCGGCTTAAGGTATTTTTTGCAAGCTTGGGAAATAAACCCTGCATAGAAGGAAAACAGAATATCGAAGCTGTTTTCTTCAATTGGAAGAGGTTGTGAATAATCTGCCTGTAACCATGTAACGATTGGAGATTCAGAGTATAGTTTATCCTTCTCCAAAAAATACATAAGGTTCTTATCTTCGAAGAATTTTACAATTCTTTTGTCCATATCTATATACGTCATGTCATGTATGAATAAGGAGGGTGTCACATGGACAAAGGAACCTGGGTATAATCCTTTGGATGGTCGATACTTTTCAGCCAGCAGCATAAACAAGTGCTTTCTCTCATCCTGTTTTTCGACAAAATGTCTCTGATACAGGCTCGGTATTTGGTAATCTCCCATACAAATCCCCTCAAATAATATTAGGTACTGTATTCTATGTCCTTATCAGAGCTATTTCAATGATATCAGCAATTTGCAACTCTCCGGTTAACCTCTACTTTTTCGTGTACGCTCTCATTCCGGTGCGTCCGAACATTCCAGTTATGCCCGGTATTATTAGTAAAAGATACTGCACTGGGGAATCGAAGACTCCTCCCTGTGCTCATAAACATCGATTTGGGACTATTTCGCTTTCAGCTTCTACATGCATTTGAAGCAATGCTCATAGAGGATCGAGGGATGATGGCTTCGTTCCCGAGGAACCTTGAATGGGCCACAAACTGTTCTCTTGGTTGAATGAACGTCTGTGTTTGGTTAAAAAGGGATCAGAAAAGAGGAGATTCATAGCAACCGTATACCGGCAGTTTTAGAAATAGGATCCTATGATGGAAAATCCCCAGAAGCTGACACCTTCCATGTTCGGGGATATGTTCAAGTAGTAGGCGTGAAACATGTGATCATTTCGTATTGGTCTATGTAACGATTCCACTCGTTTTCTTCCAAATATTCAATGAATGTTGATGAATCATCAATATTGATGAATTTTACGCTATCTACCTTTATACAGGTTTTTGCAAGAGATATAAGTTCACTGTATAGAGAAGGCGAATCATCTCGTGCTGACATTTGCATAATTTGTCCCGTTTGGGGATTCAGCACAAAGTAGCCGACGGTTTTTCCCTCGTGGCTCAACACACGCGTTGTGAGATGTTCATAGATACTGAGTACAGACGAATTGGAATTCTGCCATGAAGGAATGTACGGCATAGGAAGAGATTCGGAAACCTCTCTATATTCATCCATTTCAGGAGTTTTAATCGTATAGGAGAAGGATTCCATCTCTGGAATGTCTTTCAATAATTTCTTATAGCACCGGAAATTTCTGGAGATTGAAAATCTCCGTGATTCATACAGTTTGCGTGCAGCAAGATTATCTTGAATAACCTCAAGGATAAATTCGTGAGCACCTCGGGAATTTGCATCGGATAGTACCGTATCCAAAAGAAGTCCCCCGATTCCTTGTCCACGCCATTGCTGAATTATTGCAGTTCCTCCGTCATAATATCTCAAAGCCCCTGTATCGTTTCTTACTCCACAAAAGATAAACCCAACAAGTTCACCATTGTCCGCAAAGGCTCCAAACGAGGCGTCAAAGTCAATTCCCCTTTGCAGGTTTACCAATGCCATCTCCTCCATCGTCTCCTTCACCGGTATTTGATAATCGCTGAAGGCACGTAGAAAAGCGGTATGTATATCAGTATGAGAAACATGAGATAGTCTGGCAATATTCATACTGCAGAGTATAGCAAGAAAAAGGATTAGATCAATATTCGACTATCTTTGCCAACGCCATGTCGGCAAATTAACACAGCAAAAGAGAAATCATAGAACCCTGGCACGCCATTTTTCACCAATTACACTCAGTTTTTCGCGTAGGAACTATATCAATCGAAAACCCTTTCCTAGATGAATTGGGTCGACTGTTCACTATGAGGTGTCCTGAAATCAATACCAAAACCGAATAGTGTAATGGACATGGTATTATTCCCTTTTCGAATTTGTTTAAATCGTTGTTTGAAAAACAAATCCTTGCACGAGGAGTCGATCGCCAGGCTACTAAACTCGAGGTAGTCCATGCGGACAACAACTACCGGCCAAGAGAAGTAGCCAGCTACGATCAGGAACACAGAATTCGTTTAGTAGCGCCTCCATTAGGGGGATTTCCCCAAGAAGAGGTAAAGCGCTTTCGACAGGAAGCCGAGCAATGAGGGAGGGAGCCAAGTATTGAACCAAAAGAGCTCCCCAGGGATCCTTCACGCTGCCGCGAAGGTTGTTCACAAGATATTGGTATCTTCAGATCTTGGAGTGAATTCAAGCTATAGCAGAATGGCGGGTCTAAATATCGAAGATCAACCAGGGGGTAGATCAAAAGACTTCAATCAAGAAACCAAAAGAACGCAATATCCTAGGATACAGTCTCATCCCAGGATGTTGCGTTCTCAATTTGAAATAAAGGTACTATCTTATGCTTTCCCTGATTCGACAACAGCTGTACGTCTCTTAAGCTTCCGGTCTTCGGAAAAAGAGACAATGTAGGTTCCAGCCAAGTCGCCAAGGCAATTCAGCATGGTGAAACCCATGTCGATTAACGCAAATACGCCGGCAATTATACCAACGATCTCCAACGGCAATCCAAAAGCATCGATGATGATGGCGATCGTCACGATACCACCTCCAGGCACTCCACCAGCACCAGTTGTGAGAATCAACGATATGAGGATAACCTTAATCAGGATTCCTGCCGAAAGAGGACTCCCCATGGCCTGTGCTGCAAACAGGAAAGTAATTGCAAGCATTATACCATTTCCATCCTTATTGATTTGAGAACCTAATGGTATCGTGAAACTAGAAATCGAACGAGAAACTCCAAGTTCGTCGGCACAGTTCAAATTCACCGGTACACAAGCCAAGCTTGAGCTAGTTCCAAGGGCCGTGATCATCAAGGGAGAGGCTTTTCTGAGGAACGATAATGGATTCTTCCTTGTAAACAACGACAATACCAACAGATAGAATATGATTTGGAATACTATGGCCACGTATGAAGCCCCGAGATACTTAGCCAGGAAACCTGCAAGCATCTTACCATATTTCCCAACGGTACAAGCCATCAACACACCAATACCAATCGGTGCATAGATCATGATAATGCCGACAAGCTTATTGAACAATGTTGCAAGAACGGCAAAGCCTTTTGCCAACATTTCCTTTTCTTTCGGTGGGAGGAAAAGAATTGCGATACCGAGGAATGCACTAAATACAACAATCTGATCAAAGCGTCCTGAGGAAAGTGCTGCAAAAATATTTGAGGGAAGCAATCCTATGATTGTCTGCCCGAATGACGGAATCTTTTCAATAGTTCCTTGGTATGCACCTTCAAGAACAAATCCGGCTCCGGGTTTGAAAAGTGCTCCCGTCACCAAACCCAAGATGATTGCAACAGTCGTGGTGAAAAAATAGTACACCATGATTTTCAAACCAACTCGTCCGAAAATTTTCGGATCGCTCAGTGATGATATTCCAGCAATCAGGTTGACGATGATCAATGGAAGTGCTGCCATCTTCAATAGATTTAAGAATACCGTACCAAATGCTTGAAGAACCAGAATCCTTTCCCCAAAAATAGCACCCAAGATTGCCCCGAGGATCATGGCTACCAACAATTTGGTCAGCAATGGAACCTGCTTGTACTTTTGTGCAATACTCATAACACAACTCTCCTTTTAGCGTTGCTTGGCTTGTGCCGCGATTTCATGCAAGGCAATCGATACGCGGTCCATTTGACTGAGGGTATTGTAGAAGTTAATGCCAAATCGGATATAACCTCCACGAATGGTGGCATGGATGCGATGCTTCTTCAAAATTTCAATCATTTTTGCATCGGCATCCTGAGGATAATAGACACAGACGATACCCGACCACCGTTGCGGGTCTTTCGCCTGTACAACAGGCAGAGACAAATCATTCAGTAGATGTCGCAAATGGGTTTCAAGCTCCCTAATATGCGCTTCGATATGTTTCACATCCAATTCAAGCAACAGGTCAACACCCTTCGATATGGCAAGAATGCAATTGTAACTGAGGTTGCCCGATTCGAACCGTCGTGCATGAGGGTACCATTCCAAGGTCTCGAAGTTTGTAGTTATAGCAGGAGGGGCCACGTGACTTACCACACTTTGGTACGAAGCATATGGGGGAATGATGTCTCTTACTATTCTATCCGAACAATACACCAATCCCGCACCCAGAGTTCCCAGCAATCCCTTGTTACTCCCGGCTGCCAGATAATCTATATGCATCTTTTGCACATCAATAACGAGCCGACCAAGCGCTTGGATCGCATCCACACAAAAAATAATCCCCTTAGAATGACAATATTCTCCGAGTCGTACTAAATCTGCGAAATATCCTGTACTGAATTGTGCTGCAGATATGGCCAGAATCCGTGTGTTGTCATCTATAAGACCAATCATCTCATCAGCCAAAACCTCACCTTCGACACTTTTCGCTATATGCAAGGTAATACCATGACGTTGATGGGCGTTTATCCACGGGAACAAATTCGCTTGATGCTCCTGATCCGCGACGACCACATTGTCACCAGGCATCCAAGGGTATCCGTCTGCAAGAATTGAAATCCCTTCACAGGTGTTCTTAACGAAAGCAATTTCTTCAGGCCTATCAGCGTGCAGTAATCGAGCAACTTTCTCCCGGCATTCAGCTACGATCGACCATGCTCGAGGTACGATATCATCACCATAATTCTCAACATACTCATCCATGAAAGACCTGTATGCATCCTGTACTCGTTTTGGAGGCATGACGACAGATGAGACATTTAAAAAGATTTCGTCTCCCAGAAATCCATACTCATCGTCAATAAGTGACTTGTTCAGCATAACGCAACTCCTTTTCCATCTGATATTGCATCCGGCCCGAGGTCGGGCAAGTCTTCAGGAATCCTTCTCACTCAAGTAATTATAGATAGTATATTTTGATATATCATAATATTTTGCTACAATATTACCGGCATTCTTGATTTTGAATCCGCCCCGTTTCTGAATATAATTGATGCCATCGATTTTCTGTTCACGGGTCATCAGTGCTACAGGTATACCAATGAAAGCTATCGAATCGTGAATGATTGAAATGAGCAAATCATCAACATTCTCGAACACCATGGCTTCGACATGTTGTGCCTCTTCCTCCTTGCCAATATTGATGAATTTGTCCAGATAATTCCGAGCGTGAATCATTTCGGTAATATCGATGTTGATACAAAGTGTCCCAATGACTTTCCCTTGATCATCCTTCAGAAAAATTGTACTTGATCGTAAAAAGCGTCCATCTTGGGTCTGTGAAACATAGTTATATCTCCCATCCCCGTTTTCAACGCCTTGCATAACACGCAATCCGATATCCGTGCCGCCTTTTCCTACGCTCCTCCCAGTAACCTCACCATTGGCAATGGCGACTATGGTGGATGAAAACTCCTTCTCATAGTCATGCAATACAATTTCACATCCATCGCCAAAGTGTTTGCCCAATCCTTCAACAAGTGATTTGAATACTGGTAATATTTCTTCGATTCTTTTCATTTGAACCCATCCTGCCTTATTGGACCGAAATAGGATCTTCTAGGACTGCTATGACTTCGATCTCTACCAAGATATTTCTCAGTTGTGTTCCAACTGTTGTCCTTGTAGGATATGGTCGGGGAATCATTGCACCGTATATTTCATTCATCGCGGAAAAATACTTGATATCCGAAAGATAGACATTCGAACGAACGATATTCGCCAATGAAGACCCGGCTTTTATAAGAATTGCTTCAATATTCTTAATACATTGTCTCGTTTGTTCTTGGATATCATCGCTGATAAGACCCGTGATTGGATCCTGCGGTCTTTGTCCAGCAACAAAAACGAACCCATTTGCAATAATAGCTTGTGAATAGGGACCAGCAGGTTGTGGTGCATCCATAGTACTCATTGAAATCTTCTTATTCATGTAGAAGCAACTCCTTCGGTAATAGTCAGGACAAGTTCATCCTGGAATATGTCCCAAAGACAGTATAACGTGTAATTAAAAACTTGCAATATTTTTTTTCTTATTAAAAAATTTTTGTAAATTTGAATACTTCACCCCGCCATAACCAATCTCTACAGAAGGTGGTTTGCCACAGTCTAGTAGATTTTCTCATGCCTACGGCACCATTAATTACAGATCGTGATGTACACTTGGAGTTTTCACCCCCACGACTGAGGGTTGGAACCGTATGTAATTCAATTCGCCGCGTATCTTGGCAATCCGAAGCTTCATAGCTCTCCTTCAGGACTTCACAATGCATTGTTCATACGTGGCCCGTTTTACAAAGAGGACTATAGACTTTTTACCTGACAACGTTTACCATATCAAATGGGAGGATCCCATGAAACAACAAGCGCCTATCCGTCTTACACTGCAAGAAACAATGTTCTCACCCCAGATGGTGGACCTGCTTCACACACCGATGTGTCGCATTGGAACCCAGAGATATCACAGCGGTGTCGAAGCTTTGCATATATCCGTAGGTAAAGCCGAGATTATCTGGCTGCCCTTTCTCGGTGGTGAAATTTGGGATTGGAAAATCGAAACCAAGTCCCAAAAATTTACCGGGTTCGTCTTTGAGCCGGCATACGGGAAACCATTCTTACATAATTACGGAGCCTTTCTCATCCATTGTGGTGTGTTAGCAATGGGAAATCCGACAAAAGAAGACAACCATCCGCATCATGGGGAAATTCCCCTCTCCCAACCGTCCGGAGCCTGGGTAGAATATGATGCTGAAAACACCGAGTATCCCCTTACCCTTTGCTGTTCGTTCACCTTCCATGTTCCATTTGTCGCCAGCTACACATTCACACCGAGCATCCATATTCATGCAAGTGGAACGTCCATGAACGTGGATGGAGAACTGATAAATATAGCGAAAACTCCCCTTTCGTACCAATACCTGGCACATATCAACTTCGCCTATCCCGAAAGTGGAAAGCTCAACTACTCGATCGACCGATTCACCGACACGAAAGTGGAAATCCTACAAGATGCCATAGAAGGGGTCACCAAAAAGCCTGAAATCATGCTCAAACTCGACAAGGACATCGTCTACGACCCCGAGTTGGTAGCGGTCATCGACCATGGTCGAAAAGCACCCTCTACCTATGAGAACCCACGGTATGTACTAAATTCAATGGCTCTAAACGATGGGACAACCCGCTGGGTAGTCGCAGACACCCAACCACTTGACCACACCGTTGCATGGCTGACCCAGACTCCCGACCGTGCCGCATGCGGCTTCTCTCTTCCTGCAACGAGCGGACCTACAGGACAGGTCAACGAAACAAGAAAAGGTAATCTAAAACATCTTGGTCCCGGAGAAACTGCACATCTCTGGTTTGCGTTCGGAAGCGGTGGTTCGACATTTCAGGATACGGTAAGAACCAGTATCAAAAATCGAAGTCCCAAATCCAGGCAAAGCAACTGCATAGGTGGAGCGTCATGAAGAAAGTCAGACTCATAGACATAGCAGAAGAAACGGGATTTTCCATAAAGACTATCTCACGGGTAGTGAATAACCAGGGAGATGTGCATCCCGGGACACGAGAAGCTATCATGAAAATCGTGGAAAAATATAACTATAGCCCCAATCCCATGGCAGCAACACTGAGGACAAACCGAACAAAAACCATCGGTCTGGTGGTACCCGATTTCACCAACCAATTTTTCGGGGAAGTTGCACTTGCGATAGAAGCCTACTGCAAGGCCCAAAACCACAGTCTCATCGTGAGTTTCAGCGGCAACACGCATGAAGGAGAGGAGAAAGCTCTCGGACTTCTTGTATCCAAATATGTCGATGGAATCCTCCTCGCTTCGGTCGGGACCACCGGCCGCATTGTCGGAGAAATCCTGGAAAGCCACAAGATCCCATTGATAGTGTTTGACAACAAGTTGAATGATTTAGATACGAACATCGTGATACACGATAATATCCAGGGAGCCTATACGCTTACCCAACACCTGATTGACCACCGTTACACCAACATCGCTTGCATTGCTGGGTTCCAACACCAGACATCGGGATATGAACGACTGGAAGGGTTTATGGCAGCCATGAGGGACAATCGATTGGAAGTCCCTCCCACACATACCATCATCGAGGATTGGACAAGCGAAGGAGGCTACAGGGCGATGCGCGAATTGCTCGAATTGGACAAGAACAACAGGCCTAGAGCGCTCTTCGTGTCGAACTCAGTAATGGCTTTGGGATGCTATAAAGCACTCATCCAAGCGTCTTTACGGGTGCCTGAGGACATGGCTTTAGTAAGCTTCGACAATCTGAGTTACATCGAGTCACTCGAACCGCCGATAACCACATTGAGCAGTACTGGACAATCTGTCGGGGAGGAAGCGGCGAAACTATTGTTCAGTTCGATGCACGACAATGATGTACATTCCACCCGGAGGGTAGCTATCCAGGGAAACATCATCAAGCGTCGTTCCTGCGGCTGCGCGTGATGATTCCTACAGTGATTATCGCAGCAACCAACATAATAAGCACATAGACGAAGAACAAAACGTGCATCCGATAGATACCGATCAGAGAGAACAATGTCGAGGTGATAATGGGACCAAGAAGGGCTCCGATGCTTCCTGCTCCTACCAAATACATCAAAAAATGCTCTTGGACAAAGATGCGCGAACAATATTCGATCAAAAGAGGCCAAACAGGACCGCAACCAAACCCCAGGATGAAAACTGTAGCGAACAACCAGACTTTCCCCAGTTCCACCATCGGCAACAACAACAGAAGAACCGCAACCAACATCATACCCATATGGATCAGTAGCGTCCTCGGGTGGTCCCTGATGATCCATATCATGGTGAATAATCGAGCAATTCCCAGACCTATCCAAAAGAGGGATAGTGTGAAGGAGGCATCTGCCGGTGTGAACGCCATCGCCTTATCGACGTACACCGCAAACCAATTGCCTACGGCACTTTCTATAAACACATAAGAGACCATGGTGATAAATAGCAGAGGGAACGCACGGAATATAGTGTGCTTGGGAATTCGAGTACTCCCATCAACAACTTCGAAGTCGGAGGGAGCTGTATCCCCGTCTCGTTTCGGGTCAACCATAGTCACAGACAGCCGATAGCCTTCGCTACTTGTCCGGATGGTTGTGGCGGGAGCCTTATACGGCTGGTACACCAACAACCACACCAAGATGCCAATCGCCATGGTGAAGACACCGATCAAATGTCCTATCGAAGGTACCGAAACGTCCAAGTTCAGTAGGAGCCCCACTAACATTGGGGCAAAGAATGCTCCGAAGGCATAAAAGAACTGTGAGGTGTAGAGCATTCGATTCGAACCTTCGGAGGATGTGAGCAACGTCGTCCCTATAGATTCGACCAATCCTCCGGTTCCTCCGATAATGATCATGGCGAACACCAGCAACGGAAAACTCGGTAAGAGACCGATGAAAAACAAACACACCGAAGAGACAGCCAAAGAGCATATGACGATACCATACAACGGAAGCCGGCGCGACGCATGCAACCGACCTATCGTTAACGAGCATAAGGTGAATGCCGCATACTGTAGCAAGAAAATGATGCCGAACGAAGCTACGGGAATTTCAAACCGGAATGAAAACCACGTCACGAGCGCCGGTAGTGTATTCACCGAAATGGCTAACCCTGCAAGACTGATGACCAAGCCTGTCCGGCGTACGGTATTCAACATGGAATCTCGTGTATCTCCCCAAGCGGACTAGAGAGTACATCACATCCATCTTGGGTGATTACCACCCCTGTCTCCCAACGAATTCCATACGAAGGACCTGAGGCAAATGTATCTACTTGGAAGGTCATATTCGGTTCCAACTTGTACATCGATGAGGTCTCCATCCATGGAGCCTCCACTTCGATCATTCCGGTTCCATGACAAGGACCATACACGAAATTGTCCTTCCTTCCCGCATCCACATAGCGCTGATAAAAATCTTTTGCCACCGAGGATGCTTCGACCCCTGCCCGCAGTTGCTCGTAAGTCCACTCATGCATGTGCAAACCGAATTCGACCAACTCACGCTTCTCACCGAGAAGTGGTCCCATGCTAATGGGAATCCCGATACTTGGAGAATAGCCTTCTATCTTAGCTGATAGGTTCAGCTGGACAATGTCCCCTTTCCCGATCTCCCGATAGGTGGAACGGCTGATCGCATGACTGGTCGATTTCTCACTGAAAACATACATGGGCAACCCCTCATACTCGGCTCCATGCTCGTATATGGTCTTTTGTGCGACACCTACCATCTGCAACTCTGTCATACCCGGGCGTATCGCCTTCAATACCTCTTTGGTAGCCAATTCCACAATCCGGAAACCTTCACGCATACATGCAATTTCGTTCTCGCTTTTCAATACCCGCAATTTCCGGACGATATCATCGGCCCGTACAATCTCGGCATCGGGATAGTTAGCCTTCAACCCTTCAAGTTGGATCGGATTGCTTACGAGATAACCAGCGATTCCTATCCGTATCTTTTTACCTTTGACACCCAGATGTTTGAATACATCAGCGTATGAAGAAGGAGAGAATTCCGGATATGAGGGATCAGCGGATTCCCGGTATTCAAGTAAGGTGAAGATATCCTTTAGAACACTTCTGTCGGCCGCATATTTCTCACTTTCAGGGCCAACCATGAGTGCAGCTTTCCCATTAGGGGCAATCGCCACTCCAGCTGTTTCGAAAAGAGGCCAAAAATTCGTGAAATAGCGAACGAACGAATAGTCTGCCTCGTTACAGTTGGAAACCAGAACATCCAATCCAGCTTCTCCAACCAACTTGGCCGCCTTGGTAATTCTTCCAATATACTCTTCTTCCGGAATAGTAACTCGACTGGTCATGATCCTCTCCTTGTGATTATTGATAGAATAAAAGATCCAACCATGAAAAACCTTTTGGAAAGCCCAAATGATGATTGAATCCGATAACGTTGTCATATTATCATGACAAAAACCAGAAGTCAAACAAAATATCCTGTTACATGTTGCACACAAATGTAATTTTTTTGTATTTTAATCTAAATATAATAATAATTTATTAATTTAATTGTACATCAGCATAATGCTTTGTAATCGTTGTCTATAATTAAAAAAATGGCGAAAACCACCAAACCTGTGAAGAGCAAGGAAACATATCGCTCTGCTCCATCCGATCCGCCGGTTCCCGCCTATGTCCGAGAAGCCATTTCTATTCTGTATAAGGAGCCACTGGATAGTAGGCCATATCCTTTCTGCGATCGAGTCTTCCGAATACCGCCACCACTGGAACATCACTTGTGAGCACCATCGCGTACTGGCCGAACGGAATCACATAATCGCCATCCCAAATCGGCATGTCCATCCGGAAACATTTCACCCGTCTCGGAGGAACCGTCAATGATAGGTCCTCTTTCGGTCCAGCATCCTCGAACAACAACTCTACACTAAGATGTGCCTCTTCAGCTCCATAGTTCACCACCATCAAGGCCTCATGGGCCTTCGGCTCTCCCAACCCTTCCGGATGGGGAGGCAAATCACCGTCAGCAAATACCCACACCTTCTTTCCGATCATAATCGCACCTCCTTACACTTGTTTCGATAAAATCGCATCCATCGGAGGACACAACGGTTCACAGCCAGTTTCGGTAATGACATACCCAGTCTCGATACGGGCTCCATGAAATTCGGGATGTCCAAAAAAGCTAATGTCGACACAGACCGTCATACCTGGGACAAGGACATCGTCACTATTCGGACCAAAGAATGGACCCTCAGCCTCCATCAACCCTATAGTATGGGCGAATGGACAAACGAGGTAATCGATCAAACCATTCTTAATGAACGATTTCCTTCCTGGAACATCGATTTCTCGCCCACTCACACCAGGGCGCAACATATTTTTGGTGGCAGCGAATGCCTCTCTCAAATAATTCACACAGTCCTTCTGTCGTTGGGTGTATACACCGTTGACTGGAAGGGACTCCCCCATGACTCCGGCATAACCGTTGATACGAGGAGCAATACCTACCATAACCAACTCTCCGTCTTGCATCCTCTTGTTCAGAGCAGTGGGGACGACGGCCTTCGCACGCTCACCGCTGCCGACGATACAAGAGAATGCGAAGCTGTTCGCACCAGCCTTCCGACAAACATATTCGCCTTCGGCGGCAACCTGATGTTCATAGATACCGGGAGCCGTGATAGCCTTCATAGCCTCGTAAGCCGAGAATGTCAGGTTGAAAGCAGATCGGATCTGCTCGATTTCCCAAGGGGACTTGACCGCACGGAGCTCCTCGTACTCATCGGTGATATCGACGAGCTTGCTCCCTGTAAATCCGGACTCGAATTGCACATAGACATTGTGAGGAAGCGCTGCAGTACCAACGATACCGATGGAGCGCATGGGAATCTTCGCTGTGGCCAATTCCTTGTACAAGCTATCGAATGTGCTGATGGTTGCATTCGGATACTCTTCATCGGGAACCATGAACGGTGTGAAGTTGCGGGTATCGGTGATCGCACTGCTCATCTTCGCGAACGGTTCACTTTCGGGACCTCCGAGTAATAACGGCTCTCCATCGATCGGCAAGAGGACACATCCCTTTTCGAATTGGGGACACCATCCGGTAAGATACCAGCCATTCGCGACATTCAGCTCATCGTAGTAGATCAATGCTGCATCCAACGATTTTTTACGTAGGATTTCACGTACTTTCCCTATCCTGGCTTCGGTTTCCTGTTGATTGAAATATGACACGACAAATTCCTCCTCTCTGTATATATGTAGCATGAACAATGGCCACATCTTGAATTACAACGTTGTATCTACATGATATTGTACCTGTATTTCTAAGGAAGTCAAGCATATTGCTTCGATAAACCAGGTACCGGTCCCTATATGACATCCTCACCGATCGGTAAGGAAGGTACACCTATCCACAAAGTCCTCGACATGAAGACTAGTCGGTGAAAAAATCATCATCGAAAGGATACATCGGCCGACCGATATGTCTGAGACCGATATCTTCTATTCGTTCCGCCGAAGTACCGGGGGTGAAGGCAAGGATGGACCGTTTGGTCATACGCGCGAGATCGGGAAACAGGTACCCCAACTTGACCACCACAATATGGTAATCATTGACATCGAGATCGATCGATCGGAAGATATCCTCGCGGGTGAAAGCTGTTCTCTGTTCGGTGATCACCACTGTGTATCTGCCACAATCGACAGTAGCACTCACGCCGGCCATTTCTCCGGTATATCCCAAGATCTCACCAATGTGAACAACCTCCCCGGTAATCTCCACGCGGTCGCTCTTCGATGAAAGCGAAGCCCCGACGTCGACAGTAATCGTGGACCCCAACGGTACATTACGGCAACGTAAAGACGCCTCGTAATCCACGACTCCTGCAATCAGTACATTCTCTGCGGAAGATTCCTGTACCAATCGAAGGAAATAGGCATTGTCTCCAGTGGCTCCAGCTGTGGTGTTGTCTCCACTATCACTGATGAATACCAGTTGTTCTGATGCATGTATCGCTGTTTCCAAAGCCTCTTTTGGTTCCAACGCTTCCACTAGGAATGTAAAGTCATGACGGACCTTCCAATACTGTTTGGACAGGTCGTACGCGAGTGTACGTGCTACTTCGTGGTCGACACCATGGGTCACCACCATACTCGGTCCGGTGAATGGTGAATCTACCCATTGTTGACCGCCGAACACTTGCGCACACAACACATATGGAAGCTTCTCGAGACGATCGGATTCCTCGATGATACCTCGCATAGGAAGGAGACTCGTCTGTACGGCATCTCCCGGAACCAAGACGAAGGGACGAGCCAACTGTGGTTTGGGAAGCAGATCATGCTCGATGCAGTGTAACAACAATCGCATAGCCTTGCGCTCGGTATCAATCTGATCCACATGGGGTGCTGTGCGAAAACCGCAAATGACATTGGAAAGGGCACACAATTCATCGGTCATGTTCGCATGGAAATCGAGTGCCAGGGAAATGGGTATCCGATCCCCGACTTTCTCCCGAATAGCCCGCAGGAGGTAGGTCTCCCCACTACCAAATCCTTCCACAAACATTGCACCATGCAGGTAGAGCCAGATACCATCCAAACCTTGATCTGGCAATGATTCGACCATCCGGGTGACAAACCAAAGGTAATCCTCGCTTGGAATTGCACCTCCCGGAAGAGCATGCGCATACAAAGTGGGAACAACGGCAGCTCCCGCTTGTTCGAGAAGATCATTCACATGCACCTTTTGGTACATCGCTTCGCCAAGTGCAATGTCGAAATCACTCTTCCTTGTCGGAATAGGAGAACAAGTATTGCTTTCACATTGGAGTGAACCGATTGCGATTCTCATGGTCACCACCGATCCTTTCTGGTCATGAACGCATCGAGAGAGACAACAGTAAGTAGGACGAGACCACGAATCATGGTGTTGTAATACCCTTGTAAGCCAAGGAATGCGAGCCCCTTGTACAGAACGTAAATCAAGAGAATACCAATGACGGTCCTGAGTACACTACCCTTTCCTCCAGTGAGGGGGGTTCCTCCTACAACTGTGGCAGCCACACACGTAAGGGCCAAGTCTGTCCCGTAGAGCACGGAACCGGCACGCATTAGACATACAAACATAGCGCCTGAGATCCCTGCTGCGAAACCTAGGATGAGGAATATGCTGAACCGGGAAAAATTGACGTTGATACCCGACAATTCAGCAGCCTTCCTATTACCACCGGTAGCATACAAACCTCTCCCGAACCGGGTAAAGGTCATCACATAATATGCGAGCAGAACGAAACCAATGAATATGTAGGTGAGATACGATAATCCCAAGAAAGTTCCACGTCCCATCATGCGAATGTAGGGATTGCTGGTGCTGATCATGTTGCCACCAGTGAACACCAGACTGAATCCCTTTAGGATGATACCTGTCGCCATCGTGGCGATGAAAGCATGAACTCTCAGGAAAACAACCACAAATCCGTTGAAGGCTCCAACCAGTATACAGGAGAGCAACATTACGACCAACGCCGCAAGCATTGCTCCAGGAGTTTCCCCCCAACTGTTGAGTAGGAAGCAGAAGAAGATTTGCCCCCATGCGAAATTCGCAGATAAAGAAAGATCGAAAGCTCCCGTGATGATGGCGATGGTCATCGCTAGAGCGGATACTCCATAGATTGAAACGTCTATCAAAACATTCTTGACATTGTTGATACTCACGAACGAAGGTTTTATAACTACCATAATCAAGACGAAGAATACGAACAACAACAACACCGGTTGCTCATTGATGAACTTGTTCAGTCCAGCACGTTTGTTACTCATTGGGCAACCTCCCTGAGTTTCAAGTTCTTATTCAACACATCCAATGCAACCGCTGAAACGATGATAGCTCCCCGTACGATCAATTGCGCATTGGATTGAACACCAAGGATGTTCAGGGCAGTCATCATGAAACCGACCACCATTACCCCCAACAAGGTCCGCATGATGCTTCCGGTCCCCCCATCGAGGGAAGTGCCCCCTATGGCAACACATACCAGCGCGTCCAACTCATAGTTCTGGCCTTGCAACACGGAAGCGGATCCAACCCGAGCTACGACGATAACTCCTGCGAGTCCCGCACACATACCACAGATAGTATGGGCGAGGAATCTCACCTTCCTCACCTTCAACCCGGCCATCTTTGCAGCACTCATATTCGATCCGAGAAAATACAAGCTTCTTCCGAATTTGGTCTTGACCAACAAGAATTGCATGATCAACGCAACAGCCAACATAAACAGTACAGGCGTGATACCAATACCGAATTCCTTGAACAATCCCGAACGGTACTGCGCAGCCTGGAAATTGCCGCGGACGATGGCTTGAGCGATAGCTCCAACCACTATCTGCATGGCATAGGTAATGATGAAGCTCTCGGCTAGCTTGCCATTGACCGCTGCCATGATGGCTCCATTTATTGCACCTATCGTTGCTCCGATGAGAATTCCCACCAACAGGACCAAAAGTGCCGCTGAGGCGGGAGCAACAGTTGCTACTGTGGAACTATTCACTATCAGCATTGTAATGACAGCGGTCAGCGAGATCGTGGAACCGATCGAAAGATCCATACCTCCACCGATTACAGCGTACGCCATCCCGAATGAGGCGATTCCGATCGTCGAATATGCCCGCAGGATATTTAGCATGTTCTGACCACTGAGAAACGCCGGCCTGATGATCGTGGCTATGACGGTGATGATGATGATGGAAAAGACCAATCCCCACTCACGCAATACCCCGATCAGCTTTTTTCTTCGTGAAACAATCACATTACTTTCCATATATCTACCACCACGCTCAATTTGAAACTGCAAGCGACATGACCGCTTCGGGAGTTGCCTTCTCATGACTCAACTCGCCCATCTTACGTCCCCCGCTGAGGACTACCAACCGATCGCTCATACCTATCACTTCAGGCAACTCGGAAGAAATCATGATGATCGCCTTGCCCTGCTCGGCCAACCGGTTCATCAGCAGATAGATCTCGTATTTCGCACCGACATCGATTCCTCGCGTGGGTTCGTCGAGAATAAGGATATCGACATCGGAGAACAACCATTTCGCAAAAACCACCTTTTGCTGATTCCCCCCCGAAAGGTTAATGGCATACTGTTTGAGTGAAGGGGTCTTGATATTCAAATCTTTCGAGAGTTCCGCGGCAAGTTTCGCCTCTTTCTTCTCCGAGATAAACCGCCCATTCTTCACTTTATCGAGATTCGTTATCGTGATGTTCCAAATGAGATTGTAAGCCAAGACCAAACCGGTCTCCTTGCGATCCTCGGTTAACAACCCTATGCTCTCTTGCTTTGCCTGATGGGTTGAATGGATCGCAACCTTCTTTCCTTGAATCTCTATGACACCCTTGTCGTACGGTTCTGCCCCGAAAATCGCCTCTGCGACCTCCGTGCGTCCCGATCCTATGAGTCCAGCAAAACCCAAGATCTCTCCCTTGTGTAACTCGAAGGAGATATCTTCGATCAAACCGTTCCTGGTGATATGGTCGACCTTTAGCACCACTTCTCCGATTTCGCACTGCTTGTGTGGAAACTCGGTATCAATACTCCGCCCGACCATCTTCTCCACAATCTGGTTCCGTGTGAACGTCGAGGTGGGACCTGAATCGACCACCTCGCCGTCGCGGATGATAGTGGTGGTGTCACTGAGTTTGAACACTTCTTCGAGTTTGTGGGAGATATAGATGACCGATACACCTTGCTGTTTGAGATTCTTGATGATCTTGTACAATATCTCAGTCTCTGTGGTTGTCAAGGAAGATGTCGGCTCGTCCATGACGATCAAATCCATCTTGATGGCCAGGACTTTAGCAATTTCAACCAACTGCCTCTGCGCCGCGCTGAGCTCCTCGATTTTATCCGTCGCATTGAAATTGAATCCAAGAGAGTCGATGAATTGCTGGGCTTCCTTGTAGATACCTTTCCAATCGACGCGCCCATGTCTCCTGGTCAATCGATTGATGTAAAGGTTCTCAGCGACCGAAAGTGAGTTGACCAGATTGAATTCCTGGAAAACCAATCCCAGCCCCTTCGCCTTGGCTTCGTTCGTATTGCGGATGATCGTCTGTTCACCATTGAGGACAATCGAACCTTCATCCGCTTGATACACGCCGTTGAGAATTTTCATGAGGGTTGATTTCCCTGCACCGTTCTCACCTACCAACGCGTGGATCTCTCCTCGCCTGACTTTGAAGCTCACATCATTAAGAGCGACCACACCGGGAAACCGCTTGGTGATGTGATGCATCTCCAGTATGAAATCATCCATGAAGCTATTCTCCTCTTTTCTGAAGCATGCAATCCATAGGGGATGGACGGGAAGGAACAAAAGTCTCCCTCCCCGTCATTCGATGCCAACAGTTCCTAGAACCAGTTGAAGTTGTCTTTGGTGTCAGAATAGGCAACTGGGGTGGGAAGCTTTGTCCAACCTTCTGTCGCGGTACCCTTGATGACCTTGTCCAAGGTTTCCACAGCGAGTTTAGCTTCCTCGACAGGATCCTGGGTGGAACAAGCGGTCAGCCATCCCGATTCCATTGCATCATAGAGGACCTTATTTGAGCCCATGGCGATGATAGAGACATCACCCGGCTTGAATCCTGCTGCTTCGAGAGCTGAGATGACACCGGTAAGCATACCACCGTCATGACTCGCGATACAGTCGATTCGACCACCTTTGCTGGCCAAGCCGTATGCGGTGAGCATATCGGTCATCTTAGCCATACTGACTTCAGCCTGGAAGTTGCAGTCCTGACGATCCAGCCATTGGTACTTGCTTCCGAGATCCTCGGCCAGTGCTCCATTGATGTAGAGGGTCTGCATGTGACCGGCTGTCCCTTCGATACCAACCAAACGACAACCGTCAGGGAATAATTCCTTGATGGTGGCAGCCATGGTATGACCATGGGAAGCTGCGTCGGGACCGACATAGTACTTCATACCGACTTCTTGGATCTTGTCTCCGGGATAAGCATTTACACCAACCCAGGCGATACCGGAATCATTGAGAGTTTCAATGACAGGCAAAGCTCCGTCGACATCGGCAGGGAAGTAGAGGAATCCATCGTACCCTTCGGCAATCGCAAGGTTCGCATGCTCGAGTTGGGTTTGCTGGTTTCCAGCTCCATCAAGGATGGTGAGCTTGTAGCCCAACGCCTCTGCAGTCTTCTCCGCCGATGGATTGTATGCTGCGCAATAGGGCGCGGTGTAATAGGCGTTCGAGAGCATGAGCCGTGGCACATTGCTCTTCTCGGTTGTTCCCGCCGCAAACAAGCTTGCAGTCACAAGAACCAGAACCAATACTGTAGAAATGAACTTTTTCATTTCTTCCTCCTTTTGTATGGTTGCAGACATGATACCCATGCCTTTTTAATTTTTATAGTCTTTATCAATAAGTGTTTAACTAGAATACCCTTTACCAGATTCATCATATCCAGATGATTTCCAGATAAAATATACAACGTTGTAACTTTCCTCTATCATACACCCTCAGAGAATGTTGTCAAGAAAAATAAAACTATTCCGCTATCACTTTTTGATTCTAAACCTACTTTCCGACTTTAACTCCAACTATGATATCCTCTGCAAAAGAATAGGATGATTGCTGACTTACCCGGAAGCTCAACGTTCTGCATGGACGCTCATCCCCCATAGGTATATTGGGAAGAGACTTGATCCATTTCGAAGATTTTCCCATCCAGATGAGATTCGTATCCGATTAGAATTCCTCAAGAAAGAAGTCAGCACTCCACTTCCTTCAGATTCCATATCGTCATGTGCATCGATAGTGCAAACCGTTGATCGACATCGTTACCACAGATTACTACGATGCACATGTAATTCGCACAATGTTCGATAATCGAGTAGGCGGGGGCCGCTAGGCCCCAACCTCTCACACCACCGTACGTGCCGTTCGGCATACGGCGGTTCAACCAAACAGACTATTGTACCGGAGATCCAGCACAATCCCATCTTGCCCAATGCGTTCAGCATGGAGCTTGTTGTAATAGCCCAGTATATCCACTAGATTGTAATGCTGATGAAGCATTTCAATGTCGATGAAGGCGTTCATCACCCCCGCCATCTTCCAGTATGAGTTGCTTCCAAGTTTCCATTTCCTCAGCTTCCACTCGTCCACCCCCAGTTTCCTGAGCCAGTGTTTTCGGTTCTTGCCGTTCTTCCACTGCTTCCATAGGTACTGGCGTATGCGCCTCCGAATCCACTCCATAAGGCGCTCAAGGTATCCCTTGATGGCACTCCGTGCGAAGTATCCGATCCATCCCCTCAGTACACTGTTCAGTTCCCCAATGACCACTTCAATACTGACTCCACGATTACGCTTCGTGGTGAGCCGAATCCGGTCCTCTAGCTTCTTCAGCTTCTTTTCATGGGGTATGGTATACCCAAGTTTTCCTTTCTTTCCGTAGGTCGTGAATGTGAATCCGAGGAAGGTCGAGCCTGCGG
>Ga0209164_1000661_pt1 | contig 67774 bp, 51 predicted proteins | sample MTBNYHSulfiMetaG_FD_187458 | JGI IMG/M metagenome (GOLD analysis project Ga0209164, IMG submission 187458) | Enrichment culture microbial communities from rom New York Harbor, USA that are MTBE-degrading - MTBE-NYH (New York Harbor Sulfidogenic)... | ecosystem: Environmental > Aquatic > Marine >... | reverse complement strand
CACACGCAGTGTGACTGGCTTCGCAAGATCCGCTCTGCTCTTGATCTTAAATCCCCGCTTGAGCGGGGGGGACCGCTTGCGGTGGGGTGTGTGCTCTTTGAAGCTCGTTTCGAACTGCGCTCCTTTTCGAAAACGTATCTCAAATGGGCCTATCTGTGTGTCGCATGTTAGGAAATGATTTCCCTATAATTCTCTTGTTTTCTCGAAGCGAAGCTCTCGACAATGATCTTTCTCGGCCGATTCTCCCGGTGGACGGCCATGATCTGGAAGGACCAAGGACAGCTCTTACAGCATGACGGAATTTGAGTTTTTTGCTCTAGCGCCTGCAACTTGGAACACGACAACTCGCAACTGTCTCGCCCGCGTAGCGAAACTGGTCCCGCCGGAGGCGAGGCTGGGTGCGCAGTGCTATTGGCGACCGACTGTTGCTAGCCTCTCTCTAATAAGTGCTATAATCACGATTGGGAGGGATATCCATGCCCGATAGGTCGTTGGATTGGTTACGTCAAGCAAAAAGAGATCTAGAACACGCTCGAGAGTCTGCTATAAATGGAAAGCATGAATGGGCTTGCTTTGCGTCACAGCAAGCGGCAGAAAAGGCAGTAAGGGCTCTCCATCTTTCTTTGGGTCAGGAAGCATGGGGGCACATGGTAAGCAAACTGATTCAAGAACTTCCTGAAGGAATTGTGCTGCCCGACGATTTATTGGATAAGGCGAGAATTCTTGACAATTCTTACATACCTGCGAGATATCCGAATAGTCATCCCGAAGGCTCTCCTTTTGAGTATTTCGGAAGCAAGCAAAGTGAGGAGGCTATTGCATATGCCGGTGAGATTGTTGAATTCGTCAATAATGAAATGGCCAAGTAAAGAGGCTGTAGTCGATTCGTTTTTTAAGTGGTCAGAAACGTTGAAGCGGGATTCCAACATTCTAAGTATAGGTTACTTCGGTTCCTACGCTCGGGGCGACAATGGAGTGGGAAGCGACCTTGATGGGATTGTTGTAGTGAAAGACTCCAAAGCTCCTTTCGGAAAACGAGGAACTGAATGGGATTTGTCGATGTTACCGGTTCCGGTCGATCTTCTAATCTACACTTTAGACGAGTGGATTAGACTAAACATAGAACCGTCCTACTTCATTGAGAGATTGAGAGAAGAAGTTAAGTGGATCTTCAAAACAGCTGACTCATTGAAACTATAGAAAGGATCATTGTTTCGATCAATCTCACCGATGTTCTCGGTGGAAGCTTGAAACCCCTGCTTGTTGACAATGCGTCATGCTGAACTTGTTTCAGCATCTCGATCTTAAGAATCTTCCTTCGTTGCATGTCCCGGATCATGGACCAGTCCTTGGATAACATCAAGCGAAAAAGAGCATTATCGAGAGTTCGCTCACTCACGAGAAGAGAGAGATTCTGAGCAGGATCATCTCAGAATGATGCGATGCAAGAGAAGGCTATCACCCCATGTCACTCGTACAAACTCCTTACTTCATCACCGTGAGCCAGCCCTGAAAGCCTGCCCAAAACACTTAGGTGTTGGGATCCTGCTAAGCGAATAGATGGTGCCCTTAGGATCTCGTCATTCCCCTTTTTCACACCTCCATAACGCGGTTTTGACAACCCTTTCCTGCTATCCTTATCCTCATAATCCGCTTTCCCCACTTTTTGGGAGAACGGAGGATCATTGACGGTAAACCTTAGAATGCCTCCTGACGAGTAAGCGCCAGCATCACTTCTCCGGACGTTTATACGCGCATCGCTTCCTTCCGTAGGCAGAATAACTTCTACTCTTGCTCGGAGGGCGGCTGACCGTAGACGGAAAACGTTGTCTTCAGCTGCGTAAAGCGTTTCCCAGTCGAGCGGGCTGTTTCTCGCGTATTTGTTCTCACATAACCTTGGAGTACTTCGAAATCTTCACGACTGTTTTTTCACTTGACTGCGTCAGTCACGTCTATGTAATTCTGTTCGTGACTCATTTTCAGAAATCTTATGTTTCCACTCGAAAAATCGATTCTATCAAGCTCCACCTTTCTTATGTTCAAGTCACTGTAAGTTCTGTAGTAGTAGACTTTGTTTGTCAAGTCTCTTACTACAGACCAATAAGCAATATCTCTTGAAACTACCATTCCAAGTTCTTCATTGACTACGAGACCTTCAGGAATGTCCAGAGCATTAAGGATGTGCCAAGCCAAAGTTACCGCTTCTTTTGAATGCTTTGGCTTCACTTCTCCATGAGAGTAGAAGGCGGCCCTCACAAATCGGCTTGGAGATGTGTTGTCCCCAGGAAGCCCGAGCAATCCAGTTCCGTTTCCAGTTCCGACTATTTTGAAGTCCCCGAGTTTGGAGCTCTTGATGTTTACCGGAGTCAAGTTTACGTAGTTCGATAGATTCTGAAGATGCCAGTCGAATGTGGGATTGTTTGTAATTACTCCAAGAGGGTTTTCATGAATGTTCAGTTCACCTTCAACGTATTCTATTACAATGCAGCCGCCCTGCGCATCATAGACAATGTGGTGAAGGGGCATAATAGTAGACTCTGTGACCATAATGGCAAGACCGTACACGCGGATATTATTGAGCGCCGCTTTCACTTCATCTACCGTTGCGAAGTTGCCTAGAATCCAGCCCACCAGATCATATTGAGAAAGAGTTGACCCGTAAAGCTCTCTTTGCAGCTCCTGGTATCCTGCGCAACCGGAGAAGTAGAATGCGCCGCATGCCAAACCGACTTCGTTTATTCCATCCGCAGCTAGATCCATGCCCAGTGCGTTGGCCCCAACATATCCATACTTCACGTTCCAACTCAAGCCCTCCCAACCGGTTGTAAAAGCAGTCATGAAAGTGCCCCTCGGTACAACGACAATCTTGCTTCCGAGATCAAATTCAAACTCGAGAGTCCTTGCAGCAATAATTGAACCATCCTTCGAAACCACTCTGAACCCGGTGCAACCGATCGAAGCGCCAGTGAGTGAGACTAACAAAAGAACGCACATTAGAAATCTCTTCATTGCAGACATCCCCCTTTCTTCAGTTCCCTGATTTCCCGTTTGTCCAAAGACTGCATTATTATACATTAAGAGCACTTATTGACTCTTGTATTCCAGAGTGACTGGAAAAAAACCAAAATAATCAGAGCAGCCCCCTTGACAACTAACTGTATTAGTTGATATAGTACAGTTAACATAGTCAGCAAGGGGTGAATTAAATGCAAGACGAAGCGATCAGAGTTAAGAACCTTAGGAAGAACTACGGGAATTTCGAGGCTGTAAAGGGGATAGACCTTTCCCTTGTACCCGGAAAGGTCAACGCTCTTTTAGGACCTAACGGCGCCGGAAAGACTACAACCCTAAAATCAATTCTTGGTCTTGTTCAGTATTCAGGAGAGATAACGATACTTGGAGAGAAAATCGATGTCGCCCGGGAGAGAATATCATTCGTTCCAGAGGACAAAAGCTTCTATGACAGCCTGACTCCGGAAAAGGCAGTTAAGATGTGTTCGATGCTCATGAACAATTTTTCTGCAGATAAAGCGGCTAAGCAGATGAAGGACTTTGATCTCCCCATGAATAAAAAGATATCCGCCTTCTCTCACGGCATGAAGACATCTACTTATCTGGCAATTGCAATGTCTCAGGACGCCGATATCTTCATCTTCGACGAACCCACATGGGGCCTCGATCCTTTGAGGAGAGACGAAGTGCTGGAGATGATTAGTGCATTGTCTGAAAGCGGAAAGACAGTCCTTTACACTTCCCACATTATTCCGGAGGTGGAGAAGATAGCTGACGTCTTTTCGATAATGTACAAAGGCGAAATTCTATACTCAGGAGAAATGAAGGGATTGGACGATAGGTTCGCTCTTTACTCTCTGCCTTTGAAAACGGAAATAGATAGGAATGACTTCACCGCTGTCGTCAAAGAAGCAAATTCGCTGAAAGTCCTCACCGATAACCCTAAAGATATCGCGAGACTGAAGGAGATAGCTGGATCAAAAAGAGAAGAGGTTAATCTTGAATCCTTCTTCGGGACTATAGTAAGGGGGAATAAGCATGTTCTATAAAGAAATTCATGAAATGAAATTGAGAGTAATAATAATGTTCGTCGTTTTGCTGGTCTCGTTGGTAACAACTATTGCTCTCAGACCTTATGCAGCACAGATGATGGAAGAGATGACCGCTCAACTAGAAGAGATGCCGGATTTTCTTAAGAATCTCATGGGAGACGTTTCAGGTCTTTCGAGACTTAATGACGACAACTACTATCTGTTGAGTCAGTGGCACGGAAAGAACTACGGGCAGTTTCTCCCCTTCGTCGTTCTGCTGATTGCCTTCCCAATATTTGCAAAGGAATTCGACAAGAAGACGATCTACTTCCTGCTTTCAAGAAAGAACAGGAACGAGGTGTTCAGGACGAAGTATCTTGCGGGACTTGGAGCCGTGCTGACAATAACGGCGGTCTTGTCCTTGCTCGGTCCAGTAGCAATGAATCTCGCCGGTTACAGCACAGTGTTTGCCGATACGCTGAAAGTGCTGCTCCAGCAGCTGGTCGGAGTCACATTCTTCTACTCTCTTTTTACGATGATTTCTATAATGAGTAGAGATCAGGTTAAACCAGTCGTCGCCGGGGTAGTAATAGTCCTAGGATTGCCCATACTTGGAATGATCGATGCGCTCTCCTGGCTGAATCCATATCCTTTTATACTGGGATCAAGTGTAGCGCAGAAGGGAACTATTGACTGGATCTATCTGGTCTCATTGCTTGCAGTGACAGCTGTACTGACCGCAATTGATTACAAGGTCTTTGAAAAGAAAGAAGTTTGAAAACTGGCCACCGTCAGACCGGTTCAGTCTCTCGACGATGAACTTTCTCGTTAATCATGGTCCTAGCACTTCCGCTCGAGAGCTTATGACAACCATAAATCAAGGAGTTAAACGCCAGTCATATGCCGGCTCTTGTACGAATACTACGGTTGACTTCTGAAGATCCTGATCTTAAATCCTCCCTTAAGGGTGGAGGGCCACGTAGTGGCGGAGGGTGTTATATCTGAAACCAAACGAAGCCGCTGCCTCGAAATAGCATATAAAGGCGTTTGCTCGATGCTCCTTCCAAGTTGTGGTGTGAGCATACACAGAAAGCACAAATCTAACAACGTGAAGAGTGACTACATTGTTCAAATCCAAAGAGGGCACTAGCTTTGAGACGCACTTCAAAGAGCACACTCCCCACCGCAAGCGGTCCCCCCCGCTCAAGCGGGGATTTAGGATCAAGAGCGTGCAGTGGCTCTTTCGAAGGACGGCTCTCTACAGCGGCCAGCGGGTTTTTGTCCTTAAGCGTGCAGCGGATCTTTGCCGCGAACAGAAATCTTGATTCTCAAAGGAAATAGCAATATAGCTAATTGCTAAGGAGGAAGAAAAATGATCAAAAGGATTTTAGTAAGTGTAATTCTGGTTGCATCGGTTCTATCTTTCGCGTCGATCGATGTCGCAAAGCAGTACTTCGACAGTTTCTTCAACGGCAAGTATTCCGAAGCTTATGAGCTGCAGAACGCCGAGATGAAGAAGGCGCAGCCGCTTTCAGCAATGAGAAATCTCAGAGGGCAACTGCAGATGCAGGTTGGGGATTTCCTCCAGGTACTAGACACAAACGAAGTACCTCAAGGCGATCTTGTGTCATACATATTCGCCTCAGAATTCAAGGCGGGAATATTCGATGTGATAATTACTCTGGATGCAGACAAAAAGGTCGCGGGATTCTTCATAAGACCATCTACTTACGTAAAGCCCGAAACGGGGAGCATAATGATTGAAACAAGAAATGAAGTAGTCGACACCTATCTCAAGGGATTCTTCTCCGGAGAATTCGAGAATATCTTCGAGCTTCAGAATGAACAGGTGAAGGCAAGCCTAAGCCCTGAGGCGTTAAGCGGAGCACATGCGAATATTATCGGTATGGCCGGGGAATTCGAAGAAGTTCTGAGTCTGGAATCATCAACGAGTGAAGGTATGATCTCCTTTGTTCTAACATGCAGGTTTGCAAATGGAATCTTCGACATCACTGTCACTCTCGACAGCGACGAAAAGGTGGCGGGCTTTTATTTCCGTCAGTCAGCATATTCAGAAAGGGAGTTGCCTGAATATGCCGAACCATCAGCGTATACGGAACAAGATATCACTGTAGGCAAGGAACCATATTATCTTCCGGCGAAGCTGATGATTCCTAACGGTCTTGAATCGTATCCGTTGGTAATCATCTTGCAGGGATCGGGAACACACGATATCGATGGCACTCTGGGCCCGAACAAGCCTTACAGAGACATCGCGGTGGGACTCGCATCGAAGGGAATTGCGACGCTCAGATATCCGAAGAAGTACCTGGTCTACCCGGATAAAGTAGATGAAATCGGAACCACTGCCGAAGCGGAATACGTAGACGACGCTCTGGTCGTCATCGAACAGATGAAGTCAATTCCCCTATTCAGCGGGATCTACCTCGCCGGACACTCCATGGGCGGAATGGTTGCGCCATGGATTGCTGAAGAGGCTGGAGTCGATGGCGTGATAGTTCTTGCCGGTTCTCCCGTTAAACTTGCCCAGATAAGTCTGGATCAGAATCTCGATCTGGCCGGCGATCAAATGACGGAAGAACAGAAAGCTCAGACAATTGAGTTCTTCACTCAGCTATTGAATGGAGAAATCCCGGAAGAAACGGAGATGGCCCCCGGGCTTACGGCGGGCTATTACTACAGCCTTGACAGATATTTCTGTATGCCGGTACTGGAGGGAACGGAGCTCCCTGTATTGATCGCAAATGCCGAGCTTGATTTTCAGAGCCCCAAACACTACTTCGACGTCTTCGTTGAGGAACTTGGAGATAGGCCAAATGTCACGCTTGAATTGCTTGAAGGACTCAATCATATCTTCATGGAAACGGACGGAACGATCAAGAGTATCGAAGAATACAACAGGCCGGGTTATGTCTCCGCTGAATTGATAGAACTTATTGTCGAATGGGTTAAGGAGCTGGAGTGACTTTAATAAACCGTGTTCGGTGGTAGCAGGTAGGGGCGGAAAGAGCGGAATAAGACGCAAGGCGCCGAAGAGCATCGGCGGACGCAAGGCTGGGAAGAGCATCCCAGGTCGCAATGCTGGCGAAGATCGCACCAGGACGCAGTGCCCGCTTCGCGGGGAAGGAGCAAAGAATCAGTTGCAAGATACAAGTTGTTAGCGAAGGCCGGGGTCGGAGGTCGGGGATTGGTCAGGAGCAAAGAACAAGAGCTTGACCAGTTCTCAAGAAGGAAATTACGCCCTCGAATCAGAACGAACCTATTCTGTCTGAACCGCTCCTGTTCAGGATCTCGCCCGAAGAATTGCTTCGCTCACAAGAAGATCGGGATTCTGACCAGGAGCTTTGTCAGAATGACGGGAAGGGCTGTCATCCCGAACTTTTTTCGGAACCCCGTACTTTTGAGAAACCGTGGTCGGGGGTAACAGGTAAGTGTGGAAAGAGCGGAATAAGACGCAAGGCGCCGAAGAGCATCGGCGGACGCAAGGCTGGGAAGAGCATCCCAGGTCGCAATGCTGGCGAAGATCGCACCAGGGCGCAGTGCCCGCTTCGCGGGGAAGGAGCAAAGAATCAGTTGCAAGATACGAGTTATTAGCGAAGGCCGAGGTCGGGGGTTGGTCAGGAGCAAAGAACAAGAGCTTGACCAATCCTCAAGAAGAAAATTACGTCCTCGAATCAGAACGAACCTATTCTGTCATCCTGAAGTGCTCCTGTTCAGGATCTCGCCCGAAGAATTGCTTCGCTCAGAGGGCGACTCTTGTTTCGGCATGACGACATTTGACGTTTCTTTACTTCAGGGCTTGCAACTTGGAACTGGCAATTTGCAACTGCTCTTTAGAAGGACGGGTTCATGGTCTTGGACGAAGGACCAAGGACGGATCTGGTTCAAGCATGACAGATCGTGGCGTTTCTAATCTGATTTCTCTGTCCTGCACTTGCAACTTGGAACCAGCAACTTGCAACTGCTCTTTCGAAGGACGGGTTCATGGTCTTGGACGAAGGACCAAGGACGGTTTCCTTAAGGGTGATGAGATGTGAGGATCTTAGAATGATTTTGATTTTCAGGCCTCTACCCTCACACCTCTAACCTCTGGATTGATTTTGATCCAAACCAAGGGCGGGTTTTCATTTCTTGAAGCGACACCAACAAGACAAAGGCAATACAGAAGGTGATAATGTGTGGTTTGACATCGATATAAGATCCCCATTGCCGATCTACGATCAAATCAAGAGGGGGGTGAGGGAAGAGATCCTCAAGGAGAAACTTAAGGAGGGAGATCCTCTGCCCTCAATTCGTGAAATGGCCTCTCAAATCAGGGTTAATCCTAACACTGTTGCCAGAGCCTACAGAGAACTCGAGATGGAAGGCTTGATTATGGCAAGACAGGGATTAGGGTATATAGTAGTCAGTGACAGAGATAAGGTAAGAGACTCCGTCTTTGAAAGCCTGTCTACTGAGCTTAGGGAGCCAATCCTTCGTTTGAAGAAATCGGGAATTTCTCTAAAAAGGCTCCTGGAGGTGATTGAGAAGATATGGAAAGAAATGAATTAACCCTGGACATACAGAACCTTGAAAAGACTTATAAGGGTAATGTTGAGGCCGTTCGCGGGATCGATGTCAAGCTGGAGAAACAACGAATCTACGCGCTGCTTGGTCCAAATGGAGCCGGCAAAACGACAGTACTGAAATCCATATTGGGGCTGATCAATTACTCCGGATCGATACTTGTTCTTGGAAGACCCGTTGATGAGGTCAGGGAAATGATCTCGTTCGTTCCTGAGGAGAAGAATCTCTACGAGAATCTGGACATAGAAAAAACCCTCAAATTGATTCGCAGAGTTTCTAGCAGATTCAACGAAAACCAGGCGCGCAAGTATATCACACACTACAAACTTCCCTGCACAAAGAAGATTAGAACCTTCTCAAACGGCATGAAGACAGCGATGTACATCTCATTAGCTCTTTCAGCCGACGCAGATTTCTACATATTGGACGAACCGACATGGGGCCTCGATCCAATCATGCGAGACGACACTCTCGAATTCATAAGAGAAAAGGTGATTGCCGGAAAGACTGTACTGTACACGTCCCATATAATCCCCGAAGTTGAAAAAATCGCGGACGAATTCTATATTATGATAAACGGGAAGGTTAAGTATTCCGGTGACCTCGACGGAATCAAGGAAAAGTACAGAATCGTCAAGATGCCCTTTGACGAAAAGGAACTCGACAGTTGTACGGACTGTCTGGCGGCAGCAAAGGAACTTAACAGACTTTCGATAATAGTCGAAAACTCAGAGGCAACTGAGAGATTTTACAAAACAGATGAAGCAACCATTTCGATTCCTGATCTGGAGGAGTTTTTTCAGATTCTGGTCAGGAGCGAAAACAGAAATTCTCGTTGAGCACAGGAGGTTAGGATCGTGATCGAAATTAGAAACCTTACGAAGATTTATAGTGGAAGTGTGAAGGCAGTAGATGATGTGAGCCTTACCGTTAAAGAAGGCGAGATATTTGGCTTTCTCGGACCGAACGGAGCCGGCAAGACAACTACTATCAAGATGATAGTCGGTCTGCTTCAGCCGACATCGGGAAGCATACACATCGACAATATCGATGTACTAACTTCGCCAGTAGAAGCGAAGATGAAGATGGGTTACGTTGCTGACGAACCACTGGTTATGGAGAAAATCACGGGAGTTCAATATCTCAACATGATTTCCGACGTGTTTCTAGTTCCTCCGAAGACGCGAGCAGAAAGGGCCTCGAAGCTGCTTAAAAACTTCAAGCTCTCCGATGCCGTGAAAGACCCTGTCTCCACTTACTCTCACGGAATGAGACAGAAGCTCTCTCTCGTTGCAGCCCTCATACATAACCCGGATCTCTGGATCCTCGATGAACCAATAGTCGGTCTAGATCCAGAATCGGCCTTCATTCTCAAGCAGATGATGAGAAATCATGTAAAGGCTGGAAACACGGTCTTTTTCTCTACTCACGTGATGGAAGTGGCCGAGAAAATATGTGACAGGATAGGAATAATCAATAAGGGCAAGCTGGAATTCGTCGGCACCGTTGATGAACTGAGGAAGCTTAGCGGCAGGGGAAGTCTGGAAGAACTCTTCCTGGAGGTGACAGGTAGTGAGACTGAAAATGGTGATTTCTCTTACCTCGACGCTGATTAACGCTCACTACAACATACCCAGGTCCCTATACCACTTCAAGAAAAGAGAAAGACTCTGGGAACCGGCATTAATAATAGGCGTGGTACTCTTGATGGTCTTTTCTCTTGGACCGCTATACATGAGCCTGCTGAACACAATGTACGATCAGTACGAAGCTGCGGGCATGAAACAGCTCTTCCTGGCCGGACCGTTTCTCATAGCGAATCTTTTCGGGCTGATCATGGGTGTTTTCCTTATGATAAGCACTTTCTTCTTCGGGGATGATATGAGCGTCCTGATCCCTCTCCCATTGAAGTCGACCGAGGTTCTTATGTCGAAGTTTCTCGTAGTGCTTATGGATCTTATGATCATTTCAATTGCGGTCATTCTTCCTGCCTACATTCTCTACGGGATAAGATCTGGAGCCGGTATTTCATACTGGATATTCATGGCGATAGTCTTTCTTCTCAGCCAGGTATTGCCAATAATGCTAGCGGCGATCATAGTTCTGCCGCTTTCTAGACTCTTCCGCTTCAAGAGGTACAGAGACAATATCGTCTATCTTATCAGCGCGCTTGTCGTCATTGGCTCCCTTGTATTCGTTTCCCTCACCAGCAGAGTTGACCCAAACACAAGCGCTGAGGAGTTCGCGAGAATTTTCTCGAGCGAAGATGCAATACTAAACAAGACGGCCGGAGCATATCCGCCGACGATACTCGTAGCTAAGGCTCTTAGCAAACCATTTATCGAAGGCCTTCTTTGGCTGCTCGCATTTATTGGGCTGCACGTTGCCGCCCTTGGAGTCTTTCTGTTCTTCGGCAATAAATTCTACTACTCTGTCTATTCGAGCCTCCAAGAGAATTTCGCCAAACGGTCAAAACTCAAAGAAGGCGAGATAGCCGATCTTATGGGCATACAACAAGCAAAGTTCTCCGCACTGTATAGAAGAGAATGGTGGTACTTCCTGAAGGTCCCGGCATTCGCTTTCAACGGATTCGGGAATGTACTGGTCTTTCCGATTCTGCTCGTTATTGCGGCCGTTGCTGGCCAAACGGATCAGTTAGGTCAGATGCTGAACCAATTTCAGGAGTACAAGCCACTCTTTGTTCCCGTCGGCGCACTGGTCGCAGCCGTTGCGGGCGGAATTAACGGCCTTGCCTCCTCGATGTTCAGCAGAGAAGGCATCCTGATCAGGGAATTGAAGGTTCTTCCCGTTGCAATAAATGAAATTGTGAAAGTCAAATTCCTTCATATCGAGACGTTGAGCTTAATAGGACCGGCATTTGGCGCAATTGCCCTCGGTGTGATTCTTGGACTGTCTATCCTGGAAATGCTTGTTGTGTTTGTCGTTGGAGCGATAACCCTGACGTTCCTAAATATTCTTCAGATGATTATTGACTCGATGAAACCAATTCTCGAATGGGAGAACCCTCAGAGAGCTATGAAGCAAAACGTCAACGTTGCTCTCTCAATTCCCGTAGTCTTTGGTTACGTCGGAGGTTTTGGATATCTGGCATTCCTATTGAAAGACACAATATCTGGAGTCGTCATGACACTAGTATTGACGGCGATCGCCTTGATTGGTATCGTAGTTACATGGCCTTTACTAATGAAGAGAGCGAACAGGCTTTTCCTGAGAGATTTGTGAAGAAACCGTGGTTGGGGGTTGCAGGTTGGGGGTTGCAGGTTGCGGGTTGGAAAGAGCGGAACAAGACGCAGGGTGCCGAAGAGCATCGGCGGACGCAAGGCTGCCTTCGGCAGGAGGCGAGGCTCGCTTGCGCGAGGAAGTGATGCCCGGAGAAACGTCCGGGGAAGTGATGCTGGCGCTTTTGCGCCAGGAGGCAAAAAAGCGATCTAAAGAAGCGTCTGGGGACGTTTCACCGCCTTCATCGGATTGCGCTGAGCAACATCGGCGGACGCAATGCTGGCAAAGATCGCGCCAGGTCGCAATGCCCGCTTCGCGGGGAAGCGATTCGAAAAGCATCACAGCCCGTCATTCTGACAAAGCTCCTGGTCAGAATCCCGATCTTCAAGTGAACACAACGGCTCCTTTGCCCGCGAAGCGGAACTGGCCTCTCCGAAGGCGCGACTGGCCACCGAAGGTGACTGGCTTTTCTCTCGCTTTCTCGTGAGCGCAGCGAAGGTCTCGACCATGCTCATTCTTGACTGATCTTATCGGTGAACGGGGCCTTGATTTTGAAAGATCAACAGTCACACGTGTTTCACAGCGATCGGCGAGTTCTCAGTTTTTGAGCGTGCAGCGGTTCTTATGCTTGCAACTTGGAACCGGCAACTTGCAAACGCTCTTCGAAGGATGGTTTTTCCTATGACATGACGGGATGAGTTATTCTAGAAGTCACCTAAAATGTCACCCGAACTTGTTTCGGGATCTAACTTGAAGACCTGAATTGTATCAAGACAAACCCGGCAACTGGTTTATCAATGGAGGTTGGCGCATGGCGAGATACCATCAACAAACAGAAGAAGAAGTCATTAAACAACTCGGATCCAGTTCAAAGGACGGTCTTTCCAGGTCTCAAGCAAGAGAAAGACTTGATCAATACGGCCTGAATGAACTTACCGAGAAGAACAGACAGAGCGCATGGAAGATTCTTCTTTCTCAGCTAAGGTCTGTGATGATAATCATTCTCATCGCTGCTTCAGTAATCACGGCCTTCATTGGCGAAGTAAGGGACACGATTGTTATTCTCGCGATAGTCGTTTTAAATACTATCCTCGGCTTCTCCCAAGAATACAGGGCCGAAAAGGCAATGGCTGCCTTAAAGAAGATGTCTGTTCCAAAGGTGAAGGTAAAACGTGATGGCCAGGTGGTGGAAGTCAATTCAACTGAGATCGTGCCGGGCGATATTGTAATTCTAGATGCCGGAAATATCGTCCCTGCAGATATGCGTCTCATAGAGACAACTAACCTGAAGATCCAGGAGTCGGCTCTCACGGGTGAATCCGAAGCAGTAGAGAAAACTTCTGAACCCATTGCAGAAGAAAGCCCTTCGCTCGGCGATCGAAGGAACATGGCTTATTCAGGCACTGTGGTTACCTATGGCAGAGGAGCAGGTATCGTCACCGCTACGGCCATGGATACTGAATTAGGTAAGATTGCTGCAATGATTCAGGACACTCCTGATACTCAAACGCCTCTGCAGAAGAACATCGATCAGCTCGGGAAAATTCTTGCGGTAATCGCTTTGGGAATAGTTGCAGTAATCTTCATAATGGGACTGCTCAGAGGTGAAGATCTCGAGCTTATGTTCTTAACCGCCATCTCGTTTGCCGTCGCCGCAGTCCCGGAGGGGCTTCCAACAGTCGTGACCATAGCCCTTGCGCTTGGTGCCCAAAGGATGCTGAAGAAGAACGCTTTGGTTCGCAAGCTTATGGCCGTCGAGACTCTTGGCTCTGTCACCGTTATATGCTCCGACAAAACAGGAACGATAACTGAAAATCGAATGAAAGTCAGTCTTGTCGAGATGGCCGGCAGAACAATGGACTTCGGAAAGGAAGATGCGCCTGACCCCGAAGCTCTTCCCGAAGACGACAACAAGTCATTCGAGATAATGCTCACAACGGGTACTCTCTGCAACGATGCGGAGATAAGACCTCCCGTCCACAAGAAACAGCAGGTAGACATGATAGGTGATCCCACAGAAGGGGCGCTTGTATATGCTGCTTACAGAGTTGGAATCGAAAAGGGCGACCTAGAAGGGGCAATGCCGCGAATCCTTGAGCTGCCTTTCGATTCAGAGCGTAAGCGAATGACAACTATCCATGAGATCACGAAGAACCCGAAGGGACAAGTCCCGGCCGATGTTCCTGCACATTTGCGGGAGAACGGTGTCGAGAAATACGTAGCCTTTACTAAGGGTGCCGTTGACTCGCTTGTCGAGGTCTGTGACAGGGTTCTGGAGGGCGACGAAATCCATGAAATTGACGAGGAATGGAAGAGAAGAATCATCGAAACAAACAACAACCTTGCAGCCAATGGGATGAGGGTGCTTGGAGTAGCCTTCAGAGCTGTCGATCCGTCAGAAGTTGAAGAGAAGAAAGTCGAAGAGAGGAACCTAATCTTCACCGGAATGTTCGGGATGATGGATCCCGCAAGACAAGGAGTCAAGGAGTCGATCATCACTTCCCGCGAAGCTGGCATTAGGCCAATAATGATTACGGGCGATCATCCCCTTACGGCAGGATATATCGCAGAAAGTCTTACAATGGTCGAAGACAAGTCACAGGTGAAAACGGGTGTTGAGCTGGAGAACTTATCTGATGATGAACTCGATAAGGTTACGGAGAAGACCTCCGTATACGCAAGAGTTGCTCCCGAACACAAACTGAGGATTGTCAAATCACTTCAGAGGCAGGGAAATACTGTCGCCATGACGGGAGACGGAGTGAATGATGCTCCCGCGCTGAAGCAGGCCGATATAGGCGTAGCAATGGGAATTACGGGAACAGATGTCACAAAGGAAGTTGCCGACATGGTTCTCACCGACGATAACTTCACTACTATAGTCTCTGCAGTTAAAGAAGGACGAACGATTTTCGACAACATACAGAAGTTCATTAGATACATACTGGCATCGAATTTCGGCGAGATCTGGATAATGCTTCTCGGACCGTTCATGGGTATATCACTTCCACTGGCGCCCCTTCAGATACTCTGGCTGAATCTTGTCACTGACGGAGTCCCTGCCCTCGCGCTTGCTGTAGAACCGCCGGAGAAGGACATAATGAAACGTCCGCCCAATCCCACAAAACAACATGTCCTTGCGAACGGCGGATGGAATGTGATCTTTATCGGGCTATTGCTCGCAGCCTTTTCCCTTGGCATAGGTTTGGTCTACTGGTTGAATGACGTAAACAGTCCATGGAGAACCATGCTTTTCTCCACTCTCGTTTTTTCGCAGCTTTTCTTTGCATTGTCCGTAAGATCGAGAACGAAATCAATCTTCAACGCTCCGTTTAAAGATAATCCTTCTCTGATGTATGCAGTGCTGGGAAGTTTCGGGCTTCAGCTTACAGTAATCTATGTGCCATTCATGCAGAAGCTGTTCTCCACACAGGCTCTGGGAATATGGGATCTTCTGCTGTCGCTGGCGCTTGGAAGCGCAATCCTTTGGATATATGAGATCAAGAAGCTGGTTACGAGAAGAAGACAATAGAAAACTGTTGTCCGTTGAAGGTTAGCCGTTATCCGAAATAGATCAGTTGCAAGTGCCAAGATGCAAGTTGCAAGGCTGTCAAGAGCCGAGAAAGAGCATATTCGAGAGTTAATTTCGCTTAAGAGAAGACGAGAAAAGCCAGTTTGCTTGCGCAGGCAAGTCACACTGCGTGTGGCCAGTCTTGCCTTCGCTAGGCCAGTTCCGCTTCGCGGACGAGGCCACTTGCAAGTTGCTTGTTCCAAGTTGCAAGCACAAGAGCCGCTGTACGCTTAAAAGCTGAGAACTCGCTGATCGTTGTGAAATACGGTTGACCGTTCAAGATCAAGGCCCCGTTAACCGATAAGATCAGTCAAGAATGAGCATGGTCGAGACCTTCGCTGTGCTCACGAGAAGGCGAGAGATTTGCTGCGACAAGGATCGAGATTCTGACCAAGAGCTTCGTCAGAATGACGGGAAGGACTGTCATCCCGTAGAGCCTGCCCCAAAATGCTCCTGTTTGGGGGGTCTGCACGGGATCTCGCTCCAGAAAAGCTGTACGCTTAAGAACAAGAATCCGCTGATCAACATCCCCGGTTATTCGTTGTTCGTTCCTGGTTCTTGGCAAGAGCAAAGAATGTGGTTTCTTTTCTAGCCATTGTGTATCTGACGAGAAAAGTTGGTCTGTGAGCCTCCAGGGTACAGCGTCCGGCGAAAAGCGGTTTTATCATGCCTCCTCCTGGCGCGTAAGCGTCAGCATCACTTCCCCGGACGATTCTGCGGGCATCACTTCCTGCGCAGCAGCATCACTTCCCGACGAAGTCGGCCTCGCCTCCTGTCGAAGGCAGCCTTTTGTCCCGGCACGATCCATTGCCGGCATTGCGTCCGCCATGCTTTTCGGCACCCTGCGTCTTGTTCCGCTCTTTCCAACCCCGTATCCCCAACCCCCGACCAGGTTCTCAAAAAGCCCAGATTACTGAATGAATTCGGAATGACAGTCCTTCCCGTCATTCTCATGAGTCTTGCCAGAATCTCGATTCATACCGAAAAACGAGGACTGTGCAAGAAGAAGAGAAATGATGCGAAGAATTAGAAAAAAGGGATCCCGTGGAGCTCATCAACGCAGGATCCATGGAATAACTGCAGAGAAGATCGTTTCTTTCACTACATTCGAGACCCTATACTCGATACCCTATTCTCTCCGTCATGAACTCGTTTCAGCATCTATTCCCTTCGATTGGATCAACGGAGAAGGTATTTTCTGTCGCAAGTCGTGTTATGTTATAGTATACGAATCTATTTACTAGGTGGTGATCGATCTTGAAAACACAAATAGTCAGAGTCCCTTTTGAGACTCATTCGAGGCTTAAGGCAATGGCCTCCGCCAGTGGTGAGACAATCGGAGAAATACTTGCTAAAGCTGTGGAATCATATAGACGTGAGTTGCTCCTAGAAGATACAAATGAAGCTTTCTCAAAACTAAAAGAGCAAGCCGATCTGTGGAAAGGCGAGTTAGGTGAGAGGGAAGAATGGGAAGGCTCACTATTAGACGGGCAAAGTGATCATGAATAGAGAGCTACCTTCAAGAGGAGAAATCTGGTTGGCAAACCTCAGTCCAACTAGAGGAAGAGAGCAATCTGGATTTAGACCATGTTTGGTTATTTCGGTCGACCAGTTCAATCATGGGCCTGCCGAGCTCGTGATTGTCGTGCCCTTAACGTCAAAGAACAAATCCATCCCGCTTCACGTTGAGATCTCCGGAGATCAAACAGGTCTCGACGTAACAAGCTACATCAAAACCGAGGACTTAAGGTCAATCTGGAGAGATAGATTGGAGAAGAAGATCGGGCAGGTCTCAGAAGAGGTGATTCTGGAGGTTCTGGATCGGATAAAGATTCTCCTCAACATCTAGTGAACCGAATTAGAGAGCGTTAGATTCTGCAAAAGCCCCGTATAGCCATATCTATTGACGACTTGTTAGCGACTGGGTTGGCCTTCGCTGCCATTCTTTTGGAAAACTCTTGTGGATCTGGATAGCGTTTTGTTACTAAGAGAATCCCTCCAAGAACTGCCATCTCAAATTGCCGCTGTACGCTTGAGAACGAAGACCCGCTGAACGCTGGGAGGAATAGTTTCAAGTACCATGTTGCAAGTTGCAAGGCTGTCAAGAGCCGAGAAAGAGCATATTCGAGAGTTCATTTCGCTTAAGAAAAGACGAGAAAAGCCAGTCTGCTTGCGCAGGCAAGTCACACTGCGTGTGGCAAGTCTTGCCTTCGGCGAGGCCAGTTGCGGCTTCTCGGGCTAAGAGCCGCTGTGTGCGAAAAAAATCCGCTTAACTATTGAGAAAACACGCTGAATGCTGTAAAAACCCGTTCTTTGTTAGAACCCAATCGAGAAAGAAGATTGTCAAGTCACTCTTCCGCTATTGCCAGACCCTAGACCTGACAACCCCAGACCCGGCTCTCCCCTTCTGTACGTGAAATCTCTCTTTTCGCGCAGTTTTCTCTTTCGGGCGAACGGCCGTTCGCCCCTACAAAAGAACTGCATTTTCGTCTGACATTGTCATCCCGTAGCAATTTGTCGGAAGTCCCTCAATGCGTCTTCCCGGAGCCGGTTGCCCTCGGCGCAAAGTAATAACCTTTTTCACACCTCCATAACCCGGTTTTGACAACCCGCTCTACTTAACGCACCTTATAACCCGATCTTTCATTTCTGAGGACGCCTGACCCTTGACGGCCTACGGGGCTTTTCAGCGCTCAGCACCACTTACCAGCGACCGCGTATCCTATTGCCAGCTAAGTGGAACTGGCCTTCACGAAGCAAAGACTGGCCACCGAAGGTGACTAGCTTTGAATATCTTCCACGCGAAGCGATCATCCCTTCTGCTTTTACCCGGGGAACGGCTGACCGTTGACGGACAGCTATTATTTCCCCGCATAATCTCTTCGCAAATGGTAATATATAGTAAGCAAATCAAACAAAGAAGGGCTTCCGGTTGAGAAAGAGAATCGTATTACTGCTGACTTATACATTCATCACCACAATAACAATCTCGATGTACCGCGTTGTCTATAATCTGTATTTGAGAGAAATCGGTTTCTCAAATCAACTCATAGGCAACGTGACTTCTGCCCAGCTATGGGGATCGGCGATCATAGGGCTGCTCACAGCTGTTCTCGCAGATTCTATCGGAAAGAAGAAGATTCTCTTTCTCTCTGCGATTGTCGTTCCCGTTTCCGGAATCGCGCTTGCCTTCGTTGTCGACCCGACGTTGATTCTCGTTCTCTCATTCATTAAAGGTGGTTTCACAATAACTGCCTTTACAGTCGTAATGGCGACAATGACAAGCATAACAAAGACGGGAAACAGGGCGAAGGTCTTCGGTCTGAACTTCGGAATCAACATGGCAAGCGGAGTCATCGGTAATTTCATTGGTGGGGCATTTGGGGATCTTTTCGGCCTTCAAACGACTTTGGTAATCTCGATGGTAGCCCATCTACCGGCAATAATACCGGTGATAAAACTTGAGATGACGGAATCGAGATCCAGGCTCAAGGAACTATTCAACTTTTCGGGACTTCAGAACGACCAGAGGAAGGTGCTTACATACTACTTCATATCCACGGCAACGGTGGGCTTCGGAGCCGGTCTCTTCATACATTTCGGGAATTTGATATTCAAAGACCTTTTCAACATGTCGGCAACTGCTATCGGAATTGCCTTGTCCATTGCTCAACTTGGAACTGCGGCCGGTTCAACTCTCTCCCACAAGCTGGGTAAACGCTTCGGAGCCCTGAAGTTTAACCTGACAATGCAGTTGCTAGTACTCCCACTTATGCTCTCTCTAGCAGTCGTCAGAGAGCCGATTCTATTCACGATTCTTTACGCATTCAGATTCGTCTTTATGAATATAACCAATCCGATAATGACTTCGATAAACTTCTCATATGTCCCCGATTCTAAACTATCAACAGTCTCTGGAATCAACGGCTTTCTGAACAATACTGTTCGGGCCGTAGCCGCTATGATTTTCGGGTTCATAGTCGGTTCTACTATAAGCGGCTATACCGAATTATTCTTGCTTAGCACTGCCTTCTATGCGGCAAATGCCTTCATTATCTTCCTTTTCTACAGGGATTTCAAGAACGAACCGAGAGTTCTGGAGCTCTATGATTCGAAGAGATCGAGCTGATATGGGCCAGTCACCTTCGGTGGCCAGTCGCGCTACGCGCGGCCAGTCTCGCCTTTGGCGAGGCCAGTTCCGCTTCGCGGGCAAAGAGCCGTTGAACGCTATGAAAAACAAAAGCGAAAATGGGGACTGACCAGTTCCTAAGGTCTGTCCCCTTTTTCGCGAGACTCTTTCAGGTTCTCAAAGAGGCAGAATGACGTGAAGAAGGTGAGTAACGTGAAATAAGAGAAAACTCTTATCATAAGTCGCTCAATTCAGCCCCTTACTCCGTCATCCTATAGACCTACCCGTATTAGCCTCTCAAAACACTTAGGTTTTGGGCTCCTATTAACCGATTCAGTCTTTGCCTAAGGAGAGACCAGTTCCAGCTATGTCTGGCAATGAGCAGCTGAAAGTTCATACAACCGGTGTCCGCTTAAGAACAAGGGCCCGCTGATTACTGTAAAGAGCCGTCCTTGGTCCTTCACCCTGGACCAGAACACGTCCTTGGATAACATCAATCTAGAAAGAGCATTGCCGAGAGTTCGGTACGCTCACGACAAGAGCGAGATTCTGAGCAGGATCATCTCAGAATGACTTGACCAAGGGGAATACCATGAAACAAGAGAAGACTGTCATCCTAAGTCGCTCAAATCAACCCCTTACTTTGTCATCCTATAGACCTGCCCTGAAGCCTGCCCCAATGAGCCTGTCCTGAAATGCTCTTGTTCAGGGCTGTTTGGGGTCTCCTGTTAAGGGTTTTTGCACAGGATTTGGATCTTTGATCTGTGAAGCTACCGTTCTTGTTCCGTTATCAGTTCTTCTTCGGGCGAACAATCGTTCGCCCCTACAGACAGAAAGAAACGACACATTAATCCTATAATGCCTCCGCACGCTCAAAAAACGAAGGCCCGCTGGTCGTTGTGAAGAGCATTTCTACATTGCTCGATAAGATCAAGAGAAGATGAGAAAGATCATTTCGAGATGTTTTCTGCACTGAAAAGTCCACCCTTGAGGGAGATCATCATTACCCATAAGTCAGAGAGTTAATGAGAAATCACATGACACTCCTTCTCTCCCAGCAACATACGCCGTATTTGACTCCTGAAAATCCTGATCTTAAATCCTCCCTTGGGAGCCAATCACTACACATGAGACAGATAGTTCAACGGCACTCATATACTGCCTCTTGTGGAGACACTGTGGTCGGCTCTTGATGATCCTGATCTTAAGTTCTCCATTGAAGGACTTATCACTACTCATAAGTCAGGAGGGTTAGGAAATCTTTTGACACTTCTTTTCTGGCTACACACTCTGTTTGGCTCTTGATGATCCTGATCTTAAGTCCTCCCTTGAAGGACTTATCACTACTCATAAGTCAGGAGGGTTAATAGAAATCTTTCGATACTCCTTCTTTCCCGTCTGCACACTGTGCTTGGCTCTTGATGATCCTGATCTTAAGTCCTCCCTTGAGGGAGGAGGGCCACGAAGTGGCGGAGGGTGTGAGTCTCTAGAGACTGGAAAACCCCATTCGTATTAGATACTAGATAAGGATTACTTACTGAAGAAACAACCATGATCTCGTCAGAGAACAATGACTGTTCGATTTTGAGAACTGTACCCTGTTGGAAACGCGTTTCAGAACAAACACTCCCCACCGCAAGCGGTCCCCCCCCCGCTCAAGCGGGGATTCAGGATCAAGAACAGAAGAGCGGTTAATCGATCCGACACTGCGTGTCCAGGTTCTTAGTTGAAAACCACGAGATGATGAGAGAGCATGAGACGGATGAGATGAGATCCAGTTTGAGTGGTCAAGCGGGGACTAAAGATCAAGAACATAAAAGCGCATACAATCAGGTCCACTTGATAGTGTTACTCTGTCTGAAAAGGATGACTTAGCTCCAGAGAGTACGACGTCGGCATAATGAGCCGCTCGAGCGGGGATTTAAGTTCAAGAACTTCGGTAACATAGTTCGAAGAAACGACCTCCAGTTAAAAAGCATTGATAGGTTCATGTTATTGGGGTGATTCTTCTTAGATGACGAACATTATCTACAAGTCCGTGTGGAGAAGAACCTTATTTATCATACAAAGGCGCGGACGACCTTTAGCCCTGCAGTAAGTATTGGAATCTCAGCAAAGTCGGATCAGGCATTTGCGGAGCAAAGAATTGCCTAGAGACTTCTGGAAGACGCTGAGTTCTATCTGCAAAGCGAAATGAAATTCATTTCACGACTTTCTCTTCAATTAGGAAACTCACTTCAGTGTTTTCCCCTCAATTCCACTGTCCGAAGTTTCTAAAGAATCAGACATATCGGAGAGAATTAATTCGTATGTCGGAACGGTTCCTTTCTTTCATACTACAGATCAAACTCACAATTGTTAATGATGAAGAGAAGTCTTGTCTCGTAAAGCTATGCCGAACTAGAAGACTATTCAAGAAAGTTTGTTGAAAATGGGCTGAAGGATCTACCAGACGTTGATCTCGGCGAATCACTATCAAGAAGATAGTCAGTTTTCACGTGATTTTGGCACGCCCTTGCAACAAATAGTCGTCACAACAGACCACAAACCACTAAATTATAGGAGGGGTATAATGAAAAACAGAAAAAGAGGATTTTCTCTGGTTGAACTACTTATTGTTCTCGCAGTTATTGCTGCACTAATAGCCACAATCACACCAGTTGCATTGAATGCTATCAGGAAGTCACAGGCCACAAAGGTTGCACAGAATCTCAAGACTCTTGCAAGTGCGTTCGAAAATGCAGTCTATGTGAATGATACTGTGCCTACTCTCGCACAGCTCGGTAGAGATATCGACTCTGCAAAGTACACAGTTTATTACACTGCAACTGATGGAACCTATTCAGTCGCTGTGTTGACTTCAGAGGAAGCAGACTCGGCTAGCGTAATAAGTGTTGTTGCCGATGTGCAGTCGGGAGCTCCAACCCTAACAGGCTATAGCTCACTGACGGGTGGTACTTTGGCCACCGCTTCAGCTACGTTCTACTATACCTTCACCTTCGACAAGTATTGATATCTAGATTGCATTAATCAAGCCCTCTTCGGAGGGCTTTTATTTTTTCTAATGCCCGAAAGTTTCAGCCGCAGAAAGATCACGTGTTCCATCTACTAGATTTCGGCACTTCTCTCTAAACTTTGCTGCCGCCTATCTTCTTTGAAAAGTACAGCAATCAGAAAATCTGACCAAGGTCTATTGAATCAGTATTCGATTGCTTCCAAGAATAGCAAACGAATGATATAATGTTACAAATTATTTTTTTCGGCCAGTATCCAGACTAAATTAGTGATGCTCCTTACGGCGAGCTGAGGTGCATCAATACATATGGACACTTGTTGGGGGAATTATGATTAACGAAGAAAAATTCGGTCGATCATCGGGCCACGAAGATTTAGCAGAAAGAGATTCTACAGAAAATGGCATTGAACATGTGAATAACATTCTGGATGTTGTGCAAGAGATATCAAGCATTGTCCAAAATGAGAGCGCCCGGATGGAAATGATCTCCAGAGTCTGCGATTGTCTTTTGGAAATACGCGGCTATCTCAATGCAAGAATCTTCACTATTGACGATGATTCAATTAGTCTCCCAAACCTTCGCTCTCCGGAATCAGGCAGTGCTGAAGAGCTCATTAGAGACGCCCAGCTCCCATTTCTGGCGATCATGGCTTTTCGAAGCGAGAGTCCGGTATTGATTAACTCTTCAGATGAAGAGTGTAGCAACTTTTCAGAATCGGCTAACTGCAAAAGCCGAAGCTGTATCTCCATTAGGCTGGAGACAGAAGAAAGAACCTACGGTGTCCTTCATGTCTCGGGCTTTCACGAATTCACTTCTGATAGTAAGGAGTCGCAGTTGCTCGCCTGGACAGCCTCTCAAGTTGCGCACGGCCTTGAGAGAATTGAAAGAGAAGAGCAGCATAAAGCAACCAAGATGGGACTCCTGAAGAGTGAAGGGAGACTTAGAAGTCTCTTCAGGGAGAACCTGGCGGTGATGATTATACTAGACCCTGAGACAAGAAGATTCGTTGACGCCAATGATTCGGCATTGAGTTTCTACGGCTGGGATAGGGAGACGCTCCTCTCGAAACGCATCGAGGACGTGAATCTTAACCCCCTTGAAGAACTTAAGAAAGAAATGAAGAGAGCTTACAGCAGCGAAAAGATCAAATTCAATTTCCAGCATAGATTGGCAGACGGTTCAATCAAAGATGTCGAGGTCTTCAGCAAGAAGATCGAGCTGAACGGTCGAGATCTTATGCTTTCGATCGTACATGACGTGACTGAACAGAAGCGCGCAGAGAGAGAACTGCAGAGAACTTCGGATGAAATGAAGAAGATCACTCTTTCAGTTATCAGCGCTCTCGAAGCTACCATGAATCTTCGGGATCCATACACAGCCGGCCATCAGATAAGGGTCACAGAACTTGCCACGGCCATCGCAGAGAGACTATCTCTCGAAGAGGATAGAAAGAACGCGCTCTGTTTTGCTTCAATGATTCATGACGTTGGAAAGATAAAAATCCCAGCGGAAATACTGAACAAACCCGGCCAGCTCAACAGACTTGAGTTCGAGATGATAAAGGAACATCCCCTGATCGGCAGAAACCTCTTCACGAAAGTTGATTTCAAAGTTCCCATATCGGAAATTGTCTACCAGCATCACGAACGCCTTGACGGCAGCGGTTATCCTCTGGGAATCAAAGGCGACGAGATTCTTCTTGAAGCCAGAATTCTTGCAGTTGCCGATGTGGTCGAAGCAATGTCTTCTCATAGGCCTTACAGGCACTCTTTAGGAACAGAGGCCGCACTCGAAGAAATCAATCGCAATAGAGATATTCTGTACGATAGTAACGTTGTATCTGCCTGCACAAAAGTCTTTGAAGAAGGGTTCGAATTTCCACCGGAAGCTGCATCAAAGAATTTTGGACTGTGAAGGGGCTAGACTAAGTAGTGAGCAGTTGGAAGAGCAAAGGATCAGTTCCAAGTTGTGAGTTGCAAGCCTGTCTAGAGCCGAGAAAGAGCATTGTCGAGATGTTCGCTGCGCTCACGAGAAGACGAGAAAAAAGCCAGTCACCTTCGGTGGCCAGTTACGCTTCGCGGGCAAAGGAGACGTTGTGTTCACGTGAAGATTGGGATTCTGACCAGGAGCTTTGTCAGAATGACAGGATACGACGCCAAAACAGGGACTGACCGGTTTCTTAGGTCTGTCACGTTTTTCGCCCTAAAGATCGAGATCCTGGCCAGAAGCACGCCAGAATAACAGAAAGGACTGTCATCCCGAACTTGTTTAGGGATCTGGGTCGAAGGGGCCATCGCAAGGGGTTATTCTCAATGTACTCACGAATTCGATTCAGTTCTTTCTCACTGCGGATGACATGTTCATAGTAATTTCGTTGCCAAAGAGATTTCCCGGGCGTACCGCGCAGTTCGTTTACTCTAGCCGTTGCGGCTGCTTTGAAACCCGAGACGAAAGAACCAATCGTCTTTGGTTTCATAGTTCTTCTTTCTGCTTCCAAACAGTTGCTGACAATCTCCCTTTCGCCTCTTTGCATAGCTACAATTCCGTGCAGATGATTAGGCATTATCACGAAGGTGTCTAGTTCGATTTCCTTTCTGATTTCTGCAGATCTTAACCACTCTTCAACAACGATCGTTCCAATGCTACTCAAGATCACTTTTCCGTCAACCATGGCTCCCAACAAACACTGCCTCCGATATGTACATATCGTCAAGAAATAAGCTCCGGTCTGAGAATAATCATACTCCTTCAGTCTAATTGACCGCCTTTTCATAAGTCTTTCATCATGTTCCAAAATGCAAACCTCCAGGGTCTTCTTGCTCTCAAGGGCGAACAGCCGTTCGCCCCTACAAAAGAAACGACACATTAATCATATAATACCGCTGCGCGCTGGAAGAAACGCTGCCTTGATTTCTGCTCTTACAACTTGCATCATGGAACTTGAAACAGATGATCTTTCCGGATGCGGAGAACCAATAACGCTCGAAGGAATCTCTTTTTCGCGTCCTGGTGCAACAGCGCCAGCATCTCTTCCGCCGATGCTTCTTGGCGTATTACTTCCTGGCCGTTCTTGCCCAGCCTTGCGTCTGATGTTTTGTACCAGAGTTTGCTGTGCTTACGTGAAGACCAGAAAAAAGCCGTCACCTTTGGTGGCCAGTTCCGCTTCGCGGGCAAAAGATCCGCTGTGTTCACGTGAAGACCTGGATTCTGACCAGGAGCTTTGTCAGAATGACAGATACGACGCCAAAACAGGGACTGACCGGTTTCTTAGGTCTGTCACGTTTTTCGCCCTAAAGATCGAGATCCTGGCCAGAATCATGCCAGGACGAACCAAAGCAAGGAAAGACCGTCATCCCGATATGAAACTGATCGGGATCCAGTTCTTTGAAAAACGGTTCCGAAAAGCTGCTGAACACTTTGAAGAACCAACAAGACGAAAATAGGAGCTTTCTTGTTCCTAAGGTCTGCCCCATTTTTCGCGGGAAACATAGTATCGGACTCTATCGGAGGATGTAGAACTGTTTGCGACCAGAAGATGCGATTGCCAGGAAACGCTGTACGATGAACCCTTATAGGAGCTGTCCTTCGTTATCCGTCACAGATCCCATCATTGACCCGTTCCTGGAAAATGTCAAATGCCTCTCAAGAGGAGAATAGAGGTATGAAGCCCTCGTAATGGTTTTCCAAGGACGGGTGTTCACGATCTTGGACGAAGGACCAAGGACGGCTCTTCACAGCGATCATCGTCTTCTAACAAGGGCTCAGCGGTTCTTTGCTCGTGAAGCCTAACTTGCGAATGGACGGGGAAAGACGTCAGGAGCTTGTCAGTCCCCTATTCGTGTTGATCTCCTCTCCTTAAGCCTCCTGGCGCAACAGCGCCAGCATCACTTCCTGCGTAGCAGACTCACTTCCCGACGAAGTCGGCCTTGCGTCCACTGATGTTCTTCAACGCAATGCGTCCCGCCGAAGGCGGCATTGAGTCTTGTTTCAGTGAGAACTGGCCTCGCCGAAGGCGAGACTGGCCAGGTGAAGCCTGACTGGCCTGCGTAAGCAGACTGGCTTCAAAATCGCCTCCTGCCGAAGGCAGCATTGCGACCTGGGCCGTTCTTGCCCAGCCTTGCGTCCACTGATGTTCTTCAGTGCCTTGCGTCCCGGCATGTTCTTCGCCGGCATTGCGTCTTATTTCAGTGAGAACTGGCCTCGCCGAAGGCGAGACTGGCCAGGCGAAGCCTGACTGGCCTGCGTTAGCAGACTGGCTTAAAGTGCGAGTCTCTCCCTTTCATCTATCTTCCTTCCTTCCTCATCGACCGCGCAGGACTGTCCATCGATAATGGCAGTTCGAACTGCTCCTCTGGCGACAGACATCTTGCTCAAACCCGGGGCGTCGAGGATGCCCAGTTTGATAGCTGCGTATATAGTCTCGGGCGATGTGAGTTCACCTGTTTTGATCTTCTCCATTGCCTCAATGATCTCTGCAGATTCACTCTTGAGGTATTCTTTGTGGTTCTGAATCTCCTTGTCCTGCTTGTAGTCGGGAATCCCTTTGATCGCCTCGTTTATCGCCTGTTTTGCCATCTTAACGCTTTCTATGATCTCTACATCTGAAGCCCTTCTTGTCGCTTCACAGTAAGCGACGACATGAACGATCTCCGGGTCAATGTTCATAGCAGTATAAACGGAGGTTACCAGCTGACCCATAGACAAATTGGGATCGGCCGGGAGAGACATGAGTCCGGGCCTTACCATCGTGACCGGTGTGAAGTTCTCATCCTTCAAAGACTCGATCAATTCTTTTTTTGCGAGCGCCTTTGCCAGATCCATTCTTGGAGAGATCCCCGGCGGCGTATTAAACATGTACTGGGCAACGTACACTTCTACGCCGAGACGCTTGGCTGAGAGGGCGGCGAGATAGGCGGTAGTCACTTCGACTGCAGCATGGCAGTATCTCAGCGCCCACTGATGAGCTTCGTTTATCTCGACCGGAATGCCCTTTCCTCCGTTCCAGGCGATCGCTCCCTGATTGTCTCTTATTGCTTCGAGCAATTCACGGTCCGACCTGCCGTCAAGCTGCGAATACCATGTCAAAGGCACGGCCGCCCAGGCATTGTTTATTGTTTCTTTGAAGAGGAGTGAGAACTTCAGAAGATCTCTTGTTCCTGAGTAGCAGCGCATCAAGGGATAGTTCCCTGTTCGGCTTGCCTCATACATTCTTTCAAAATCCTCTCTCGTCCTGAATGGAGCGCCGCCGGCTCCGTCTTCGGAAGAGATCATATTCTCCTGCTGAAAGAACCATTGCTGGCAGTTTTGATCCGGCGCTAAAGAGATGATGTCAAGCAATCCGGATTCGGCGAGGTTCCGGACGGCCTTCTCAGTCGCTTCAACTGTCTCCAGGCCTATATGATGCCTTATCAGCGGATAGGGCTTCTTAGATTTAATTCTTTCGAGAAGCGCCTGCGGGTAATCAACCTCCCCTTTTGCATCGGTCCTACCCCTGAGGAACATAACGACTTCTTCCGGCATCTCGCTGCCATCGAAGACCTTCTCGAAAAGACCGCTTCTCTCTGCTATCTCCGCGGTCTCAACTGTTCCACCGAAGATCAATCTTTTCTCGATCCCCCTGTTCTCCAGCGACATCTTAAGCTCTCTGAGAAGTCCTTCGCAAGACTCTTTTCCCAACCTGTAGCTTACCGCAACGATGTCCGGCGAAGCCTCTTCTATACTATCCAGCAGCTTATCTATACCGATCACGCTTCCGATGTAGATAGTCTCGTAGCCTTCTTTGCCGGCGAGATTAAGGAAATTCAGGATGCCAGCTGTATGGATGTCGCTTCCGATTGCTCCCGCCAAGATCTTCATCTTAGTTCCCTTCTTCGACGTACTCGAGCAGGTCTTCTACAGATAGTCTGTCTATTCCAAGGTTCTCCAGTGTTCGGCCTTCTTTCCAGAAGTCTCTTCCTATAACCGCTCCGGCTATGTTGATTATCGAATCTATAATTCTTGTCTCCACTCCAAGTCTCCTTCCAAAACAGCTCATCGGCACCAGGCTCATAGGAACATCCTCCATTATGTACCTGTTCTCAATGCTTATGGGCGCCATAATACCCCTGTAGCCTTCATTACTGTGAATGGCCGTATAGAGATCGTCGCCTTTGACGTCATAAGCGTAATCGAGCCACTCCCTGGCGCCCATCGCGACAACTCCCAGTTTGCTTGTGACTTCACAACGTTCTTTGTCCAGCTCCTCCAGAACTCTTGCAACAGAGGGGCTTATACCTTCGAGGTAGAACTGGAAATCTCCGTGCTTTGTCTCTATCCAGCCAGCGTTCATCAATATTGCGCCGGGATGAAAGACGGCTCCTATGTTGTTGAAACTCGTGTACAGCACGTTCTTCGCCAGTGTAAACTCCGGCATGATCTCGTTGATTATCGGCAGAATTGCCTCGTTGTCCTTTGAAGGAAGCACGGAAACGGGAACGGCGTTCTTGATTCTGAATATCTTTACCATCCCCGGGCCGGAAATACGTGAAGCGAAGACGAAGGTTTGGGCCTCGGCAATTACTACTTTCTCTCTAACACCCTTCTCCCTGAATATCTTGTCAAACTCCAGCGCCCCTCCGGTTCGGCCCGGATTCAGAACTATAATTTGCCCTTCCGTAACGCAGTCGGCCAGACCGGCCGCAATCTGAGCATGAGCAAAGGCGGGCACGACCACCATGATTGCCTCCGCCCCATCTATTGCCTTCTTCATATCAGTTCCTACGTATCTCAATCTGGCTTTGCCGCTCGACTCGCCTTCGACCCTGATCTTTCGGTCGGTCATTATTGGCGAGATCCTCTTCTGGCTCCTGTTATAAAGCGAGACATCGTGGCCTCTCATAGCCAGAACTGCCGAAAGAGCCTGTCCGCCATTGCCTGCACCAACTACTGCTATCTTCATAGAACCACCTCCTCAATCCCCTTGTCTAGAAAAGAAAAAAACAATACGAAATAATAAGCTCTGAAGCCGAAACTTCAGTTCGTATTCCGATTATACAAGAATCTCCTTTGTGAACTAAGTGAAGGCAGTGTCTCGCGCGATATGCGACGAATGCACATAATTGGCTACAGAAGTTAAGTCTGGCGATTTGGCATCATGTTATAATAGTTTTGTGACGAAAACTGAGGATTTGATGAAGCAGGTTCAAATCCGACCTCAGGCATGAAAAAGGATGGAGGTAATCAAAATGAGTGGAATTGCTGTCTTCTTTGGAGACACAAGAGAAATGGCTAAGGTCTCACTGTCTCTCCTTGAACATAGAGGGAGCAGAACAAGGGTTCTGGAAACAGGACAGAAGATAGGCATGGGCGCAGTGGTGAGCCGAGCCTTCGACTACAAAATGAGCGTTTTCGAAGGGGATGGAGAATACGTCGTCTTCGACGGTTTTCTCAGGAATTATCCGGACTCTGCCTGGCCAGAGAAAATAATGGAGCTGTATAAAGAAAATGGCAGGGAGTTTCTGAAAGAGCTGGACGGCTCGTTCGCTCTTGCTATTCATACAGACAAGGAGACTCTTATCGCCCGTGATCCTTTGGGCCTCAAGCCTTTGTACTACGGTTATATCAACGGATACTTAGCATGTACATCTGAAATGAAGGCCCTGGCGCCCTTCTGCAATGAAGTGAAAATCTTCCCGCCGGGTCACTATTATTCTTCTCTGAAGGGCTTTGAGAGATATTCTTCTTTTGAAAACCTGCTCTCACAGGAACCCTATGCCAAAAGCGAAGAGGAAGCAATGGAGCTGCTTCGAAATTCTCTTGGAGAGGCAGTTGAGAATAGAGTCTCGGCGATCAACTCAGACCCTATCGTGTTTCTTAGCGGCGGGCTCGACAGCAGTTGCATAGCGGCAGTTGCGAGTTCTCTTAACGGATCACTAAGGACATTTACCGTTGGAAGCAGGGATGGAAAAGATCCGAAATTCGCCAGGGAAGTCTCTGAGTATCTCGGTACAGACCACAGCGAATACACCTATGATTTTAAAGAGATGCTTGGAACTCTACCGGAAGTTATCTACCACCTTGAGTCGTTTGACCCCCCATTGGTAAGGAGTGCGATTCCCAACTACATCGTGGCGAAAATGGCCGCTGAAGAAGGTAGTTCCTTCGTCTTCATGGGAGAAGGCGCGGACGAACTCTTTGCCGGTTACGAGTATATGAAAGAACTGCCATCCGCAGAGTCCATAGATGAAGAATCCATGCGGATAACAAGAAACGGTTATCGGTCGGGCTTTCAGCGCAACGACAGGATGTCCTTGGCATTTGGAATCGAGTTCGATGTTCCGTTCATGGACCCTTCAGTTGTGAATCTCGCATTCTCAATTCCCGCCGACTGGAAGATCCATGGGCCGGAAAAAACCGAGAAGTGGATTCTCAGGAAGGCATTCGAGAGCGAACTCCCCGAAAGTGTCGTATGGCGAAAAAAGAGCAAGTTCAGTGTCGGCTCGGGATCGTCTCATCTCATGAAGGAGTACGCCGAAGAGGCTATTAGTGACACCGAATTCGAACGCGAAAGACAGAACAATGGGATCAGATCCAAAGAGGAGCTTCTCTACTTCCGGATATTCGACGAGCAGTTCCCCTGCAGAGGAGCCGTGGAAACAGTTTACAGAAGCTGATCATCGCAGCCGTTCTTGGAAAGCTTACAATTCGACAATAAACGGCTCGTTCGCGGGAGACGTTCTTATTACGGCCTCCAGATAAGGAAGCCCTTCAACATCTTCGAGATCGCAGCAGACCGACGAGCCGGAACCGCTCACAAACCAGTAATTCGGGTTTCTTTCTTCAATGCAGCTAATCAGCTCTTTCATTCTGGAGTCGCTGTTTATTCTGTAGATCTGGTGGATGCTGTCGTGAGTATATCTGAAAGCTTCGTTCAGACTGCCTTTGCCGATTTTAGAGATGAACTGAGAGACATTCTTCAGGTTGCTTATCGCATCCCTGAAGGGAACCGATTCCGGAAGCGCCTTCCTCATCTCACCGGTGGAAAGCTTGAACTCAGGCACAAGAAATGTCAGCCTTTGATCAGTCATTTCGAACTTTTCGTAATCAAGTCTTTCGCCGTTAAAGTAAGAGACTGCAAGACCACCGAGCATGCAGGGAACTATGTTGTCGGGATGGCCTTCGATCTCCGTTCCGATCTGAAGAAGCGTCCTTACGGGAATACTTCCGCCGGTCATGATGTTTGCTATGAACAGAGCTGAAGCAATCGCTGCGGCGCTCGAACCGAGGCCGCGAGCCGGTGGAATATTGCACTCCTGAATTATCTGAACGCCGGGAACGATCTTGCCGGTGGCCCCCTCGAAATGTTTTATTGACTTTTCGAACAGTCCTTCGGCGTTCTCAATCTCCTGGCCATATCTTCCTATGCATAAGACTTTCAACCTATCTGCCTTCTCAAATTGCACGACATTATGTAGGTTCAAGGCCATGCCGACGACATCGAATCCGCTTCCCATATTTGCCGTTGTGGCCGGCGCTCTCAGCCTCATTTCAGGCCTGCCTCTTTCAGGACGGCCTCTAGACTGTTCTCCACCACAATAGGTCTGTCTACGGACTTGAGAACGGCATCGGGATCCTTAAGTCCATTGCCGGTAAGAGTGCAGACAACGAGATCACTTGATCGAAACAACCCCTCTTCGGCCTTTCTCAGAAATCCGCCGAAAGAAGCTGCAGAAGCAGGTTCACAGAAGACGCCTTCTGAGCTGGCCAGAAGCTTCTGGGCACGCAGAATCTCCTCATCGGTCAAAGCCTCGATCACTCCTCCAGATTCGTCTCTTGCAGAAACTGCTTTCTTCCAGCTAGCAGGGTTGCCGATTCTTATTGCAGTGGCTATCGTCTCGGGGTGATCGAAAACTCTATCATATACTATCGGGGCTGCCCCTTCGGCCTGGAAGCCCATCATCTTGGGCAGGCTGTCTGACAGACCTCTCTCGTGATACTCGCGATAACCCATCCAGTAGGCAGTAATATTGCCGGCGTTCCCTACTGGTATGAAGTGATAGTCGGGAGCTCTTCCCAAAACGTCGATTATCTCGAAAGCAGCCGTCTTCTGCCCCTCAAGCCTGTAAGGGTTGAGGCTGTTGACGAGAGTAACCGGACAATTCTCCGATATACTCTTCGCCAGTTCAAGACAGTCATCGAAATTCCCATCTATCTGAATTACCTTTGCGCCATAGATCATCGCTTGAGCAAGCTTGCCCAGAGCGATCTTTCCCTCCGGAATCAAGATTATCGACTTCAAACCGGTCCTTGCAGAGTAAGCGGCAGCAGAGGCCGAAGTGTTTCCGGTGGAGGCGCAGATAACGGCCTTTGAATCCTCTTCTATCGCCTTGGCTATCGCGAGGACCATTCCCCTGTCTTTGAATGAACCGGTAGGATTTGCTCCTTCGTACTTCACGTAGACATTTAGACCGAACTTCTTGCTCGCGTTTTCCAGATGTATTAGAGGAGTATCGCCTTCAAGGAGTGTGACTCTCGGAGTCTTCTTCGTTACAGGCAGAAATTTCTCATAGGTCTCTATTACACCCCTCATACAGTCTCCTCCAGGCTGAAAGCGCTGTGGATAGCGTTCACGGCCAGATCAGCCATTTTGCTGTCGATTACGACCGAGATTCTGCTGTTGCTGGCGCTTATCATGTCGATGTTGATTCCTTCGTTCGCAAGAGTCTCAAAGAGAGTCGCCGCGATTGCCGGAGTAGCAGTCAGATTGACTCCGACAATAGATATCTTTGCGATTGAACTTTCCACAGTTATTTCTTTGGCTTCGCTTCTTGTCTTAAGGATATCCTGTTTCAGCTTCGAGAGATCGCTACCGTGTATAGTGAAGGCCATTGTGTTGAACTCCCCGCTCCTCATACTCTGTATTATCATGTCGATATTCACGTTCTGCTCGGCAAGAGTTTTCAGAACTCTCGCAGCTATTCCCGGTCTGTCAGGAACTTCTTGCAGAACTACTTTCACAATCTCGTCATCAGAAGTTACTGCTCTAACAATAGGCTGTTCCACTTTCGATCCCCTCCATATTAGCGTGCCTCTGGCTTTCGAATGCGCATTCTTCACAAGCACTTTTATATCATACTTCCTGGCAAATTCCGATGCTCTGCTTTGAAGCACCTGAGCGCCCTGCTTCGAAAGCTCTATCATCTCTTCCCATGAAATCTCTTTGATCGGTCTGGCCTTCCGGACTATCCTCGGATCGGCCGAATAAACGCCGTCTACATCCTTGTATATCTCACAGAGTTGTGATCCCAGCGCCTTGGCCAGCACAACGGCCGTCAGGTCCGAGCCTCCTCTGCCGAGAGTCGTGATCTCTCCGGTGTAGGTAGACCCCTGGAAGCCGGCCACTACGGGAACGTACCCGTTTGAAAGGTATCTGTTTATGAGATCGGCGTCTATTCCGACGATTCTTGCATTCGAAAAATTCGAATCGGTCTGAATTCTCGCCTGATTTCCCGAAAGTGAAATCGATTTCATCCCGAGCTCTTGAATCGCCATTGCAACAAGGGCGATAGACTTCTGCTCGCCTGTTGCCAGAAGCATGTCCATCTCTCTAACGTTTGGTTTACTGGAAACCTCTTGCGCAAGTCCATGAAGAGTGTCTGTCTCTACACCCATAGCCGACACAACAATCACAGGCTTAACGCCGCTCATGACTTTTCTCTGTACCCTCTTTGCAACATCCTTTATCTTCTCTGCCGAGTCGACTGAGGTCCCGCCGAATTTCATTATCACAACAGAATTGCTCTGCTTCTCAGCATATCTCGACGCCCTGAGAATGTCTGAGATGATCGCTGTAGCAGTTGGTTTGGCTCCAGCGCCCTCTCCCCTGAGAATGAATCTTCCCGAGAGATCCGTCTCGACCTCTATGGCATTCTCAACCCCATCTACACTCCAAAGAGGATCATTCCTTTCAATCTCCTGCGGTTTGACGAAAGCGCTTCCCTTTTCAAAGTCTATCGTTCCGATCAGCTTCACCTTTTTGTCTGAACTCGCCGCTCGCTCCAGATCCCGCTTATTTATCTCTTCGATACCCATTGTGTCAATGTTTGAAATGCCCGGGAATACTCCTGTCTTGACTCCCATGAGGACAGACAGCTTGTAAGCCGCATCATAGCCCTTTACATCGCTAGATGGGTCGGCCTCTGCATAACCCTTTTTCTGGGCTATCTCCAGAGCTTCAGAATAATCGATTCCTGTAAGCATTTGAGACAAGATGAAGTTGGTCGTCCCATTGAGGATACCTCGGACGCGCCTGATTCCGTGAAAGATGAGATAATCTTCGAGAAGGGAAATGATCGGGATTCCGCCGCCGACGGCCGCTTCGAAAAACAGGCTCTTTATAGGAGAACTGCCAGTAAATTCGTTGCCGAATTCCGAAATAAGCATCTTGTTTGCCGTTACGACCGTTCTGTTGAGTTCGAGAGACTGCTTTATCAACGTCCTTGCGGCCTCTGTCCCACCTATTGTCTCAACAACTATGTCGCTGTTGATAATCAGATCCTCGAAATCTTCTGCAATCAAATCAGATGGGATTCCCAGCTTCTCGTACTTGCTGTGAGTTCTCGTAATTACTTTGGAGACGACACATCTTCTCCCCGATCTCTTCTCGATCTCGTCTCCCTTATCCGAAAGAATCGCGTAGACACAGGACCCGACCGTGCCGAGTCCGGCAATTCCGATCCTCAACTTGTTGCACCCCCTCCTGAAGCAATGAAGCCGCTATTAATCAAAAGTATACACCGGAAGGCCGCGATTGGGGGTAGCAGGGAGGGGTTTTGAAGAGCAAAAGAAACAGGTTTGCCGTTGAAAGGTTCTCCGTTCGCCGATGAGAACCCGCCATTCGTACCGGAGCGAGGATCTATTCTTCGTTCTTGGTTAAAGTCAAAAAACCCGGGATTCTGAATCAAGTTCAGATACCATGTATGGAGTTGGCAGAAGCAATTAGGGATAACAGTTTTCTCTCACATCGTGTCATTCTGAGATGATCTTGCTCAGAATCTCGCTCTTCTCTTGAACGCAGCGAACCTCTCGACAATGCTCTTTCTCGACTGCTCTTATTGAAGAAACAGTATTCTTAGTCAGGTTCAGACGGTATGTAATTGTTTCAGATAGCAAATCTTGATGTTGAAACAAGTTGCATATGTATGGAATCCTGGACAAAGAACCAAGAACATGGACGCATCTCAAAGAAGACCCGTTTTTCTCAAAGGGCGACTCCAGTTTCAACATAGCAGCATTTGACATTTTTCATTCTATGACTTGCAACTTGGAACATTCAACTTGCAACTGCTCTTCGAAGGACGGGTCCATGATCTGGGACAACTAAGGATGTCTCCCCCAAAGCGCTCAGCGGATTTCACAGTCTTCGATTGCTTCCTGACGCATAAGCGCCAGCATCACTTCTTCAAAGGCTCTTTGCCGGCATTGCGACCGCCAACGTTCCACGGAGCAAATCAATCCCTTTTTCCGTTTTCTTTATAACCCGTTCTTGCTAACCCGCCACTTATAACCCGCTCTTTGCCTTTCTTGTCGGAGAACGGAGAACCGATGACGGTCAACATTCTACTCATCAGCATTCGGAGATTGGTAGCTCTTAGGCCGCGAAGCGGAACTGGACTCGTCGAAGGCGAGACTGGCCAGGCGAAACCTGACTGGCCTGCGTAAGCAGACTGGCTCCTTTTTTGCCTCCTGCTGAAGGCAACATTGCGTCTGATGTTTTGTACCAAATTTCGCTGCGCTTACGTGAAGATCGGGATTCTGACCAGGAGCTTTGTCAGAATGACGACATGTGGTGTTTTCTGAATAACCTGAGGCAATCATTTCAGACTTGGATCCGGAATCTTGGTTTAGACCTTCTTCTTGGCTTTTACTAAGAACCGATGACGATCAACGTGGTCTTCATCAGCTTTCATCGTCTCTTTCCCCGGCGTAGCCGGAACTGGCCTCGCCGAAGGCGAGACTGGCCTTTGCGAAGCAAAGACTGGCCACCGAAGGTAACTGGCAAGTGCTTTGCCCTCCTGCCGAAGGTGAACCTAGCCACGCGAAGGGTGACTGGCTTTCAAACGCTAACTCTCTGTCTCATCAATTTCGCGAAGATAGTCAATGACTTCTTCGAGAGAGAAGTATCTGCTCCATCTCTTCTGCTCTCTACCATCAACCTGCACAACAATCGTCGGGACTGTAAAGACAGAGTGTTCTGAAGCGACCGCAGGATTCTCAACAGTATTTATCTTGTAAAACTTCCAGGAAACAAAAGTGCCTTCAACTTCATCAAGTTTTGCTTCAATCGCTGCACAGACTCCGCAGCCTGGACTGAAGAAGTCAATAAGAACCTTTCCGATGACTCCCCTCAACTCTTCCATAGTTACTTCCTTCACTTCATCGCCTCCCAAAAGCATTATAATTGATAATAATAGTAGAATATATGCGAGGTGGAGTCTTGCAACAAAGGAATCAAGATACGGCAGTGTTCGTGCCAATTGTGAAGATCTGCGGAGAATACTATCTGCTTCTTACGCGAAGATCGACAAGGATAAGCCATCCTGGGCAAATCAGCTTTCCCGGTGGTCATATTGAAGATGATGAAACTCTTCTAGAGTGTGCAATAAGGGAAATGAGAGAGGAAATTGGCGCCTCACCGTCTTCTCTTGAAGAAGTCTGCCCGCTGAACGTCAATACAACGGTCACGTCAGGAAAAGTCATTACCTCATTCGTTGGATTCATAGATAATCTCGAGTTCAAACTGGACAGGGGAGAAGTAGAGGACGTGATCTTTCTTTCGCTAAAGGCTCTTATGCTAACCTCCCCAGAGACAATTATTATGCCGAATGGAAAAAAGACCATCAGATATCGTTTTCCCGGTTTCGTAGTCTGGGGCGCAACTGCAAGGATAATCGAAGCATCTATAGAAAGGATAATCGAAATCATAGAGAATCGTGGCAACGTAAAGTCCGACTGTCTGAATGAAAATGAAGTAATACATATAAGAGAGGAGTGATTCGATGTTAGATTTCACATTTCACAATGCAACAAAGATAGTTTTCGGAAGAGACACTGAAAGACAGGTTGGTCAAGAGATCTCCAGGTACGGCAAGAGAGTTCTCCTTCACTACGGCGGAGGAAGCATAAAGAAGATGGGCCTGTACGATCGTGTAGTGAAAAGCCTTAAAGAATCAGGAGTGGAGATCTTCGAGCTCGGAGGAGTAATGCCAAATCCGAGGTTGTCTCTTGTAAGAGAGGGAATCGAACTCTGCCGAAAAGAGAATGTCGATGCAATCCTCGCAGTTGGCGGAGGAAGTGTCATCGACTCGGCTAAGGCGATAGGAATTGGCGTTCCTTACGAAGGAGATGTCTGGGAGTTCTATTCAACTAATAAGAAAGTCGAAGAGATGCTTCCACTTGGTGTCGTCCTAACCATTCCAGCAGCAGGAAGCGAATCAAGCGGCGGCTCGGTTATCACAAACGAAGACGGCTGGTACAAGAGAGCAACCAACAGCGTTGTTATGAGAGCCAGATTCGCCATCATGAACCCCGAGCTGACATTTACGCTGCCAGATTATCAGACGGCGGTAGGGGCGGTAGACATCATGTCTCACGTCATGGAGAGGTACTTCACAAATGTCAAGAACGTGGATTTCACTGACAGAATATGTGAAGCTACTCTTAGAACCGTGATCAAAAATACTCCTATAGCTCTAAAAGAGCCCGAGAATTACGACGCGAGAGCCGAGATAATGTGGGCCGGAACCATTGCACATAACGACTTGCTCAGTACGGGAAGAATCGGAGACTGGGCTACCCACGGCATGGAGCATGAACTCAGCGCGATATATGACATAGCTCACGGCGGAGGCCTGGCAATTATGTGGGCTCCGTGGATGACTTACGTGTATAAGCACGATATAGAACGCTTTGCTCAATTTGCGTACAGAGTCTGGGACGTAGAACCGGACTTCAGGAATCCCGAAAAAGTGGCATTAGAGGGCATTTTTAGGTTGAAGGAATTCTTCGCTAGTCTCGGTATTCCCGTTACCCTGACAGAGGCCGGAATTCCCGCCGACAAGTTTGAAGAGATGGCTGAAAAGGCAACTGAAGATGGACCTCTAGGTCAATTCGTGAAGTTACATAAGGATGATGTTAAGAAGATCTACGATCTGGCTAAGTGAACTGGCGCTCGTTGAGCGTTATCCGCTGGCCGAAAACATCTCGTTCTTCCAGAGCGAGGATCTGTTCTTCTTGGTCGAAGGGAAGACCGTGGTCGGGGGCGTTGGAAATAGCGGAACAAGACGCAGGGCTGCCTTCGGCAGTAAGTGAGGCTCGCTAACGCGAGAAATTGATGCCCGGAGAAACGTCCGGGGAAGTGATGCCACCTTCGGTGGGACACAAGGCTGGCTAGGATCATTGGTCGCAATGCCCGCTTCGCGGGGAAAGAGCCAATTTTGCTTAGGAGAAAACTCTGTACGTTGTGAAGATCAGTTGCAAGATGTGAGTTGAGAGTTGTAGGAAGAACCTGTTCTTCATTCTAGAGCGAGGATCTTCTTGGTTCTTGGGCAAACTATACTCTGCAAAAGATAGAAAAATGTGGAAAGCATAGATCTCAAGTAAGGATCTGGGATCTCGAAAAGCCTTGAAGAGCTCTCTAATCCCCTTTTGAGAGCTCTTCATTATTCATAAATTAGGGAGCTAAAAAGAGATCGTATTATTCTTCTCCCATGACAATATGTGCTGTTTTTTGCTTCTGATAACCCTGATCTTAAATCCTCCCTTGGGTGCCAATCACTGCACATGAGACAGACAGTTCAACGGCATTCATACTGCCTCTTGCGGAGAAACTGTGGTCGGCTCTCGATAATCCTGATCTTAGGTCCTCCCTTGAAGGACCTATCACTACTCATAAGTCAGGAGGGTTAATAGAAATCTTTTGACACTCCTTCTTTCCCGGCTACACACTGTGTTTGGCTCCTGATGATCCCGATCTTAGGTCCTTCCTTGAAGGACCTATCACTACTCATAAGTCAGGAGGGTTAATAGAAATCTTTTGACACTCCTTCTTTCCCGGCTACACACTGTGCTTAGCTCTTGATGATCCTGATCTTAGGTCCTCCCTTGAAGGACTTATCACTACTCATAAGTCAGGAGGGTTAATAGAAATCTTTTGACACTCCTTCTTTCCCGGCTACACACTGTGTTTGGCTCCTGATGATCCCGATCTTAGGTCCTCCCTTGAGGGAGGAGGGCCACGAAGTGGCGGAGGGTGTTGGTCTTTGAAGTCGAAAAGAGCTGCCGTTCGATGTACGTTCTTGGTTGCAACAGCTGAGATCCTCCAATTAACGGGCATCTCGTAGAGCTTGCCCCGAAATGTTCCGGTTTGAGGTTTCCTGTTTGGGGATCCCTTTAAGGGTCATCTGAAGTGCTCCTGTTAAGGATCTCGCCCGAAGAGCCGCTTCGCTCACAAGAAGATCGGGATTCTGACCAGGAGCTTTGTCAGAATGACGGGATGAGGTGTTTTCTGAATAACCTAAGGCAATTATTTCAGACTCGGATTCGTAATCTTAGTTTCGATCTTCTTCTTCTTGGGCTTCTAGGAGGACGGCAGACTGTTGACGGTCAACGTTCTACTCAGCAGCGTTCAGAGATTGGTGGCTCTCAGCCCGCGAAGCGGAACTGGCCTCGCCGAAGGCGAGACTGGCCAGGCGAAGCCTGACTGGCCTGCGTTAGCAGACTGGCTTCAAAATCGCCTCCTGCCGAAGGCAGCATTGCGTCCGCCGATGTTCTTCGGCGCCTTGCGTCTGATCTTTTGCTCCCCTTCACGCCTAGAGCTTGCAGCTTGGAACAGTCAACTTGCAGCTGCTCTATTTCGAGGACTGAGGACCGTTGACTGGCAACTTTGTTCTTCGGCCTTCCTAGTTCTTTATCCTAGCAATTATATGAATCTTTGAAAACGAACTCTTTCTTCGATTCTCATCAAGTATAATCATCCATAATCGCCCCCAGTGAACTCATTTTGGACTTTGGTCACTAGATTGGATAGAGTATTATCGTTGTAGGTAACGTTGCAGATTTTGTTCTTCTGGCGATTAAGATGTGACTTCTAATTCATTCTTCTTGCGACAATCCTTGATTTTATCGTCATTTCGCTTAAATGCGGTCTCACAAAATCCGAAAGGAGTGATCAAATGTCGAAAAGACTTGGATTCGTTCTGGTACTTCTCTTAATGGTTATCGCAATTCCAACAGCACTGATGGCTCAGGATGACGACCCGGTTGTCATTTACTTCTTCCCTGGAGGCAGCCCGGGCGGCACATTTGCTACTGTGGTCTACAATGGAGCTGTTCATGCGGCCGAAATTCTTGGTGACAGAGTTGAGATGCACTATCTGTGGTCGGAATGGAGCCCGCAGATAATGGTTACTCAACTCGAACAGGCCATAGCTGCAAATCCAGACGGTATCGCAATAATGGGACACCCAGGCGATGACGCTTACAGACCTTTCGTCGAAGAGGCAGTTGCAAAGGGAATTATCGTAACAAGTCAGAACGCAACCCTGCCCGGGCTTCAGGCAGACTTCGCAAGCCAAGGATTCGGCTATGTGGGCCAGGAACTTTACGCCTCTGGTTGGACGCTGGGCCAAGGTATTCTTCAAAGAGCAAATGTGAAACAAGGTGACCATGCGCTCGTCTGGGGCCTCAAATCTCAGCCGACAAGAGGCCAGAGAACCCAGGGAGCCATTGATGCCCTTGAGAACGGCGGTCTCATTGTGGACTATATCGAGATCTCCCCAGAGGTCGATAAAGACGCGGCCAACGGTATCCCCGTTATAGTGGGTTACTTGCAGGCCAATCCTAACTGCAAGGTTGTAGTGACCGATCACGGTAACCTAACATCTGCGCAGCAGACGTATTTCGAGTCCGCAGGCTATGGCCCAGAAGAAATCTACGGAGCCGGTTTCGATCTCTCACCTGCAACTGTCGAGAGTATCAAGTCGGGCTACACCGACCTCGTTCTTGACCAACAGCCATTCCTGCAGGGCTTCCTGCCAGTAATGCAGATCTATTTGACGAAAAAGTTCGGATTCTCCGGACTCCACATCGATACAGGCGGCGGCCTGATAGGTCCTGACAATATCGACTTTATAGCTCCGCTGGCAGAGAAGGGAATCAGATAATCTCTGTTGAATGTACACTGTGAATTGCGGGAGGGGCAGCCGCCCCTTCCGCTTGCTGCTTTTTGAATTCTGCAAAGGAGGAGGTCCCTTGAACGAGAACATTATTGAGATGAAGAATATTCACAAATCCTTCGGCGGGGTACAGGCTTTGAAGGGTATAGATTTTCATGTCGGCCCCAATGAAGTCGTAGGTGTCCTCGGTGACAATGGGGCTGGCAAGTCAACATTGATTAAGATCATTTCTGGAGTCCATACCTTTGACTCTGGCGAAATGCACATAAAGGGTAAAAAGATTCATCCCAAGCATCACTGTGTGAAGCTAGCGCACAGATTCGGAATAGAGACCGTCTATCAGGAAAAGGCGCTCGGAGAGAAGCAGCAGCTCTGGAGAAACATTTTCCTGGGACGGCAGATAACCAACAGACTAGGCTTCATAAGAGTCAAGGAAGAAATCAGAGAGACGAATAAGATTATGAGAGAAATGATGAAGTTCAGAGGGATAGGCGCAGGTGCCGAATCATTTATCAGAACACTTTCCGGCGGTGAGCGACAGGGTGTTGCTATTTCGAGAGCGATGTATTTTGACTCGGACCTGGTGATACTGGACGAGCCGACAATGGCGCTGTCGCTTCAGGAAGTCAGAAAGGTGCTCGATTTCATCCTGGCAGTGAAAGAGAGGGGCAAGTCGTGTGTATATATCTCTCACAACATCGCAAACGTCTATCCCGTATCCGATAGATTCGTAGTCATAGATAGAGGTGAAGTCGTTTGCGAATACTACAGAAGAGACATCTCGCTGGAGAAGCTCAACGAAGAGCTGATCGAATTCACCAAGTCGAAAATCAAGTAGGATTCGGGGGGTTGTTTTCATGACCAAAGCTAACGAGAGAACCGAGCAAAGCCTTTTCTATAAATACAGATCTCAATTTGGACTTGTGGTAATGGTCAGCCTGGTCGTCCTTTTCTTCATAATCACCAGCCCTTCCGTATTCCTGAGAGCAGATATCTACTTTTCATTCCTTGCTTCCGTGCCTACAATCGGAATAATGGCCCTCGGCCTCACTTTCATTCTCGCTCTGGGGGAGATCGACCTTTCATTCCCTTCTGTCATGGCATTATCTGGATTCCTTTTTGCAAGCGTCTATGCCAGCACAGGCAGCTTCCTTCTCGCCATTCTCGCCTGTATAGGATCGGGGATACTGGTTGGAATTGTGAACGGACTGATTATTGCTAAAATCGGAGTCCCTTCAATCGTTGTTACCCTGGGAATGCAATTCCTTATCAGAGGGCTGAGTAACTTGCTCTCAAACGGAACGGCCATAATAGTGAGAGTTAGAGGTTCAATTTCTCATCAATTTCTGGTGGGTAAAATCGGGAATGTGCCCCTTCAGTCGTTATGGTTCTTAGGTATTGCCATTTTTCTCTTCTTTTTGCTATTCAGACATAAATTCGGCGAACATGTACTCTTTGTCGGCGATAACGTTGAAGCCGCAAGGATGATGGGCGTAAATGTCGACTGGGTAAAAATCGGAGCCTTCTCGCTTATGGGAGCTTTAGCAGCGATGGCAGGAATTTTCGATCTGTACAGAATGGGAACATGGTGGCCCACCATGGGGGAAGGGTATCTAATGATGGTCATGGCTGCGGTCTTCGTGGGAGGTACTTCGATGTTCGGCGGAGAGGCCAGCATATTCGGCACCTTCCTTGGAGCTTTCATGATCGGAGCCCTTGAGGCAGGAATAGTCGCCGCAGGTCTTAAAGGCTTCTGGACACGTTTCATAATTGGTCTTTTGATCATTTCCGCTGTGGTCGTCCATACGCTTATTAGAAAGAGGAAGTGATCAACCCAGAGCGAGTCATCCCGGAGTGTCTTCAAAGGATAAGAATTGAAGAGGACTCTAAAGAATTTTAGTAATCGTGGAGAGATTTATCTGGAGTGCACATAAGGAGCATGATATAGAATAGTTTTGAACTGGAAGCGATATTCCATAAAACTCGCAAGAGGGAAGGGTGAGAAGTGTCAAGAAAGTACACTACTCTGAAAGACATTTCCGATAAGACTGGTCTCGCAATAACGACGGTTTCCAAAGCGTTGCGCAATCATCCAGATATCAGCGCAAAAACAAAGAAGATTGTTGAGGAAGCGGCGGAAGAGATGGGTTACATAAAGAACTTCTCTGCTTCTCAGCTTAAGAGAAACAAGAGCAACACAATTGGCGTTGTCCTTTCCGACAGCTCCAATCCCTTCTTTGCAGAGTTCATGGCAGGTCTGGAGAGCGAAGCCTTCACTCAGGGCTATAAACTAATTCGAATGAATTCAGAGGGTGAGCAGGAGAGAGAAGAACAGGCGATAAAGACCCTTCTTCAATACAGGGTCGATGGCATAGTCATTTTCCCCTTGCAGGAGGAGATCCGCAAGTACAGGAAATACGGAATTACAAGAAACGGAGTCCTCATCGGCTGGAGCAAAGAAGAAGGCATAATTGACTGTGTCTACACTGAAGAGTTCAAAGGCATGTACATGGCTACGAACCACCTGATCGAAACGGGAAGGAGAAAGATTCTGTTTCTGGATAATTTCCTGTACAAGACCGGCTATTACGGAAGACGTTTCGAAGGCTATAAGAAGGCAATAGTAGAAAATGGAATAGAATACAGAGAAGAAAACCACTTGATCAACGCCAATCTGGAGAAGCAACACAGAATCTATGAAGGCTATACGGCAATAAAGGAAGCAATTGAGTCTGGCAAGAAATTCGACGGGCTTGTCTGCTTCAACGATCTTCTGGCCTATGGAGCGATAAAAGCCTTACACGAAAAGAAAATTCAGATTCCCGAAGATGTCGGGATTGTAGGCTATGACGACTTAGAATTCTCCATGATGGTCTATCCTTCTCTTTCTTCCGTGAATTACAGTAAGTTCAACTGGGGCGAACTTGCGCTCCGCACACTCCTCGAAAGGCTAATTGATCCGGACATGCCTCTCAGGCAAATAGTAATTGACGTAGAGCTAAACATCCGCGAAAGCTCTATGAAGAGATAAGAACTCGGCATTATTAAAGGGTCAGATTCGATTTTTCGCACTGAACGAGAAATCGAAAGTAAGAATCTGCGGGACTATTCCTGGGGACAGAGAAGAGAATCAAGAGGAGCCCTTTGCCTGCTCCCAGACGTGGACATCCCCACGCAAAGAGAATTTCCAATATGGCTCACATGAAACAACGTTGTCCGTCAAAGGTTCACCGTCCTCCGATAAGACCGACCGTCAATCGTCGAGAAAGAGCACTGTCGAGATCTTCGCTTCGCTCACGAGAAGACGAGAAAAGCCAGTCACCTTCGGTGGCCAGTTCCGCTTCGCGGGCAAAAGATCCGCTGTGTTCACGTGAAGATCGGGATTCCGACCAGGAGCTTTGTCAGAATGACGGGAAGGATTGTCTTCCTGAACTTGTTTCGGGATATGGGTTCCCAAGAAACCGTGGTCGGGGATTGCGGGTTCGAAAGAGCAAATGATCAGTTCCAAGTTGTGAGTTGCATTTTGCAAGTAAATTCACTCCAAAGGAGTGTAGGGGCGTGCGGCCGCACGCCCGCTATTAAGGATCAATCCTCCCAAGGATAGAGATCGTCATCTTCAATAGTTGAACGAACCTGACTTGCTTTTCTGTCGGGATTCTCTCTGTCTATGTGCCATCTCAAGGGGTTATTCTCAATGTACTCACGAATTCGATTCAATTCTTTCTCCCCACGGATTACATGTTCGTAGTAATTTCGTTGCCAAAGAGATTTTCCGGGCGTACCGCGCAGTTCGTTTACTCTAGCCGTTGCGGCTGCTTTGAAACCCGAGACGAATGAACCAATCGTCTTTGCTTTCATAACGCTTCCTCGTGCTTTTAAACAGTCGCTTACAGTCTCCCTTTCGCCTCTTTGCATAGCTACAATTCCGTGCAGATGATTAGGCATTATCACGAAGGTGTCTAGTTCGATTTCCTTTCTGATTTCTGCGGATCTTAACCACTCTTCAACAACGATCGTTCCAATGCTACTCAAGATCACTTTTCCGTCAACCATGGCTCCCAACAAACACTGCCTCCGATATGTACATATCATCAAGAAATAAGCTCCGGTCTGAGAATAATCGTACTCCTTCAGTCTAATTGACCGCCTTTTCATAAGTCTTTCATCATGTTCCAAAATGCAAACCTCCAGGATCTTCTTTTTCTCAAGGGCGAACAGCCGTTCGCCCCTACAAAAGAACTGCATAATCGTCTGGAATTGTCATCTGGTAGCAATCTATCGTAAGTTCCTCACTGCGTCTTCCCGAAGCAAATGTGCCTTTGCGCAAATCAATCCCTTTTCTGAGTTTTCATAACCCGGTTTTGATAACCCGTTCTTGCTAACCCGCCCCTTATAACCCGATATTCACGTTTTCTTGTCGGAGAACGGAGAACCAATAACGCTCGAAGGAGTCGCTTTTTCGCGTCCTGGCGTGGTCTTCGCCAGCCTTGCGTCCCAGCACTATCCATTGCCGGCATTGCGTCCGCCATGGGTTTCGGCGCCTTGCGTCTGACGTTTTATACCAGAGTTTACTGCGCTTACGTGAAGACCGGGATTCTGACCAGGAGATTTGTCAGAATGACGGGATGTGGTGTTTTCTGAATAACCAAAGGCAGTCATTTCAGACTTGGATACGGAATCTTGGTTTAGACCTTCTTCTTGGCTTTTACTGAGAACCGATGACGATCAACGTGGTCTTCATCAGCTTTCATCGTCTCTTCCGCCCGGCGTAGCCGGAACTGGCCTCGCCGAAGGCGAGACTGGCCAGGCGAAGCCTGACTGGCCTGCGTTAGCAGACTGGCTTCAAAATCGCCTCCTGCCGAAGGCAGCATTGCGACCTGGCGTGGTCTTCGCCAGCCTTGCGTCCACTGACGCTCCTCAGTGCATTGCGTCCGCCGACGTTCTTCGGCGCCCTGCGTCCGATCTTTTGCTCCCCTTCACGCCTAGAGCTTGCAGCTTGGAACAGTCAACTTGCAGCTGCTCCTTCGCAAGACGGGTCCATGGTCTTGGACGAAGGACCAAGGACGGCTCTTCACAGCGATCAGTGTCTTCCAGCAAGTATCCAGCGGCCCTTGCTCGCCTAGCTTTTCTTTTCTCTGCTTCTTATCTTTGCCTTTCTGAACCAGAAGAAATACATAGCCCCGATATAAGCAGCCAGACCCAGTATGAAGTAGAGATAGTATATTGGCTGATCGGTTCTGTAGCCAAGAATCGGAATGTTCAGCAGTATGAGCATTGGAATGCCGAGGAATAATGCCAGCCCGCTTCCGAAGACCATGTCCTCGGCAGTCCCGGTCTCAAAGGTTGGATCTACCTCTCTGAGCAATGCCATACCCGTCGAGAGTGTACCGGTATGCATTCCAAAGAAGGTAACGATGTGTTCCAGCGGGGCCTTCTCGTAGATCCTCTTCCCAAACCAGATAGTATATCCCGCTATGAATAGTCCTCCAACGGAAGTGAGAATTATTACCGGCAAGATGTACTCCTGAATAACAGAGAAGGAGATTCCTGCTATCGATGCTGCAACCATGAAATCGAAGACACCCCCGCCAATACGTTGAAGCAGGAAGTCGTTCATGTATTCAGTTTTATACTTTTCGGATTTTCTGATCTTCTCGTAAATTACTCTGAAACCCATTGCAAAGAGAACACCGATCACGAAGTGGAAGCCCCAAAGAACTTGGGCAAACGTTTCGCCAAAGGTGCCGAGTCCTCCGATCAGACCTGTGAACCACTTCAAGAATAGGTAAGTGATGAGATATACGATTCCCACAGCCAGAGCCTGGATTGTGAAGCCGTCAATATCCGAGAATTCGAAGTCTTTTATTACCGCCTCTACTCTTTTCCTAACTGTGGGTCTTTCGATCTGAATTCCCACCTGTCTCTTTCTATACACCATTGTGTTCAACATCACTATTCCGCCAAAGGCCGCCCAGAGAAAGCCTAATGTTGAAACACTAAGACCCACGGCTCCCCCACCGGTAAAACCCAACGCTTCCCACTGACTGCCCAGCGAATAGGCCTGGCCGGGACCCTGTGCAAATCCTAGAGCCAGAAGAAGGCCGAAAGGCGGAAAGAGATCTTTGAAGAATAATCCCACCAGGGCAATACCAACGACAAACCCCACAAGCCCCTGAAGAGCGTATGACATGCTAATAAGAAAGCCGGTATTGACAGAAGACTTAGTAGTGGATCGTCTCGTTCTCTTCAGCGCAATCGCGATGAAGCCAATTGCCATCAGATGATAGACCAGATTTCCAAGTCTATCGTATGAGAAGGGAATTATCTTCAGAACCTCCGGACCGAAAAGTATTCCAAGAAAGCCGGCTATAACTGCATTTGGGATAAGAACCTTGCTGAGGGGAGTGATGATTCTCTTCAGAACAGAAGCTACACCAATCAGGATGGAAAGGTAAGCGAAGTCGAGTACTATAGTCCAGTCTTGTTCCATGAAATCACCCCTTTTCGACAAAGCAATTGTATCAGAAGACAGTTCAAGTTAATTCTCCTCGTTTTTGTTAGAATTGTAATAAGAAGGAGGAAATTTGATGACACTAACGCCGCTTGGTGGCGGCCGCGAGATAGGCGCAAACTCCTATCTCCTTAGTCTGGACGGAAAAAACATTTTAATTGATGCAGGAAGACACCCAGTAAAGGAAGGTTTCGAGTCGCTACCGGAAATTGACAAAATAAACGATCTAGACGTGATAATGATCTCCCACTCCCACTACGACCATCTCTCTTCTTTGCCATACATATCTCAAAGATGGCCAAATGCCCCCATCCTTATGGCTCAAGAAAACAAGGGCCTGTCACTTAGAATACTTCAGAACTCCGTTGAGGTAATGAAGAAGAAAAACGCCAATGACGGTGTAGAACCGATACTATACAATCACGGCGAGGTCAACGAGCTGAAGAGAAGAATATATCCCATGGAGTACTTCCAGCGATATTCAATAGACGACGTAGTGGATGTTGCGCTTTATCCGGCGGGACATGTGATGGGCGCCGCTTCAATCTACCTGGAGCATAAAGGACGACGTATTCTCTACTCAGGAGATATCTCGCTTTCACAACAGCTAACAATTCCGCCGGCTCAGCTTCCCAAGAAGGTCGAAACGCTCATATCCGAAGGAACTTACGGCGCTAAGGAAAACCAACTGCATACAAGATACAGCGAAATAGAGCGCCTGAGCAAATCCGTCAAACGCGTTCTCGAAAGCGGCGGTCGGGTCCTCATGCCCGTATTCGCGCTGGGAAGGGGCCAGGAAGCTATCTATATGCTCCTAAGACTAATGCAGAAGAACAAGATCCCCACCGTTCCGATATATACAAATGGAATGGTTGCCTCTCTTAGCAATCTTTACATGAGCAATTACGAACGCATAAGCGATAAAGACAGAAAGTGGTTCATGCAGAACTTCCAGAAGAATGTTACGGTAGCGCCCAAAAGCATCGAGAGGCTCCTCTTCTCTAAAGATCCGGCGCTTCTGGTCTTTTCTGCCGGAATGCTGGTAGAAGATACACTTTCTTACATATTCGCGAAGCAGATGCTCCCCAACAGCAAGGACGGCATCTTCTTCATGGGTTATCAGAGTCCTGAATCGGACGGTTACAGAGTCCTTCAGGCAAACAAGAACGGCGATGAGTTGATTCAGATGGGCGAAGACACGATTGAAATCGGCACCAGGAACATAGATATCTTCAACTTCTCGGGCCACGCCGACTACCAGGAACTTCTCGAACTCCCCAGAAGACTCCAGCCGGAGAAACTGATCTATGTTCACGGAGACGAGGGAGCACTGGAAAACCTCGCCGAAGAACTGCAGTATGAGTTTGAGATTCAGATACCATCGAATCTTCAGACGGTAGAGCTTTAACTCCGGTTGACAAGGAATTGCACTGGTGTTATCATAGTGTACGGTTGCCGGGGTGGCGGAACTGGCAGACGCAACGGACTTAAAATCCGTTGGAGCGAGGGCTCCGTGTGGGTTCGATTCCCATCCCCGGCACCATGGAAGCAGAAAAAGCAGGTCATTCATATAGAAATATTGAGAATAATAGATACCCGGTGCGGGGTGGAGCAGTCTGGTAGCTCGTTGGGCTCATAACCCAAAGGTCACAGGTTCAAATCCTGTCCCCGCTACCATTATCAGGCGGTGTAGCTCAGCTGGCTAGAGCATGCGGTTCATACCCGCAGAGTCGTCAGTTCGATTCTGACCGCCGCCACCACGTATTTGTGTACACTTGTAGGGTATGAAGCGTAATCAAAAAAGCCCCGGGATAACCGGGGCTCTTTCATTATCATAAGAATCAGAACCTCACCCCAATTCCAAAGAAGATTCTTGTCGCCTCTTTTTCTTGAAAAGCGTTTTTCACTTCTCCGATAGGCCATGACGAATCACAGTGGGATATTAGTCTAGTAACCAAGAGTGAGAACTCCAATGTTTGACTTGAAACGAGGTTCTGTGTAAGCTTTTCCTTCAAATGACTTCAGCATGTTCCCAAAACTGCTGGACGGTGACGTGGTATTCGTTCGAAAGCAACCGGTCGCCAGGAACGGCCAGATGGTCGTTGTCAGAATAAACGGCCAGGAAGGCGTTATCAAATACTTCCACAAGAGATCTGACATGGTTATTCTTACCTCTGAAAACCCTGAATACAAGCCTATTAGAATAGACAAGGATAGATGGGACTCCGAATGTGCTATTATCGGGGTAGTTGTTGGTTTGAAGAGAAAATTTTCTGATTCTTAATTATTTCTTATTGACTAAGGGGAAAGACAGCTGACCGGATTGCGGCCACAAATGATAGGAGGTGTGGTCGTGAAGAACTTGCTTCTGGTAACTCTACTTTTGTTGCTTCTTGTAGGCACTTCTCTAGGCCTTACAGCGGTTGCTGAGAACGGAAAAACTGTCATCTTGAACTCAAATGGCACCTGGAAATATGACACGACTTCTGAATGGAGAGTCGTGAGATCTTACACAGGGTCATCTAGTAAGAACACTGACTCTTTTGCCATAACAGGGAACACTTGGAGAATAAGAGCAAAGACGGAAGTACTCCTGCAGATATACCTTTACAGGCCCGGGGAAGAGGTCTTCTGCGAGGCCCCTCTTATGATGGGAGAAGCAGGAGAAGATGAATCTTACCTCTACATGAAGGAAACATTCTACTGCAGCTTCATCGCTGTGGGCAAGTATGAGGTGATTATTGAAGAGGAAGTCAAGTAAAAGGCATGATAATTGAGATCCTAGAATAGCAGATGATTAACATAAGATGGGAGGATTTGCTTTGAGGAAACCTACACAGAGCCAGATTGCAAAGCTGAAGGAAGCTATCGAGTTCTTCTCGCCGGTAATCAAGAGAAGCCTTCAGAACAAGTCGAACGAAGCTGACACCAGGATAATTATCAATGACTTACTCGAGAAGGTTTTTGGATATGACAAATACTTCGAAGTAACTGCCGAACATATGGTCAAATCTACCTATGTCGACTATGCAATAGTCATTGATGGGAAAGCAGAAATCCTGATAGAGGTTAAATCGATGGATTCTAATCTAAAGCAAGACCACATAAGGCAAACCGTGAATTACGCGGCCAGCGAGGGAGTCAAGTGGGCTATTCTCACGAATGGCTGTGAATGGCAATTATATAGAGTCATTGTTGACAAGCAGGTTGACAAAGAGCTCTTCCTGAAGTTTTCGCTTCTCGATCCAGAAAGTATAGACTATACCGATCTGTATGTATTGACAAGAGAAAGCCTTAGAAAGGGATTGATCGACGAATACTGGGAATACAAGAACGCGCTGAAGCCAAGTGTGGTCCTTAATGTATTGCTTTCTCAGCCTGTGATTGACAAGTTGCGAAGAGAGGTCTCAGCTGTCTCAGGCTATAAGGTAACTTCTGAGGAAATTGTGGACATATTAGTATCGAGAGTGATTCGACCGGAAGTAATAAGGGAAAGCTCCACAGCCCAAAGAAGGATTCCTAAGAAAGATGTTCCAAAACCCCCTCAGGGAATCGATATCGACGGACTGACACCGATGCAATGTGAGATTCTGAAGATTCTAGAGGAAGCCAACACCCCTGTTTCTCTTGACAGAATTAAAGAACTCCTTATTGAAAGGGGACTAGACTTCAAATCGCTTGCTGGGACATTCCGCGGGCTGAGCATAAGACTCGGCGGAGAGATATCTTGTGAAGATGGATCCTATTCCATCTCAGACTATCTGAAGAAACTTCTGGAGGAGAAAACGGACATTGTTGAATAAACTGTCGATTATAGGAAAATCAAATGGAGAAACATTAAGCGGTGGGAAGTAGTAAGAAATTCAAGAATAAAGTCTTCTTGATTCTCGAGGGAGATGCAACGAATCCCGTAAATATCTTCCTTGTCCTTTTGATAATAAGCAATGTTATTTCAGTCATCTTGAGTACAGTTCCTGATCTCAGAACCAGATTTGGAGACTTCTTCTCTTCGTTCGAACTATTCTCAGTAGTAGTTTTTTCTGTTGAATACATCTTGAGAATCTGGAGCTGCACATCTGATGAGCAATATAGTAGGCCAGTCGTCGGAAGAATTAAGTATGCTGTTCAGCCTCTGGTATTGGTAGATCTGCTTGCAATTCTCCCCTTCTATCTACCTTTTGTAACAAGACTAGATCTTCGATTCCTCAGAATCCTCAGGATATTCAGGGTGCTTAGAGTCCTAAAACTCGAGAGATACTTCGTGGCTCTTTCAAAAGTGGCAAGAGTAATCAAGAGGAAGGCATCAGAGATAATTTCGACATTCATTGTGATGTTTATCCTGATAGTATTGGCCGCTAGTCTCATGTACTATATTGAACCTCAGACCTATGACAGCATTCCTCATGCCATGTGGTGGGGGATAGTAACTCTTACAACAGTAGGATATGGCGACGTTTATCCACAGACAGCTTTGGGCCAATTGATAGGCTCAATCTTAGCTCTTCTTGGAATCGGTTTGTTTGGCCTTCCCGCGGGAATTCTTGCAGCAGGATTCATAGAGGAAATTCAATCTAAGAACAAGCAAAAGTGATTAATAGCTCTAAGTAGTTGATTGAAAGAGCTCAGGTTTCGAAAATCAGCAACTGGAAACAATAGTAAAATCAAACGCTTTCAATACTGGACAAAAAAGCTAGAAAAAAACACCGAAATTTATCAGAATTACTTCTTGGTTTCATTAACTGAACGATATCATTGAACATCTCAATTAATCCTGTTATATGGCTCTGAGAAGTCTTTGCCGTGAAGGCTGTCGCTTGGAAGTCTCGACTGAGAAATCGTAAGAGAGAGACATCTGAACATGGATCGACCATGCCAGATATCTCGCCTTTGAAAGAGGAATACACATAAAGCGAAAAAAGGCATTTGAGAACACTGCTTTTCACACCAGGGAAGATTTGAGTAAGTAGGGGACGGGTTCTCCGGGAGTTTTGTTTCTGCAGGGATTGTATTTGCTGAAAGACACGACCTCACGTTCTTCACCGAGAAATCACGACCAATACTCCTCAGTCTATTGTCTTCGAATGAAAAAGCGATAGTGACAGGGAAATACTTTACGAAGAAGCTTTTACTTACCGTCACTTCAAAAAATCGACTTGTAGAATGGCCGGTCCTAGAGGTTTTTCCTGACTATCGCAAAGCCGCGGGCAAATATGGCTATTGCCGTTATAACAAGCCCTACGACCAAAACTGGGATAACGCTGGAAACTGTGATTTTCACCACCCCCGTCTCTTATTTTATTCTTCTCTTTTGTGTTCAGTCAATCTTTTGCAGGTCACGATTTTCGGCGTCTTGCAGACAGAAGAACCCACCTTGAAATCCATTCCCGTCAAGAGACTGCGGTCAAAAGCAAGATAGTATATTGGTTGCTCTCGTCACAGCGTCACCGGGCTAAGTTGGTCTACACAAGTCAAGTCTGACTTTCAATAATCCCGCACTTGCGCGGATTTCTGCCGCAAAGCCCGTTCTCGAGCTCTGGAACAATATTTATCAGTTTGGATACTATTTCCTGATCCAGTGGCATTTCTGTCATCATGTCCACAGCTTGAGCGAAAGAGTAGGCAGTCCTGTAGGGCCTATCGGCCGTGAGGGCCTCAAACACATCTGCTACAGCCAAAATCTTTGCTTCGATCGGTATCTCATCTCCCTTCAAACCCTGGGGATAGCCGGATCCGTCTTCTCTTTCGTGGTGCAGATAGGCGTAAGGAACGAATCTCTCCAGGTATTTGAAATGTTGAAGCACTTCCTTGCCATGCTGGGGATGATTGCGTATTACCTCCTTTTCAATTTCATCAAGAGGACCATGCTTTCTCAGTATGTTAGGCGAAATGCCCATCTTACCAATATCATGAAGCTTTGCACCGTTTACTAGCTCCGTGATTTTCTTCCTTCTCAATCCAAGACTCTTGCCCAAGTACTCGGCGATTATCGCCACATTCCTAGAGTGAAAGGCGGTATAGGAATCTTCCATTTCCCACAAATACATGATCTCCTGAAGACCACACATCTCGTAGTATCTGGAAAGACCGAGCGCAAGCACTTCCATCATGAACAAGACACCAACTATCCCGGCCGCCACGGAATGCAGAATCATCCACCTGGTAAGATCATATCCTTCTATTTCGGTTCTCAGACCGTAGGCGAAACTCTTCGATCCGCCCTCAGAGAAGGCGATTCTGTCATCGAGATTCATCTCGGAAAGCAAGACATTCTTGTCTATGCTGGCAATCACGACTGCATCGGATATCTCATTCTCCATATGGCTGTCATAGACGTTGAAGTAGAGATAAAGCTCCTGCTCTATGGCAGATACTCTGTACACATCTTTAACCGGCATCTCTGAAGGTCTACTTATAAGCCTGGCCGTCTTCACTGCTGCAAACTCATTTTGGATCTCTTGTAGCATCTCTTCGATGAACAAGTCGTCTTTCGACAAAACGGCGTTGTACATAGCGTTCCACTGGAAATATCCCAGGGACAAAGCAGATCCCAGATTTTCGACGGATGTCTCGAAGATTCCCGAATAGATTTCCTGAGTATAGCTGATAGCCTCATTCTGAAAGACGTGGTACGGTAGCATCATTAGAAGAATCGTTACCAGAAAGATGAATATGACTAGCGTAGGTCTGATGTACCGGAGTTCATCAAATCCTCTCATCTAAAACCTCCTTCCTTTCTATCCACCCCTCAAAATACTTAATTAATCATAACACTTAATCTATTGATTCAACAATGTTTTGATAGTAAGAGGCGACCTACGTGAAGACAACTTACTTAGAGATTTTGTTTTTGGTATTAACTGCTGTAAAATAATATCCGTGTTGTAATTATTCTTAGGGGGATAAACAGTGAAAAGCGAGGAGATTACCTATGAAATTCTTCGGATTAGGGATTTCGGGAAGGCTATGCGCCGCAGAAACGTTAAGGTCAGGATCTTCAATTACAGTCCGTCCGAAGAAAACCTGAAGAAACTGGCGGAAAGCATCTGGCTCATACATGGACAGGATGTTGAGGAACTCACGACCGTTTTCTACCTGCCCGGAATGAGTACAAATTCAACGGGATTCGCACTGGGAGGCTGCACGAAGGGAAAGGGGTGTTACGTTACGCGGGACTGACTCAAGTAATGCTCGGACCGGGATAAATACGTCTGTGAGAATTCGGTCGGAAGTGGAACTTTCATGCAGATCATGCGGCCCGGGTTTACGCTCCGCTCATTTAGTACTGGCTTCACATTAGAGCTTCTCGTTGCTGTTTGGAGTCGGATTCCCAGTTTCTTTTTTGAAAGATAGAGACTCACAACTACCGCACTTTCTCGGTCGAGTTTAATTGACTCGCAAAGAGACCGACAGCTTATTCACAACTCAAGAGCAACCGCGTATTATCTATATACAAGTTCAGTTTGATTAATATCGGTTTGATTATTGGACTCACACTCTGGTCATCGGAACGGAGAATTGCGGGAACATGAGCGAAAAGATTGACGGAGTCGCTTTTCAGAAGCGTCTTGAGATGTGACTTATGCTTCTGTGCACAGCAGTGAACCTACTGAAGGCGTATTTCTGAATGGAGGTCACTGATTATGAACCCGAAGACCTATGAGTTTAATGCCATTATCCGGAAAGTCACCTGCATAGACGGAGCATATATCGAATTCCCTTATGATTTAGGGAAGGAATTCGGCAGGGGAAGGCTAAAAGTCCGCGCAACTTTCGACGGTGTACCGTACGACGGAAGCGTTGTTAATATGGGCATGAAGAACCCCGACGGTACGATCTGCTACGTAATCGGTGTAAGGAAGTATATAAGGACCAAGATCGGAAAGAAACCCGGGGAGAGCGTTAAGATAACGATAACGGAAAGGGAGCAGTGAGCTGGTATGTGGCAGTGTCCGAAATGCGGCCGGGAGTTCGAGAAAGAGAACCAGAAGCACTCGTGCGGTGGGCCCCAGAAAACGATCGACGACTACATTGAAGCCCAACCCGAGAGCCTTCAGCCGCTCCTGCATCAGGTAAGGGATGCGCTCAGTGCAGCGCTGCCAGACGCAGAGGAACGCATCTCGTGGAGAATGCCCACCTACTGGAAAAAGCACAATATTATCCACTTCGCAGCCTTCAAGAACCACATCGGACTTTATCCCGGTGACAAAGCCGTTGCGCATTTTGCAGACCGGTTGACACAATACAAGACAAGCAAGGGCGCAATTCAATTCTCATACAGCAAGCCACTCCCAATGGAGTTGATCGCGGGGATTGCGAAATGGTGTTATGAAACTGGGAATCATCACTAATGGAGGACTGACTGGCATGCCCAGATTGAGAAGGATGCTTAACGACTGGAACGCCCAGTATATTCAATCATTAATGAAACAGATTGAAACCCAGAGCAAGACAACGCTCATAAAATGGGGCACAGATTATTCTGAGCGAGTTTTATTGCCACTGTGGCTCAAATACTATCCGAATGACTTACGTCCGAAATTTGCAATAATAGCCGCCCGGCAGTGGCTTTCCGGACAAATAAAACTGCCGCAAGCAAAGAAGAAAATTCTTCGGTGCCATGATGCAGCAAGAGACGCTCAAAACACTCCAGCGGCACAAGCCGCAGCTAGAGCCATAGCTCAGAGTGCGTCGACTATACATTCGGCGAGACACAGCATAGGACTCGCGCTCTACGGAGCGCTTGCCGTCGCTTATGACACACTTGGAATAGAGGCCCACTGGGAGCATCTGGAACTATGCGCCGCCGAAGAGTGTGGAAGAATGCTTGATGCATTGCGTTCCATTTCGGTTGACGACGAACCGAACCCCTCTAATATTGACTGGAAGTGCTGAACGCTGTGGAAGGTGCGGCTGACGAATCAGAGCCGCTTCACACGACCACGGCAATGTCATGAATTATATGATGCGCCGAAGAACACAGGCTCAAGATCAGATGCAAGTTCTGAGATACAAGTTGCAGGACACGCAGCCGAAAGCGGAACAGGTTCTATCTTACTAAACATTTTCTCTTGCCCGCTTAAACAATCTTATACAGCTTGCCAAACATTAAGTAGATGAAATAAATCGAGTCTGCCGCGGAAAGATGCATAAGCAGACTCGCATAGAAAGAATAGTATATCACTTACTTCATATTAGTAGTTGAGATACTATATACCTCTCAGCGCCTGCGCATTCCTTCCAGCTCCGGCATCTTTTCAAACCCTCAGATACCCGCTAACTCCAGCACTCTCTTTAACTCAATAGGTCTATAACCAATGTTTTCTACAGAAACGTTGAAGTACCTGCCTGCATATCCATCGCCTGACAAGATTGAACCATGAATGTGTCCATGTATGTTTAAGGCGATAGTTGCTCCTGGATCTGGCTGGGCTCTATGAGTAAGAAGAATCTTGACATCATTTCGTTCGGGATGCTCGATAACGAGCCTCTTGTGAACTTCAAGAAATCCCGCTTCAAGATATTGTGCGGCCTTTCCATCGTGATTTCCTTTTATAAGTATAATTGAACCGCTCAAAAGACTTGAGAATCTCCTGGCATTTTGCTTAGGCCTCATGCAGAAATCACCAAGAAAGTAAACAAGATCGCGCTTCCCGACTGTTTCGTTCCAACCTTCAATCAGCTTCTGGTTCATAGTTTCCACATCGGGAAAGGGGCGGTTGGCATAAGTAATTATGTTCTTGTGATCAAAGTGCGTATCGGAGATGACGAATACTTTCATGCTCTAGAGAAAATCCTGCAGTCATAACGCATTCCCTAATCGAAACAAGCGATCTGTCACGAGAATCAGATAATACAGGCCGGACTACCCCGCGGCAGGGCGAGTCAATCATGCATTTCCTAAGAATCCATTCATATGATAATTCAGGTTTCTAACCTCTGTCAACTATCCGCTTTCAGTTAGGCTAAATCATGCAGCCCCTGGCACGCTTACATAAGGGCTCAAGTTAATATCCACAAACTCCATCCATAGTGAGAAGAAGAGTTTTGCTTAAACCCGAAGCCCTGTTAGTCCCCAGCTGCCCTTGACTTGAAGAAAACAGTCAGGACAAACTCAAAAGGCCGTTCTGCAAACGCGGAACCCCAAATAGTAGTATTTGAAGGTACGCCCGTTGCCACTTCGACCCGCCACACGTAATCGGCTTACGTGGTCGAACCAGCTACCGCCACGAAAGACCTTGAAGGAACCGCTGTCATTATACGGATTCGTCTGCCCAGAATCGGTATAGTCGTAAAACCAGTCTGAACAAAGCTCCCATACGTTCCCAGACATGTCATGAAGTCCGATCTCGTTTGGCGCTTTTGTTCCTACCTCGTGCGATCTACAGTTGTTTTCAGCAATTGCTTTGAAACCACTTTCATCACTGAGCGGTCCTTCAAGAAGCTCATCTCCCGAATTATGCGAATACCAGGCCACTTCATCAGCGTTGTTGCTTCCCGAATACCAGAAGCCCTTGCTTTCCTTCCCCCCACGGGCGGCATATTCCCACTCGGCCTCTGTGGGCAGTCTGTATCCGACAACCTTCGAAGGATCTGTCACGACCACTCCATCCCTGTCAATCAAACTTCCACTTTCGTCGTATGCCTTCGGGAGTTTTTTCTTCTTACTAAGCCAGTTGCAGTATTCCATAGCGTCGTTCCAGCTGACGTTGATAACCGGTCTCTTTCCCCTTCCCCAGCCATTGTCGTCGGGTTTGCTTTTTCCAGTCGATTCACAGAATGCATCGTATTCGTCAAAAGTCACTTCGTGCTTATCGATATAGAAATCGTAAGTGAGTGTTACCTTGTGTACGGGACGATTTTGTTGCCATAGGTCTCCGACTTCATCTCCCATATTGAAGCTGCCTCTTTCCACAAATACCATTTCCACTTTCTGATTTGCCGAATCAGCTGGATTAGCCCCCGTCAGCACGCCGGTTAGAAACAGAAGAACTAAGAGCACAACCAGTATCGGATTCTTCATTTTCTCACCTCCACAATGATCTCAGTAGAAAAATCCATATAAGCAGCGTCTCCATCTATGTTGTCTTAGTCGTTTCTCCAAAACGAAGAGATTCTAGAAACAATCGGGACCTGACATAAGGAAGGACGGGCACACGGATCTTCGCAATCTTCTGCCCCAAAAATGAGGAAATGAATCTTCTTCAGAATTTGACAGGCTTAGTTACGATGATAAGCAAGAATTCGAAAGCCGCATTTCGAAACCAAGGACACAAATACGCGAAAGAAACGGCTGTCCTGCCGAAATTTTCGCCCCGATTCTGAGCGCTTGCTTCACTCAATCATAGCACTGTCTCGTATCGTCAACTTCATTCTGCAGACACAATCATTGACCAGGCATCGGCAGGATTCATTCTCTTGGCTCATGAGCGATATTGCTCTATCTACACTATAGCGATACTGGGAAAATGCTTTGAGCCCGGAAAATGTTCTTCGCATGATAGAGTTTCTTCCTCATCTCTAGATGGAATTGACAGCCAAGATTGCAAACAAAAGGTGTGACTTGAGGTACATGGCGGAGTCTCTAGAGTTCTATACAAGCAACAGATTCCGCCTTAAGCATTCGCTTCCTATGTTCCTGATGTCCCTGGTTTTCCTAGAAAAACTATGCAGACCAATACTGGTTGATTATTCTGTAAGGACACTAAATGAATCGACTGAACCAAGATAGTAAGGTTGTATAATTATTCGAATGTAAATATACTTATCGTCAGAGGTGAAAGCGATGAAGAGAGCAATTCCATGGGTGGTGCTTTACTGCTTTTAGTTCTTATAACCTCTCGTTTCCTTTTCGAGAAAAAACTGTCCCCCATAATCAATCTGATACCAGCAAAAGACGGCACTTTGATCGGCCCTGAAGAGTCCTTCAGATGGAGTGGAGGTACATCCTCTGATGATCAGACGATTTACTCCCTTTTCCTGGGTATTTCTGAAGAAGCACTGACGGAAGTCGCCTCGGAAATAACTTCAACTTCTGTCGATCTAGACCTTGAATGTAATCAGCGTTACTTCTGGAAAGTGGTTGCGAAAACACTAACTCTTACGGCAGAAAGCGAAGTGATGAACTTCTATCTTATAGACGGGATGGCTAAGAATCCTCTCCCTTCAGACAACGTGACAGGAGTCACGAAGGACTCTACTTTGTCATGGGAAACGACTAACCTCGACGGAGCTGACTTCATTTATTCAGTGTATTTCGCCGAGGGAAATGTTCCCGCTCTCGTACAGGAAGCTCTCAAGGCGAACAGCTTTGATCCAGGCGATCTGAAGAACGGGACGAAATACTCATGGAAGATAGTTGTAAAGGCCGGGAGCCAAACAAAAGAGAGCCCGCTATGGAGTTTCACTACAATACCAGACCCGACAAACAACGCTCCCGAAAAACCCAATACTCCTACTCCTGCAGATGAGGCTATTGACCAATCTGTGGATGTCAATCTAGGCTGGAGTTGTTCAGATCCAGACGGAGATCCGTTGAAATACGATGTGTATTTCGGATCAAGCGAGACACCACCGCTTGTTGTCAACGAACAATCTTCTAATACATTCGATCCCGGAACCCTCTCTAAAGGGACTACCTACTACTGGAAGGTTGTAGCCAAAGACGGAAGGGGAGGAGTCACCGAGAGCGATAAGTGGTCGTTCACGACCGTTCCAGATCCGACAAACAACGCACCAGCGAAACCTGGGACGCCCACTCCCGCAGATGAATCTGTTGATCAGGCGGTAGACGTTAATCTAAGTTGGACATGCTCCGATCCTGACGGAGATCCCTTGAAATACGATGTGTATTTCGGAAGTAATCCCAGTCCGTCTCTTGTAAGCTACGAGCAATCAGCCTCCACTTTCGATCCCGGTACTCTTTCGAAGGGAACGACATACTACTGGAAGATAGTAGCCAAAGACGGAAGGGGCGGCGTTACTGAGAGCGATAAGTGGAGCTTCACTACAAGTAATCTGGAGTCCCCGCACAGCCCATCTCCTTCAGACGATGCAACGGATGTTCTGTGGGATAGCGTCATACTTTCGTGGGATGTCGACGGAGACACTTCCGGTCTTTATTACGATATCTACTTTGGTAAGGACTCGATACCGGGGATTTACAGAATAGGACATACAACCAGGGAACTGACTGTCACGAATCTAGACAGGGGTGAGACTTACTACTGGCAGGTAGTAGTAACGGATCAACCCTATACAAGAGGAAGCAATGCAGGGGTTTCTCCCAACAATCTCGCAGCAGATGCAATTCTTAGAAGAGACGGTGCAGCGGCGATTGGAAACATCTGGAGCTTCACGACAAAAGAAAACCGACCTCCGGTTTTCATTTCGATGAATCCCACGGACGAAGCAACTGACATATCTCCGGCCGCAACCATAAGCTGGCAGTTCACGGACGAAGACGGAGACGAACTTGTCTATGACCTCTATCTTGACAGAGTTGTCAATCCAAGAATCCTTGTGAGCAATATTGAAGACAGCAGTTACTCGCCTTTCCTGTACGGTCTTGCGGATTACTACTGGAAGGTAGCAGCCAAAGACGGGCACGGAGGAATAACCGAAACAGGCGTCTACAGGTTCGGGACTCGTTTCATAGAATGGCAGAAGTGCTTGGGAGGAAGCGGCAGTGATTGGTCGTGTTCAGTTCAGCAGACACTCGAAAGTGGATACATCGTTGCCGGTTACACAAACTCGAATGATGGAGACGTTTCAGGAAGCAATGGAAATAGTGATTACTGGGTAGTCAAACTGGACGAAAATGGCAGCATCGAATGGCAGAAATGCCTCGGCGGCAGTTCCACAGATCAGGCTTATTCTATTCAGCAGACGTCAGACGGTGGTTATATTGTTGCTGGAGTAAGTTACTCAAACGACGGGGATGTTTCAGGCAATCATGGATTAGGTGACTACTGGATAGTGAAACTGGATAGCGCCGGTGATCTAGTATGGGAGAATTATCTCGGTGGTACTGGCAGCGATTGGCCTTATTCAGTGCAGGAGACTTTCGACGGGGGATATATAGTAGCCGGATACACTAATTCTAGCAATGGGGACGTCATCGGAAATCATGGAGACTATGACTTCTGGGTAGTCAAGCTTGAACCAGATGGGACCCTTGACTGGCAGAAGTGTCTTGGAGGGACTCAAGATGAATATGCAAAATCAATTCAGCAAACATCTGACGGGGGATACATTGTAACCGGAGAAACAAGGTCTAACGATGGAAATGTCTCCGGAAACCATGGATCCTACGACTACTGGATAGTGAAACTGGATAGCACCGGCGATCTAGTATGGCAGAAGTGTCTCGGGGGGACAGGCATCGATTGGCCCTATGCAGTTCAGCAGACATCCGACAGTGGGTACATCGTTGTGGGCACTTCCTCATCTAATAATGGAGATGTCTCCGGAAACCATGGATCCTACGACTTCTGGGTAGTGAAACTGGATAGCATCGGTAATCTAGTATGGCAGAAGTGTCTCGGGGGAAGCCAGTACGATTCTGCCTACTCGGTGCAACAGCTGTCTGGCGGTGGGTATATCGTTGCCGGAACCGCTTATTCGAATAATTGGGATGTCTCGGCCAACAATGGAGAATACGATTACTGGATATTGAGGCTGGATGTGAACGGTAATCTCCTATGGGAAAAGTGTCTCGGTGGAAGCTTCTCAGAGTCCGCCCAGTCTGTCGATATCTCATTTGACGGAGGATGTGTCATTGCCGGAGAGGCAATCTCAAATGATGGAGATGTCTCGGGTAACAACGGACCGCCTGATTTCTGGGTAGTGAAAATCGGCGCAATCGAGAAGTGATCTGCTTCTTTGAGAAGCTGACAACACTCGTTTCCCTTGTCTTAGATTTAGTGTAGAGCAAGTTCAATGAATTCCTATCACCTTCGATCAATGATTAGATACGGTCTTTCGAAAGGCGGGGCAAGAAAGCAGCTCCGCCTTTTTTCTTCTTTGACTGGAGTTTTGCTAGACTGATTGACCTTCCAATTGGCAAAAAGCAGTCTTTGCAGGACGTTGGTTTATCACTGAGGAGAATTGTTGACAAACGGGGCTTAAAAAGCATTGACCGAGAGATGCCCGGAAATCGCTAGCATTTTCTATATAGGTTCTTCCAAAACCATCTTGGTCTAGATAGTATTTGTAAGGCTACAAGGATCCCAGTCAAACAAGAAGCAATTATATTAGATTATCATAGAATACATTGGAAGCAGTAAGCATGAATTGCTGAAATGAGTGGAAGAAATTCTAAAACACAAAGGAAGCAGCTGAGTTCTTTGATTGCACGTCCTGGACAGTAAGGAAATTAATATATGAAGGTACACTAAAGGCATCCAGAGTCGGGAAGATATATCTGGTCGACAGATAAACATTACGGAAGAACCCCGATTGTGATGAAAAAGGCGGCGATGAGATCCGGCTGGCGGACGGTCAGATTTGAGGAGCTTTACGAAGGAAAGTATGCGGTTGTCAATTACGATGTGATCCGAATCGGAACCCTAATTAAGGAACAGGATTAAGACTATCCGCTGGATGCAGGTTCGACAATCTTATCTTGCTGACCTTTAGATCACCGATAGCCATCTTTCATTACAATCAGGTTGATGTGCTGTCTCTTGCGAATCATCACACTAACCAGCAGAAGAAGAATGTCGCTCTTCTCCTGCTGGCCTTTTCTTTCATCCTTGGCTCGCTGGAGTTTCTAGCGAAGCCCTCCCGGCAATGCTGAATGACGCGGTCTAGTAAATACAGAATCAAAATGACCGCTAAAACTTACCGGCGGCCGTTTCATTCTAAGGTTCTACTATATTGAAAGTCCTGTCCATCGTCACCATTGCCTGAGTCAATTTCTTCAGGATATCTTCGTCGCCGTCAATTTTGATCAGCTGTTTTTGCTGCGCTTCATTTCTGCTTACAATAGTCAGCATACCGATTTTCGGGCATGTCAGTGTCGCATCTGCCGTCTCGCGAGTCTGATCCTTGTAGTAGAGCAGTACTCCGTGAAACAGGTGGACAAAATATCTCTCGTGTGAATCGGTCAAAACCAGATTGAAAGTTATATCAATATCCTCCGCTTCATTAGCGTCGATAAGCATTCCCATATAATCGAGAAGCATCTCAACGGTCAAGTTCATTAGAATATCCGCGCTCCCCTTCGCGAGCTTTGAATCGTCCTTCAGATTCCCTAAGCGAAGTTCCATCGCGGCGGTGAGGTATGCATTTCTCCACGTTCCCGATTCTGACTGGTAGCCGAGCTGCTCGAGGGCGTCTGCACACAGGTAGCGGGCAGCCGTGTTCTGTGGGTCCGCGTATACGAGAATATTCGTGATCTCGGCAACCCACTGGTATTCTCCCGCCAGAAAGTCGTTGTAAGCCATCTCAAGCACCCTGTCGGTGTCGCCCAGATACTCGACGAACTTTCTGGCTCTATCAGATGGGCTCAGCGGATTCAGATTTACGGGATTGGCGTCATACCAGCCCATATACTTCTGGTAAACTGCCTTGGAGTTGTGCGCGACCGTGCCGTAGTATTGCCGCGTGTACCAGACTTTTTCGAAATACTCGGGCAGGTGTATCATGTTGGAAATCTCGTCGGAAGTGTAACCCAGATTTATGTACATCAGTGTCTGATCGTGTATGAACTTATACACGGCGGCCGTATCCTCCATGTATTTTATGATGACATCGTTTCCCCAGTGAGGCCAGTTGTGGGATTGGAAGGTCAACTCAGCCTCCGAACCGAACAGGGCGATCGCCTCGAGTATATACTTGGCCCATGCATTGCCGTCGCGTACCTCTGCGCCGCGCAGCGTGTAAAGGTTATGGAGCGTTCCGGTGCAGTTTTCCGCCATCCACAGGGCCTTGAACTGCGGAAAATATGTGTTCATCTCTGCCGGGGCTTCCGTTCCCGGAGTCATCTGAAATACCATCTCAACGCCGTCGATGACAATCCTCTCGCCGGTCTTCTTCACTTCGTATGTGGGCAGAATGAAAGTCAATGTACCGGTTGACTGTCCAAGGCCTATACCCATAGACAGAGAATCTCTTTCGCTTTTCCCAAGAAAGACGCCGTACTGGTAGGTGGCACGCCTCGCCATAGCGGTTCCGACGAAAAGGTTCTCGCTCACGGCGTGTTCGGTGAAGCCTTCGGGAACGATAATTGGAACTTTTCCCGAGGAGATCTGTTCTTCGATAGACAGGCCTCTATCCGCAACCTGATCATCCTGTATGACCCCTCTTATTCCTCCGAAGTGATCCACATGAGGATGACTGATTACAATGGCCATCAAGGGGCGCTTGCCGAGATTCTCCTCTACTAGTTTCATAGCTGCTTCCGAGCATTCGAGACTCATCAGGGGATCGAAGATTATCCAGCCGCCGCTCTCCGTCTCGATCAACGTGAGATTGGTGAGATCATGGCCGCGGACCTGGTAGATGCCGTCACAGACCTCAAAAAGCCCGTAAGAGTGGTTGAGAACAGTGTGTCTCCACAGGCTGGGATTCGCGGTGTCCGGAATCGTCTCGGATTCATCGAGAAACCCATAGGCCTTCTGACTCCAGACAATCTTCCCGGTACTGTCTTTCAGTTCCAGGACTTCCGGCGCAGCGATCAGCCCCCTGGTTGCGAATTCATACTCGGATTCGTCGTCGAAATCTAGAAGCGAATAGTAACTGCGGTTGATTTCTGCGGTCTTTTCTGTAGCCTCCTTCTGCAGGTTGTTCAAATTAATCAGACCGGTCTCACTGGAATTTGCAAATGCAAACGTAACCAGTAGCACGGCGAGCAACAGCACTCTCTTTGAAAACATAGACAACCTCCCCACTCAATTTGAATTGAATCGCAGAGATCTTTAGCGACTCACTTTTTCAAAGTACATTAGCCTTCGACCTTACTCAAATAGCTTATGCTTCTTGTGGCAGATTCCAATGCATCAGAAGGAGAGGAGTTCTGAAGAAGCTGAACAGATCTGTGTCTGTCGATCTGAAACAGAAAGCCGCATATACTGTTTAGAAGGCTTTTGGCTATCGGTTTCGGGGCTGTCTTTCCAGTAAGCGCGAAACCGCTGAATTTCGATCGGTACTTTGCAAGCGTCGAAAGGATGTTATGAAATGTCAGGACGGCCTGTCTATTCTGATGCAAGAAAGCAATTCTCTCCCGTGCTACTCATAAAGCAAAGACTTCCAGAATTGCAGTCTGACCCTGATAGGCACTTTCAGGAGCGGATTTGACTTCTTTTGTAGATGACCAGAGACATTTCATTAGCCGAAAACCAAATTTGAGGCTGCGAGAAGCTGCAGAAGCGAAGAACAGATGATGACCCTCCCAGGGATCACACTGGAGGTCTAACAAAAACGATCGATAAAGGCAATCCTGCTAGTATCCAGATGACGTTCATCAGAACGGCGATCCTCAGACGAATCCCAAGAAGCCGTCTAAAACCGATTGTGCATATTACGAGGCCCCAGACGGAGAATCCCAAGTGGCTTATACCCAGAACAACGTCACTTTTCAAGCCCAGGATAATCCATGACCAGTCCCATACGATTAGGAAAGCTCCGACTACCAGATCCGACATTCCTGAAACATTCATTATAAGATCCATGCTGCTAGCATTCCCGGACAGTCTCAGTAGCAGATGGATCAGAGATGACAAGAGCAGCCATATGGCGAAGAGATAGACAGGCATTAGGAAGATGGACCAGAAGTAGTAGTCACTGGTAGGAATAAACGTTAGCCAAGAAGGAAAGGATGGTCTTCGCCCCATCAGAAATAGAGGAAGGTAAACCAATAGGGAATCCATGAGACCCCTTAATAATGTTCCATAAAGACCCCACAGCGGGGCGGGTTTGCCGCGAATAGACTCTATCATCTTCGAAGGGCTATGATAACCAGTGATCCAGCTCTTTATGAAGTCGATATTCACACCTCCAGACGAACCGGCTATCAGCTTATTCGGACAGTAATGACGTATATGTCTGCGAACCAGGTATGCACTCGGAACAGGCAGATCCAAGTTTTCTTGTGAAACCCTTCCGTAGTACAATTGTATAGATTCTAACAGATCACTGCTCGTGTCTAGCATCTGGTTTCTCAGTGAGGCTAGTGTTCACGAAGGAGGTGGAGTTTGTGAAAAGCTGGTTATTTCCGACGACGCCCCTTGGAAAGTGGTCGTTGTTCTTCCTCCTCTGTTTTGCGCTCTCAATTTCTGGTCTTTATTTCTTCATCTTTCTTGGCGAAAGAGGAGGCGAGGGGTTTTTCACCAATCTTTGGCTTGCAATTCCCGGACTTCTTGCAGGCGTTTTCGGAATTTTGTCTTTTCTCGTGGGTGTATTTGCAATACTGAAGCAGAGGGATAGATCGGTTCTTACAATTACCGCTACAATTCTTGGTCTCTTT
>Ga0209164_1000660_pt1 | contig 67856 bp, 64 predicted proteins | sample MTBNYHSulfiMetaG_FD_187458 | JGI IMG/M metagenome (GOLD analysis project Ga0209164, IMG submission 187458) | Enrichment culture microbial communities from rom New York Harbor, USA that are MTBE-degrading - MTBE-NYH (New York Harbor Sulfidogenic)... | ecosystem: Environmental > Aquatic > Marine >... | reverse complement strand
CTCGAGGGTACAAACAACAAAATCAAAACCCTACAGAAACAGGCCTATGGGTTCAGGGACATGGATTTCTTCAAACTCAAAATCATGGCCCTGCACGAGGCAAAGTACGCTTTAGTCGGATGAACCAAAAATGGAAAATTTTCCACCATTACGGTTTCATATCAATGGCCAGGAGCAAAGCCCGCTCCTCTCCATATCGATGCATTCATGTACAAAGACGCAAAAGACCGCCATGTAACCGCATGCCTGTTGTCCACTCAAACCGCCGCATCCCCCATCGAAAGCGACACCGAAACGCGATACGCGCGGATAGCTGAGCTCTATATCGCCCAGAGAAAGGAATTGCATCAGGCCCTCAAATATCGGGCCCATAATGGAATTCATCTGAAAGCGCCAAGTGCTGCACAGACAGCACATTCTCAATCAGCACATAATCTTTTGAAACTTATCGAGCGCGAGCGGCATGAAATGGGTTCCGCTTTACACGATCAATTCGGCCAACTGCTGGCGGCGCTTAAGATGAACTTTGAAAATTTTCTACTCGACATGGATAATATTGATGCTTCAAGAACTTTAAAAGCTGACAAAATTATCTCGCAGATCAATGAATTGATTTCAGTGACGAGAAATATGTCGCACTGGCTACGGGCTGACTGCGTTAATAAAATTGGATTGAAATCTGCTATTCAGGGATTGCTTGATGAATTCGTGTTAAGAACCGATATCAGCTGCAAATTTTTCACGAAGAAAGTCTTCGATCAAATCAACAGCGAGGCGGGCATTGCACTTTTCAGAATCCTTCAGGAGTCGCTCACCAACATTCTTAAACATGCCAAGGCCACCCAGGTCTGGGTCTCTCTCCTGATGGAAGGTCCATTCGCCTGCCTGAGTATAGAAGACAACGGGATCGGATTTGACCCTGAAAAAACCTTTTGCAGAGATTTGGAACCTGGCTCTCCCATGGGTATCGTGATTATGCGTGAAAGAGCGGAACAATTGGGCGGAGAACTGGAAATAGAATCCGAACCCGGACAGGGAACGCTCGTGATCGCGAAAATTCCTGTTCATCCCATTCAAGTTTAAGGGCACTCGCGAATGTCCATCCGGAAATAAAGCTTTGAAAACGAGATACTTCTCAGGACGGAAGTTATGGTTTTTGTCCAAAAATAAGGAAATTCATTGGTTGTGCGGAGGCGGCCTGTGGACCGCCGCGCAAGCCAACAAATAGATGCAGAGATGGGGCAAAAAGACCCTCTCCGAACGGAAACTCATGAGAAGGCCAGCCGTTTCAGCCTGGCAAAAACGGTCATTGGACGGGAACGCATGATGAAAATCGGCAGGGTTCTTCTAGTGGATGATCATGAGGTTGTTTTGGAAGGTTTGAAGCAGACATTGGAATCCTCTGGGGACTTTGAAGTTATCGGTGTGGCGAAGGATGGTTCCGAGGCGGTTTCAATGATCAGGACACTCAAGCCTGAGTTTGTCATCATGGATATTTCCATGCGTAATCTGAACGGTATTGACGCCACGCGCATGATCAAGGAGTTCAATCAACAAGTCAAAATCATCATCTTCTCCATGCATGTTGAGCGAATCTATGTCACATCTTTATTGAAATACGGCATTTCAGGCTATTTATTAAAAAGCGGTCCCCTGTCAGATATCATTTTGGCGCTTAAAACTGCGGCAGCAAATGGTACATTCTATAGCTCTGAAGTAAGATCAATTCTACAAAAACGTTTATCAGATTTCGAAGTTTTTAACGGAAACAACATGAGCGGATTGAGTGGAATCAAAAGACTAAGCCACCGTGAAAAGGAAGTTTTCAAACTCTTGGCGGATGGTCTGCGTCCCAAAGAGATTGCCATAAAATTATGCATCAGCCAGAAAACCGTCGAAACACATAAATACAACATTATGCAAAAATTTGATGTCAAATCAGTGGCTGAATTGACTAAAATAGCGATAAAAGAAAATCTGATAAAAATTTAGAAATGTGCAATTTTCAAGATACGTTCAAAACCGGTGCCTCTTTAATCCGCTTGTAGAGTGCTTTTCTCGAAATGCCCAATGAGCGGGCTGTCTGCGAAATATTGCCGCCGCAAGCATGCAGCGCCCTTTGGATCGCTTCCATTTCCAAACGCCAGAGCGGGAGGATCTCCGTTGAAGCACCAGGCTGGAGCACGGCATCGTTCAGTTCGGGCGGAAGATGTTCGACATCCAAGGTGTCACCCCCCGCCATAACAACCCCTCTCTCGACCACGTTGCGCAGTTGCCGCACATTACCGGGCCAAGAATACCCGAGAAGCCTCTTCATGGCGGCATCCGTAAAGCGCATTTGCTTTTTCTCCCGCCGGCAAAAATCCTGCAGGAACATCCTCGCCAACTGCTCCAGATCGTCCAGCCGTTTCCGAAGGGGCGGAAGATTGATGTTCACCACATTGATACGATAAAACAAATCCGTTCTGAAGTCACCCTTTGCCACTTTCGCCCTTAAATCTGTGTTCGTCGCGCAAATCAGACGGAAATCCGTCCGCCGTTTCCTGTTGCTGCCGAGTCTTTCGATTTCCTTCTCCTCCAAAACTCGGAGGAGTTTGGCCTGCAGGCTCACATCAAAATCCCCGATTTCGTCCAGGAAAAGCACCCCACCCGATGCCTTCTCTAACTTCCCCACCCTGGCTGCAATCGCACCTGTAAACGCGCCCTTTTCATAGCCGAAGAGTTCGGCTTCGAGGAGATCCTTCGGGATCGCGGCGCAGTTGAAGGCTATGAAATCGCTGTTGCTCCTTTTGCTGTTGGCATAGAGCAGTCTTGCCACCAATTCCTTTCCCGTTCCGGTCTCGCCCGTGATCAGCACATTGCACTCGGAATCCGCTATTGTTTCAATGATCCTCATCACTTTGCGGATTTCCAGGCTTCTCCCTATCAATTTCAACTCAGGGGTTTGTGTTCCTCGATCCTGTGATTCCTTAACCATTTGATGGAGGCGGTGCACCTCGACCGCCTTGGCGACCGTCTTACGCAGCTTCAGGTAATCGGGCGGTTTCAAAAAATAGTAAAACACACCTTCTGTTATGGCATGGACAGCCGAATCCACCGTTCCGAAAGAGGACAAAAATATCACTGGGACATCCGGATGTCTGCCTTTCACGTAGGAAAAAAGCTGCTGGCCGTCAAGACCCTGCATTCGCACGTCCGTTATCAACACATCTAAAGCGTTTTTCTCAATAATTTTGATGGCCTCTTCTCCATCGCGAGCTTGAAGCACTTGGTGATTTTCTTCAGAGAGAATCGCAGCCAAGACCTCCCTTGAATTCGGTTCGTTATCAACCAGGAGAATACGACCACATTTGCCATCGTCACTCATGGTATGCCTCCTATTCTCCTATCTGAATCACCATGATATTCATGGCGTTATCCCTTCATGGGCTGCACCGCAAATTCCTCGCTGCAAAGCGTGTTCGTAATCAACACACATCTCTTTGCAGCGATCCTTCCCTTTCTTGGTCTTCCTTCGGAAATGGTCTTTTTGGCCGATCTCGGCCTCCGTCTGCACGGTTCCCTGTGCGGCTGCAGGTCGCCTCCTCGCAAGCGCTGGATTTCACCGATGTTAACCAAACCGGGAACCCGCCCTGCAGGAATGGGTTTGAGCACGCGCAGCGTGGGAGGAACCAGGATCCGCCGCGAAGGAATGGGACTGAGTTCACGGAGAAGGTGAGCATCCGGCTTCCGCCCCAGGGGGACGAGACTGACCACGCGCCGCCTGGAAGGAAAAATCCTCATTTCCGGATTGGAAAGCGGGTTGCACTGAAAAACTATCTCCGCATGGACACTCATCAGGTTCGGAAGCCCTTTGTGACCCGCTGTACCCAAAACAGACTGATCTCTAGCTCAATCAGTTCGCATTTTACCCTGATCGAATTATAAATCACAGAATTGGGATGTTTATAAATTAATGCGGGGAAAAAGCAGAAAGAAAATGTAAATCGAATGTAATATTTATTAAAATTTCTTTAAAATCTCACACCAATCACACACTTTTCGATTCCTGAAACATGTCCCGTTCAGGCATTATGTCAAAGCATAATGTAAGATTTTTCCTGCGTCCATCAGGAAAATCACGGTTTTCTATCAGGTATTTTTTATTCTGCTCTCATACATTCCGCTGCCCCGTATATCTGGTGAATTTATGCTCGTTTCCATCCGGAAATGGTCTTTTTGGCCAATCTCGACATCAATCTGCACGTTTGATTGTGCGGCGACCTGCAGGTCGCCTCCGCGCAAAGGATGGATTTCTTTGATAGTGGCCAAAAACCCTCATTTCCGGATCGGAAACCGGGTTCTACCTGGAAATCATTTCCGGAGAAACTATGCTCAGTTCCGATAGGTGTCCGCCCGAGCCTCCCCAGCGATTTCCTGAGAGTAGACATAAATCCGGCCCTGGCACCCCTGTGCATCGGAGGAGATCGCCCTTCAGGCATGTCGTCTGCTCCTGCCGTGCGGGACCTTTGATCCGGGCCCTGCCCATAGGCAGCCCTAATCACCGCAAGGTTTCCGGATCCTCAAAAATAGTTTTTTTTCGTCCCTGTTTTCGGTGCCTTTCTTTTTTTTCCCCATCATTCAAATTCTTCTGATAAAAGATCTAGGTTTAATCCGGAAATGATCTCCCCTTCGAAACCGGTTTCCAATCCGGAAATGAGGATTTCTCTTCACACGCTGCGCGTGCTCTGTCCCACCCCTGCGGGGCGGGGTCCCGGTTTGGCCAACATCGAAGAAAGCCAGTCCTTGCTTGTGCGGCGACCTGCAGGTCGCCGCACAAGCAAACACGCAGGTTGACGCAGAGATTAACCAAGAAGACCATTTCCAAATGGAAAAGATAGGATGATCCAAGTGCCCTATCAGCGTTTTAAAAACCCGTATGGCGCGCTGTTGAAAATCGTCCGGATACAGGACTTGCGAAATGCTGTGGGGTGAGACGCACCTTAAAGTGCGACCCTGTTGACATGGGATGAGCATCATAGAGCAGACGGGCGTCTTTCAACAGCGTGCCAGGGTCTATTTCTTTTCGGTCAGGGATCGGACAAGCCCCGCATCCCGCCTGTCGGCGTAAAAAAGATTCGGATAGTATTCGAGGTCATACCATGAGCGGTTTTTCTGCAGCTGTTTCCAATGCCACCAAGATCCGCCTGCTGGCGGTCACCCTCGCCATGGAACTCTACACGGTCGGCGCCTCCACCGTCGGAATGCTCACCTCCAATTCCCTGGTGTTCGTCGCAAATTTCGTCATCGCCCTGACCGCCGCCCTCGCCTCGGGTCTGTCTCTGTACACGGTCAAGCGCATGACGCATCGCACCGACCTCCGCAACACATACGGATTCGGGCGTCTGGAAACCATCTCGAGCATGGTGGTCGGAATCGCCATGCTGCTCGCGGCCGTTTTCATCGGCTATGAGACCCTCATGAAGGTCCGCCACCCCGCGGAGCAGCATGGCGGCCTGCTGGCAATGCTCCTGACGAGCGTCTCCTGCGTGGTCTCCATCTGGCTATGGATCCGCAACCTGCGCCTCAGCCGAACCGAGCACTCCCCCATCTTCGGCGCCATGTGGCGCATGGCCCGGATGGGCGCCCTCGAGGACCTGCTCATTATCCTGGCCGTCGGCCTCGCCTTGATCTTTCACGGCGCTCCCTGGACGCGCTTTCTGGACGTTGGCGCCACCTCCATCCTCCTCCTGAGCTTCCTCAAATCCACTCGCGACGTCTTTTCCGGTTCGATCGGCGACCTGCTCGACCGGAGCCTCGACGAGCGAGACCTGCTCCTGATCCTGCGTGAACTGGCCGCCAATTTCGATGCCTATGAACAAATTCATGGCTTCCGCACCCGCCGGTCCGGCAGCCATATCTTCATCGAACTGTTTCTGGAATTCGACCGGCAAAGACAGATGAAAGAGGTGTACAACCTGATAGACCACCTGGAAGCCGGCCTCAAACAGACGCTGCCGAATGCCCAGGTGATGGTGGTGCCGAGCCGTATTCCGGTCCCGGCCTGAGGGGGATCCGTATGCGAATATGCCGACGGCAGATGCCTGCCGCCGGCACGCTGCGCATCCGACCTCCCCAAAGGGCAGCTTGAATCACCGAACAGTCTGCTCTTTCAAAATGACCTCCGCTCGGAGAGACCGATCGGGGACGGAGTGCCGTGCTGCACGTTTGAGGTCAAGGCTTCAGGATGACTTTGATACAGGCGTCCTTGCGGTTTTCGAAAAGGTCATAGGCCTCGACTGCATCCTCGAGAGCGAACGAGTGCGTCGCGAGCGGCGTGAGGTCGACCCGGCCCGCTTCGAGCAGGCCCATCAACTGCGGCATATGGGCAAGGCTCCCGAGTCCCATGTTGATGCGCACGCCGTAGTAAGCGAGTTCGTTCAAGGGGAACTCCACCGGGGCCGGGAAGAGACCGACTACCGAGACCGTCCCACCGCGGCGAACGGACCGCAGGGCCTGCTGGAAGGTCGCCGGGTTTCCGATCGCCTCGATGACCGCATCCACCCCCTCTCCGCCCGTGGCTTCCCGCAGCCGCTCGACGGCATTCTCTTCGCGGGCGTCGACGATGGTGGCGCCATAGCGCTGCGCTATCTCCAGCCGGTTGTCGAACATGTCCACGGCAAAGACCTCACGGGGTCCCATCTGCCAGGCCGAGATCAGCGCCGCCAAACCGATGGGGCCGCAGCCGAAAACCGCCACCGTATCCCCTGTGGCGATCCCGCCCTCGAGCGCTGCATGATAGCCCGTGCTGAAGACATCCCCTACGAAAACGGCCTGTTCATCCGAAACCTGATCGGGGATCGGGGTCAGACACATGTCCGCATACGGCACGCGCACATAAGACGTCTGGGCGCCTGCCAGCCCCTTGCCGAAAAACTCTCCGCCGCCCCACACACCCCCGTTCGGGCAGTACTGGATCTGACCCCGCCGGCATGCGGGGCAGGTGCCGCACCATACCGCCGCCGGAACGGAAACCCGGTCTCCGGGTTCGAACCGGCTGACATCCGCGCCGGTTTCTCTCACCACCCCCACGAATTCGTGGCCCATGACCGTCCCGGGTGCAATCCCCGGCAACTGCCCGTGCTTGATATGAATGTCCGATCCGCAGATGGCCGCGGCCGTCACCTGCACGAGAACGTCGTCGTTCTTCTGAAGCCGGGGCTCCGGCACCTCCGCCATCCCCACCCGATGACCTTCCATCAACACCACTGCCTTCATGCTAACTCCCCTCCGTGTCCTCTCGATTCAAGTCGATGGTCCGTTCCGCCTCTCAGCGTTTCAGAACATGCCCTTACCTTTTTACGGCCCCATATCTGACTGCACCGGTCTGCCCTCTCAACTTCTTCCGTTGCGATATCCGAAAACACGCTCAAGATCCGCACTCAAACGCCATGCAAAGCAAGATGAGACAGGCCGCGCCCGCGCCGACAACCCATCGACCCTGCCGGCAGCAAAGACACACCCCGCTTGAGGCTGAAGGGCATGCCTCCGCGCTGATCAGCGCTCCCTTTGCCCCAACCCCAGTGCCCCATGAAGGATGAAATCCAAAATCTCTTCGACGGCCTGCTCGTGAGAGAGTTCCCCTTCGGTGCGGAACCACTTCAGATGCCAGTTGATCACCCCTAGTATATTGAATGCCAGAATCTTGATGCTGCGGGTTTGCACCAGGCCTTCCTGTGCAAGATCGCTGAGGACCTGGACGTACATATCCAGGATTTCCCGCTGAATCTTGCAGTTGATTCGATGCCCTTCCTGGGAAAGGTGATCTTCATCCAGAAAGAATATCTTCGATTCCCTCAGAAATTCTCTTGAAAGCTTCAGGTGCGTCTGGACGAGGCTCTTCAGTTTTCGGACAGGTTCCTCCTCTTTTTCCGAACCCTCTCTGAGCCTCCTCAGCAAAGCGTCGGAAGCATATTCCAGTATCGCGAGGAGAAGGCCTTCCTTGTTGCCGAAATAATGGTAGATATTCGAGATGCTCATCCCCATCGCGCTCGCGATGTCCCGGATGGACGTCCCGGCGAATCCCCTGTTCGCAAAAAGTTCCACCGCCACCTGGATGAGTTTTTCTTTGCTGCCCTGATTTCCAGACACAGTCCCCTCACTTGCTACGATTTCAAAACACGAAACGCACCATGGAAAACCATCAGACAGAGCAAAAAGCCGCCGGCTGGTTCAAAAGGAAAAGCCTCAGGTTATATCGATTGATCGATAGCATATCGAACACTCGATACATTGTCAACATAAAATATAAAATGTCCATCCGGAGATGATTATCCAGGTAGAACCTGGTTTACCATCCGGGAATGAGGATTTTTCTTCACACGATCCGCGTGCTCGGCCCCACCCCCGCGGGGCGGGTTCCACCAGGTTACTTCACACCCAGCGCGTGCTCAATCCCACCGTTTCTCGCCGGGGCACATTCCATTAATTTATAGAAAATCAATCATTTGCGCTGCGACGCGCTACGGCGATCTGCAGGATGCTGCAAAAACAACTATGCAGATGGAGCCGGGATCGGCCAAGAGGACCATTCCCGGATGGAAACCAGGCATCGGTCCGCCCGGGCTCAGGATCGTCCAGCCGCGATTGGAGAACCGCCTTCCTTGGACCGAAATAAACGAAACCCCCGGTTCAAATTCCGCGAACTTTTTGTGCAAAACCTCTTTGACAAAACCGGCGCTCGGGGATACAGTCCCCCGCAGGGTCATTTCCGGCCTTCCCGCAGCCGCCGAATCCCCAAAAACATGTTTGACCTGTCCGGCGGCAGGAAGACTCTGGGCTACGGTGGAAGGCTGGTATTTCAAGCCTGGAGTACCAGGATGGTGACGGCTTCACGGCCCGTACAGGGCAAGAATACGCGTATATCGAACGGGGACCCCGCCTGTCTGCTGGACCGCCAGGCCGCCCCGGGAATCGGAGGATGACATGACAGAGGCTCTCAGCCCGAAAAGACTACCCAAGGACGTTCAGGACCATTTATCCAAATTCGATCTCAACGCCTGCATGACCTGCGGCACCTGCACCAATGGGTGCCCCATCACGGGAACCCCCGGAATGGAGGGATGGGATACCCGCAAGGTTCTGCGCATGCTGGTCTTAGGCATGCTGGACGAGGTGGTGAATTCGAAGTTCCCCTGGCTCTGCACCGGCTGCGGCCGCTGCGCCTACGCCTGCCCGATGGGCATCGACATCCCGTGGATCATGCTGCACATGAAGCATCTGCGGCCCCGTGACGAAGTCCCCGGAATCCTCCACAAAGGCGCAGCCAACGCCCTGAGCACCGGCAACAACATGGCCATTCCCCAGACAGACTATTTCTTCCTGCTCTCGGACCTTGGCAACGAGCTGGCCGAGGAGGAATTGCCGGGCTTCTACGTCCCCGTCGACAAGGACGACGCCGACATCCTCTTCTTCCCCAACTCCAAAGAGGTCTTCGCGGACAACGAGGACATGAAATGGTGGTGGAAAATCTTCTATGCCGCAAAAGAAAACTGGACGGTCCCTTCGGAAAACTGGGAGTCGGTCGACTGGGGGCTCTTTACCGGCAACTATGATGCCATCAAGGAACTGGCGCGCCGGAAGATCGACTTCGTGAAAAAACATCGGATCAAGCGCATGATCATGCCTGACTGCGGAGGCGGATCGTACGGCTGCCGTGAAGGCATGAAGATGTGCGTCCACGAAAACCCCGACAACGAGATCAATTACATCTACCTCTACGATTACCTGAAGGAGCTCATCGAGACCGGCCGCATCAAGATCGACAAGAGCGTGAACGCCGGCAAGATCTTCACCTGGCACGACTCCTGCAAACATGGCCGTGAACTCGAACGGCACTTCGGCAAGGGTTACTATGACGAACCGCGCTGGATCATCCAGCAGTGCGTGGACGAGTTCGTCGAAATGGAGCCGGGCCGCGCGAACAACTTCTGCTGCGGCGCCGGCGGCGGGATGTGGCCCGGACCCTACGAAGAGGAAGCCGCCTGGCACGGCCGCATGAAATACAACCAGATCAAGAACTCCGGCGCCCACGTGGTGGTCGTCGGCTGTTCCAACTGCCACGACCAGATGATGAAGCGCATCCCCAAGTTCTACCCGGACTACAAGTATGAGGTGAAATACATCTGGGAACTGGTCGCCGACAGCCTCGTACTGGACCCCTGGACCGAAGAAGAGGTCGCCCGGGGCGAAGCCGAGGGCGCCGCCCAATGGGAGCGGCTGGGCGTCGACCTCGACCAGGAATGGTAGACCGTCTGACCATGCCCACCAGCGGACCTCTTACCCAGGTTCCAACTGGAAATGGTCTTTTTCGCCAATCTCGGCGTCAATCTGCACGTTTGCTTGTGCGGCGGCCTGCAGGCCGCCGTCGCGCAAACGTTTGAATTTTTCGATATCAGCCACGGCGTGGAATGCCGCCTCTGCACCCGGGCCTGAAGCCGGACCACCCGAGCGAATTTTTCTTCCCGGAGTCCAATCGATGCAAAAACGCCTCGGCGTGATCGTGCTCGCCGCCGGTTTCTCCTCCAGGATGGGCGCCTTCAAACCCCTCCTCCCGTTCGGGGAAACGACGGTGGCGGAGCATCTCATCCGGAACCTCAGGAGCATCGGACTCAGCGAGATTTACGTGGTCACAGGATTTCGTGCCGATGAACTCGCGGGGCGGATGGCCGCCTCGGGGGCCGTGCCGATCCACAACCCGCGCTTCGAAGAGGGGATGTTCTCCTCCATCCAGGCCGGAATCCAAAGCCTTCCTCGGGACCTCGACGGCTTTTTCGTCCTTCCGGTGGACACGCCGCTCGTGCGGCCGGGCACCTTTCACTTTCTGGCGAACGTACTTGACGCCTCCAACCGCAAAGGGATCTTCATTCCGCGTTTCTCGGGCAGAAGAGGCCACCCACCCCTCCTGGATGCGGGCTGGGCCGAGGCCATCCTGCAGTGGCAAGGCCCGTATGGGCTGCGAGGTTTTTTCCAGGCCCATTCCGGCAGCTGCGTGGAAGTGGACGTACCCGATCGGCTCATGCTGCTGGATATGGACACCCCCGAAAAATATCGGACCCTTCTCGAAGCGCTGCCCCGGCAGGATATCCCGGACCGGGAGGAATGCCTCGCACTGCTTCGCACTCTGAACACCCCGCCGGAAGAACTTCGCCGCATTCAGGAGGCATCGAGTCTGGCCTCTTTCCTGGGGCACACCCTCACGGCATGCGGGAACCCCGTGGACCTCCAACGCCTCGAGGCGGCTGCACTCCTGCAGCATCTCAAGCCTGCAGCATCAAAGCATTCGGAAAGCCTGGCCGCATTTCTAAAGGGCATCGGCTTCGGGCGTGTGGCCGAAACCCTGGCCGCCGCTGCGCACATCGACCCTCTCTCCACAGGGCCCCAGGAGGAGGCGGATATCCTCCTCCTGGCCGACTCTCATCTCCGCCGGGGGGCTGCTCCCGGCAGCGCGGCCTCTTCGGTTGGGACGCCGCCATCCTCCTTCGGAGAGCATGGGGGGCCCGAAGCGGACAGGCGCCGGATCGACAGGGTGCAGGCCCTCGAAAAGCGTTTTGAAGAAACCTGCGGGAAAACCATTTCGTGCGCACTCCAGGAGTATCGGGAACACGATGACAGGCGCCGGTCCCACGGTGTGACGGCCGGCTGAACGCTTCGCCCACGAACCGGCCCTTCCCTGGCGGCGCCCTTCTATGGAACCGTCCGACAGGTCCTCATGCGCGTGCATCCGGAAATGATTTCCCGGCAGGATCCGGCTTCCTATCCGGAAATGAGGATTTTTCTTCCTACCCTTCGGCCTCTTTCTGCTCTGGCACCGCATCGCCCCGGCGGGGAATACCAGGGTCCCGTGGAGTTCCACGGGCAGGGTTTCTGCCCTTTGCCACGGCTGGACCTAGACCCGGATCCCCTGCCGGAGTATATCCCTCCCACATAGCATGGCTCAGCACAATTGGTTTTTCAATGCCGCATCGAACCTCCCTCTTGACAGCCCGGTATCGCCTCTTTAAAATGAAGGATAAATTGTGAAAAATCAGATTTCGGGGTGGCCTTAAAGGCCTGAGATTATACCCGTTGAACCTGATCTGGGTCATGCCAGCGTAGGGATAAGAAGGAAGGCTCCATTCATTTGGATGGACCAGGAGGCCGCTTCCCGCGCGATGGGTTGCGGCTTTTTTCATGGGTCATCTTTCGGGGGTTTGAGCATGCTCGATACGTTAAAGGAACAGGCGGTTCGCAATCTGACATCTGTCCGGGACCAGAAACCTCTGGTCCACAGCATCACCAATTTCGTGGTGATGAACTTCACCGCCAACACCCTTCTTGCGATGGGCGCAAGTCCGGTCATGGCCCACGCCGAGGAGGAAGTGGAGGAAATGGTCTCTTTGGCCGGAGCGCTGGTTCTGAACATCGGGACCCTCAGCGGCCCTTGGATCGCATCGATGATCAAGGCCGGCAGAAAAGCCGCCGAACTGCGCAAACCCGTCATTCTGGATCCGGTGGGGGCAGGCGCGACCGAACTCCGAACCCGGACCGCCCTGGAAATCATGGAGGCGGCAAAACCATCCGTCATCAGGGGGAACGCTTCGGAGATCCTCGCCCTGGCCCGGACCGGTTCGAAGACGAAAGGGGTGGACTCGCTGCACACCGTCGAAGATCTCGGAGACAGGGTCGAGGAAATGGCCCTGAACCGGCATGCGGTCTTCGCCGTCACCGGCCCAAGGGACCTCGTCACAGACGGCGTGAGAGCCGTCAAGGTGGGAAACGGGCACCCGCTGATGTCGACCATTACAGGAACCGGCTGCGCTGCAACGGTCACCATCGGAGCCTTCCTGGCGGTCGACCCTGATCCGTGGAGCGCTGCGGCGACCGCGCTTGCCTTCTTCGGACTGGCTGGTGAAATCGGGGCTTCCACCTCCCATGGGCCGGGCAGTTTTATGACCGCCTTCCTCGATGCCCTGTACAACTTGACCCCGGAGGCCTTGGCAGCCGGCTGCCGGTTCGAGCAACCCTGACAGACGGTCAAAAGGGATTTCCGTTGACATAGACTCGTTTCATTGCGGCACGCCATCCGGGAGGCCCGCTCGGCGGGCGGCGGCCGGTTCCGAACCCTACGAACCGCGTAAACCTGGCCCGCCGGCCTTCGAGCCGAGAGATGACCCCATGCAGATCAAACAGATCGATTATTCCTTGTACCTCGTCACGGACCGCAGCCTCGCCCGCGGACGCCCGACACGAGCCATAGTGGAGGCCGCCGTCAGAGGAGGAGTGACCTGCGTTCAGTTGAGGGAGAAGGCTTGCTCCACCCGCACCTTCATCAAGGAGGCGCTCGTTCTGCGGGGCCTCCTGCATGAACACGGCATCCCCCTCATCATCAACGACCGCGTGGATGTGGCTCTGGCCGTCGAGGCCGACGGGGTCCACCTCGGTCAGACCGACATGCCGCTTCCGCAGGCAAGAGCGATCCTCGGGGACAAGGCTCTTATCGGAATCTCCGCGGAAAGCCTGGACGACGCCCTCCGGGCGGAAGCGGAGGGCGCGGATTACATCGGGGTAAGCCCTATCTTCACCACCCCGACCAAGACGGACACCGCCCCCGCCCTTGGACTCTCCGGGCTCGCGGCGATCCGGGCGGCTGTCCGGCTGCCGCTGATCGGCATCGGGGGTCTCAACCTCGAAAACGCCGCCGAGGTCATCCGGCACGGCGGGAGCGGCCTGGCGGTCGTTTCCGCCATCGTATCCGCAGAAAACCCCGAGGCGGCCGCCAGACAACTTCGGGCGGCGATCGAAAGGGCTAAGGTGCAATGGCGCTGAAAGAGATCGGCGAGTTCGGATTCATCCGCAGAGTGACCCAGGGGTGCCTCGTCCGTCCGGACGGAGTCCTCAAAGGCATCGGCGACGATGCGGCGGCCTTCCGAACGGCGGAGGGGCGGATCACCCTGCTGACCACCGACCTGCTGGTCGAACGGGTCCACTTCATTCGTGACCGGATCAGCGGTTTCGACCTCGGGTATAAATCTCTGGCCGTCAACTTGAGCGACATCGCCGCGATGGGAGGAACCCCGCGGGAGGCCTTCGTAAGCATCGCCATCCCTGAAGAGGTGCCGCTCGCCTACCTCGACCACCTCTATGACGGCATGAAATCCCTGGCCCGGGCCTTTTCCGTCAATATCCTCGGGGGTGACACCACCGGTTCGCGCCGGGATCTGGTCATCAACGTCGCCGTGACGGGAGAGGTGCCGGAAGCGGAGATCCTTTTTCGCCACACCGCCAGGACAGGCGACATCGTTTTCATCACCGGCCCGCTCGGAGACAGCCGCGCCGGGCTGCACATCATCCTGCAGGAGGCAGCCCCGGAATCGCCGCAGGACCGGGACCTGATCGAGGCCCATCTGAGGCCGCGCCCGCACATCCGGGAGGGCAGGTTCCTCGCTGGCGCCGGGGGCGTGCACGCGGCCATCGACGTCAGCGACGGGCTCAGTTCGGACCTCGGTCATATTGCAGAGGCGAGCGGCCTCGGAGTGCTGCTTTCGGCGGCGAAGATCCCCTTTTCGGACCATCTCCCGGCCTTCTGCAAACGCTTCGGCTTCGACCCGGTCGACTTCGCCCTTGCAGGCGGCGAGGACTACGTTCTCGTCTGCACCGTGGACCCTGCCAGGGCAGAGGATCTGGCGGAAGAATACCGCCGCCTCTTCGGCCGCATCCTTTACCCAATCGGCCGGATGAACAGCTCCGGACGTCTCGAAATCGAAACCCGTGAAGGCCGGATCATCCCCTTTACGGCATCAGGCTGGAACCACTTTCAGGCAGGCAACCCCCATGACAACCATCCCGGCGGATTCTAACACCGCCCCGCGCAGTTACCGCAAGGCGCTGACCATAGCCGGCTCCGACAGCGGCGGCGGCGCCGGCATCCAGGCAGATCTCAAGACCTTTGCGGCCCTCCGCTGCTACGGCATGTCGGCCATTACCGCCCTGACGGCCCAGAACACCCTCGGGGTGACGGATATACACCCCGTTCCCGCCGCATTCGTGGAGGCTCAACTGGAGGCGGTCTTCAGCGACATGGGCGCCGATGCGGTCAAGATCGGCATGCTCTACTCGGCCGAGTTGATCGCCGCTGTAGCAGGCCGACTGCAAAAGCATGGTGCACGCCGGATCGTCCTGGATACCGTGATGATTTCCCAAAGCGGGCACCGGCTCCTCCGCGGCGATGCAGTGGAGGCCTTCAAGGAACTGCTTATCCCGCTGGCCGACATCATCACTCCCAACCTTCCGGAAGCAGCGGTGCTGCTCGGAGCGGAGCATGGAGAATTGAAAGACCTGCGGTCCGCCGCCCGATCCCTTTCTGCATTCGGCAGTGCCGCCGTTCTGCTGAAGGCGGGCCATCTCCAAAACGATCCGGAAAGCAACGATATCCTGTATCTGAAGCAGGAAGACCGCTTCGTCGAACTCAAGGCCCCTCGCATCGACACCCGGAACAACCACGGGACAGGCTGCACGCTCTCAGCCGCAGCGGCTGCGTACCTGGCCCACGGACTCGACATCCCGGAGGCCGTCCGGAAGGCCAAAGAATACATCCACGCCGCCATCCGCGCCGGCGTCCCCTACCGCCTGGGAAAGGGCCATGGACCGGTGCACCACCTGTTCCCGTTCTGGCAATAGGTCCCCTGCGCCCCCGCTTCCCTGTCCCCGCTGTTTCCCCCCGCCCGTCGGACAGGCACGCTCGGCTCCATTGCTGATTGACCCCGAGAGTCCTCATGATCCCGACCGTTTCTCCGCGCTGCCCGTCATCGGCACCGGCAGGCGGCGGCCGTGAGGACGCCCAACCGGCGCTTTTCTCAGGCGGCGGTTCCAGCCTTTTTACTTGACAAGGCGATCCGGTCGATTCACATAATGGGGTAAAGACCGCCATCGTCATCCACCACTGCCCGAGTTTTCTTCGACATCGGAAGGGCCATCAGCCATCGGCGTATTCCGGACCGCAGTTTGTCGGCTGACGCCGGGGGAGCGCTGGAGCGACCCCGCCGTGCCTCAACCCTTACGGTCAATGTGAAGGGAGAATCCGGATCATGCGCAAAAACCGGCTCTCGATCCTGTTCGGCGTATTCTGGACCTTGCTCGTCGGCCTCTCGGCCGCCTGTCCAGCTGCGGCCGAAGACGGCATCCACCTCAAATTCAGCACCTGGCACCCGCCGGCGAGCCGTGAGGTGAAAACGGTTTGGGCGCCTATGCTCGAGGAGCTCAACAAGCGCAGCAACGGCAGGATCACCTTCACCCTTTATGCAGGCGGGGCCCTCGGCACCGGCCCCGAGCACTATGACATCGTCGCCCAAGGGCTCTCCGACATGGGGTACTTCACGGCCACCTGGACGCCCGGGCGCTTCCCCCTGACCGATGTCCTCTCGCTGGCAGCCTGGGTCGATGGAAAGGACGTCGGCGTCGAGATCGGCAACGCCACTTATCGGAGGATCCTCAAGGACGAGTTCCCCGATGTGAAAGTTCTGGAATTGAACGGATGCATCCAGGCCTTTTTGTGGACCAAGAAGCCGATCCGCACCCTTGAAGACTGCAAAGGCCTGCGGCTGCGCACTCCGGGCGGTCATCAGACCCGCTACATCCACGCCATCGGCGCCGAGCCGGTGTTCATGCCCCTGGGCGACGTCTATCTGGCGGTAGAGACCGGCACGATCGACGGCCTCGTCACCTGTCCGCCGCTCGTGCTCGCCTTCAAACTCCCGGAGGTCGTCCAGCACGGGGTCATTCTCACCTTCGGGTGCGTTTCAGAAGGGGTTGTCATGAACCGCAGAAGCTGGGAGAAGACGCCGGATGATCTGAAGCCGATCATCGAAGAGGTCGTGGGAAACCCCTTCAAGACCACTCAGGGCTTGAATCAGGAAGTCTATCGAACCATGATGAAGGAAATCGAGAAGAAGGGGGTTTCACTCTACCGGCTTCCGCAGGATGAAGAGCAGCGCTGGTTCAAGGTCTTTCAGGATGAAACCAGAAAATGGGTGGCCGAATTGGAGGCCAAGGGCCTCCCAGCACGCAAGGCCGTAGACATTTTCGCTGAAGAAGCCCATAAACATGGAGTCGAGTGCGTCGCCTATCCGAGCGAATGGAAGGATTGAGCCTGAACCTACCGGCCGCCCGATGCTCCATGATCCGTTGCCATTCATGAACTGGACAGCCGTCAAAGAAGGGATCCAGCGCATCAACCGGAGGCTCTGCCACGCGGGGATGTTTCTTCTCCTGCCCATGATGTTCATGACGGCCGGAGATGTCGTGGGCCGGACCTTTTGGCGCGCCCCTGTCAGCGGTACGGTCGAGCTCTCGAGCTACCTGCTGTCGGTCTTCATCCTTCTCGGTCTCGCCTATACCCATCAGGTCGGGGGGCATGTCCGGGTCTCGGTCCTCACCTCGCGCCTGCCGGAACGGGGACGCCTTTTCCTCAATGCCGTAACGATTTCCCTGGGTCTGCTGATCATCGGAATCGTCGCCTGGCAGGGGTGCCTGATCGGCCTTCGCACCAGCGCAGTTTCGGACATGCTCAGAATCCCGCAATGGCCCTTCAGGCTGCTGGTCGCTCTGGGCGCCTTTCTGCTGTGGCTGGAACTCCTGATCGAACTCGTGGACACCATCGGAGAGCTGAAAAGAAGGTGATTTTGGACCCGGTAACCACAGGGATGCTTGGCATGGCCGGGGTGTTTATCCTGCTCTTTCTCGGCATGCCCATCGCCTTCGCCCTGATGCTGGCCGGCTTTGCCGGGATCGCCCAGCTGACCAGCATGGGAGCGGCCCTGCCTGTCGCATCCCGCACGATCTATGAGGTCGCCGCTTACTATCCCTACACCGTCATCCCGCTCTTCATCCTCATGGGCGGATTTGCCGGGAGTTCCGGCATGACCCGGGAGCTCTACAGGACATTCGATCACTGGCTGCGAAGGCTCCCGGGCGGTTTGGGGATTGCGACCATCGGCGCCTGCGCCGGGTTCTCGGCCGTCTCCGGCTCTTCGGTTGCAACCGCCGCAGCCATGGGCACCGTGGCCCTGCCGGAGATGCAGCGGTTCGGCTACGACCCTCGTTTCGCCAGCGGCACGATCGCCGCTGGGGGCACCCTGGGCTTTCTCATCCCACCAAGCATCGGGTTTGTCGTCTACGGCATGCTCACGGAACAATCCATCGGGAAACTGCTGATCGCCGGAATGATCCCCGGCCTGCTCCTCTCCCTGGCCTACGTCGCCATCATCGTCCTCCTGGTCAAGCTCAAACCGAATCTGGCGCCGAACAATCCCCAGCCGGTCGCCTGGAGTCGGAAACTCCGGTCTCTGCTCAGCGTGTGGGAGCCTCTCAGCATTTTTGTGGTCGTTATGGGTGGCATCTACCTGGGTTTTTTTACCCCCACCGAGGCCGGAGCGTTAGGGGCGACACTTCTGCTGCTCGCAGCGCTCTTGAAAAGACGTTTGAACCGGCGCAATCTCATGGAAGGGCTGAGCGAAGCCGTTCGCATCTCCGTCATGGTGCTTTTTCTGGTTGCCGGCGCCAACGTCTTCAGCTACTTCCTGGCCCTGTCGACCATCCCGATGGAGGTCGCGGCCTGGGCCGCGGACCTGTCCGTATCGCGCTTTGCCGTTCTGGCGATCATCGTCTTGATTTACCTTTTCCTAGGGTGCTTCCTGGATGCCATCTCCATGATGGTGTTGACCATGCCGGTGATTTTCCCCATCGTCCTGACGCTCGGATTCGATCCCATCTGGTTCGGCGTAATCGCCGTCCTCATGATGGAAGCCGGTTTGATCACGCCGCCGATGGGGTTGAACATCTTTACGGTTGCAGGCGTCGCCAGGGACATCCGCGTCGAAGAGATCTTCGTGGGCGTCGCCCCCTTTCTCCTGGCGATCTTTGCGGTGCTCTGCGTGGTCACTGTCTACCCGGAGCTTGTGTTGTGTCTGCCGGATATGATGTTGAGGTAGCTTCCATCCGAAAATGGTCTTTTTAGCCCATCCCGGCGTCAATCTGCACGTTTGCTTGTGCGGCGACCTGCGGGTCGCCTCCGCGCAAACGCTTGATTTCCTTGATATTGACGAAACCGGAACCCGCGCCGAAGCGGTGGGGCTAAGCACCCGAAGGGTGTGAAGAAAAATCCTCATTTCCGGATTGGAGACTGGGTTCTACCGGGAAATCAATTCCGGACGGGCACAAGGTAGTTGTTTCCGCCCGGAACCCGTTGACCGCTCCTTGAAGGAGGCAACGAGAGATGCGCGTCGAAAAGGCCATCCATGCCCTTGATCAGGGGCGGATCCTGGCACGGCACGGTTCCACGCGGCTGGTCATTTACGCCCGCGTCGGCCGTACGCCCCAAAGGAGCCTGTGCATCCAGGCGGCGCGCGAAGCCTTCGGCTACATCGAGCGTATCTCGCTCGCTGAGGAGCAATTGAAACGCCACCTGAATGAAATCGCCGGTCATTTCCTGGATCCGCTTGCAGAATCGATGCTTCAGAGCGTGCGAGAGGTGGGAGACACCGATCTGACGCCCCTGGCCGCCGTGAGAGGGGCCTTGGCCGACGCCGTGGCCGATTTCCTGTTTACGCGCGGAATGACGGTTGTTCTGGTCGAAAACGGAGAGGATGCAGCCGTCCGGATCGGGGAGCCGGCCTCCCTCATGGTCGGCATCAGACCCGACGTTGGATCGGACATCATCGAGCATCTGCTCGAACTGGATGACCAACTGCCGAGCTGGGGCATTGCGACGAGCGGGCTCGGCCACCCCGGCCTCACCCGTGGTATCGCCGCCTCCGTAACGGTCGTGGCCGAAACGGCCGCGAGGGCGGATGCCGCCGCCACGGCCATCGCCAATGCCACCTATGTTTCGAACGCCCAGACCATTCAGCGGCCGGCGGAGGAGATCCATCCGGGAACGGATATCCGGGGCAGGATGGTCACCTGCAGTATTGGAACCCTCAGCAAGAACACCGTTTCGAAGGCGCTGAACCAGGCCCTGAGGCTGAGCCGGCGCCTGATCGAACGCCGTGTCATATTGGGGGCCCTCGCGACAGTCCAGGGGCAGACCGCCGCCACCGATTTCATGGAACATCGGCTGGTCCCGGCCTGGCCCTTCGCATAAAAGAACGGTTGCAGACCCGGAAACATCCTGCCGGACGCCCCGTCGTCCTCCGAAGCCGGACCTTCGTGGGCTCGAACCGCCTCGTGAAGCTGTTCCTGGAAGCAGGGCTCGCCGCCTTCTCGGTCAACCCCGAGGGCTTCCCTGAACTCAAATCCCAGATCGCCGCCGTGGAGGGTCATGAACAGAACCATGAGTGAAAAAGACTGCATCTTCTGCCGCATCATCCGCGGCGAACAACCTGCCGATTTCACCCATCGGGGGGAGCGCATCGTCGCCTTCAAAGACATCAGACCGAGTGCGCCGGTGCACATCCTCATCGTCCCACGCAAACACATCCGCAGCATCAACGACCTCGCCGGAGAGGATGAATCGCTCATCGCGGAAATGATCCTCCTTGCCCCTGATCTGGCCCGGGAGGCCGGCATCGCATCCAGCGGGTACAAACTCCTCTTCAATGTCGAAAAAGGCGGCGGCCAGTTCGTGTTCCACCTTCACCTGCATCTTTTCGGCGGGTGGCAGCGCAAATGAACATCGGATAAACCGATTCCGCACAAGTGAATGATCGTATAATCCCGTTTGACAAGCCCTTTCCGTCTCCTTACTCTTTCTCTTGACAACGGCCGCGGACCCGCATTTCGAGCGCCCTTCGGTTGGCTCGAGCGACCCTGGAGGACGAAATGGCAGGGCGAGGTCTCTTCACCGGCTGCTCCTGCTTCGTCTGTTCTGTTTCGGTGAATCCGTTGAAATGCGAGCGTTTCCAATCCGGAAATGGTCTTTTTGGCCAATCTCGGCGTCAATCTGCACGTTTGCTTGTGCGGCGACCTGCAGGTCGCCTCCGCGCAAGCGCTGGATTTCCTTGATATTGGCCAAACCGGGACCCGCCGCGAAGCGGTGGGACTGAGCATCCGAAGGGTGTGAAGAAAAATCCTCATTTCCGGATGCGAAACTGGGTTCTACCGGGAGATCATCTCCGCATGGGAACGAGATAGCAGGCAGGGGCCTTTCTGCGAGGGCCATCCGGCAGCAGGCCTCTTCGAGAACGGCGGAGCATGACGCCCAAAACACCAACGACCATTTCCGGCCGAAAAGGACGAGGATGCCGATCGCCATGGAAAACACAACCCGCAGGTTGACCGAAACCGTCTCGGGGTCGGGTTGAGCCTCGAAACTTCCTCCAGGGGACCTGGAGCAGGCGCTTTGCGGAATCGTGTTCCCGACGGACGAAAACGTGCTGGTGGGGCTCGAGAAGGCGGACGACGCCGGGGTTTACAAGGTCTCCGACCAGCTGGCGCTCATACAGACCGTCGATTTCTTCACCCCGATCGTCGATGACCCCTACTGGTTCGGTCAGATCGCAGCGGCCAACGCCCTGAGCGATGTCTACGCCATGGGGGGTGTGCCCAAAACCGCCATGAATCTGATGGCATTTCCCCTCAAGGAGATGGACCTGTCCGTCTTCCGGAGCATCATCGAGGGCGGAATCGCCAAGCTGCGGGAGGCGGGGGTCGTGCTGATAGGGGGGCACAGTGTCGAAGACAAGGAGCTCAAATACGGCCTTTCCGTCACGGGCTTCATCCACCCCGACCGGGTGCTCACCAAGAAGAACCTTCTACCGGGAGACCGGCTGATCCTGACAAAGCCCCTGGGGACCGGGGTCATCAATACGGCCATCAAAGCCAATATGGCGCCGCCGGAGCTGGTCGAGCGCGTGACCCGCCTGATGGCCGCGCTGAACCGCAAGGCGGCTGAGGTCATGTCGCAATACCCCGTCCATGCCTGCACGGACATCACGGGGTTCGGTTTCCTGGGGCACCTGGCCGAGATGGTCGAAGGATCGGGGTTCGGCGCCGTCGTGCACGCCTCCCGCATCCCCATCCTGCCGGAGGCGGTCGAATACGGAAACATGGGTCTCTTCCCGGCGGGCGCTTACCGCAACAAAGCGTTCAGGGCCTGCATGGTCGATGGGCTTTCCGAGCCGGAGCCCGTGGTGTCGGACCTGCTCTTCGATCCGCAGACTTCGGGCGGGTTGCTGATATCAGTCCCGGCCGGCCCGGCCGAGGAATTGGCCTCCGCACTCCTCCAGGAAGGGGTGGATTGCGCGGCGCTCGTGGGCGAGATCGTTCCGGAGCCTGTCGGCCGCATCGTCGTGGAGGCGTCCTGAAGGACCGGGGAGGGTTCCGCCCCTTCCCGGACCAGCCCCTGAACGCTGTTTCTCAGCAGACGACCCGTGAGCGGGGCCGAGGGCCTGAAAGGCTTTCCGGGCCGCTTCTCCGGCACGCCTGGCGCTTCGGATCGGGGCGGAGCACCGGGCCTATACGCACCAACCCCATCAAACCGGCCTCAGGAGTGTTGCAATGACTCACGAAATCGATTGCCGCGGATTGGCCTGCCCTGCCCCCGTTCTCCAGACCAAGGAATGGCTTGAAAAAAACCCGTCCCGCGAGGTCGCCGTCCTCGTCGATGGTGAAGCCTCCCGCGAAAACGTCTCCCGGTTTCTGCGCACGCAAGGCTTCACGGTTTCCACTGTGGAGGAAGGGCGGCATATCCGGGTCGAGGGCCGAAAGTCGGGAGACGCGGAGGCCGCCCCCGCACCGCATGCACCCAGTCGTGAAGAGACGCGCAGGATCATGGTGACGGTCACCCACGACAAGATGGGTCATGGCGACGACGAGCTGGGCGCCAAGCTGATGGTGAGCTTTTTGAAGACCCTCAAAGAGATGGGCAGAGAACTCTGGCGCCTCGTTTTCGTCAACAACGGCGTCAAGATGACCGTCAGGGGATCGGCCGTTCTTCCTTTGCTCAAGGAGCTCGAGGCCGCGGGGATCACGATCCTGGTCTGCGGGACGTGTCTGGCGCATTTCGACCTGCTGCAGGAAAAGGAGGTGGGCGAAACCACCAACATGCTCGATATCGTCACCGCCATGCAGCTGGCCGATTCAGTCATCAACATCTGAAGGGCATCGCCGGTTCTTTTGGCGGAGCCTTGGCGAACAAGAGGGCGCCGCGCACACAGGGGCCTGCCCTCGATCCAACGGAGAGCGAAAAAAACAACGATTTCGCTCGGGGATTCCAGACCGCATCTTACCGGCTGCGACAGCCCCAATAAAGGATTCCCCCGTTTCAAGGATGCCGGCCAGAACAGGCCGGTGAACAAGCCTGAAAATTTGGGATGCCCCTTGTTCAGAGATTCCGGTCGCGACGGAAGAGGGCCTTCGCCCTGCTCACGAGGGCATCGGTTTCCTCTTTTTTAAGGGCGCCCCAGCGCGGGTCGGCTTCCAGGTTGGGAATGACCGCACTCCCGCGGATTCCCTTTTCCGCCAAGGCCGCCAGGAGCGACTGCCGGTGGGCTTCGCGTTTCCGCGAAAAATCGTCCCGGCCGGCATCGAGCATCGCCTTGAGAGAGGCGCCGCCGCTTCCGGCTGCCTCCTGAACGATCTCGATCAGGCGTGAGTTGTCTCCTTCAGGGTCCAGACGCTCGAGGGTTCCTTCCACGATCATCTCGACGGCGCGCTTGCGCCTGGCGGGATCACGCTCATCGAGTTCCTTCAGCAGGGCCGGCGGGCCGATCAGGCCGTCGACGCAGCGCTGCAGCAAACCCTGAACCCGCCCCCGGAGCTCACGCTCCTGCATCTCCACTTTTTCTTCCCCGGTCAGGGTAAGCCCCTTCGTCTTTTCCATGATAATGTCCAAAGTGCTTCGAATCTCCCCCATCTGCCACAAAACCTCCTCTCGATCCGGGCCGCCTCCGCTTCACACGACTTCGGCCCGCCTCATGTCTCCTGCAGAAGCTCGGCCATTACCGTGTCGTGCAGGATGGGCCGGAAGGCCCTTATCGCGATGTTCTCACGGCTGGGATGCACCCGGTTGGTCAGAAGGATCACCACGATGCGCCGATCGAGATCGACCCAGACGGATGTCCCGGTGAACCCCAGATGACCGATGCTCTGAGGTGAAAAAAAACGCCCCGCGCTCGAATGCTCCCCCGACGGCGTGTCCCAACCCAGGGTACGGGTGCCGTCTCCGAGGTCCTGTCGATGCAGAAAACGCCTCACCGTCCCGGGACGGAAAATGTCCTCTCTGCGGCCGTCCAGGTGCTGCAGCAGCATGTCGGCCAGGGCGTATACCCCTCGGGCCGTGCCGAAAAGCCCGGCATGCCCCGAGAATCCCCCCATGAACCAGGCGTTTTCGTCATGCACCTCCCCCCGCAGCATCCGGCCCCGCCAGGAGCTATATTCGGTGGCGGCTGTGGTCCTCGAACGGTGCGCCGGAACGGCTCCACCCCAGAAAAACACCTCGGACAGGCCCAGCGGTTCGTAAACCCCCTCTCGGACGCAGCGATCCAGGGGCATGCCTCCGGCGCGCTCCACGATCCATTCGAGGAGGATGAATCCAAGGTCGCTGTAGAGCGTCGCCTGTCCCGGACGATGGACGAGAGGCATCTCGAGAATGGCCCGCCGGACCGCCTGCCTGCGATCCTCGGCCGGTGCGCCGGCCAGATCCCGATAAAACGGGTGCCAGTCCTTCAGACCCGATGCATGTGCCAGGAGCATCCGAGGGGTCAACCCCGCCTTGTCCTCGGGCGCCTGCTGCTCGGAGAGAATCGTCTCGAGCGGCTGGTCCAGATGGAGCCTGCCCCGATCGACGAGGCGCATGACGGCCATGGTTGCGGCAAGCGGCTTGGTCAACGACGCGAGATCGAAAAGGGTGTCAACCCGCACCGCAGGCTCCGCCGGCGCCGAAGAAAGCCGCCCGCACGCCTCGAGGAGAAGGATTCTCCCCTCCCTGGCCGCAAGGAGGACGGCGCCCGGAAAAATGCCTTCCTCCACGCCTCGATGCAGCTGGCGCCTGCTGAGCGGCATCCTTCTTTCATCCTCTTCGAACCTACCCATCCGCCTGTTTTCCCCTTTAGATCAAAATCCTTGGAAAGGCTGGAGATATGTGCCATACTTCAATATTGTCCGGCTGCGAGTACCGCAAATGGTCATCCTCGGAGCCGCGGCGGATCGATCTTGCCCTGATCAATCTCAGCGGCCGGATGCGCAGCACGATCACCCCGCCGACCCTTTCGGCATTCCCTTCAGGAGCCCTGTACAGTCTACCATGAATGAAGAAAATATTTACCGTATACACGAATCCGGAAGAGAAATCATCCTTGTGGGGACAGCGCATGTCTCCGAGGAAAGCACCCGTCTGGTCGAGAACATTATCCGGGAAGAAAAGCCCGATACCGTTTGCATCGAACTGTGCCAGGCCCGATACGAAACCCTGACCCAGCAGAAAACGTGGCAGGACACCGACCTTTTCAAGATCATCAAGGAAAAAAAGGCGTTCCTGCTCCTGGCCAACCTCATCCTGAGCGCCTTTCAAAAACGGGTCGGCCGAAAGCTCGGCATCCAGCCCGGCGAGGAGATGCTTAGGGCCATCGCGTGCGCGGAGGAGACAGGCGCTCGGATCCATCTTGCCGACCGGGATATCCGCATCACCCTCGCCAGGGTCTGGCGCCTGATGGGATTCTGGAGCAAGATGAAACTCCTCTTTCAGATGTTGGTCTCCTTCGGCGAGGTCGACAATATCGAAGAGGAGGACATCGAACGGATGAAAAGGGAAGACGTCCTCGAGAGCCTTCTCTCAGAGATGGGAACTCACCTTCCGGAAATGCGCCGTATCCTGATCGATGAAAGGGACCTTTACCTCACCCATCGCATCCGCCAGGCACCCGGCGGCAAAGTGGTCGCCGTCGTCGGCGCCGGACACGTCCCCGGCATCAAACGGGCCTGGGGGCAGACCATCCGGCTCGAGGATCTCGAAATCGTTCCGCCGCGCAGTCCGCTGGCAGGGATACTGAAATGGGGCATCCCGGCATTGGTCCTGCTTTTGATGGCTCTTGGATTTTTTTACTCAGGGAAAACCGGTGGCACCGACATGATCAAGACGTGGGTGCTGGCCAACGCGGGGCTGTCCGGCCTGGGCGCCGCCCTGGCCCTCGCCCACCCTCTGACGATCCTGACGGCGGTCATCGCCGCACCTTTCACGTCCCTCAACCCGATGATCGCCGCCGGATGGGTCGCCGGGCTGGTCCAGATCTTCTTAAACAAGCCGAAGGTGAGCGACTTTGAACGGCTTTCAGAAGATATCGTCTCCATCAGAGGCTTCTGGACCAACAAGATCACCCGTATCCTGTTGATCGTCGTCATGACGAACCTTGGCAGCTCCCTCGGCACCTTCGTGGCCATTCCGCTTATGGCCCGCTTCATGACCTGATGCCCTCCGGCCCGAGGCGGTCCTCGGGCCGGAGATTTTTCACCCCACCGCCGTGAAGCTGGATGGATCAGGAGAGGCAGCACCGCCGCCGCCCAAAGGCCGCGGCATCCTGCTCTTTTCGACCGTCACCTGGAAATCAAGGCTCTTTGCCCGGCGCGCTGCATGGAGAAGCACAATATACAGGAATTTTAGACGATCAAGCCACAAGATACGGCTTGATTGTCGGTTCCGTATCTGCTATAGAGTTCGCTTTAAGCAGCGGGAGATGCGGCTGATACCGCCTTCCGAAGGCAGGCGGATCAAACCATTTTTTTCATCATCCACAAGGAGGGCACATGCATTTTTACTGGAAAATGATCGAAGAATTGAAACTCATCGGCGAAAACTGGATCATGAAAGATCCCGGGCTGTCCCGATGCTATCACATCTGGATCGAGCGGAATCAATCCGCTATCTGGCCTGAGACGACCCGAGGAATAGATCCCAAAAGACCCTCCTTCAACTACCGGGGAATGCCCCATTCCTTGAATTGACCTCCCTCCAGGGGGCTGCCGGTGATATCGGGGTTGACCTTTGAACCGTTTTTCGTTAAAAGTGGATTTTTGTGCTTGAAAAACAAACGCCTATCCCGAGAAGAGGCCGGACCCCAGTCGGCTTCGATCCGCCCGTCATCGTTGCGATGGACGACCAGCCGCCCTTTTGCCAGGGCCCGGTGCACAGGCCGGTCCATGGACGGATGACGTGCCGCGCTGGTCCTCGGGGCCAGGCAGCCGATAGAAGGCGTTGCCCCTTGATCACAAGTCGAGATGCAAACCGGAAGCAGGGGATTCGCGAACCCCGTCCGGGGCGTCGATGTTCAACCAAACACTGGAGGTGCAGCCTATGAAAGCCGGATTCTGGCTGTTTTTGCCGGGTATGTTGCTCCTGTCTTGCCTGTTGATCCTGCCTCCGGCCGCCAGGGCCGATGAAAAAACCCCATGCGTCGACAAGGAGCAGTGCGAACGAATGCTGCGATTCGGCCAAGAGGCGTATGCGCGCGGAAAGTATCTCGACGCCAAAGAATTCTTCCGCAAGGCGGTGCAGGCCGACCCATCCTCTCTGAAGGCCTGGCGCTATTATGACCAGGCGGTCCTCTTCGGCCTGGCCGAAAAGGTGGAGCAGAACGCCGACCTGACATTCCCATCGGCCTCCCGGCGCACAGAGGGCCCGCCGGACACCGGCGGGGAAACCTCGCCGCCGCCCCCGCCCCCCAAGCCGGCGATGCCTGCGCCTCCGAAACCGGGGGAGTTTCGGATCATGCACGATGAAGGCTGCTAGCGTCAGGGGGAAAAGACCATGAGCGAGGAGAGAGGAAACCCGGTTCTTGTCGGCATTTTGAGGCGAGGCTACCATGCCGTTTTCTACGAAAACTGGCCTATCTGGCTGGGCGGAGTGCTCATCGGGATCATGAGCGTCATCACCTTTGCATGGGCCAGGCCCTGGGGGGTGGCAGGCGGACTCCGCAACTGGGGCGACTGGTTTTTCAGTGCCGTAGGCATCTATCCCTTCCCCACTGCCTCCCCCGTCACCTCCACCAACTCCATCCTCACCATAGGGCTTTTGTGGGGCGCCTTCGCATCGGCGCTCCTCTCGAAACAGTTCGCCCTGCGGATGGCCCCGCCGCTCGAACTGGCCAAAGGCGTCGTCGGGGGCATTCTCATGGGCGTGGGGGCCGCCATGGCAGGCGGGTGCAATGTCGGCGGCTTTTACACCGCCCTGAGCGCGCTGTCGCTGAGCGGCCTTGCCATGATGATCGGGCTCTTCATCGGCGCCTACCTGGGGATACGCTACCTCTACTGGGAGTTGGAGCACCTGCCGTCGGGCTCGAGTGGAAGCGCGCCGGCGGGCGAGGGGGAAAAGGGCGGCCTCCATCTGCGCGACCTCTCCCCCTATCTGGGGGTCCTGGTGCTCATCGGAGCGGTCGCGGCATCCATCGCCTACAGCCGCGAGGCTCTTACCCGCGAGGGGGGCCTGCTCCTGTGCGGGCTGGCTTTTGGAATCATCATTCAACGCTGCCGTTTCTGCTTCGTGCGCGGCTTCAGAGACCCCTTCATGACGGGCGAAGGAGAGGTGGCGCGTGCCATCGCCCTGAGCCTCATGATCAGCGTCATCGGCTTTGCGGCCCTGAAGTGGACCGGCCTGCGGGAGGAATCGGTCTACGTGCCCCAGGCCTTCTGGTTCGGGGGCCTCGTGGGCGGCATCATCTTCGGCGTCGGCATGGTGGTGGCGGGAGGCTGCGGCAGCGGCTCGGTCTGGCGCGCCGGTGAAGGCCAGATCAAGCTCATGATCGCCGTGGTCTTCTTTGCGCTCTCGACCTCGCTTTTCAAGCTCTGGATGATGACATCGGAGGGCCTGAACAAACTCATGGGCCACCGCGTTTTCCTGCCGGATTTCCTGACGTACCGGTGGACCGTCATCCTATTGCTGGTGTTTCTCTTCGTCTATTACGTAGTCGCTACCTGGAACGAGGAGACGGACACCTTCACCGTCGAGTTGTAGACCATTGCAGTGGGAGAAACCTTTGAGTCTGGTTCCGGGAAGGCCGCAAGCATGCCTTTTCCGATGAGAAACGACGACCCGTTTCATGATTATTATATCCGAAGGAGGAACACATCATGGTAGACAACGTAACCCCCGACCAAACCCTCGATTGCCGCGGCCTAAGCTGCCCCATGCCGATCCTCAAGACCAAGAAGCTGATCGGCACGATGAAATCCGGCCAAATCCTCGAGATCCTCGGCACCGATCCCGGCACCCGCAATGACCTTCCCGCCTTCTCGAAGCGGTCCGGACATGAATATCTGGGCGAAGAGCAGGATGAGGGATTCAGCCGTTTCTACATCAAAGTGAAGTAGTCTCCATCCGGAAAAGGAGTCACTGATGGGCAAGCATCTGGGAGTCTTCGTCACTTCAGACAAGCATCTGGACAAGCTGATCGACCTGTGCCTCGCCGCCCGCCGGAAAGACGTGGAGGTCTCGATCTTTTTCACCCATCTGGGCACCCTGCTCACGCAGGACCCCAGATTCAGCGAACTCGAAGGCCTCGCCAAGATGGCCCTGTGCAACGTCGGATTCGAGAGCCACCATCTGAAGCCGCCGGTTCCGGGCATCGATGAAAAGGACTACGCCACCCAGGCCAGGCATGGCGAGTTGATCGAGGACTGCGACCGTTACATCGTCTTCTAGGAGGAGGATCGGACAACCATGGAAAACATCAAGCACGTGGCCTTCCTGATCCGAACCGAGAAGGATCTCTGGGAAGGCTCCCGCTCCACGCTGGGACTGGCTGTCGAGAATTTCTACTCGTATATGTTCGTCATCGATGTGGAAGTGGAGATGACCGAGGCCTACAAGGAAAACCTGGAATGGCTCGAGGATATGGAGTGCCAGTACTTCTCGAACAACCAGGTCAACGTCGATCAACACGGGTTCACCTACATGAGCCTCGAAGACATCGGCCGAAAGCTCAGGGAAATGGACCTCATCGTGCCGTTTGGGAGGCTGTCATGAAGATTCTGCACATTCTCAAGACCCCTCCGGACGATACGACCCGCCTCCTGAAGGGGATCGTCTCGGAAGGCCAGGACAATACGGAGATCAGCCTCTATGAGGGGCAGCCCGATTACGAAAGGCTGATCGACCTGATCTTCGAAAACGAGCAGGTCATCTCCTGGTGGTAGGAAGAACCATGCCGCCCTGCGGCAGGGCGCACTGAAGACAAAGGCCGCAGGGCACCGCCCTGCGGCCTTTTCATCGCTTTTTTTCCTCCCCGCGCCGAAACACGGAGGGTTTCGCTGCGGACTGCATGGAAAAGCCCGCCGCCTCAGGGATCTAGTACATCTCTGCTTCGAGATCGATGCCGTCCCGCTCGAACTGCTCGTCCCGGAGCGCCTGGGCCTGCTCGATCTCCTCTTCGCTCCACGGCTCCACGATCAGCGAATCGGCCACCAGTTCCCAGAGGTACTTGGTCTCGATCCCCAGATCGTAATCCTTCGTCAGGGACTTCATGATCTGATCCCGGCAGTTGTGGCACGGCGCGATCACCAGCTCCGCCCCGGTGTCCCGGATCTGCTGCGCCTTGACGCGGCCGTAGTAGATCCGCTCGTTCTCGTAGGGCATCGCCCAGGCGCCGCCGCCGGCTCCGCAGCAGAAATTGTTCATCCGGTTCGGATGCATCTCGACAAAGTTCTCGCAGCACTGCTGGGTGATCCAGCGGGGCTCCTCAAAATAGCCGTGCCCGAAGGCCTTCTGGCTCTTCCGGCCGTAGTTGCAGGGATCGTGGATCGTCGTGAGTTCGTGGTGGATCGACTTGTCGAGTTTGATCCGTCCCGTTTCGATGTATTCCTTCAGGAGATCGTGGACGGAAACCACCTTGTACTTTTCGAAGACTTCGGGGTACCACGTTTGCAGACCAAGCCTGGTCGCATAGTAGGCGTGGCCTCATTCCGGCAACAGGAGCGTCTTGCACTCCAGGCGCTCCATGTGGTTGACGATCCGTCCCACCAACGCCTTCATGGATTCGTCGTCGCCTGAAAAAAGAGCCCAGTTGACTCCTTCCCACTCGGTCGAGGCGGTGGTCCAGTCCTCCTTGGCGGCATAGAAGATCCGCCACCAGAACTTCATGTCATCCGGTTCGCCGAAAGGCTCCTTCGAATTGATCGTCACAAAGACGTTGGCGCCCTTCTTGTCCACGGGGGCATAGAAACCCGGGAAGCCCTCGTCCTCGTCCATTTCCCGCCCCAGATCCGCGAGCAGAAAGAGGAAATCCTCCTTCGGGATGCCTAGGTTGTTCCCCCTTTCCAGATCCATCACGACGCCCTTGTGGATCGGGCCGGGTACCTTGTCCCTCGCGCGCAGGGTCCGGGCGCGGCGCATCATCTTGAGGATCTCCACCCCTTGCGGACAGGCGTATTCGCAGCGGCCGCAGAGCGTGCAGACCCAGGGAAACCGCGAGTCGATCAGCTCCTGATCCAGCCCGAGGGCGGCCATGCGCACGGCTTTCCTGGGATCCATACCGTCGACGCCGGTCACCGGGCAGCCGCCGGCGCAGGTCCCACAGGTAAAGCAAACGTCCGCCCACTCGGGGGCGACCCTGAGTTTGCCCTCCTTACGGTTAACAGCAATCGGCTCCATTCATCACCCTCCTGTTATCGTTTATAAAAAAACACCCCCCGACGGTTTTTTCGATCGCCGGGGGATTTTGCTTCGAGCAACCGCTGTTTATTAGTAAACACTTCGATGCTGAAAGTCAATTCTTAATGCCTGGGTGCGGATCCCCCGGTTTCCTGCCCCAGGCTTCGACAGCGATCAGCTTGAAGAGCAGAAGATCCCCCGTATGATCCCTTTGGCCTGTTCATACTGGGCATCGCTCAGCACAAGCGACCCATCGCCCCTCCGGAACGGCGGCTCGGTGACGCTGTAGATCCGCTCCTCCCGCCGCGCCTGGGCCGCCATCCTCCCGGGCATGGCGGGCTCGATGCCGATCGCCTTCTGGACGTCGTCCGGGAACTTGCCGGGGTCGGCGGTCTCGTAGATCACCGCCGGCCGGTCGTGCCGGCCCTCGAGGAAGGCGTCCAATGTCCGCCAACCCACGGCCCCGTGTGGCTCGATGATGACGCCGAACCGTTCGTAGACCTCCCTGATGGCCTGGTAATGGTCCGGGTTGCTGACCGCAATGGAATAAAAATCCCGCCGCATCGCCTCCAGGTCCGGCATACGGTCCATGACGCCTTCCTCGATGATCTTGCCCGCCTCGTCCCGCCGGTCGAAGACATGCCCGCCGTAAAAATCGACGAGCCGCGCGAAATTGCTCGGGTTGGACACGATCATGGCCGACGAAGGGGACTTGACCGACGGCCGCACGAGGTAGCGGCCTGTCGCCAGAAACTCCGGAAACTCCCTGTTCTCGTTCACGCCGCAGAGGATCCTGCCGATCGGCAGGCCCATCTCCTTCGCCAGAACGGTCCCCATCATGTCCCCGAAATTGCCGGACGGCACACTCGCGATCAGAGGCTCACCGTCCGCCGGGATGCGCGAACAGGCGAAGAAGGGATAGACCGCCTGCGGCAGAAGCCGCCCCAGGCTGATGGAATTGGCGGAGGTGAACCGGTCCGCGTCCCCGAAGCAATCCCGGGCGAAGCGCCGGTCCCCCAGAAGACATTTGGCCAGGGCCTGACAGACGTCGAAATCTCCGTTGACCTCGAAGGCGTAAACATTCCCCATCAGCGTGGTCATCTGCCGCCGCTGCCTTTCCGTGATGGAGCCCTGCGGGAAAAAGACGACCGTGTCGACACTCTCGAGCCCGTGCAGCGCATCGGCCACCGCCCCGCCGGTGTCCCCGCTGGTCGCGACCGCGACGACGCGCCGCTCCCCGGTCTCCTCGAGGAAGTGGTTGAGCATCCTCCCGAAGAAACGCGCCGCATAATCCTTGAAGGAGTACGTCGGTCCATGGGTCAGCCACATGATGTAGGTCCGCCCGGTCAACAGCTGCATCTCGGTCGGGATGACCGCTTCCCGGTAGGCGTCGTTCAGGATGGCGCGAAGCGCCTGTTCCCCGATATCACCCTCCAGGAAGGGATACAGCACCTCGAAGGCGATCTGCGCATACGACATCCCGGACATGCCTCGGACCACCTCCCGGGGGATCTTCGGCACATCGGCCCGCGCAAGCATATAGAGGCCGTAGTTGGATGCAAGCCCGCGCATCAGGGCCGTCTTGAAGTCCGCCCGTTCGCCCGCGTCGTTCGTGCTGTAATAACGTATCTTTCCCATAGGATCCAAACCCCTTCTTACCCTGCCATCCTGTCGAAGCCATTCCGTTTCCATCCGGAAAGGGTCTTTTTGGTCCATTTCGGCGTCAATCCACACGTTTACTTGTGCGGCGACCCATAGTCATATCGGACCAAGTGATTGATTTTATTCATATTGTCAAACCGGGACCCGCCGCAAAGCGGTGGGACTGAGCACCCGAAGGGTGTGAAGAAAAAACCCTCCTCCGGAATCGAAATCCGGCTACCAACGGGAAATCGTATCCGCATGGAAGCCATTTACAAAACTCGAAATATTCGATTTTAAAACTTTTGACAGCACTTGTCAAAAGACAAAGAACACGCTTTTCCATTCGGGTGCCCCCGGTTCCGTTTCCGGATTGGAAACCGGGGCGTACAGGGAAATCACTTCCGGATGGACACGAGGCCTTCACGATCCGCCGCGGGACGGCGGCCTGGCGGGCGATCTGCAGGCCGCTGCAGCGCATGGGCTTCGAGCTGGTACCGGCCGAAAACCCCTTTCTGGGTGCGCCTCTGGAAAATAGCTACAATGTAAATTTACCGGTTGCTATTCCAAATAGATTGTTCTATAGATAGCATTTTTTGAATACTGTTCAAAAAGCGGCCAATTATCGGGCAGCCGTTGAATCAACAATCATGGGGCACAAACATCAGCGGATCGTTGACGTCGGCGCGTGGCCATGCGGGATTGCCCCAACTGGATGAAAAAGGAGGAGATGTTTATGGAATTTGAGTTGAGTGAAGAACTACAGATGCTGCGTGACATGGCGCGCGACTTTGCCGCCGAAAAGATCGCCCCGTTTGCGGACGAATGGGATGAAAAACATTATTTTCCCTACGAAGAAGCCGTCAGGCCCATGGGCGAGCTTGGATTCTTCGGCACCGTCATCCCCGAGGAGTACGGCGGCAATGAAATGGGCTGGCTGGCCGCCATAATCCTGACCGAGGAGATCGCCCGGGCCTCGAGTTCCCTCAGGGTGCAGATCAACATGCAGACCCTCGGGTGCGCCTTCACGATCTTTCGCTACGGGACGGAAGACCTGAAGAAGAAGTACATCCCGAAGCTCGTCAGCGCCGAATACATGGGCGGCTTCGGCATCACCGAACCGAACGCCGGCTCCGACGTCATGAACATGAAGTCGACGGCCGCCGACAAGGGCGACCACTGGCTCATCAACGGATCCAAGACCTGGATCTCCAACACCTCGGTCGCCGATGCCCTGATCTTTTATGCCTACACGGATAAAGAAGCCCGGGGCCGCGGCCTTTCGGCCTTTGTCATCGAGCCCAAGAACTTCAACGGGATCCACACGACGGACCTCGACAAGATGGGATCGCGATCTTCACCGACTGGAGAGATCTACCTCGAAGACACGAAGGTCCCCAAGGAAAACATCCTCGGCAAACCCGGGGACGGCGCCAAGATCGTCTTCGGATCCCTGAATCAGACCCGCCTCTCGGCGGCCGCCGGCGGCATCGGCGTCGCGCAGGCCTGCCTGGATGCCGCCACCGCCTACTGCGCGGAGCGTGAGCAGTTCGGCCAGCCCATCGGCCAGTTCCAGATGAACCAGGACCTCATCGCCCAGATCACCTGCGAGATCGAAGCGGCAAGGCTGGTGGTCTACAAGGCCGCGTGGCAGAAGGATCAGGGCAATCTCAACAACACCCTCGAGGTCGCCCAGGCCAAGTACCTCGCCGGGGAAATCGCCGTCAAGGCCTCCCAGGTGGCCATGAAGATCCTCGGGGCCTACGGCTACTCCACGGAATATCCCGTGGCCCGCTACTACCGCGATGCCCCGACCTACCAGATCGTCGAAGGGTCCACCAACATCTGCAAGTGGATCGTGGCCCTTGATCAGCTCGGCATCCGGAAGGCAAACCGGTAGATCGGAAACGGAGGAAAACCATGCGACCCTATTTTGAAAAGTTGGAACCCTTCGGCAAGGAGCTTACCGAAGGACAGAAGAAATCCGGGGAACAGAACGTCAAAGAGATCCGCGAGGTCGAAAAGACGGTGGCCGAAGCCATCGAGGCCGTGAAAAACGCGGGCATCCCGGCAGAAAAGATCAAGAAGCGCGGGCAGATGACCATCTGGGAACGGATCGAGTACCTGATCGATCCCGGCACCTGGTGCCCGCTGCACACCCTGTATGACCCCCTGTTCAACGAAGAGGGGACTACCGGTGTCATCGACGGACTCGCCAAGATCAACGGCAAGTGGGCTGTCGTGATCGGGTTCGACAACAAGGTCATGGCCGGGGCATGGATCGCCGGGCAGGCCGACAACCAGCTCCGGGTCACCGACATGGCCAAGCGCCTGCATGTGCCCTTGGTTTGGCTGGTCAACTGCAGCGGCGTCAAGCTTCCCGAGCAGGAAGAGGTCTACGCCAATCGCCGTGGCAACGGCACGACCTTTTTCCGCCACGCCGAACTCGAAAAGGTGGGCGTGCCCATCCTGGCCGGGATCTACGGAACCAACCCGGCGGGCGGCGGCTACCAGGGGATCAGCCCGACGATGTTGATCGCCCACAAGGACGCCAACATCGCCGTCGGCGGAGGCGGCATCGTCAGCGGCATGAGTCCGAAGGGCTCCTTCGACATGGAAGGGGCCGAGCAGTTGATCGAGGCCACCCGCCACTTCAAGGAAGTGCCCCCGGGCAGCGTGCCTATCCACTTCAATGAAACCGGCTTTTTCAAGGAAGTGTACGAGACCGAACAGGGGGTCCTCGACGCCCTCAAGAAGTACATGGACATGATGCCGGCCTACGATCCGGCCTTCTTCCGGGTCGCCGAGCCGAAGGAACCCCGTTTCCCCGGAGAGGACCTCGATTACCTCGTCGCCTTCAACCAGAAGCGAAGCTACAATTTCGACGAAGTCCTTTCACGCATCTTCGACAACAGCGAGCACATGGAGTTCCGCCCGGGCTACGGTCCGGAGGTCTACACGGGGCTTGCCAAAATCGACGGGTTTCTTGTGGGCTTCATCGGCAACCGCCAGGGGTTCCTGGGTGCTAAGTATCCGGAATACGCGGATTATATGGGCATCGGCGGCAAGCTCTACCGTCAGGGCCTCATCAAGATGAACGAGTTCGTGACCCTGTGCGGGCGTGACCGCGTTCCGATCGTCTGGTTCCAGGACACCTCCGGGATCGACGTCGGCGATATCGCTGAAAAGGCCGAACTCCTGGGTCTCGGACAGTCGCTCATCTACTCCATCGAGCAGACGGACGTTCCCATGATCTGCGTTATCCTGCGTAAAGGCACGGCGGCGGCGCACTATATCATGGGCGGCCCCACGGCCAACAACCACAATGCCTTCACCCTGGGCACCCCCATGACGGAGATCTACGTCATGCACGGTGAAACGGCCGCAGCCGCCTCATTCGCGCGGCGCCTCGTCAAGGAAAAGGATGCCGGCCGGCCCCTCGAGCCGGTCATCGAAAAGATGAACGACCTGGTAAAGGAGTACTACGACAAATCCCGCCCGGTCTACTGCGCCAAACGCGGCTTCGTTGACGAGATCGTCTCCCTGCCGCTGCTTCGCAAATACATCGCGGCCTTCGCCGGGTGCTGCTACCAGAACCCGACCTCCATCTGCCCCCAGAACCACATGATGATCCCGAGGATTGTCAAGGGCTGATGATCATCCGCGCATCTGCGGGCTGAAACCACGGCTTTTGCGGCTGTCTCCGGGCGGACGCAAAAGCCGTTTTTCTTCACCGACCGCGCTCAGAGGCCGCCGCCGTACTCCACCCGCGCCATCTCGGCCAGTTTATATTTCTGCACCTTCCCGCTGCGCGTCGTCGGGAATCGATCCACAATCTTGAAAAAATGAGGGAGGCACTCGTCCTGCAAGTTGTCCTTGGCATGGGCGGCCAATGTCAAGGTGGAAAGAGCCGCCCCTTCTTTGAGGCGCACCCAGGCGGCCACCTCGTCACCCTTTTCCGGGTGCACAAACCCGAAGACCTGCGCCTCTAGAACCTCCGGACGCTTGTAGAGCACCTCTTCCACCTCGACCGGGTGGATCTCGACGCCGTTGCGGAAGATGGTGTCCTTGACCCGGCCGGAGATCGTCACGTAGCCGTTCGCATCCATCCGGGCAATGTCGCCCGTGTGAAGCCAACCATCCTGATCGACGGCGGCGGCGGTGGCAGCCGGCATCTTGTAATACTCCTTCATGAGAAATCCGCGGGTGCAAAGCTCACCGCGGTCCCCAGGCGGCACCTCTTCGCCGCTCGCAGGATCTATGATCTTGACTTCATTGCAGGGCAGAGGGCGACCGATGGTGCCCACCCGCAGATCGAGCGGATCGTCCGGGTCGGTCATGGTGATCCATGAAGAGGCCTCGGTGATGCCGTATGCGACCGTAATGCGCGCGACGCCGATCTCCTCCACCAACCGCTGCATGAGTTCCATGGGGCATGGCGCCCCCCCGACGATCCCTTTCAGGACGGTCCCCCAGAGCTTCGTCTGATTTTCCGGGTGCTCCACCAGACCCATGAACATGCTGGGTGATCCATAAACCGCCGTGCACTGCTCGTCTTTCAAGGCCTTAAGGATCGCTGAGGCGTCGAAGCTCAGACAGGGCATCACGATGCAGGCCCCTCTGATCAATCCGGCAAGCGCTACACAAGTGTTCCCGAACATGTGAAACAAAGGGAAATAGAGACAAAGACGGTCCTCTGCCGTAATCCCCTGACGGGCGGTGCTGTAAAACGACTTATTGATCAGACCCGCATGATCCAGTACCACCCCTTTCGGAGAGCCGGTCGTCCCGGAGGTGTACATGACGGCCACCGGATCGCTCGGCTGCTGGCGAAACGATATCTCCAAAAGGGCCTCCGGCGGGACATCCTCGCCGGCCGCGAGGACCTCAGTCCACAGCTCGGTCTCGGGGAAGGATTCGTCTGCGACTAGAATGATATGTTGCAGAGAAGGCACGCTGTCGCGCATCTGCAACATCGTATCGATATAGTCCCCCAGGTCGGCTTCCTTGCAGGCAATGAGGGCGCGCGCCTCGGACTGGCTCAGGATATATTGCACATCGGCCGGCTCGGCCTCGGGATCGATCGGCACCATGAGCGCGCCCATCCGCGCCAGCGCCACCATGGCTACAATCCACTCGGCCACATTGGGGGTCCAGAGCGCAACCCGGTCCCCCGGTTGCAGGCCCAGCCTGATCAGCCCCTTCGCAGCACGATCCGCTTCCCAATCCAGCAACCCGTAATTGTACCGGATGCCGGAAGGCACGTGGACCAAGGCCTCTTTCGAGGAATGCGCGGCGGCGACTTCCCTGAAAAGACTTCCGATCGTCTTCTCCACCCTCTCCATAGCGGCTCTCCTTTCCCCAAAAAGACGCGGTTCCTTCGATATCCGGTTCAAAAGGTTGAGCGTCGGACCGGCGGACTGGTGATGATGTTATCACTTGATCCCAAAGCTGACAAGCACAGGAAAAACGGTTCAGGGAACGGCTCCGGCCGCAGCGGCGCCTATCCAGAAAACAATTGACATCCGTCGGCGAGAACGTTAGAAGTGCATAGTTACGGGCACGAAGCCCATGGCGGTTTTCCAGGAAGTCCGAAGATCGAGCAGGTCACGAAGGCCTAAAGCGGTATCCCATGGCTTACGTGGCCTTTTTTGTGCGGCATGCCGGCCGCACCGCTTTCCCCGAGGGTTCGACTATGCACATCTCTGAAGGGGTTCTTTCGGCCCCGGTCCTTATTTCCGGCATGGTCCTGGCCGCAGCCGGCACCGGAATCGGCTTCAAAAAGATGGATTACAACCACATTCCTCAGACCGGCATGCTTGCGGCAGCCTTCTTTGTCGGCTCGCTGATTCACGTCCCTGTAGGACCGTCCAGCGTTCATCTGGTCCTGAACGGCATCGTCGGGCTGCTGCTCGGCTGGGCGGCCTTCCCTGCCATTCTGGTCGCCCTGGTCCTGCAGGCGTTGTTCTTTCAGTACGGCGGGATCACGACCCTGGGCGTCAACACCGTGATCATGGCCGCCCCGGCGGTGATCTGCTACCTTCTTTTTGCGCGCCTCATTCGCGGCAGGCCGGCCGTGAGCCTCACGGCGTCTTTTGCGTGCGGATTCCTCGCTGTATTTTTGAGCGCCCTCCTTGTTGGCCTCGCCCTGGTCTCCACGCGGGAGGATTTCTTCAAGGTCTCTTCCCTCATCGTGGTTGCCAATCTGCCCGTTATGATCATAGAAGGGGTCCTGACCCTCTTCTGCGTCGTCTTTCTGAAGAAGGTACAGCCGGGCATGCTGCCGGGCAACCCGTCCTTCGAAACCAGGGCGGCCGTGAACCACCCAGCCGGATCCTCGCCGCCGTGATCCAGGAGCCTTTTGCCATAGGCGCTTCGCCGCTCCACCAGACGGACCCGAGGCTCAAGATCATCCTCGCGACGGCCTATTCTTTTCTCGTGGCCGTTCTTCAAGGGTTTCCGGCGCTCCTGACCGCCCTCGTCCTTTCGATCGCACTGGTCGCTGTTGCCAGGCTGGACAGCCGGGCGCTGTTTCGGCGACTCGGGCTCGCCAACGGTTTGATCCTGTTCCTGTGGGTTCTTTTGCCTTTCACCTTTCCGGGGAAACCGCTGGCATCGATCGGCCCGTTCGCTCTGAGCCTCGAAGGCGTGCGCTTTTGCGCCCAGATCACCCTGAAATCCAACGCCATCATCCTGGCCTTGATCGCTTTGGTCGCCACCAGCCCGATCGCCACCCTGGGTTATGCCTTGCATCGCCTTCACGTTCCTGCCAAGATGGTGCTCCTGCTCCTGCTCACGTATCGATATCTTTTCGTCCTCGAGCAGGAATACGAGCGTCTGGCAAGGGCGATGCGCATGCGCGGCTTCCGGCCGCAGACCAGCCTGCACACCTACCGCACCTATGCCTATCTGGTCGGGATGCTCTTCGTCAGGGCGAGCGCCCGTGCGGAGCGGGTGCATCAGGCCATGCTCTGCAGGGGGTTCACCGGACGCTTCAGGACGCTCAAGACCTTCACGCTGGCCCGGCGTGACTGGATCTGGCCGTTTGCAGCGGGATGCGCGATGAGTGGATTGATCATGCTGGAGTGGACGACGGGATGGCACTGATTCGGCTCGATGATATCAGCTTCGCTTATCCGGGGCGGGCAACGGTCCTGGACCGCGCGGATCTGACCCTTCGGGAGGGGGAGCGGATCGGCCTCATGGGCCCCAACGGCGCAGGAAAAACGACCCTTTTTCACCTCATCATGGGGCTGTTGAAGCCCGATTCGGGCAGGATCGAAATCTTCGGACGGGAAGTCCGCGAGGAAAAGGACTTCGAGTCCGTCCGGCGGCAGATCGGCTTCCTGTTTCAGGATGCGGACGATCAACTGTTCCACCCTACGGTCCTCGAAGATGTCGCCTTCGGCCCTCTCAACCTGGGGAAGAGCCGCGAAGAAGCGCAGTTGATCGCTATGAAAACACTAGAGAAACTAGGACTCGAACGCTTCGAGGAACGAATCACCCACCGCCTCTCCGGCGGGGAAAAACGACTCGTGGCCCTCGCCACGGTGTTGGCTATGGAGCCCAAGGTCCTGCTCCTGGATGAACCGACCGCTGGTCTCGATGAACGGACCAAGGAAAGGCTCACTCAGTTGCTCAAGGGTTTCGATCTCACCTACATCATCATTTCGCACGAACTCGATTTTCTGATGGAAACGACCACGGCCGTCTACGCCATGGCCGACGGCCGCATTCAATGGGACGAAGAAGTCAAACTGCATCGCCACATCCACGGACATCGACACGGGGCCTATCCCCATGCCCATGAGTAAGAACCAGCCGACCGGCGAAGCCCCCTCCGCCTTCCCTGGACCAGCCCGGGGGCCGGGGGCCGGCGAAGCCCCTGCCTGCTCCGGGGGGCTCTCGCACCGCTGGGATGTCGGCATCCCCGAAGCCCGGGCGATCCAGGAGTCCCTCGCGCGCCTGGTGATCGAGGAAGACCGCCTCGGCGACGTGCATTTCGTGGCGGGCATGGATGTCGGTTTAGACGCCCGGCGCTCCGTCGCGCGGGCATCGGCGGTGGTCTTGAGCTTTCCGGAGCTGCAGCTTTGCGATTGGGCCGTTGCGGAGCGGCCCCTGACCTTCCCGTACGTACCCGGGTTGCTGAGCTTCCGAGAGATCCCGGTGATGCTGGAGGCCATGGGAAACCTCCGGCAAATCCCAGACCTCGTGCTCTGCGACGGCCAGGGGCTCGCCCACCCCCGCCGCTTCGGGATCGCCTGCCATTTCGGCCTCCTGACCGGCATCCCGGCCATCGGAGCCGCCAAGAGCCGGCTGATCGGGAGGCATCGTCCGGTGGGGCTCCGCAAAGGGCAATACGCCCTCCTCAAGGACGGAACGGAGTGCATCGGGGTTGTCCTGCGCACCCGGACAAAAGTAAAACCCATTTATGTCTCCATCGGTCACCGCGTCGGTTTGATGACCGCACGCCGTTTCGTGCTGGCCTGCACCACACGGTACAGGCTGCCCGAGACCACCCGCTACGCTCACCGGCTCGCATCGTCAGGAGGGCTCCATGGTTTTCGATAGCAACACCGAGAATCTGGACGCCGCGGTTGCCGTGTCCATCGATCAGGCGTATGTCCTGTACGACCGGTATGCCGGGGATCTGGCCCGCGAAAAAACGTTCACCGACCTGCTCGATGCCTACAGCGAGGCGATTTCCCGAACCCAGGAAAGGATGCGCACGCTGGGCGTCGTGGCCGCCTGCGCACGCTGCGACAGCCAGCCTTCCGGCAGTTGCTGCTTCAAAGGGGTTGAGGGCTGGTATGAACCGGAGATCCTGCTGATCAACAGGCTGATGAACGTCTCCATTCCCCGCCGCCCCGCAGCGGAAGGGCAATGCCTTTTTCTGGGTGAAAGGGGTTGCCGGCTCAAGGCGAGGCATTCTTTCTGCGTAAACTTCCTTTGCCCGACCGTGCGCGAGGTGTTGGGGCCATCCGGGACGGCGGAGTTGCTGGCCGTCGCCGGGCGTGAACTGCTCCTGGGCCTCGAGGCCGAAACCTTCCTGCGGAGGTGGCTCCGCCAGCGCAAAGAAAAGGGCTGATCGCGGCGGGTTCCGGTTTCTTCACACCATTGCGCGGAGGCGGTCTGCAGTTCGCCGCAAAAGCGAACCACGGATCGATGCCGAGATGGACAGGAAGTCCATTCCCGGACGGAGACGGCACATAATGGCCGGGTGGGGAAATCGCCGTTCAAGCAGCTGAATTCATGATGGCAGGCCGGCGTTTGATCGAACGGGGGGATATCTCATCCGTCCGTGTTCAATACCATGGCCCCCAGTAAGGATAACGCCACCAGGGTGGATACCCCCACCAGCCGCCCGGGGGGTAAGGATAGGCCCGATCCTCTGTCCTGACCGCCCAAAGATGGATCTCCTGAGCGCGCACGAGCGGGTAGCTGTAAGTGATTTCACCCAGCGGCTGCTCCCTCAAGCCGATGACCGGGCCCGCCACCGTCACGTCACGGCCTTCAGCGTATATGGCCGGGTCGAGATATCCGTCGTGCAGCGCCAGGAAGCGGCCGAAGGTCGTATCGCCGCTGATCGGGCGCTTCTCGAAATCGAGCGGCTTCTGCACGATCTCGAGCAGGGTGCCCGTCGGCTGATTCTTCGTTGAAACGATCATCCCGCCCAGCAGGACGATCTTCCCTTCATACAGGCCGGGTTGTTCCCGCAGGTCCTGAAACCGGACGGTCCGATCGGCCCGCTGCAGGAGATCCTGTGAAATGACCGAGGCGCAACCCGCCCCGCCGATAACGATGCAGACGGCGATCATCGCCGTCAACGATCCGCTGCCCTTTCCCATCGCAGCCTCCGAAAATCAACTCGTTTCCATCCGGAAATGGTCTTTTTGGCCAATCTCGGCGTCAATCTGCACGTTTGCTTGTGCGGCGACCTGCAGGCCGCCTCCGCGCAAACGCTTGATTTCCTCGATATTGGCGCGACCCGCCGCAAAGCGGTGGGACTGAGCACCCGAAGGGTGTGAAGAAACCGGGACCCGCCCCGCAGGGGTGGGACTGCGCACGCGCAGCGTGTAAAGAAAAATCCTCATTTCCGGATGGGAAACCGGGTTCTACCGGGAAATCATTTCCGGATGGACACCAACGCAGTATTTCGATCGAAAAAAGCCCCAATCCGCTTGAGAAACGGTTATCATGTTAATATCCTGTTTCGAGGCGTGTCAACCTTCGAAAATTTACGGGAACAGGAAAAGCCGGGGTCCTGCCGCCCAGACACAGGGGAAGCAGGATGGGAACCGCTTTGAAAAGGAAGGTTCAGGACCTGCATGAAAGCACTCGAACACCCAATGAACGTTGTTCCGAAAACCGGCCCGCAGGGGCTCTCGTCCTCCACGCTTCACGAGGCTCTGAAGGCCAGCCTCGGAAGGGGAAAAGACGCCGTGTCGACGGGTATTTTATGGATGCCGAAGAAGCTGTCGGGTATCATCAAAGGGATCGGTCTTTTGGCGATCCTCCTGCTCGCTCAGACGGCGGCAGCGTCGGCGCCGGGCGAACCTGCCGCACCGCCGCTTCCCTTCCAGGCCGGCGAACGACTGGTCTTTCAAGCCCGGTGGGAATTCATACCCGCCGGGGAAGCGGTGCTCGAGGTCCTGACTTCCGACAGCGTGGGCCAAACCCCCGCGCTGCATTTCGCCGCCACCGCCTGGAGCTACCCCGTCATCGACTTGTTTTACAAAGTCCGCAACCGCATCGATGCCTACACCGACCGAAGCGTTTCGCGCACCCTCCTCTACAGGGAAAAATCCGAAGGGCGGCGCCCAAAGGACGTCACGGTTACCTTCGACTGGGAGCGGCGGACGGCGCAGTACACCAATATGGATGAGCGGCGGGACCCATTGCCCATCCAGCCGGGATCCCTCGACCCGCTTTCGATCTTCTACGCCTTTCGCCTCGAGGACCTTCATGTGGGCGCCGTCCTCTCGGGGCCGGTGACGGATGGGAAGAAATGCATTACGGGGACCGCAACGGTCATCCGCCGTGAGAGGCTTCAGTGCGCCATGGGGGAGATCGACACCTTCCTGGTCGAACCTTCCCTCGAACACGTTGGAGGGGTCTTTGAAAAGGCCAAGGACGCCAAGATCCAGGTCTGGGTCTCGGCGGACCGATACAGGATCCCTGTGCGTCTGAAAAGCAAGGTGATCATCGGAAGCTTCATTGCGGAGCTCATCGACGTCTCCGGCACCGACTGGCCTCACCGGCCAAAGCCGCACGAGTAGAGGCGCCCCGCATCAACGGACGGGTTTTTGCCACTCTTTGGCGAAGATGCTCCCGATGCGATCCACCTGCGAGGGGTCGATGTTCAGCGCCTTGGCCACCTCCTGATAAAGACGCCGGCGGTCGGCATTCTCGGCCGAGACCAGGGTATTCAGATCCCGTTTTTCCTTCAGGCTCACCTCCCCGGAACCGGTCTGCACCAGAAATCCGTCGTCCCCCTCCCGAATGGCGCCTTTCTGATAGAATGGACGGAGCAACGGATAACGGCTCTTCATGCTCTCCTTCAGGGCCCTGATCGCCGGATTCGACACGACCGTCACATCCTCGGCCCAGGCGGCGCCCACGAACGAGAAGACCGCGAACCAGCGCTCCTGCAGAGATGATTCGGGCTCACTTTTCGGAACGGCCTCGGGCCCTTCAGCCTCCTGGCCCCGGATGTCCTTGACGATCTCGCCTGCCACCGACTCGACCTTTTCGGCAGGAAAATAGATGTTGATCGTCACGCAGGCGAACACGCCGGCCAGGAACACAGCCATGACACCCAGCTTTTTCTGTCTCGAAACCATGCGACCCTCCATCGAAAACGTCTAATCGATCACCGGACCGGACCCGGACCGGATGCGCTGAATGCGCTTGACCATGTCCTTGAAGCCGATCGCGCTCCCAGGACTCTGGTTCACCACATTGACCCCCGCCAATCCCTTCCTTTTGACCAGATACTCTTTGCCGTCTTCCCGAATGGTTCCGTCGATCCGGAAGAGATCGTTCGCCAGTGTGGCATGGATCCCCAATTTGCTGTAAGGAAACTCCCGGAAAAGCGATGCGAAACCGCCGGCCAGCCCCAGGAACGGGCTCTGCCCTCCTCCGATGCGGGCGATGCTATCGACCGCCTCGACGCTGATCCGCTGCGGGACCCCTTTTCGAGGCACCGTCTCCGTCAGGAGGTCGAAGGCCTGCGGCTGCCCCGCCGCAATCTCGAGGCCGTTGACGTGTCCTTCGAGCACCCCCTCCATTTTCCCAAAGGGCGTTCCGGCCGTCAGCAGCCCGAGTTGGACATCCCGCCAGTGCGCATCCAGTCGGAAGACCGGCGCCGATGTGAAGAGCGCCCGCGCACCCGGGTCCTTTACGACCCACCTCCCGCCGAAAAGATCCATTCGGAGTTCCCCGGTCGTCTGAATGGCCTGCCGCGTCATTATAACGGGATCCAACCGCCCATTCAACGCCCCTTGCACCGGCCGGGGCCAGAAATCGGCCAGGAATCGGCCCACATCCAGGCCCACCATTTCGACCGATGTCTTCAGCGAGGCCCCTCCCCCGTAAAGATCGGTCATGTGCAGGCCTTTCATCCGCACGGTGCCGTCCGCCGCCGAAAAATCGATCGTGGCATCCGTGTGCAGGGCATTCGGCTCCGCCTCCAGTTTCCATGCGGCGTCTTCGAGGGCTCCGAACGGAAAGACGGCTTTGCGCACAGACATGCCCCCATCGAGCCGCCCCTGCCCGCCGGCCCCCTTCCAACCCCCTCCAGCAGCCCAGAAGGGAAGTCGAAGATCGAGACCTTGGAGTTCGACGCCCATCTCTTCCACCCGCAGCGCGCCGTCGCGCCAGGCCCAGAACCCTTTGGCCTGCCAATCCCTTCCCGCCCAATCCAGGGTCAGCGACACGTCGGAACGTCCGGCGGCATCGAGGCCGCGCAGCACCGGCAGCACATCCTGGAACGGCTCTTTGAGGAAGACGGTCGTCAGCGGGGCAAGATCGGGGGCTTCGACCTCGACGGCCAGGCGGCCCGCCGGCGCATCGGCAAACCCTTCGACGGTGCCGGAAAAGGAGGCATCGAAGAGTCCTGCCGCACCGAGCGCAGCCTTTTTCACCTCCAGCAGAGCCGAAACGGGGAAGTATACCGCCTCGACCGCCGCCGCAACGCTGCGCCGGGCAAGATCCGCGTACCAGCGGTCATAGAGGACCTCGCCCTTCTTGGAGCCGGCCTGCATGTCGACTTGGACGCGCCGGCCCTGCCGGTCCGAGGAGGCCCTCATCCGGACGTCGAGCCCGATGCCTTCCCCCATGAAGAGTCCGTCGGGGCTCTCGAATCGAAGCGCCTTCAACGCCCAGTCGAAGTCCCCCCGAAATCCGGCTTTCGGCGAATAGGACAGCCGCCCCGTCAAGGCGTCACGTCCTTCGAACGTCCAGCTCTCCGGCAGCACACCCAAACCGGATCCCCCAAGAAGAGCCATCAAATCCTTCGCTCCGACCTCACCCGAGACCCCCGCAGGCGATACGTTCAGCGACCCCCGCAGACCTTCCCGTCCCGAAATGCGCACCACAAAATCAGCCAGATCTGCGGTTCGATCGAGGACATTCAGCCTCAGAGCAGGCGCATCCACATCGATCGCCTGAATGGCAACGGAACCTTTCGAAGTGCGCACCTGGAACCGGGGGACCCGGCACTCGACCCCCCGAACGTGAAAGACAGGATAGACCCCCTCCACCATCAAACCGGCCGCCGCACCGGAAAGCGAGACGGCGGGGCCTTCCAACTCTATCCCCCTGCCGGTGAATTCAGCGCTGATCCCGGGCCTGGGAAATGCGCCTTGGACCGCGGCGCCGAAACGGAAATCCGCCCGCAGCACGTCCTCCCCCAGGCGGCAGGACAGGCCGCCGTCATCGACCGTCAGCCGGAGATCGGGCATCAGGCGCCAGCCCGCTTCATCGAGGCGGGCGGCCAGGCTGCCACGGAGCCTCAGGGTGCCGCTCAAACCGTTCACACAAGCGGTCCGTTCAGGCAGGGGCAACAATTCAAGCAGCGCATCGAGATCGGCGGCGCCGCTCAAATCATTCAGCCGCCATTCACGGGCATCTCCGAGGGCCGCTGCAGCCGACCCGGCGAGGTCGAGCCCTTCTCCCATCCGGATTGCAAAGCGCGGGACTGCGGCCTGCATCCCGTCGAGTTGCACCTCTGCACCCTGCGGCAGCTCGAAGGAAAGCGGGAAAACAAGCCGGGCATCACGGGTGTCGAACGAAACGGTCTTTGCGCGTCCTTCAGCGGACTGGAGGGTGAGCCGACCGCTCTCGGCCCGATAGAGGGCCGTCAATCGCAGCGCGAGGGATCCGGCCGACACTGAAGGGCCTTCCAAGTTCCCCCTTTCGATGTGCATCTCGAACGGAACGCCTTGCCCGTCTAAAGACAACCCCTGCGGCAGCGAAAGGCCTGCGGAGGGAATCGACAGCCGCGTCCGTCCGTCCGAAGAGACCGCCTCGACCCTGGACGAAGCCGTGGCACCGCTCTCCGGCCGCAGGTTTGCGTGGATTTCATCGAGCCGCAGGCTCGCGTCCGGATGCTGCCAGGACAGGCGACCCCCCGAGAGATCCAGCGTGTCGAACCGCACTTCTTTGAAAAAGAGGTAAGAAAAGATGTGGTTGGCCAGACCTGAAAATGGAGCAGCAGCCGGCGGGGCGGACAGGCGGGCCAGGATGGACGGCTCGCCCGAAAGCTCCGCGATGGGCTCATCGATCTGCAGGGCTCGAATCACCAGGCGGCGGCGACCGAAAGGCCCCTCGAAGTCTGCACCCGCCCGGGCGCGGTGAATGGAAAGGATCAGACTGTCCGGGGCTTCGCCTGCGCGGACCCGGACATCGACGGCCTCGATCTCGAACGGGGCGATCCCGTACCGCAGCGCCCCGATTTCGATCTGGGCCCCGCTGAGGCTGGACAAGGCGTTTTCCAAGAGCCGTTTGACAGCATCAGGCCTGTGATAGAGAAAGACCGCCGCGGCCCCCGAGGCGGCCGCGAACCCCATCACGGTCCATACGGCGATCCAGAGAAATTTTCTTCCAGTGCGCATGGGCTCGCCTCGGAAGCATTCCCGCTCCGGCACGGTCTGAGGAAGCGTCAGGATGCCTCCAGCTTTCCGATCGGCAATGAGCGTCTTTCTGATGCCGCTTTCCGCTGCAGAGATCCGGATACCCGGCTTGCCGCACCGCTACACGCCGCGGCGGTCCGCACCCCAGACGATCTTGTGGAGCTGCAGGTGCAGCCGCGCCTCCGGCCGATCGGCGAGCATCCACGCTGCCAATCGAGCAGGCTCCAAGACACCGAAGACCGGTGAAAAATGAACGGTCCGGCACGGGCTCGACGCGATGATGCGCGGCAGGATGCGGAGGGCGTAATCATAGTCGCCGCGGTTCGACATCACGAACTTGACTTCGTCCCCGGCCCTCAGCCGATGCAGATTTTCGAGATCCATCCGCGCCGCCTCCCCGCTGGATGGGCACTTGATATCCACGATCCGGATGCACGCCTCCGGGAGGACGTCGATGTCGAAGCTGCCGTTGGTTTCGACGAGAACGCGGCTCCCCCGGCCCGCCAGGGAAGCCGCCAGGGCGGGGGTGCCCGGCTGAAGAAGCGGCTCCCCGCCGGTTATCTCGACCAGCCCGACCCCATAGCCCAGCAGGGCATCCACGATCTCCGCCGTCCTCATCGGACGGCCCTGATCGTAGGCATAGCGCGTATCGCAATACGAACAGCGAAGGTTGCAGCCTGTGAGCCTTACAAAGGCGCACGGCAGCCCGGCCCAGGACGACTCGCCCTGGATGCTGTAGAAGATCTCGTTGACGAGCAGTTCGTCCACCATGCACCCCGCCTATCTGCGCCGTCCCCGTCCTGCGCGACGGCCGCCGCCTCCAGCGCGCCGGCAACCCCGGCCGGCCCCGGCGCCCCCTGCAAGACCCCCGGCTCCTCTTCCGCCTGCCGGTCGGCTGCCCGGGCCGTCTGCGCCGCCGCTCTCGAGCCAACTCCTGACCGCCCGCGACAGACGCGAATACGCCGACAGAACAAGGCCGGTGCCCGTTTCGACCAGACGCTCCAGCTGGGTTTCCGTCTCCGGCTGCCGCCGCCCCCGTTCCGGTTCGTCCCGTGCCTCGGACCGGGAAGGATCCCCCCCCTGCCCATCGTCCGGACGGTTCTTCCAGGAAGCGGACAGGATCTCATAGGCCACATTGATCTCTTTGATCTTTTCGGCCGCCTTTCCGCTCAGCCTTTCATTGCCGGCAAAACGGTCCGGATGCCAGACGTTGGCCAGGTCCCTGTAGGCCTTTCGGATCTCCTCCGGATCAGCGTCCGGACCGACCTCCAGGACTTCGTAGCACCGCTTCAGATCCATCGATCGCCCCTATCCCTTCTCCCCCTCATCCTTTTGGGCCGCCGGAAGCGCAATCCGCCGTTTTTCCGGCTGACTCTGCCAGCGGTAGAGGATCACCGTATGCCCGATGGCGCCCACGGACTGGCACTCCATCTGCTGCTCGATCTCAAGGGCTATCGCTTCCTTCAGGCCCTTTTCCTTGAGATCGATGAATTTCACCTTGACCAGCTCATGGGCTTCCAAGGCCTGGTCGATCGTTTGGGCGACACCCCCGGTCAAGCCCTTCTGTCCGATCAGGACAACCGGCTTCAAACGGTGTGCCAAACCGCGCAAATATTTTCGCTGTGAACTGTCGAGTCGATGCATCGAATTCATATACTCCATAGATCGTGTCCGGCTCAAGCGGCCTCAAACGCCACGGGAAACCCTGTCCCGGCGCGGCGCTTCGCGGGTCGAACCCTTCATACCGCCCCGACTCATCCCGCTGGGATGGCCGCTTGCACGCGAAGCCCCGGGCGAAAAAGAAAGGTTCCAAATGAAATTTAACCTATCACCGTTTTCTGTACAAACAAGAACCATCATCGTCGATCTTTTTCACCTGAGGAACGGAATAGGCGAGCCCTTGACGAACCTAATTTCAATAATCAAGTTCATCCTATCACTCAGAATCATAGCCGGAAAACTTCGTCCTTTTAATTCATTTTTTACAATTTATATTAATGACTTAGCAATGATGAATTTTTCGATCTCCTTTGTGCCTTCATAAATCTCGATGATTTTGGCGTCACGGTAAAATCGTTCGATGTCATATTCCCCAAAGTAACCGTACCCACCGTGAATTTGAAGGGCTTCTTGGGCGACATAAACGCAGGTTTCGCCTGCGTACCACTTGGCCATGGAAGTTAGTGCCTGATCTGGCTTTCCTTTGTCCGCGCGGAAAGCGGCTTCATAGACCAAGTTGCGCGCAGCGTGAGTTCTAGTAGCCATCTCTGCTATCTTAAACTGATTCACCTGAAAAGAGCCAAGGCTGTGTCCGAATTGTTTTCGTCCCCTGAGGTGCCGGATCGCGCGGTCAAGCGCCCCCTGGGCGATACCTACACCCTCAGCACCCACGTGAATGCGGGTCAAATTTAAAAACGCCATGAGTTGCTGAAACCCTCGCCCCTCTCTACCGATCAAGTGATCCTTTGGAACTCGAACCTTTTTGAATACCACCTCAGCCGTGTCGGAAGCTCGTATTCCAAGTTTGTGTTGAAGCTTGCTGGACTCGAAACCACGCCTCTCCCTTTCAACAAGTATAATGCTGTGTCGCTGATGTTTGGAAAGATTATCGGGATCAGTTACGCAGAATACGAGGAAATAGCTGCCAACATTCCCGTTCGTGATGAACATTTTGCTCCCTTCGATAATATAGAAATCTCCATCGGAACGTGCTTCGGTTCTTGCCGAGGCAACATCACTCCCCGCATCGGACTCCGTGATGGCTGAACCCATGACCGCTTGCCCGCTCGTGATCGGTTCCAGCCAAGTCTTTTTCTGGGCCTCTTCCCCAAATAGAAGAATCATCTCGGCTCCAAAAGCAGCCGAAACTAGCACCGATCCTAAACCAGGGTCAATCTGCCAGAAAGCCTCACAAATCAAGCATTTTTCAAGGTATCCATAGCCGCTGCCCCCATAAAGCTCTGGTAAATTGACCCCAATAAATCCAAGCCCTGCAGCTTTACGCACCAGTTCCACCGGGTAACGCTCTTCTCGATCGCACGCACGGGCCAGTTCCGGAAACTCTCCTTCGGCAAACTCCATAGCCGCTTGCCGAATATCTTTTTGTTCATTTGTCAGATCGAAATCCATCTGATTCCCCCTTTACATAGTCGGAATCTCAAAAGTCCTACCGGAATGCCTTCGAGAGCAATTATAAATAACACGCTTGATATGCCATCTCTATTCCGTCCTCTCAGAATACTCGAATTTAGCCCAGCACATCTCTTGCACAAACTTCTGTTATCTGGACCACGACCGAATTCTCCTAACAATAATCGAAAGCGCACTTAGAAGCTGCACTATATTCACTTCATGTTTGCCTTAAGACAGGGAAAAGCTTTCTACACTAAAAAACAAATTTCTTCAACCCATTTTATAGATTTTCTCAAACTGGTCTCAATGAACCCTCGCAATATTTCTTCACACTACGATGAATCCATACAAATGAATGAAACGGAACTGTTTATCTTTTGCCTTGCGGAAAAAATTTATAAGCTGATGAAAAATAAATACAAAAACCATAAAAAAACATCCAAAAGTAGAATCAGAAAATAGAATGCCACGGAAGGGGATAACAGCTAAGCGAAGAAATGGAGAGCACCGCCTTCACACGCGCACTAGGCAAAAACGCAAATATCACGAAAAGGGGACGAGCACAAAAAAAAGACCTCTTAGGGGCTCAATCAGAAAACCCAAACCCCACCACTCCAAGCACTGCTTCCAACCGGCCATAAAACCTGTAATATCAGTCCGTAAGAATCTGCGCTAACGTAGAACAAACAAGCGGCAATCGCCCAATCTCATGGGCCATTCCTTTCCTATGGGTATATAATATAAATTATTTTGCATCCCTATTCATAGCTATTCTTTATTATCAAAGGCTTTTCTAAAAAACCTCGAAAATTTTAATCACAGCCTGTTAAGTTTTCCTTGACAAAAAAAAATTTTTGACCAAAATAAACACAAACGTTCGTTTTTATAGATCCATGGCTTTCAAAATCTAGACGGAGGGTGCCAGTATGAAAAGTAAAGGGTTGTGGGCCATTGTGTTTCAGGTGGTTTTTGGACTGGCTTTTGTTTCTCACCTGGGCTTCCCTGATATTGCAAAAGCAGAAGGAAAACCCATTATAATAGGTTGTCCTGTTTCAATGAGTGTTTTCTATGGACCTGATTGTCGCGATGCACAACTGCTTGCAATAAAGGAGATAAATGCCGCGGGAGGGGTAAAAGTTGGCAGTGAAACGCGCCCTCTCAAGCTTGTTGTAGGTGATACGCGCGCAATGGAACCTGGAGTTCCCGTCACAGATGCGCTACTCGCTATAGAACGCCTAATAACAGAGAAAAAAGCTGATTTCCTTATTGGTGGCCCTGTTAGATCTGAAGCCTCCTTCGCAGCACGAGATATGGTTAATAATTACAAAAAAATCTGGATCGTTACAACTGGAACATATTCCCCTCAATTCGGAGACGGCGCAAAATATCCTTTTATATTCAGACTAACTGGCGATGTGTCTTTTGAAATAAAAAATGTACACATGTCAATGCTTAAACATTTTAGAAATACATTCAATTTTAATAAAATATATATAATGGTGCAAGATGTTAAACATGCGAGAGCAGCCGGTTCTGCTGTAGCAAAACTTGCTGCTAATGAAGGATTCGAAATTTTGGGGGAAGATGTTTATCCGACTGGTACAACAGATTTTTCGATGGGGTTGCTCTCAGCTAAGAATAAAGGTGCTAATATCTTGTTTATCTGGATGGATATGCCGGAACTTACGATATTGGCAAAACAATACTATGATTTCAAAATTCCTGCTCTTCCGTTTGGCTATATGGGTCCGGCAGAGCATGTAGGATGGTGGTCCAGTACAGAAAAAAAGGGAGAATACTTCATTGTTGATCTCCTGAACGCCGGTAATGCCCCATCAAATGCAACTCCATGGACCATGAAATTTGTAGAGGCTTTTACAAAGGAATATGGCCGTGAACCCGATGCTTACGGAATATCAACGAGCTATATGGGCGTTTACTTGTTGAAAAATGCTATTGAGCTGGCTGGAACATTAGATGCAGATTTGGTAAGGAAGGCTTTAAAGGAAACTGATTTGCTAGGGGTATATGGTCGGATGCGGTTTAATGAAAATAATGAAATAATTTTTGCGCCGGATTTTAATCCACAGGATGGAGCTGTCAGCACCATCGTACAGTGGCAGAATGGAAAAAGAGTCACTATTTTCCCTGAGACGATTAAGATGGGTGAAATTATGCTTCCTTCGTGGTTTCACAAGAGGCAGTAAAAATGGATCTCATAATTTATGGCTTCATAAATAGCATTACCCTCACCTTAATTGCAATCGGTTTTGCAGTTGCATATGGGGTAAGTCGTGTTCCAAATTTTGCACACGGCGCACTATACATTTTTTCTGCATGCATAACTTGGCTATTAGTACATAACCTTGGTTCCAACTATTTAGTGGCAATTCTGATTGCATTAATAGCAACAATGATTGTCGGTGTCCTTATATTCCAGCTTGTACTGAAAAGGGTCAGGGGAATGCCTTTTTCTGAAGTCATGGCTTCCTTTGCTATAGGAATGGCCATCTTAGAGGTATTCCGATTGGCAGGATTTCGAGGACCCCAATATTCTCTTCCCAAGTTTATTGAAGGAGTCGTCATTATTTACGGCGTTCCGGTCGATTGGCAGCGTATTGTTATCGTTATTACGGGAATAATATTAGTATTTGGTATATGGGCATTTACTCGATTCACTAGGATTGGGCTTGGCCTTAGAGCAATTGCTCAAGATGAGCCTGCGGCCCTTATGCTGGGCATAAATATCGACCATTCTGCAACAATTGCGTTAGGGATTGGCTCCTTATTGGTTGGTATCGCGGCATCTGTCATTATTCCTCTTGGAGCCATAGCTGTCGAGACGGGGTACGAAGTTTTGATTTTTGCCTTGGCAGTGTGCATTGTCGGAGGGCTAGGAAGCTGGTTGGGAGCAGTGATCGCAGCTTTTGTACTTGGCTACGCCCAAATTTTGACCGTCAGATATCTAGCTCCACACTATCAGATGGTAGTAGCAATGGCTGCAATTATTCTGATTCTTATTTTAAAACCCTCAGGACTTTTCGGCACCCAGAAGCAACTAGAGGAGCGTGTATAATGGGGGAAACAATTGAGCGTAAAAAGAGGATTGATCGTGGTGTCAAGGTACGCTCCGATTCAATTTATGCGGTTTCATCCATCCAAGAGCTAGCCTTTCTGGCAGCACCAAGATTAGGTCTCATTTTCGGGCTGCTACTCCTACCAATCCTGGTGCCCGGTCTATACTGGCAAAGAGTGGTATGCCTTTTTGGAATATATGCGTTGTTGGCGGTTGCTCTTGATTTTATGGCCAGCTATACCGGCCTCAATTGCCTTGGCATGGCATTCTTCGTTGGAACTGGTGGATATTTTTCGGGCATGCTCAATGCGGCTTTTAACGTTCCGCTAATGGTTTCTATTCCGGTTGCAACCCTCCTTGGAGCTCTCTTTTGCACTCTTGCCTTTCTTCCGACGCTTCCACTTAGAGGTGTATATTTTGCTGTCATCAGTTTTATGTACCCATTAATGTCTGAAAGGATCATAGCAGCAACCGGAGCCTTCGGCGGAACTGAGGGTATAGCCGGGCTATCGATTCTCCCTAACATCTGGTTCAGTCAGTATTTGATAGTAGTGGTATTGCTTTTCTGCATATTTGCACTTAGGAGGCTGGTGAACGAGGATATTGGATTAGTTTTTAGAGGCCTCAAGGATAATGATCAGACCATCAGGGCATCCGGTATGAATATCACTTATTACAAGGCAATTGTGGTGTTTATAACAGCCCTGATGGGCTGTTTTGCAGGCGCATATCTTTCCCATCTATATGGTTGGGTTGGTCTTTCGTTGCTGGCCATGGATTTTTCTATATTTCCTTTGGCTGCAATGATAATCGGCGGACCCGGTACAATTGCAGGCCCGGTAATTGGGGCAATTATATTGGTTCCAGTTTCCGAGCTGATGAGAGTATTTTCAGGATTGCGCATATTATTCTATTCCATAGTTATTATCTTCTTTATTTTGTTCTGGAGCGAAGGGCTATTAAACTGGGCGCGCAAGAAATATGAGCAATTTGAGTTTTTAGTAAAGGTCTGATACTATGGAAAAACACGATATTTTTCTGAAGGTCTCAGGAGTATCTAAATCGTTCGGTGGTATCCAGGCAGTGAGTGATATTAGCTTCCAAATGCGCAAGGGTGAGATTCTTGGCATTATTGGACCGAATGGATCAGGGAAAACAACCCTGGCAAATTTGATTAGCGGATTTTTAAAAAAGGACTCGGGCGAAGTGCTTTTTGACGGTAAAAATATTAGCAAGTGGTCAGCTCATAAAGTCGCTGCGGCTGGTTTGGCAAGAACTTTTCAGGTTATGAGACCGTTCCATAGCCTTCCCGCATATAAAAATCTCATTCCTACGCTTTATTCCCCAAGGGCCCGGCAAAGTCCAGAGGGGAAGCTTGGTGACAGGGATGCCGTTGCGATTGATCTTTTGGAGGAGGTCGGATTCGAGCGGGATGCCTATGTGCCATATAAATTAGCGGGCTCCTTGCCTCTAGGATATTTAAAACGGCTAGAGCTTGCTAGATGCTTGGCCATGTATCCTAATTTGATTATATGTGACGAGGTTTTTTCGGGTCTGAGTATGGCAGAGATTGTGAGTATGATACCCTTGATAGAACGATTACAGATGGATGGTATGACCTTGATTATGATTGAACATCGACTCAAGGAGCTTTTTCAAGTGGCTGATAGAATACTAGTCCTTAATTTCGGCCGAAAAATCGCAGAGGGTGTTCCTGGTGAAGTTATGGTGGAACCGCAGGTAAGGAAGGCCTATCTTGGTGAAGAATGGGAGGAGTGATGTCTGAGAACTCGGCCCTGCTGCAAATAACTGATCTGATGGTATTCTACGAGAATGCTCTGGCAATCAAAAATTTGAGTCTGAAGTGTAGCCAAGGTTTGATCTCTGGAGCATTTGGATCGAATAGTGCCGGTAAGACCACTTTGATGCTCGCTATCTCAGGGATTATTGCATATTACCAAAAGCAGGAAAAAATGAAGGGTGGTGAGAGGATCACATGGCACGGAGAAATATCATTTGACGGTGACCAGATTATAAATCTGGAACCAAGCAAGAGAGCAAAACTGGGGATTATTTTATGCCCAGAAAGAAGGAGGATATTTGCTGAAAGCAGCACGCTGGAAAACCTTAAGATAGGCGGCTACCAAGCAACTAAAAAGCAATCTAAAAAAACCATGCATTATGTCTTTAATATATTTCCTGAATTGGACAGACTCAAAAACAGAGGCGGAGGCTTTTTGAGCGGCGGGGAGCAACAAATGCTTGCAATCGGTCGTGCGCTTATGGCTCAACCTAGGCTCCTGCTTCTTGATGAGCCTTTACTTGGACTTGCTCCACTTGTGGAAAAGAGACTCGCCAAGGCCGTTAAAGAGATCAATGAAGAACTAGGACTGACGATGCTGATTTCTGAGCAGTACGCAAAACCGATAGTCCCAGTTGTTGATTATTGTTATGTTCTGGAAAACGGTGGCATCATCTTTGAAGGTACGAAAGATGATTTCAAAAAAAATCCAGATGTAATGGATGCGTATTTTGGCGGGATGTAAAATTCATTTCGGAAAAATTAGGGGCCAATATGAGGGGCGTTCAATCAGTAGACGAAGAGGTCATTACCAGTTTAGAAAGACTGGTTAAAAACCAACCAAGAAGCACGGCTCTTGTTTATCTCGGTGAAAAGTTCAGTTATTCAGATTTGCAGGAACTGATCTATCGGTTCGCCGCGGCCCTTCATTCGTTAGGTGTAAGGGATAACGATAAAGTAATGCTCTATCTGGGCAACTCAATTCAATGGGTAATAGCGTATTATGCAATCCAAAAAATTGGCGGGGTGGTCGTACCAACCTCGCCAATTTACACACCGTACGAGATATCCTACCAGCTCAATCATTCTGAGGCTCAAACTATCATCTGCCAAGATACGAACTTTGGATATGTATCAAAAGTTTTCGAAGGAACCCCCTTAAAAAGAGTCATCGTCACTAATCTCGGAGATATGCTCCCATGGTGGAAGCGATTACCCGGAAGACTTTTCGACCGAATTCCTCATGGAACCGTTATTAAAACTCATCAGATCTATTTTTTTAAAGATTTGCTTAATAAGTACTCTCCTAGAGTCCCAAAAGTACCAATTGACCCTAAAAGTCATTTAGCATATATTTTGTATACCGGTGGAACGACTGGGCGACCTAAAGGTGTCCCGGGAACTCATAGTGGTATGGTATCCTTTATCAAAGATATGTATAATGTCACTGATAATTATGTCTCCGAAGGTAGCGATGTTTTTATTTTAGTAAATCCCCTTTTCCATATTATGGCCCAAATGATGTTTGCTGGCATCGCAATAACAATAGGAAATCCCACTGTTATAATGCCTTCGCCTGTAGTTGATGCAATTTTAAAAGCTATCGAAAGATATCATGGAACTTTGTTTCTTGGGGCACCTGCTCTTTACAGAATGATATTAGAGAATGATCGATTAGGTATGTATAATCTTTCATCCTTAAAGTATATGTGGAGCGGCGGTGATGTGTTGCCGGAAGAGGTTTTTAAACGCTTTAAAGCATTAACAGGGTATCCGATTTACCAGGTGTATGGATCAACGGAAACCGGCGGACTTTCTTTAACTGATATGGACAAGGAGCCCACTGCCAGGAGTTTAGGTAGACCATTTCCTTCACGAGAAGTGTTAATAGTAGAGGAAGATACACTAGAACCTGTATCTACAGGCGATACCGGAGAACTGCTTGTCAGCTCTCCTTTTCTTATGGACTATTGGATGAACCCCTTGGAGACTGATCAAGCATTTGTTACGTTAAATGGAAAAAAATGGTATAGGATGGCTGATTATGTGCAGATGGATAAGGATGGTGGATTATTCTATGTTGATCGAAAGGCGGATTTCATTAAGCACAAGGGTTACAGAGTTTCAGCATCTGAGATTGAGGCTGTTTTACTAGATCATGATGCTGTTATTGGCGCATGCGTTATAGGCGTACCTGACAAGAAAGTCGGCGAACGTATTAAAGCTATCGTTGTCACTAAAGAAGATATTAGAGGTGTCGGTGCTAATGACCTTATCAAGTGGTGCCGTGAAAGACTTGCTTCATATAAAATTCCCCAATTTATCGAATTTAGAGATATGCTTCCTAAATCAAAAGTTGGCAAATTGCTAAGGCGCGAAGTAAGGGAAGAAGAGCGCAGACGACAAGGAAAAAGGAAAGACTGATTGAATATATATTGCTTTTTAAGAAAGACAATTTTAATTAAAACTGATATTTTGTGATTTTTTTGTGGCATTGGAGGGGATTTTGTACAGAAATATTATTCTGCAAAAAGCTGATTCAATCGCAACCATTATTCTCAATAGACCGGAAGCGATGAATGCTATGAATTTGGAAATGTTTGAAGAATTAGAATCCGCTCAAAAAGATATCGTGATGGATAAGGATGTGCGCGCAGTTGTTATAACCGGTAAAGGAAAAGCCTTTTCTTCAGGTGCCGATTTTGAACTAGTATCCTATCTTTTGACCCTGACTTCTGAGCGGTTTAAAGAAACACTTCGATACCTGCAGCGTGTTGTAACGATGGTTGAAGAAATGGATAAACCTGTTATCGCTGCTATTAATGGATATGCGCTTGGCGGGGGACTTGATCTTGCGTTGGCGTGTGATCTGCGGTTAGCCGTGTCACACGCGAAATTGAGCGAACACTACGTCAAGGTTGGGATTATTCCCGATCTTGGTGGGACACAACGCCTGCCGCGTTTGATCGGTTTGAGTAAAGCTAAGGAGATGATTTTCTTTGGTGATATGGTAGACGCTGAATATGCTGAGCGAATCGGGCTTGTTGACAGAGTTTTATCTGAAGATGATTTTGTGGCTAAGACTTACTCAACAGCTGCACGACTCGCCTCAGGACCAAGTGTTGCAATCGGTCTTGCGAAAAAGGCTCTGCATGCGGGATATGAGGCTGTAAGGTCAGGACTTGAACACGAGGTTCATGGACAAGAAATTTGCATGCGGACTGCTGATGTAAAAGAAGGTATATCTGCATTTCACGCAAAAAGGGGGCCTATCTTTTCAGGAAAATAACGGTTTTCCCTGCCGTTATCTACATTTCGCAAAGTTAAATGCTCCCGTTTAAAGATGTAAAAATTTCGACAAGTCATCTTTTATGACTTTCAAGAAAATTTCTATTTCTGATTGTTTTTTGAAATTTATAAATTTATTTTGACACTCTTTCATAAAGATTACCATTTTTTGCTGCTTTGTAAAAACGAGTAAAACTAATAGTCGAGGATTTCTAATATGGAATTTCATGAATTAGTACAGATGAGGAGAAGTTCTCGTGCATTCATAAACTGCAGCCTTTCCTTTAGTCTTATTAATGAAATTCTTGATTGCGGTCGATGGGCGCCAAGCCCGCTTAACCTTCAACCTTGGGAATTTATTATCATCGATGATTTCGCAATTAAAAGCCGCATCCGTGAAATAGCTGAAGAGGCTAAAGCAGAGGTCATCAGGAAAGGCGGTCCTGCATGGGCCGGAAAATATGAGACAGGTTTTCTTGAAGATGCAGCGGTAATTGTTGTTGTTATTGTGAATCCAGAACGCGGCGGATTAGGGAGTTTTTTTGGCCAAGAGTTCGGGGCAATACAAGCTGCCTCTGCATGCATTCAGAATATATTGCTCGCTTGTGCTGAAAAGGGCCTTGGAGCGCTTTGGTTCACCTTTTTCAGGCCCGATTCTTTGCGAGATATTTTAAATATCCCAGCCAAATTTATTATAGCAGGTGCACTTCCTATTGGGAAAACTGCTGGCGAAATTAGGAGGGTTCCTCGGAGAGTTCCTAAAATCTATGCAAATAGATTTGGAAGCAGTAATTTCTCAGCATAGCGCCTCTCTTTTATTGGTATCCGTTCATAGGGGTGCATTTTCCCCTGTCGTCCGCGGCTCAATTTTGCTAGGGTGCTTTCCCAGGAGGGAACAGCACCTTTGCAGAGACCCTGTATCAAATTCGTGGACACCAGATCAGAGAGGAAGATCTCTCGTTTTTCCGCGATACCATCTCCCGGCATTGGGTAGGCGGTCGAACCGCCATTTCTTTAGTGCTGTGTGAGCACTGGGACTGGCGGCAGCCGAACGGGCAACTCAAAAGGATGGCCTGCCGTGCGCTGCTGCTCAAGCTCGAAGGAAAAAAGCTCGTGAACCTCCCTCCGCCTTTGTCCACAACGAATCATTGGAAGCCCCGTAAGGCTGTTCGACGCAGCTATAGCTACGATGCCTCGGAGATTCACTGAACGGTCTCCGAGTTTGGCTCTTTGAAAATCGAGATGGTCGGGCGCACCCCGGATGAAGGCCTGTGGGATCACCTGGTCGACAAGTACCATTACCTGGGGCGCCCCCGAATCGTCGGTGCATACTTGAAGTACCAGGCCTGCCTGGATGGACACCTGGTGGCTTGCCTCGGCTGGGGCTCAGCGGCCTGGAAGGTGGAGTGCCGCGACCGGTTCATCGGTTGGCAGCCCCGTACCAGGGAAGCGAACCTCTACAAGATCGTCAATAACGTCCGGTTCCTGATTCTGAACTGGGTTTCGGTGGAGCACTTGGCCTCGAAGCTCCTGAGCGCCAACATCCGGATGCTCCCCGCGGACTGGCAGGCGTTTTACCGCCATCCCGTTGCTCTGCTCGAAACCTTCGTTGACATCACCCGGTTCCAGGGCACCTGCTACCGGGCAGCCAACTGGCTCTATACAGGACTGACCAAGGGGCGTGGAGGCTACGACCGCTATAACCGCTGCATGGAACCGGTCAAGGCGGTCTACCTCTACCCGCTTGGCAAGCGTTTCCGGGAGGCGCTCCATGGCTGAAACGCCTCTTTTTCCCGAAGGAATCGCCTTAACCGAAGAGGGGCTGCAGGATGTGCCGCGCTCCGTGCTCATCCAGATCATCCTCGCTCTTGTGGAGGAAAACCGCGAGCTCAGAAAACGGATCGAACAACTCGAAGCGCGTCTGAATAAGGATTCCTCCAACTCGAATCAGCCGCCGTCCTCGGAATCCCCCTTCAAAAAGAAAAAATCCGGGAAGAAAAATAAAGGCACCGATCGACGGAAACTGAGCCATCCGGGGCACCGGCAGGAGATGCTCGCGCCGAAGGAAACCCGAGTCATCCCTCCGGAAATCTGCACCTGCGGCAACCGCGAGTTCCCCGAAACGGAGCCGAATTATACGCACCAAGTAATCGAACTGCCGCCGATTGAACTCGAGGTTATCCACTTCGAGCTAGACCGAGGCAGATGCCCGGTCTGCGGCAAGATGTAAAAGGCCACCGTCCCCGAAGAACATCGGAGAGGCTGCGGTTCCAGGCTTTCAGCCATGATCGCCGAGATGTCAGGTACCGGAGGCTGACAGCCGATCAACGATTCAAATCTTCTGCGCTTCGGTGCTTCGATTCCGTATCAGCCTGAGCGCCGTCCAGAAGATCATCGATCGGGCTTGTGCCGCGATCTAACCCCACTACGAAATGATCGGCCAGGCAGCCGGACAGGCCCCCGTCAACCACATCGACGAGACCAGCCACCGCCTCAACGTTCTCCTGCAATGGCTGTGGGTCATGGCGGGGCCGGCAGTGGCTTTCTTCATGATCCATTCCAACCGCTCGAAGGAAGCCTTCGAAGCATTCATCAAGGACTGGGCCGGTACTCCAGTTTCTGCGAGACCTCGCAGCCGATCTCCTTGAGGGGCTTGCCCGTTTGCGGGCAGCACTTCTCTTCTTCAGGGATATCCAGAACGATCTCGACCCTTTTGAGGTGCTCGGGGATGGGCAGGCGGCCCGGGTGGTTGTGCTTGGAGGCCTTCGGCTTGCGCGGTGCGGTGCTCGGGGGAACCTCAGCCAGAGGTTCGATGGTCGCGGGCTGTCCAGCGGTCTCCATCAGCAGGGAGCCGAACATCAGCTGATCGGGGTGCATCTTCTCCGAGCGGCGCCCATAGACCCGGCGCAGAAGCTGTTCGACCTGGTTCTGGAGCGTGCGCAGGGACAGATCCCTAGAACGGAGCTGTTTGGTCAGTTTCTGGATCTGGAGGTCCTTTTCTTGGATGAGCGCGATGGCTTCGTGGAGGCTCGATACCATGCAGCGATATTTAAAATAAAAAAACGCATTTTCAGATAATTATCTTTGTGTAATATAACGTTTGTTGACTTTTTTCGGCACCACGCCCTCCAGCAGAAGCATCAGTTGCCGGCGGTCGATCCGCCCGTTGGCGGCGCACGCATCCGGAGGCCGGAAGAAGCCCTGTTCAAGGCTCTTCATCCAGATGGCCAGGCCCTCTCCCTCGAAGTACAGGATCTTGACCATGTTGCGGCGGCGGTTGCAGAAGACAAAAAGGGAACCGGAAAGCGGATCGGCCCGAAGTTCTGAGCGGATGAGGCCGCAAAGCCCGTCGAAGGACCGGCGCATATCGCAGGGTGAACGGTAGAGATAGATGTGGGTAATGGCGCTCAGGGGCAAGCACGGAAGGTTCTCCGCTCTGCAAACGGTCTGGATCACGGAAAGGAGCGTCGGGGGATGGAATCCCTCGCTCACTTCAATCCAGATCTGGTCCGTTATGCGGATGCGGATGGGACTTGCGGGCTCATTGGCTGAAGGAACCAGCTCAATGAATCCGCTGGCAGGAAGCTGGCTGCGGGCTTCCTTTCGAAGACGTTGGTTCCATTTATAGAACTGGTGGAGACTGAGCTTCTGCTCGGCGCGGAATGCCTTGATGCTCAAGCCACTGGCAGCCTGCGCCCTGATCAGGTGGTCCAATACAAAACTCGATCTGCTCTCATTTGTCTTTGCCTCTCTTCCATGGGCCTGTCCTCCCGACGGCATATGCGCCACCTTGAAGAGAGAGCATATCTGCATGTGAGGAAGCGAACAACGTGGTTTGGTCTGACGGTTACTCCGTTGTCGCACTCAGGGTGGTGGTCAGAATCAACGCAGAGGACCTCATAGTGTCCCCTCGCAAGCCCTCAGTAAAAAGGAACGCCAGGAAGTGCTCGAGATTGCCAATAGCAAACCTTTTCGCGATTTGTCGCCGAAACAGATTATTCCCAAACTCGCTGATGCGGGTGTTTATGTGGCCTCCGAATCAAGTTTTTTAGAATACTGCGGGAAAACCGAATGCTCGCCCATGAAAGTCGCGCAACGGCATCTGTCTCAAGCCGGCCTAAAGAGCATGTGGCTACTGGACCAGACCTGGTATGGTCTTGGGATATCTCCTATATGCGTTTGGCCGTGCGCGGCATGTTTTTCCTTCTGTACATGATCGTCGACGTGTGGAGCCGCATAATTATCGCCGCCACCGTGTTCGAGGAAGAGTCCATGGACCACGGTGCAAGGCTCTTTATCGCTGCTTGTGCCAGTCATCATGTGGACCCTGAAGGCCCGATGCTTCACTCCCACAACGGCGGCCCCATGAAAGGATCCTCCATCCTGGCTACTCTGCAAAAGCCGGGGGTTGTCCCTTCCTTCTCAAGGCCAAACGTCCGCGATGACAACCCGTATTCTAAAGCCCTTTTCGGGACCATGAAGTATCGGCCCGAGTATCCATCTCGACCTTTTGCTAAAATCCAGGAGGTGCAAACCTGGGTCGACGCTTTCGTCACCTGGCACAATAGTGAGCAACTACACAGATCCATCAAGTTCGTTACCCCTGATGATAGTCATTATGACCGGGAGCCACAGATCCTGGCTAAAAGGCACGCACTCTACCAGGCTGCACTCCAGCGCTGTCCAAATCGCTGGTCAGTTCCAACCCGCGACTGGCAACCGTTCCAAGTTGTAAGGCTCAACCCGCGCAAAAATACTGAAGGCCAACATGAATTATTAGCCGCCGCCTAAAGACGGCTCAGGTCACAACAACCTTGAGACCCACCGGTACTGATTTTGCCTAGCAACAGCATGACTTGATGAGCCGATTCCGTTAGTCATGCGGGTTCGGGTGTGTTTGAATCCCAGGTTGGAAACGCCCTGCGAACGCCCGGCCGGCGAAAATGGTATCCCTATCATTCTATTCGGACAAGCTTTATCGATGGTAAGTCCATTCCGGAGGTAATTTCTGATGACATCTTTAGACAGAGATTCCAGAGGCTCGGATTTACAGGATTTCGAGTCCGCAACAGAAATGAATTTGTTAAAAGAAAAATTCCAGAACATATTTGAAAACGCATTGGGTGCTCTCTTTGTTGTCAACAAAGAAGGAATTGTTGAATACGCTAATAAGAAATATCTGGAAATATTTAGGGTCACCAAGGAAGAAGTTATAGGGAAGAAAGTGCCCCAAGATTGTAGACATGGTTTTGATTATGTTTTGCAGACCGGTGAATCAATTATTGGTCAAATTTATAGATCTTCAAAGCGATTGACAATAATTAATAAGATTGCAATCAAAGAAAACCAAAAGATTATTGGGGCAGTGGGTATCGCTCTCTTCGATAAACTGGAAGAACTGGAAAAATTGAAAAAAAAGATTTTCGATCTTGAAGAAAAAGTAGGCCAGTATAAAAGAAGATTAGATAACGCTTTTTCTTCTAAGTACACATTTAAAGATATCATCGGAGATAGCAGAGTTTTGCATGATGCAAAAAACCTTTCTGTAAAAGCCGCGAATACATCATTGCCTGTTTTAATTGTGGGGGAAAGCGGAACGGGCAAGGAGCTTTTTGCACACAGTATCCACCACAAAAGCGCCAGACTGAATGAGAATTTTGTTCGGGTGAATTGTGCTGCTATTCCAAAAGACTTATTCGAGGCGGAATTATTTGGTTACGAACCGGGGGCGTTTACAGGTGCGCTGAGGGACGGAAAACTTGGAAAATTTGAGTTGGCTCATAACGGGACCATATTTCTTGACGAGATATGCGAGATGCCTTTGGAAATGCAGTCCAAGCTATTGCGGGTGATCCAAGAGAAAGAGGTGGAGCGTGTTGGTGGAAAAGAATCGAAAAACATTGATTTTAGGCTAATCGCAGCTACAAACAGAGATATAAACAGCATGGTTGATGAGGGCAAAATGCGAGAGGACCTTTATTATCGTTTAAACGTTATAAAAATTTTTATAGCTCCGTTACGGGAAAGAAAGGAAGATATTCCTATGTATGTAGACTATTTTCTTAACAAAATATCAGAGAAACAGTGTGTGAAAAAACGAGCGATAAGCAGGTGTGCGGTGAATAAACTTATGGCCTACGATTGGCCGGGAAACGTACGTGAACTGAAAAATATTATAGAGCTTGCCGCCATATCTGTTAAGGAATCCGATGTTATCAAGGCGAATGACCTTCCCGAGTTTCAGCAAAGTAATTTTAGCAAAGTTCCTATTGACAAAAATTTTCTTCGGAACGTGTGTCGAGAAGCAGAGCGTAGAGCTATTGAAGAACTTTTGATAAAGACAGACTACAGCGTGTCTAAAGCAGCAGATATGATTGGAATTCACCGGACTGGGCTTTATAGAAAGATAAAAACATATAAGATTAATTTTGAAAAACGGTCTAATGATGAATAAAAAATCAATGTTATTGACTTAAAAGAGTGCTGCTCATGTTTTTCTCTCCTAATCAGATAACCGACGATTTAGGAGACAGCATATTTTGGTTAAATGGATATTAGCATGTGAACATGGTCGCCTCGCAGATATCCTCCGTGGATTTTGCTCTCCTTGTGCAATGCCAATTCACGCAGCACATCTCCCAAATGTTCCCACAACTCCCCGTAAAGATTTTTTTTGGTACTTCAGAATTCAAACCAGGTGATACTTGCAATCCCATGCCGTATGGTTTAAGATTTGAACATTGTTCATCGAGAGCCTTTTTGAAAGTGATCTTTGAGCGGTTCAGAATCGGGGAGGCTTTCGTATATTTTCGGAATTGTCAAACTTTGTGTGTCTCCCCGGCAAAGCCGGGGTTTACTCGGATTACTTACTGGTTTTTACTAAGAGATTCAATGAATTCAGAAAAATATCGGTCCTTTAATTTCCAATCTGGGCCGAAATGCTTGTTAAGATACGATTCGAATTTGTCGAATAGCTTTCTCCATGCTTGCTTCCCTCCTCCAAGAACAATATCTTCAAGAAATTCTTTCAAATTCGGCAGCATTTCCTTCGGAAGAAAGGTGACCGCACCAAGCTTCATGGATTTTTTTAGTGCTTCAGGTGTAATAGCATGAGCGGTGAGCATTACTGTAGGAAAACCTCTTTTGACCGCAGCCTTCAAAAGTTCGAAGCCATTTACCCCCATGATATCAAGAACTACTACATCATATGTGTAACTTAAAATATACTGAATCCCGCTGTCAAAATCACTCGCCTGATGTACAATGCAATCACTTAAAATCTCCGTGACAGTATCAACTACATCTTGCTCGTCATCCACAACTAGAATTAATTTTCCTTTTAGTATATCACTGTCCATAGTTGTACCCCATTAAGCAAAGAGTGATTTTAAATTTACTCCGCGATTAAATTCTTGCAAAACCACCTCGTTTGTAATAAAAACCTGGATCCGTGAGACTCCAGTAAACAGTCGCCCGGTTCCAGACTCATAAGCCTAATATTAGTCTGCCCGCCGGTAGATGTGAGTGTTCTGAACCTTCTACACTCACTATTCGAGTCCTTCTTTGATGCTCTTTGCTTAGCAATTATGTTTTATGGAATTTTTTAGGCATAATTCACCCTAAGATAACCTATCTTGGTTGATGAAACTTCCTGGTTTGCTGATCTAGCCGCATGCCAGGCGGTTGTACACAGCCCCGAAGGCTTCAAAAGCCGAGACAATGTCGCCTGAAGACGATTTTTAAACGCTGGCCGGTTCTGACCAAGCGTGCCGCCAGATACATCTGTTCCTGAATGACCGTTTTGATGCGGCGCCTTTTGGCCGGATGGCGTAAGGGCGACCGGTCTCCGACGAGGCCCAACTGCCCGATGAAACGCAGGATGTTGTAGGCCAGACCGGCCATAGTCAAGATCAGGGCATTGGTGGCGAACTTGCCCGATGGCAAGGCGCTCCATGTCCATGTCGGATTTGATCTCACTGTGGAACTGCTCGCTGGTGGCGTGCTCCACCAAAGGCCGCAGACCCACGGCAACATCATCCAGGCGTTGGCGTAAAGTTTCAGCCGAAGGCACTTTACGAATACCCAGGGACTGCTTGAAATAGGTGTCGTCTTTCTTATTGGTTACGGCTTCATAATCGCTTTGACCAAGAGAGAGCATGCCGACATAGCTGCGCACGACGTCGTCCAGTCCGATTC